>Ga0114918_10001180_pt1 | contig 23294 bp, 17 predicted proteins | sample LantaG_FD_87015 | JGI IMG/M metagenome (GOLD analysis project Ga0114918, IMG submission 87015) | Deep subsurface microbial communities from Baltic Sea to uncover new lineages of life (NeLLi) - Landsort_02402 metaG | ecosystem: Environmental > Aquatic > Marine > Oceanic > Sediment | place... | reverse complement strand
CTTCTGACACTTCAGCCGTGTGGACTGGCAGCCGTCCCGCTCCTGCGAACAACCCCATTCGGCCGAGACTTCCGAAGTCTCGGAGACTTCGGAAGTCTCTTTCCGGTTCTACACCTTCTACAACTTTGTCAAAGCCAGGCTGGTCAATATGATCGTCGAGGATAACAAACTGATCGGGACGGACGTGAAAGCGACCATTGACAGGAAACTGGATGAGTATATCGCCCGTAGACTCTTTTGCGACTTTGACCGGGACAACCCCGAACACGTGAAGCGGCTCAATCTGGTCCCCGTTGTAGAGGAAATCCTGACGGCTTTTCGAGACCAGATTTGCAAGATAGCCGCCACCGTGCGAGACTTCGAGCCCAGCCTGAGAACGGTGAGGGTATCCGAGACCAGGCCAAAGCAAACCTCGAAGGATACGTATGTCCCCGAAAGATCGGTGTTCAACCAGGTGGACTACGACAGCGAGTTGGAGCACGAATTTATGGAGAGGCTGGACACATGGGAGGGCGTCGAAGCGTGGAGCCGCGTGGTGCCCTTCAAGATTCCCTACTACGACGAGGAGTATGGCTTCCACTACTACATCCCCGACTTCATTGTAAAAGCAGATGACCAGTACTATCTGGTCGAGACCAAAGGGGCGGGCTTTGCCAAGCAAAAGGACACCGCATCCAAGCAGGAAGTGGCTCAGGAGTGGGTGGCGAAGGCGAACGAGAGCACAGAGGCTGAGTGGGCCTATCTCTTCGTGCTGGATGAGAAGTTCGATCAGTACAAGGGCCTGGGTTCGTTTGATGCGTTTGTCAGAGCGGTCGGGTGAGGAGTCACTCGAAGTAGTTAAGATAAGACCTCCGAGGTCTCCTGGCGACACCTTACAGGTTGAAAACTGCGTTGTACTTGGCGTAAATTTCGTGGTATAAGCGCCGCACAAGACCTCGGAGATCTGAGAACCGCTTAACTTAATGACATTGATAAGGAGCCCACGTGAACCCCATCATCCAATTCACCGACCGCGCCATCCGCAACGTGGAAACCGTCATCGTCGGCAAGCGAGAGCAGATCGAGTTGCTGATGGTGGCCCTCCTGTGCCAGGGGCACGTGCTCATCGAGGACGTGCCCGGCACTGGCAAGACGATGCTGGCCCGGGCCACGGCCGCCAGTATGGGCATCAGTTTCAAACGGCTGCAATGCACGCCCGACCTGTTGCCCAACGACATCACCGGCATGAGCGTGTTCAACCAGAAGACGAATGCGTTCGAGTTCCGGCCCGGTCCGGTCTTCGCCAACATCCTGCTGGCCGACGAGATCAACCACGCCACGCCCCGCACCCAGGCCGCGCTGCTGGAAGCCATGCAGGAGCGACAGGTCACATTGGATGGCGTCACCCGCCCGCTGCCTGCGCCATTTCTGGTGCTCGCCACGCAGAACCCCATCGAATACGAGGGCACCTTCCCTCTGCCCGAAGCCCAACTCGATCGCTTCCTCATCCGCCTGTCGCTGGGCTATCCGGGGGCAGACGATGAAGTCCAAATGCTGCGCAACCTCAGAAAACAGCATCCCATTGAGACGGTGGGGCAGGTGGTGGACGGGGCCGAGTTGCTGGACCTGCACGACGCCGTCACCGACGTGCACGTGGACGAGTCGCTGGAGCGGTACATCCTGGCCATCGTGCGCGCCACCCGCTCCCACCCCGACGTGGCGCTGGGAGCCAGCCCACGCGGGTCGCTGGCCCTCTACAAGACCGCCCAGGCGCTGGCGGCGCTGCGCGACCACGACTACGCCATCCCCGACGACGTCAAGACGCTGGTTCCCCTCGCGCTGGCCCACCGGCTGATCGTCAAGCCGGAGAGCCAATTGCGCGGGCGCACCGCCGAGACCATTCTGGCCGAGATTCTGGAGCGCACCGAACTGGAGATTGGGGAACTAAAACGTAAAGTTCTTCGCCAAAGACACTACAACGAATTGTGAAACAAACGAATTGTGAAACAAACGAATTGCGAGACCAACGGATGAGACGACGTAGAGCAAATTCGTTCCTTTCCAAATTCGCTGTAGTGTTCGCGGGGGCACTACAACGAATTGTGAAACAAACGAATTGTGAAACAAACGAATTGTGAAACCAGCGAGTTGAGAAACATCGAATATGCCCAAAATCATCCACAAAGAACTCAGTTACAAAGTCCGAGGCGTCCTACTGAACGTCCACAACACCCTCGGCCCAAACCTGCCCGAACACTTCTACCGAGACGCGGCGGCGTTCGGCCTGGAGACAGAAGGCGTTCGCTGCAAAACGGAAAAGGTCTTCGAGGTCTACTACCGGGGCGTACGCGTCGGGTTCTACCTCGTGGACATCTGGGTTGAGGACGGCAAAATCATCCTGGAAATCAAGGTCGCACCGGAAATCCTACCGCTTCATTCGGCGCAGGCCATTTCGTACCTCAAAGTGACCGACGCCGACCTTGCCATCGTGGTCAGCTTTGGGGCCGGGTCGCTGCTGGACAAACGGCTACCTAATTTCCTGCGCGACAAAGTCGTCAGTTTCGAGTGGCAAAAGCGCCCCGTGGCCGAGGGTATGCTTTATCCGGAGTTGACGAATCGCCTTTTCGCAGTGCTGCACAGGGTGCATTTCGAGTTAGGACCGGGCTTCTTGCATCAGGTCTATCGGCGGGCCACCATGGTCGAACTGGAACACCAGAGGTTCTCCTACGATTACATCAAACAAGTGCCTATTTACTACCAGGGCCACTATTTGGGACCGCAGCCGGCCCGCCTGATCAGTGTAGATGGAAAGGTGTTGCTGGCAACCGTGGCCGTCAAACAGGCGGATAAGGCCATGCAAGAACAACTGAAAGCCCGATTGAAGCGTCTGGGCTTTCGGCTCGGCTTGTTGGCGAATTTTCACAGCACGGAATTGCAAGTGATACCTGTGAGAGTGTAGAGGAGGACACTACAACGAATTGAGAAACCAACGAACTGAGAAACCAACGAACTGGAATGAAATGAATTCGTTCCTTTCTTCATTCGCTGTAGTGTTCTTGTGCAGAACTCTCTATTACGTATTACGAGCGCGATGCGAAACTTCATACCCTTCCTGCTGATATTATTCACCATCGCCGCCCTCCTGCGCGTGGACTTCTTCTTCACCATCGCCTATCTCTTCTTCGCCGTCTACCTGCTGTCGCGCCTCTGGACGCGGCGCACGGTGAAACACCTGCGCGTCCAGCGGCGTTTTGTGAACCACGCCTTCCTCGGCGACCGGGTGACGGTGGATCTGACAGTGCACAACGCCGGCTGGCTGCCTGTCCCCTGGCTGGAGGTGCACGAGTCGCTGCCGGTGCAACTCACCGCGCCTCCCTTCCATCGCGAAGTGATCAGCCTGGGGCCGCGCGAGCGACACCGCTTCGCCTACACGCTCAACTGCCGCCAGCGGGGCTACTATCCCATCGGCCCGCTGACGATGCGAACCGGCGATTTGCTGGGTATTGCGCGTCACACCCTGACGCAGGTAGCGCCGGAGCACATCATCGTCTACCCCCGGGTGCTCCCTCTCCAGCGACTGGGCCTGCCCACGCGCTCCCCACAGGTCGCGCTGCCCGCCCGCTCGCACCTGTTTGAAGACCCAGCCCGGGTGATGGGCGTGCGCGACTACCAGCGGGGCGACTCCCCCCGCCGCATCCACTGGACGGCGACGGCCAGCGCCGGCCGGTTGCTGGTGAAACAATACCAGCCGTCCATCGCCCGCGAAACCCTCTTATGCCTTGACCTGGACCGGGAGGGCTACGAGCGCCGTCAGCGATACACCGCCACCGAACTGGCCATCGTCGTCGCAGCCTCCATCGCCAACCACATCATCGTCAGGGAGGGGCTGCCGGCGGGATTGGCCACCGAGGCGTGGGACCCGCTGTTGGACAATGGGGCCCGCTTCTTCCTGCCTCCACGCTCCGAGCGCGCCCATCTGATGAGCCTGCTGGAAGTGCTGGCCCGGGTGCGGGTCACGTCGGCGGCGCCGTTCGTGGACCTGCTGCGCCGCGAGAGCGTGAACCTTCCGTGGGGGGCTACGCTGGCGCTCATCACCGGGCGCGAGAGCGAACCGCTGTTCGACACCCTGGTCTACCTGCGACGGGCCGGATTCGCGGTGGCGTTGATCCTGGTGCGGTCGCCCCTCCCGTCAGCCGAACTACAAAAGCGGGCCGATCTGCTCGGAGTGCCGACGCATCGGGTATGGTACGAGCGCGACCTGGAGACGTGGCGATGAAGCGCAACCTGTGGCTGGAGAACCTGTTCCGTCCGCTGGTGATCGGGGTGATGTTTGGCTGCATCGCCCTGTCGCTGGTGGAGTTGGTGCACCTGCTCTTTCCCGCCTGGAACGGGACTTACCTCATCGTGGGCTGCGTGCTGGCGGCCTTGGAGGCCAACTACTCGTACCGGCTGATCCGGATCAGGTCGCTGCGCGGCACCGATGTCCTGCGATTCCGGGCGGTCGAACTTGCGATGTTCTTTCTCTTGCTCAAAATCGGCGGCTACGTAGGCGACCGCTGGGCCGACGTGCTGACGGACATTCAAACCTGGCCACGTGACCCGCTCGCCATCCTTGATCCCGAGATGACGGTTGCCTTCACCCTGGCTCTTCTCTCCTGGTGGGCTTCTACCCAGACCGTGCGTGACCTGGAACGACTCGGTGAACCCCCCGAACGGCATCGCCGCTACGTCCCGCCTGTGGAGAGCCTCACCAGTCGCTTCTTTTGGGGCGGGGTAGTGCTGCTGATAGTCGCCGGCTTGACTCGCATTGGGATCGCCGCGCTGCTGGACCTGCGTCGCCCCCCGGTGCCGGGGCTGGTGCTCAACGTGCTGGTCTACTTCCTGCTGGGGCTGGTGATGCTGGGGCAGGTGCAGTTCACCAGATTGCGTAAACAGTGGGAGGCGCAGAGGATCAAGATAGCGGACGAACTGGCCGCTCGCTGGGCGCGCTACAGTCTGGCCTTCATCGGTCTGGCGGCGCTGTTGGCGTTCCTGCTCCCTACCGGTTACACGGTGGGCCTGTTGGACGTAGTGGGCAACGTTCTGGAACTGATAAGCGCGATCCTCTTGTTTATCGTCAGATTGCTCTTCTTCCTTGTCTTCCTCATCACATTCCCCATGGCCTGGCTGCTGTCAATGCTATTCGGCGATCAGGTCCCTCCCCCCCAGAGCGACTTCACACTGCCTGAACTTCCCCAACAGGAGCCCGGAGGCGTTGCCCCTGATTGGTTCGAGACGCTGCATTCGCTTCTTTTCTGGGCTGTCGCGCTGGGAATGATCTTCTACGTGATCCGCAGTTACCTGCGCGACCACCCGGAACTGCTGAAAGCATTGGCCGGGCTGGGGCCGATCCACACGCTGCGCCGTTTTTTGACCGCCCTCTGGCACCGCCTGGTCGGATTAGCGGAGACCATCAACGAGCACATTCCGCGCCGATTATCGCTGCGGCGGGCACGCCGCAAACAGCCGGAGGAGCCTTTCCGCTTCTTCCGGCTGGGCGCGCTGTCACCCCGCGAGCGCATTCTGTATTACTACCTGAGCATCCTGCGGCGCGCCGGCCGGCAGGGCTTCCCCCGCCAGCGCGCCCAGACGCCCCACGAATACGACGTCACCCTGGGTCCCCACCTGCCCCAGGCGCAGCAGGAGATGTCCCTGCTCACCCAGGCCTTCGTGGAGGCACGCTACAGCCGCCACACCTTCGACCGGGAGCACGCCAGGCGCGTGCGCGCCGACTGGCAACGGGTGAAAGCGGCGCTGCGCGCGCTCAAGCGCAAAGATGAGAACACAGATGAACGCCGAATCACGCAGATCTCGTCAGAGGAGACACTGACACTTGCGGAGCGCGACCGATGAGAGATGAAGGCACAGCCTCTCACACCGGCTGTCCGCTGTCGTCGTAGCCGCGCCCCATGCCCCGATAGGTGAAGCCCAGTTCGCGCATGCGCTGCAGGTCGTAGACGTTGCGACCGTCCAGCAGCACCGGCTGGTGCATCAACCCCTTGACGCGCTCCATATCCAATTGCTTGAACTCGTTCCACTCGGCGACCAGCACCAGCGCGTCGGCTCCCCCGGCCACCTCGTAGGGGTCCTTGCAGTAGGTGATACTGTCGCCCAGGATGCGCCGCGCGTTCTCCATCGCCTCCGGGTCGTAGGCTCTGACCTTCGCCCCCTCGTACAGCAGCAGGTGGACGATCTCGATCGAGGGAGCGTCCCGCATGTCGTCAGTGTTCGGCTTGAACGAGAGGCCCAGCACACCGACCGTCTTGCCTCGGAAGCCGCCCAGGATGTGGCGCAATTTGGTCACGAACCGCTTGCGCTGGTCGTAGTTGATCTCCATCACGGCCCGCAGCATCTGGGGGTGCGTCCCGTGCGTGGCGGCCATATGGGCCAAGGCTTTGACGTCCTTGGGGAAACAAGAGCCCCCCCAGCCGATGCCGGCCCCCAGGAACTCCGGGCTGATGCGATGGTCGGCGCCCATGCCCCGCGCCACCTCCTTCACGTCGGCCCCCAGCCCCTCGCAGATGTTGGCCATTTCGTTGATGAACGAAATCTTGGTCGCCAGGAAAGCGTTGGAAGCGTACTTGATCATCTCGGCCGTGCGCAGATCGGTGATGATCGTCTCGGCGTGCAGCGGATAGTAGAGTTCAGCCACACGTTCAGCCGCCTCCCGGCTGGTGGAGCCGAGCACGACGCGGTCGGGGTTCATGCAGTCGTAGACGCCGGACCCCTCGCGCAGGAACTCAGGGTTGGAGACGACCCAGAAAGGGACACTGGGATCGGGCATTGCAGCACGCACGACGTCGGCGACCCAGTCGCCGGTGCCGATAGGCACAGTGGACTTATTGACGATGATGATGGGCTGGTGGATGCGACGGGCGACACCGGTCGCGGCGGCCTCGACGTGAGCCAGGTCTGCCTCGCCGCTCTCACCTGAGGGCGTACCCACGGCGATGAGGACGAATTCCGCATCCTGCATCGCCTCGTCGTAAGAGGTAGTGAAGCCCAATCGCCCGGCCTCGTAGTTGCGCCGCACGATCTCCTCCAGGCCCGGCTCGTAGATGGGCAGGATACCCTTTTTTAGATTGTCGGACTTCTGCTTGTTGCGGTTCAGGCAGATGACGTGGTTGCCCAGGTCGGCCAGGCAGGCACCGGTGGCCAGGCCCACGTAGCCAACGCCGATGACGCAGATGTTCTTCATAGTGACTGTTTCCTCCTTGTTGATCAGCAGTTAAACGGTTAGCGGCCATATCGGCCAACGGCTGACGGCTAACGGCTATCGCAAACGGCGCTGCCACTCCTCTTTCAACTCCAGCGAAGCCAGATCCCCACCAACGTCGAGGAAATCCACCAGCAGCCGGTTGAACTTGTTCCGCTCCTCCAGCATCGGGAAATGTTGCATGCCGTTCAGAAGCATGGCACGCACATTCTCATCACAACCTTGTAGCCACTCTGGCTGCGGCGGCTTGATGAGAGGATCATCCCCGCCATACACCAGGAGCACGGGGATGTCGAGAGGGGGCAAGACGCGGCGCAGGTCGCACCCCATCACGGAGCGCATGCTATGGATAATAGCGGCCATGTCGGCTTTGCGCGCCTCCAGGTCCACCTCAGGGAAGTTGGCTCGCCGCGCCACCAGCCGCGCCAGCGCCCCCTCGTTGCCGGGAAGACTGGTGAACGCCCGGTTGATGGCCGCACCCACCAGAGGCACACTCACCCCCATCACCTGCTCCACCCGCTCCGGGGCCTGGGCAGCGAACAGCAGCGCGACCACACCTCCCAACGCATGGCCCACCACTGAGGTGCGCCAGATACCCAGGTGATCCAGGAACTCCCTGAGTAGTTCTACATAGGCATTGGTGCTGTAGTGCATCCTCAGTTTGTCCGAATCGCCAAAGCCCCACAAGTCGAGCGCGTAGGCACGGTGACTGGCCGACAACTCCTCCATCGCCGGCACCCAGTAACGCCACGATCCTAACCAACCGTGAAGAAAAACCAACGGCCTGCCATGCCCAATCGCCTCGTAATGGACGAGGCTCTCATTGATGACAATGGCACTCATTGCCGCACTACCGCCCTGCGTTGCACAGACCTCCGCCCGCTACTCTGAAGCCCCTACACGCTGCAGAATATCCCTGACCTGATCTGCCAGTTCGTCTGGCGCGAAAGGCTTCACGATATACTCCAGCGCTCCTGAAGCCAGGCCCTGTTGGATCTCGTCCTCCTGCCCCTTGGCCGAAAGGAAGACGACCGGGATAGCACTGGTGGCAGGATTCTCCTTTAACTGGCGACACACCTCGTACCCTGTCATCTTCGGCATGCGAACGTCGAGGATGACAAGGTCGGGTTGCTCCACCAGCACTTTCTCAATGGCTTCGATGCCATTGTCAACCAGCACCACTTCGAATCCAGCAAAGCGCAGCGTGAACCCGATCAGATCACGGATGTCTCGCTCGTCTTCAACAACAAGGATCTTTGACATAATGTTCCCTACCTCCACCAACTATCAACCGGCACCACCCGGCTTGGAGTGACTGCCCTCCCACAGGACCATCTCAATCTCCTCTATCAGTTCCTCGACAGAGAACGGCTTGGCCATAAAGCGGACAGCCCCCAGAGCGAGCACCTTCTCTCGCTTTGCATCGTCACTGACCACACTGGCCGTCATCACGATGACCGGGATATCCTGGGTCGCCGGGTGGTCCTTAAGTCGCTTCAGAACGGCGCATCCATCCAGGTCTCGCAGTTTGAGATCGAGCAGTATCAGGGCAGGTTGCACCTCACGCGCCACACGCAAGGCACGCAGGCCCCGGCTGGTCGTCCGCACACCAAAGCCGTTGGTGCGCAGGATCTCACGCATCAACGAAAGATTATCCCTGTCGTCGTCTACCACCAGCACCGTACCACGTCGCACGAGCACCTGGCGTACCGCGTGCAGCAACCGCTGCTCATCAATCGGCTTGGTCACGTAATCCACTGCCCCCAGTCGCAGGCCCTCCTCCCGATCCGGCAACACAGAGACGACGACCACCGGTATCTCCTGCGTCGCAGGGTTTGACTTCAACTCCTCGAGTATGGCAAAGCCATCGGCATCAGGAAGCAGGATGTCCAGCGTAATCAGATCAGGGCGCTCGCGCTGTGCTATCTCCAGCGCTTCATCACCCCGCTGCGAGATCAACACCTCCCGCCCATCCCCAGCCAGGTGCAGTTTAATCAGCCTGGCCACGTCGAGGTCATCCTCGACGATCAGCACTTTCGTCGAGGCCCGTTTGGGCTCCTCTTCTCTCACTTCAGCGACCCGCCTGGTTTCCACGGTAGGGAGGGTAAATACGAACGTGCTCCCCTCACCCAACTCGCTCTCCACCCAAATCCTCCCACCTTGCACCTCCACCAGCGACTTGACAATGGAAAGCCCCAGCCCCGTACCGGGCGTCTCCTGCACCAGCGGGTCATCAGCCCGGAAGAAGCGGCCGAAGATCTTCTCCTGATCCTCCGGCGCGATGCCGATGCCTGTGTCACGCACCGAAATGCGCACCTCGTCGCCGTGTGCACGAGCCGACACCACAATCTCGCCGCCAGTCGGCGTGTACTGGTAGGCGTTCGCCACCAGATTGGTCATAATCTGGGCCACGCGGTCAGAATCAGCGATAACCTTGGGGAGATCACGCGGCACATCGGACCGTAATGTCACTCCCTTCTCCGCTGCCCGGGCTTCCATCGCTGTGACGACCTGATTCACTACCCCCTCTACGCGCATCACCTTAGGCGAGAGTCCCACCCGCCCGCTTTCAATACGCGAGATGTCCAGCAGGTCGTCTACTAGCATGGTGAGGCGGTCAGCGTTATTTTTGATGATAGACATAAAACCTCGCTGATCCTCCGACAACATGCCGGCCGCTCCCATCAGAAGCAGGTCGGCGTACCCCTTGATCGAGGTCATCGGCGTGCGCAATTCGTGCGAGACCGTGGAGACAAACTCCGTCTTGGCACGATCAGCCTCCACCTCGACAGTCACGTCACGGAAGACTGAGACAGTGCCCAGAAACTCGTCGCCCATCAGCACCGGTGCCAGGTGGACGCTGACAATACGATCTCCGATGTTCAACCGGGCAGCCAGGTACTCCTCCGCGACGTACGTCCCGGGCTGCTTCGCCCACCTGTCCACCGTCTCCATCCAATCCCGCGCCTGGGTACCATATAGCCCAAGCATTTCGCTGGTCGTCCGCCCCAGAGCCTCTCCTCGTGACAACTCCAGAATACGTTCCGCAGCCACGTTGAACAAGATCACCTTACCACGGGCATCAGCCACCATCACCCCATCCGCAACGCCCTCCAGGATGGCGTGACTCTTGGCCGCCTCGACCTGCTGAGTCTTGAGCATACTCCCAAGCCGCTCCGCCTGGTCACGGATCAGGCCATAGAGTTCAGCGTTGCTAATGGCATTGGCAACCTGGATGGCAGCCGTCTCCACCAGGCGCAAATGGTCCTCGTTGAAGAAATCGGGCTGAGCGTGGAACAAAAGCAGCGCACCCAGCACGTCATCACCAACCAAGAGGGGGACAGCCAACGCCGAGCGGTACTCCCGCTTCTCCTCCTGCGGCTCCATCCAGCGAGGGTCCTGGCGAACATCGGGCACGATGGTCGCTGCGCGGTGCTCAACCACCCAACCCGCCAGCCCCTCCCCGCGGTGGAAGCGGGTGGGCACGCCGCCGGGAGGCAAATTGGGCCTCACTCCCAAAGCAGCACGATGGATCAACCGACCGGACTGCGGCTCCAGCATCAGAATGGACGACTGTTCAGCCCCCACAGCCCCCACGACCAACGCCAGAGCACGATTCAGCACGTGGTCCAGATCGAGGCTGGCTGAAAGTTGGGATGTGATGCGATAGAGCGTCTCGACCCGGTCACGCTCCCGGGTCAGTTCCCTCATCGCCTCGGCCAATGCCTGGGTGCGTTCCTCGACGCGCTGCTCCAGTTCCTGCGAAAACCGGCTCACCTCCTCAAACAGGCGGGCGTTCTCCACCGCCACGGCTACCTGGTCGGCCAACGCCGAAAGAGTCGCCACCTCGGCCGGCGAGAATCTGTGAGGCTCCTGGTGGCCTACCCACAGAACGCCCACGACCTGATCGCCAACCATGAGGGGAGCCAGCATCGCAGAACCCATCCCAATTCCCACGGGGCCAGATGTGACGCGCGGGTACTGATTCACATCGTCAACCGAGAGCGGCATGCCGCTCTCAGCCACCGCACCTACAAGCCCCTCGCCTGGGGCAAAGGAGAGGTCCGAGATGCTCTCAAGCGCGAACCCGTGCACCACCCGTGGCACGTACCGCTCACTCTCAGCGTCCAGGAGGAAAATGCTGCTATGGTCGCACTCCAACAATCGGGCGACTACTTCAACGACGGTGTCCAACACCGCGCTCAGTTCGAGTTTTGCCGTGGCCGAACGGCTGACCTCGTTGAATAGCGCCAGGGTGTCGGCCCGGCGTTGTAGCGCCTCAACCAGGCGGGCGTTTTCGATGGCGATCGCCGCCTGGGCCGCGAAGATCTCCAGCGCCTCGACGGTGGCCCGATCCGGGATGCGACCCTCAGACGGCCGATCCACGGAGAGCAGGCCCTGTATATCGCCACCAGGCCCGATCAGCGGGACGAGCAACATATCGTGGGGATGCCAGCGAACAGGCTCACGTGTCACGCCCTCGGCTTCCTCCTCATATACGTCCAGACGGTCACGCCAATGGGCCTGCCGCTCGGCGGGAATGTAATAACTCTGGCTGATGCGGAACTCCTCGCTCATCACCTCCGTTACGACAGACCAGGGCTGCCGTACTTGCTTCATGCGCTCGAAGGCGGCGATAGGAATACCAGCGGAGGCCACGCGGCGCTGATAGGGCGGGTCACCCTCCAACACGCTGATTAACACCAAGTCGAAGCCCACACTTTCCTGGATGGCGTACGCAACCTCCTCCAGTATCTCCCCCAGAGGCCGATCCGAGCGCAGCGCCTGACTGACCTCCAGGACTGACGCAAGTTGGTCAGCCCGGCGGCGCAGCAATTCTCCACGCTTCAACTGTTCTTGATAGCGCTGCGCGTTGCCGATGGCGATGGCAGCCTGGGCAGCGAGCGTTTGGACGAACTCAATCGTCTCGTCGTCAAAGACATAGGGCTCCAGACTGCGCAGATTGATCAGGCCCGCGACCTGCTCCTCAAAGAAGATCGGGACAGTTAGAGCAGAACGAGTGCCGGTCCGCACGCAGACCGGGCGTTCCTCCATCCGGGCATCGGTGGTGAGAACAGGCTTTCCGGTTTCCAGCACCTCGGAAACGATGCTCACCTGTGAGGTCAGTAATTCCTCGATACGGGCACTCTCCTCGTCGCTGTAGCCGACTGCAACCTGCAACCGCACGTGCCCGGTGCCCCTATCCCTCAGCATTACGTTACCATGCGTAGCACCTGCTGCCCCCACGGCCTCTTCTAATACCAAACGGAGGATGTGATCCAGGTCCAACGTGGCGTTCAATTCCCGGCTGATGCGCTGCAGGATGTTCAGCGCCTCCACCCGTCGCCGCAATTCTTCGCCCGTCTCCCCATATAGACGGGCGTTCTCAATCGCAATCGCCGCCTGGTTGCCGATGGCCCGCAACGTCTCCAGGTCGCGCTTGGAGAAGGCGTCCCTTTGATAACTGGCAAACTCAAGCGTGCCAACGAAGCGACCCCCACTCTGCAAGGGGATGCCAATGTACGACCGGAAGGGATGCTCAGGCGTATCCAACCTGGGACGTACGTCGCGCCGGGCCTGAACATCGGGAATGAACAATGTGCGGCGGTGAAGGGCTATCCAACCCGTGTATCCCTCATCGAGACTATAGCACCCTCCTGCCGCCCAGGCATAGGCTCGATCCCCTCCCCAACCCTGGGTAACGCAGCATTGTCGTTCTTCATCCCAGAGCGTGATTTCGGCAACGTCGTAGGAGATGAGTTGAGCGGTGCTCGACAGAATAGCATCCAGGGTTGTCCTCAGGTCAAGGCCGCCACTGACAGTAGTGCCAATGCGGCTCAACACCGCCGCTTCGTCCAGCGGTCGAGGGAGGAGCGCCTCGACCGGTTTGTGCTGCTCCCCCCATCGGGCGACCAGCAGAGTCGCAGGAAAGAGTAGCCCACTGGCGAGCAGCCCCTCTACAACACGGGGAGACAGCCCCCCGGTGACAAAAGCGGCGACCAAGGAGGCTAAGATGAGCAAGGCGCCGACCGCGGCCGCAATCCAGGCCATCCGGCGGCCGAACCGATAGGCGATCAGACTAGCCGGCAGGATGAGCAGATAGCGCGGGACGGTGGCCCACTCAGGTGGAGCCTTCACCACCCACGCCACAAGGCCGAGCGTCAAGACCGCCGCACCTACCGCAGCGGCCACGTCCGGCCCCCTATACCGGTGTTTACCCGTCTGTTCACTCATACGATCTACGTGTTTCAAATTTGCACCTGTGGCTAGCAAATGTCAAGCCGCCTTTGCTCATTGTTCATTGGTCATTGTTCATTGGTCATTGTTCATTGGTCATTGTTCATTGTCCACTAGCCCATCCATCCCTCGCGCCGTGCGCTGGCGGCCGCCTCAGTGATCTCCCGAATATCAGCGAAGGGGCCGTCATCGGCCGTTACCACGCCAACAGAGAGTTTCATCAGGCCAGCCTTGGTTTCGTCGCCCGCCTCGTCGCGCAGGATCAGGTAGCCCCGCTCCCGCGCCTGCCAATCGTAGTGCGTGCCCACCCCTGTGTCGAAGCGGTGTTTGAGGTCCTCGACCATGGGCGCGACGAGATTCTTATTGGTAATGACAATGAAGTCATCGCTACCGACGTGACCGATGAAGTTGTTGGGCGTCCCTACGTTATCCACCGCCTCGCCCAGAACCATCGCGGTGAAGCGTAACACTTCCTCGCCGGCCACAAAGCCGTATACTTCGCCGAACGCGGTGAATCCCTGAATGTTCACGTAAATGATGCCCCAGTCATCCTGCCGCATCAACTGCCGCAACTGATCCTCGATCAACCGACCACTGGGCAGACCAGTAGTGGGGTTAGTCAGGCTTTCATAAGTCGCACGGGCCATGGCGTTCTTAACCCGCAGTTTGAGTTCCTCCACGTCAAAGGGCTTGGTGATGTAGTCGTCGGCGCCTAATTCAAGGCCATGGATTCTGTCGGAACGCTCGTCTTTCTGCGTCAGAAAGATGATAGGAATGTGACTGGTGCGGAGGTTGTTCCGCAACTCATGACATACGTCGTAGCCATCCATGTCCGGCAGCATAATATCCAGGACAATGATGTTAGGCAGTTGATGCCGGCACATCTCCAATGCATCCTCACCGCGCTGGGCTATCGCCACCTCATAACCCTGCGATTGGAAGTAGATACGCAGCATATTGGAAATGTCAAAATCATCCTCAACTACCAGAATTCTACCTTGGGACATGTTTCCCTCCTCCTATCTCTGCAGAACCCGGGCTGCGCGCCCGGCCCTGGCCAGTGACCCCATCACTTCGACCTGCACCACTGGCGTCGGTCGCTCAGAGCCCCGAAACTCCAACAACCGAAAGCCGTGCTTGCGGGCCAGTTGAACGATCTCGCGCACCTGCTCGGCTCAAATCTGCCTGCCTAGCGAGTAACTTTCACACCGCCCCTCCAACGCCAGCACCATTGCCTCTGCCATGCAGGCGTAGGCCTTGCCGGGCGGGAGTCCGAAATCGAAGCCGAAATCCACCTCGCCGGGCACGTCCACCAATCCCCCTTCGATGAGCAACACATCATCCCGCTCCCGGGCTACCCGCAGCGACACGTCCCGTGGAAGGGCCACATCGCACACGACCGCACCGTGTTTGAGGTGCTGCGGCTGAATGATCGGCTTGGCGGCACTTGTGGCGCTCAGCACCAGGCGAGCTTCGCGGATGTCCTCAACTCGCGTCGAGGTACGCACCAGGCGTGCCCCGGCCGTCTCGACCCGCGCCCGCACCTGTGCCAGGCGCGATTCTCGCCGGCCGATCAACACCAACTCGGCCACCATTGGAGCGAGCAACTCGGCACACGCCGAGCCGATGCTCCCCGTCGCTCCGACCACAGCCGCGGTGGTCAATGCCGGCCGGATGCCTCGACAGCGCGCGGCCTCCAGCAGCGTTTCGACCACGACGGCCACAGTGAGACTGTGACCCGTGGTGACAGGAATGTTCAAGTGCCGGGCAATGGTCACCCCGCCGTCGCCAACCACGGACGCGAAGGCCCCCAACCCCAGAATACGAGCACCCAGCCTCTGCGCCAGGCGGCCGGTCCGAACGATTTTCTTGTAAACCGTCTGAGGCGGCAGCCGCACCATCTGCCGGGCAGTGAACGGGCAGGCCAACAGCCAACCCTCGATCTCTTTCCCCGTAGCCTCTGAGCGCACCCCAGTGACGTGCGAAAGGTAGACCGGCGGCCAGAAGCGGGAGAAGAAATGGATCAGCGCCGTGGGCAATACTCTCGCCAGTAGCGGATACTTACGTGCCACGTCTTGCTTGGGATTGAGTGGATGGATGGATGGATGGATGGATGGATGGATGGATGACGAAAGCAAAATTATCCATACTCATGCTCGGGCCTAACGCGGATACATCCTGGGGTGCAACTCTACCCCACTTTGGATGGCAAAGTGGTCGCTGTCTTCGTAATAAACGTTTCGGTCAATCACACACCTCTTGGCCGAAGCCAACAGAACCACGTCCGATTCGATGGCCCGCGCTGGATACACCACCAGGCCAGAGCCGATGAAACAGTTGTGGCCCACGCAACCGCCCAGTACCGGCATGCCCGTCTCCTCCAGTTCGCCTCGATGCATCGAGCGAATGGGCTTGGATACCAGGTTAAAGTCGGTGAAAGTATTGCCTGCACCGATGAAGGTGTTGCGCCCGATGCTGCAGAACTGCAGGCAAGTGTTCTGCGCCACCATCGAACCTTCCATCACCACACTCATGAAAAGCGCGGCCCGAAAAGGCAAATAGCAGCGGTCCGACACCACGCTAAGCAGGATCTGGCCACCCTGCATAACATCCACGTTGTCCCCGATGACGGAGGCGCAGATGACAACACCTGGGCCAATGCTGACGTCATCGCCGATATAGGTCGGCCCCTGAATGATAGCCGTGGGATCAATGCTACAATTGCGTCCTATGCGTACCACTGCCGATGAAGATAGTACCTGCTTCCGTTCCAGCACTGCGCGCCACAGCATTCTAATTTGCTTTCCCACGCTGCGCTCGACGTCGCGCTCCAGCCGCCCCCCCCGGGCAAACACTCCAAAGATGACGTTGGCGGTGATGGTGTGAACCCAATGCTCAATAGAGCAAAATGGTTTGGTAGGCACCTGGTACACCAGATCGCCCTTCTTATCCGACATGTGGGTGGGCACGTGGTAGTAACCCACTTCGCGCGGCTCGGTGTCAATCACCAGCGGGCGCACGTTAGGCTCGACACCGTGCGGTAAATACCACATATCAGCGACGTACACGTCCCCCTCGCGACGGATACCTCGCTGCATCTGTAAGGCATGGGCAGTGATCGCACGATCATCCAACGCGAAAGCAACCCGGCAGGCCTTGCCCGACTCCCGGGCCCGCTGGATGAACTCGTCCAGGAAGAAATGATCAAAGAACAGGTTATCCCGGTAGACCAGCGTCTCCACCCGCTGGGAATCGATCTCCGCCAGCGTCTCTACCTCGCGTTCCTCTGTGGTGTAGCGCGCCAACACGTCCCGCTGATAGAGCCACAGCGGCTTGTTGAGCACACGGAGGTCACGCGCTGGCTCGTTGAATGGAAATATCTTGCGGCGGTCCTGTAAGATGATCTTGCGCATCTACCCGCTCAATCCAGTGGGTGCTTGCCAATCAGAATGGTGCAAGTGCTATCGCCAGCGGCAATGCAAGACACCTCTTCGACGTAGAAATTCTTGCCACCGCTGATCCAGTAAAGCCCTTCCTCCAGAATGCCGATAGCCAGATGGCAACAGGGCGAGTCGCACTTGCGTCCCCAGCACGTACCACAGCGCTCGATAATCCAGTGATAATACTGCTCGTCCTCTCCCAATCGCACCATGTGGTCGGTGAACTTGTTGAACGTCTCAGCCAGGACTTCAAAGCCTATTCTGAGCTTCATCCCCAGGGGCAACACACGGAAGGCCAGATCCGCAATACCCAGCATCGGCCCGAAATCCTTGATGCCGAACTTGAAACAGGCCCGACCAGCCCGCCGCGCCAGCCCGCGCCCACCACGTGGCCCGTACATTTCATCCAGCGCCTGTAGCAGCCGTCCCAATTCATCGAAGGAGAACTCCCTGTCGAAGTTGTTCGGCGGGTAATTCCCGATGCGATGCTGAAGCCGGGCCAGATTCAGGATCGCGTTCACCCCATTACGGCCCATCACCTCTTCCATCGCCAGGAGGACAATCCGACCCATCTTGTTGGGGAAGAAATACTGCCGCGATTCCTGAACCGCCAATACAGGTTCATCCATCATACAAACTCATCCCCGGGTCGGCTGACGAATCAACATTCAGGCAGACCCACCTGGTCACATCGCTGCAGGTCAGACCGATGGTTCAGAAACTCGCATAGCGTCTGATAGAACCGTTCGGGCTCGTCCAACATCGGGAAGTGGCCCGAATGTTCGAAGTAGCGTATCTCAGCCAGTGGTATACCCTGCGCCAACACCTCACCCTGCCTGGAATCCACAATGCGATCCACCTGGCCGTAGATGCCCAGCGCAGGCACCTGGATATCCTTCAGCCGTAGGCGTAGGTCCGTTTTGCGCAGCGAAGCGATGCTATAATGAAAGGACTCCAACGTAGTGCGGGAAAGATCGCGCTCAAACATCTTGTACCAGGTCTGCCAGTCCCGTGCCAGGAACGGAGAGAAGAACCTGACACCCAGTGGGATGACACCAGGCACCCGGTAGACCAGGCTGGCCAGGCACCGGTGTGCTGCCAATCGCAGAAAGAGAGCCAGTCCATCGCCTACAATGGGAGAACCCACCACTGCCACCTTCTGAACTCGGTTGGGGTGATCCAGCGCCAGGCTGAGCGAGACAGTACCGCCCATAGAATGGCCTATGATGGGTGCTTGCTCGATCCCCATGCGCTCCATAAACTGATCCACCATCTCGACGTAATCCTGAACCGTGAAGCACTCTCCTTGCTTTCCAGATTCGCCGAAACCCCAGAAGTCAAGCGCATAGGTCCTATGGCGGCGGCCCAGCCATTCCATAGTTCCTAACCAGTGATCCCAAGACTCCAGCCAGCCGTGCAATAAGATTACAGGCCATCCACGGCCGTATGCCTCGTAGTGAACCACTCCACGGTCGGCAACAATGGAACTCACAGTTGTGTTACTCCTGGTGACTGAATGCGTAAAACGTAATTACGCTCCACGTCTACACTTCGTGTCTCACGTCCCACGCCTGAATACAATGACAACTGTTACTACTCGCCCTGCATCTTGCGAGGGTCTGCCACCTTCAATCTTGGCAGAGTTTGCCAAGAATGATCCTCGTCATCGTTCGCCGAAGGTCTCTGACCGAGGCGTAAAGGGCTCGGTCGAGAGACCTTCGCCCATCAACCTGAGCTTCGCTGGGTAGTTACCGACAACCTATGACTATGAGTTCCAGGTGCGCTCAGTATATCATGAAACCGCACAGCGAGGATTGAGAAACCATTGCAGTTCCGTTAAAATGAGGTTACAGTTGCTAATATAAACGACGGTCGAACTTTCCCGTCCGCACGGTTCGACCGCCAGAAAAGAATGCCTCAGAAGTACACAGGCGGAGATTGCATTGCCTTACGCAGCACAAACCCTGGGTACAGGACAGCGCGTCTGCTCCTTCCCATCCGCGCTTTTAGTCCTCTTCATCCATCATTTCGAGGATCGAGTACAGGAGTTCCAATAATACTTTCTTGACGCTTTCCCGATCAGTCGCTACACAGGGCAGCACTTTGACCTCGCGAGGGATACGAAGTGCAATGCGCAAGTCCTCAGGCGACCATGCGTCTTCCAAGTCCTGCTTGTTGGCAGCGACGACGTAAGGCACAGGAGCATAAGAGTTGAAAGTCTCAAGAATACGGCGAGCCTCGCGAAACGTCTCTGGCCGCACGCTGTCAAACAGGACAATGAAGCCGAGCATGCCTTCGGATAGGATCTCCCACATAAAGTCGAAGCGGCGTTGGCCAGGGGTGCCGAACAAATAGAGCACCAGGTCCTCGTCCACAGTGATGCGCCCAAAATCCATCGCCACCGTAGTCTGGTCCTTGAGGCGTTCCTCTGCACGTGTGATCTTCTGCTCAGTCTCAACAACATCAATCTCACTGATGCTTTGGATAAACTGTGTCTTGCCAGCCGCAAAGGGACCGGTCACCACCATCTTGACAGTTTGCATCGTTAGAGTTTCCGGATACGGTCAATCAACCGCAGTATCACGTTCCGCTTGACGGCTGGACGGCGCATAGTTATAGGAGTACGGCTGGGCGCCCCAGGCGGCGCGGGGACGGCCACCCTTTTTGGCCGGACTAACTCCACCAACCCCGCCTGCAACAAGCCATATACGATCTTGCGAATCTGGAAATCGCTCATATTGTTGTACTGCGCAATCTGGCGGATCGTATTGCGCGGGTTGATAAAGGAAACCACGCGCCATTCCTCGACGCTGAGACTGATGTTGCGTAGGCCCGCATGGGGACGCTCGGCGAACTTGAGTGCCACGTCGAGGTTGGGCAATTCTTCTTGCAGTTGCTCCCATTCCTTCAAGCGACGACTGCCATCCATGATCACGTTTTCCAGGTCAATGGGAACAGTAATGCGGTCCTCAAACGGCAGCACGTTCGATTCGAAGCGGAAGGTACCCTCAGACCAGGTGAAGAGACGATAGACGTTATTCAAGATGTAGGTATGCACACTCTGTACAACATCAGTCTGGCTCACATAGCCCGCATTAATCAGCAGCAGCCCCAGTTCCTTGTCACTCTTAATACCGGCCCGGGAGTGGATCGCACGGGCCTGCTCCTCTGTGATATTACCAGCCCGGCGAAGGATTGCAGCCAGATCATCTTGTCCATCCAGCGTCGCGTAGATGAGCTTGCCCTCCTTGAAACACAGGCGAGCCTGCGCCTCACGTGTATCAATCGTCAGCGTGCCCGTCTTGCGCGCCAGGTTGATCAGGTTAAGCAACTGCGTCGTATTGAAATCTCGCAGATTCCCCTTCAGTGCCATACCTCACCTCCACTGCGGCCTTCTCGGCCGCAGGCCCAAACCCGATCGAAGACGTATCAGGTTTGATTATACCTTCTCTTGCCACGCAAGTCAACCACCGAAGCGCGGCAGGCGGGAGTATCCAGTTCTCACTTGTCCATCGCCCTGGCAGGTGGTATACTACCGGCGATGACCAAACTACACACTCACCAACTACCGACCTACCAATCCACCAAGTTCACCGGAGATGGACTATGACCAGGAAACGCAGTACCCGCTTCCGCCTCCTCATATACGAACGCATGTGGCAGCGCTGGGCCTGGACTTGCATGCTGATCGTGCCGGCCTCGGTTGCGTTATGGTGGTTTGCGCCTCGCATCTCGATCATCTACGCCCCGTTTCGCACCCTTGCTCTCATCCCGGCCTGCGTTTCCCTCGTCATTCTGGCCTATGCATACCTGGCCCGACGGCTGGCCTGGGTGCAGTGCAGGCCGAACCACCTGCACATTCAGACGCCCCTCTACCCGCTCGTCGTCTCCTACAGCCGCGTCAAGGGTGTGCGCCCCAAAACCTTCGCCCAGGTCTTCGATCCGGCCGGAGAGAGAACAGCCCGCCGGCGCTGGCTGCACCCCTACTGGGGCCAAACCGTCCTGGTGGTAGAACTCTCAAAGTACCCGTTCGGCAAAGCATGGCTGCGCCTCTGGTTCAGCCCTTACCTCCTGGCACCCGATGTCACCGGCTTCGTCTTTCTGGTCGAAGACTGGATGGCGCTCTCCCGCCAACTGGATGAGTCCCGCACTGCCTGGACAATGCGCCGCGCAGCGCGTAGACAGAAAGAATTGGCCAAGCGGCCGCATTAAACACAGAGGTACTCACCGCCCACTCGCTACATCACCTCCACCACCGAACCCTCTGGCCTTTTGGTCACCTCGATGCGCGTCGGGAAAGCATCCTTCAATTCGTCAATATGCGTGACCACCAGCACGCGCGCGAAGTCATCCTGGATGGCGTTGATCGACTCGACCAGCCGCTCCTTACCCCGCGCGTCCTGCGTGCCAAACCCCTCGTCAATCACCAACGTCTGCAACTGCGCCCCTGCCCGCCGCGCCAGCAGTTTCGAGAGTGCGATGCGGATGGCAAAGTTGACCCGGAATTGCTCTCCACCGGAGTAGTTTTCGTAAGGCCGCGTCCCCAACTCGTCCGCGATCTTGATCTCCAGCGTCTCCCGCACCTCGCCCGCCAGCGTCTCCCGCTGTGTGTCGAAGCGCACGTGCATGCGGCCACCTGTCATCCGCGCCAGGAGCCGGTTGGCCTCGGCCTCGATCTCCGGCACCGCCGCTTCGATGATCATCGCTGGCACGCCTTTGACACCAAAAGCGGTTCTCAACTCCTCGTAGATAGACCTTTTGGTGGCTAACTCATTCCGCCGCTTGCGTTTGTCCGCTCGCTGTTGCCCAAGCGCTTTACACGCCTCCAGCCGCTGCTGTGCCGCGCCCAACCGCTGGCGGGCGGCGGCCTCCTCCCCACGCACCCGCCGCAACTCCGCCTCCACCGCCGGTGCATCCTGCAGTCGCTCCCGCAGTTCCCCGGCTACCCGTTCCAACTCCGCCCGGCGGGCCTGCTCGGTCTCAACCTGCTTCCGCGACCGCTGCTGGGCCTCTTTTAGTCGCCTGAGCGCCGTCTGCTCTTCCTCCATTCCTGTCTGCGCGGCGCTCAAGTGCGCCCTCCGCTCAGCGAAGACCTGCCCCTCGGCTACCGCCTGTCGCGCCGCCTCGTGGGCCGCCGCGTCATAGCCCAATTCCTCCGCCTGCGCCAACACCTGCGCTAGTTCGACGCGCACTGGGAGGGCGTAGTCGTCCGAGGCCAGCCGCTGCTCCACCTGGGTCAATTCTGGCCGGACAGAGTCCAGCGCCTCAGACGCCTGCCGTCCCTGCTCGACGCGCTCGGCCAGCGCCGCCTCCCGCCTCTGCAGCGCCGGCAGGTCGTGCAGCAGCCGGTCACTCTCGACAATCTGCCCCTCCAGCGCCTGCGCGCGCTCAGCCAACACTTTCGCCGTCGCCTGGTTCGCGCGGTAAGCATCTCCCCTGGCCTGGCCCTCGGTTTGGAACTGATCCAGCAACTGTAGCCGGTGCTCGTCGGTGAGCGGTTGTTCACAGAGGGGACACTCGGCCCCCGCCCGCTCCAACAGCGCAATTTTTTCCTTGAGCGCGTCCATCTCTGCCCACAGCGCCTCGTTGCGCGCCCGCAACCCTGCCTGCTCCTCGGCGATGCGCGCCTGGTCTGCCCGCGCCGCCTCCCGGCCCTCCGACAACTGCACCAGGTGGGCCACTTGCGCCTGTACCTCCTCATACTCAGCCAGTAGGGGCGCGGTGAGCGCGCCCCTACTCTCCAGTTCGGCAATGCGCTGCGCGATGACCTCTCGCTCCATCTCGAGCCGGTGTCGCGCCTCAGACAGTTGGGCTCCCAGAGCCACGCGGCGCTCGTTCAGTTCCACCGACTGGCGCAGTTTGGCTCCCAGCGCCCGCTCCTGCTCGACCGCCTGCTGATAGGCCGCGTAACCGGCCTCGATCTCGTCCGCCTGGGCCAGCAGGCTCTCATACTCAGCCAGCCGCTTCTCCCGCGCGGCCCGCTCCTCCGCCAGCGTCGCCAGTTCCCGCTCCGCCTGGGCGATCCGTTCGGCCAGTTCGGCGATCTGCGCCTCGGCGTGCCGAAGTTCCGTCCGCGCTGTCTCAATCCGTTGATAGGCCACCTGGGCTTCCTGAAGCGCCGCGCTCAGTCCGGCCACGGCCGCCTGGGCAGCCCGAAGTTGCGCCTCGTATTCGGGCCGCCGGGCCAGTTCAGCCTCAATCTCCCGCAGCCGCAGTTCGATCACCTCTGCCTCGGTCCGGATGGCCCGCAATCGTTCCTTGGCCCGCTCCTCGTAGATCGTCCAGCGGTCGAGTCCCAGGATATCTCCCAGCACGCGCTTCCGCTCGGCGGCGGTCTTGACCGTAAACTCGTCGGCCCGACCCTGGCGCAGGAAGGCGGAGTT
>Ga0114918_10001179_pt1 | contig 23303 bp, 22 predicted proteins | sample LantaG_FD_87015 | JGI IMG/M metagenome (GOLD analysis project Ga0114918, IMG submission 87015) | Deep subsurface microbial communities from Baltic Sea to uncover new lineages of life (NeLLi) - Landsort_02402 metaG | ecosystem: Environmental > Aquatic > Marine > Oceanic > Sediment | place... | reverse complement strand
CTGTCAAGAATACAAAATTCAAATTAAAATAAAGGGGGCATAGAATCATCTATGCCCTACTTAAATTAACTTGGTACAGTAAATTGCGTTAAAGAGTCTTCCGACAATCCTCACAGACCTGTCCGCACCCCTCTACATAGCCTTCACGTTCATTAATTGGTGTTGTTATAAGATACGGCGTGGGTTTGCCACAAAGAACACAGGCCTCAATCTTTTCTTTTTTTTCTTTTTCCTTTTTCATAATTCTTTACCTCCTTTTTTCTTTCTTTTCATTTATTTTTACTTACTTCCTTGTAGATCAGTTTCCCAACATTTTCTCTTATCTTTCCAATTCTTTCTTTTTAAAAATTTCTTATCGAAAACAAGTTTTAAAATTGGACCTAAAAATAATTCCTCTTTGCTCTCAAAAACTTCTTTGAGAGATAATTTGCGATATATTTCGTGTCTGTCTTGAACTTTATGCTTCTCTTCGTCCGAGGAACGATAAAATTCAAGCATCCTTTTGTCGAAATCTCCCCATTCATCATATACATCCAAAATATCAACATTAATAATCTTTTTTGATGAAGATGGATAAATTTCCACAAGGGCTTCATGCACATTGCTATCCATCGTAAAAATTAAATCTGCTTGTTCTACCATTTCTTCGCTAAGTGGTTTTTGCTCTTTCGGACGAAGCGAACATATCCCCACAGACTTTACAGTAACATCAATCACCTCTCTTTTTTCTAATGCCTCTGTAAGATAGTCTCTAATCCATGGACTTCTCACAACCGCATATTTACAAACAATAATTACAGATTTCATTTCTTACCTCCTTCTTAATTCTTTTTAATCTTAGACACAAGAAAACTAGTTACTAAAATAGATCAATATCTACTTTTCTTGTGTCTATAGGAAGTATATTTTTCAAAGAACTAAAATACCCTGTAATAGGGCATTTATATTATATAACTAATAAAGATATCGGTCAATGGCTCCACTTAAGGCTCAGTCGTAGTTGTAGTTGTTTCTAAAACAATCGGCGGAATGTTTATAAAAAATATTTTAGGGATTTCTGATTTTAATCCTTCGCTATCTTGGGCTTTGATACCAAAAAATATATTGAGAGAAATACCCGGCAATCTTTTTGCTTTTATGTAATATAAATCATCAATAGGTACCTGAAGTTGAAATTTATTTTCTTGAGCATTAAAAATTGACTCTCCTAAAACATTCTGGGATTGAGACCATCCCCATGATTGTCGTGTTAAATCATTATTATTTGAATTATCTCCCTGCTTAGCAAAAACATAATGAATATCATAATTTAAAGTATCTTGTAGGTCTTCATCCGAAGCTGGTATCCAAGAAAAAATTAAATTATTACAAATTTCATTTGTGCACTTAACTTCAAAATCTAAAACGTTAGTCGGTTGATGATAATAATTTGAAGAATTAAAATGAAATTCAGTATTATCATAAGCAATTAATTTCAAATAAGACCGCGGACTACTAGCATATCCATAATAACCAATTGTTATATATTGATCAGGGGTAAAATTTAAACTCTGACCATTAGTAGTTCCTGTAACATCAACAATAAAATGATTATCGCTGGGCAATTTATCTATCCGATAGGAATATTTTCTAGGAGCAGCAGAACCAGCTGCCATCTTCGCATCAGTGGTAAAAATTACACTTCCTATCTTTCTAGTATTACTAACATAATTAGGATAAGTCAATAATAATCCGGGAGTATCGTTGTGTAATTCCCAATCATTTTGACCACCTAAATAATCTGTAGGAATACCAAAATTTACTGTAGGATCATCTTCATCGGAATGAAGATAAAAAGCCATCGCCGCATAATTTGCTGCAGGAATAAAAGGGTAATAATCAATTCTAAAATCAATTACTATTTTAGAAGAATCTTTTTCAAAAGGATGCCAGGAAAATTCAGTAATATAAGGTATTCTCGGTGATGGAGAGGTAATGGTTGTGGTGGTTGTTGGAATTAAGCAATCGTTAGAAGAAAAACTTTTGGGACTGGGGCAATTTTGAATTTCAAAATCATTGGCATTATTATCAAAATCCAAAAAATTATTATCAATATATTTTCTTTGAATACTTTGACCTGGCTCAGGTTTTATCGCGCAATCGCCTTCACAATCATTCGCCTCTCCAAACCCTGCCTTATCAACAATCTCTCTATTTGGATTTTTGAAAATAATCGTATTGTTATCTGTAATAGAGTAATTCGAAATTAAAATATCAGCAATTGAAGCATAAGTACTTGAAGAATGAGCGATTAACAAATATTCTAGAGAGTTAATAGTTTTGCTATCAAATAGAGTACTTGGAACAAGAGAGGAAAAATCGCTGCTTTGACTTGTTTTCTTTTGTAAATACCAATCTGTTAAATCAACTTCAAATTCATTTGGATTAAAAAGTTCTATAAATTCATCATAAACTATTGTTTTGGCGTCTTCATCTTTGCCCGCTATTTTTATTTCATTTATTAAAATTTTAGGATAAACAATTGGAGGTAAAGTTGTTGTGGTTGTGGTTGTGGTTGTGGTTGTGGTACTAGATGAAGAAGTAGAAGCACTACCACCGCTGCTAGAAAACTCAAGATAACCACTGCTGTTTTTCGCCTTGGGAGTTCCATTAATAGAAGCGCTGGTTTGCCAAGAAAAATCATTTTTTCTTTCCATTGTTCTCTTGGAGGAATTATCCCCAGCTTGCCAATCTAAATCAGCTAAAACTTCATCCTGAAGCTGACAATTATCATTAAATAAACGCAATCCTTCGTCTGTATTATTAAGAATTCCCGTATAAATACCATCTGCAATAATAAAAGGAACTGAAGTTTCATCTGTCCTTTCTAAAAGATAAAATCCTTGAGGAGGAATTTTACTTCCTTTTTCAAAAACAATCCTAATTTGCTCTTTCTTATCTATTAGTTGCCAATTAGAAATATTTATCTCCTGCGACAAAATATTTTTTAATTCTATCCATTCATCATTAGCGCTATTTTGAGTTCCAGCCCAAGCAACTTCATTAATGATTACTTTATTCCGAGGCGCTGTTTGAGTGGTAATAAAATTACAAATATTAATTTGTGATAGTGGCTGAGTAGTTGTAGTCGTGGTTATTCTGGTTGTCGTCGTGGTGGTAGGCTTAGTGGTTGTAGTAGATAATTTGGTGGTTGTTGTAGGTAGTCTAAAAGTAGTCGTAGTTTGCTTAGTAGTAGTTGTATTATTAAAAGGTTTAATTGTTGTAGTAGTTACAGAAGAATCGGAAACATCATCCATTATTATAAAATCTGAATTTTTTTGAAATATATCATTAATAAAACCAGAAATGCCACCCATCATAGCAGTCAACACATTTTTTTCATTTTTTGATATAAAGTCAGATCTAGATTTTGCATTTTCCACTTCTTGAAAAAATAAATCAATCACACCTACACCATTCAAAACCGCTTTTTTAGACAATCTCTGCCAATAATCCTGAAGAACTTGCTCGTCTTCTAAAGAATAGACAGTAGGACCAGAAGTTAAACGCCACCCAATATCATTTTTTAAAATAAGGGCCAAATGAAAAATATTATGATTTTCATCTTCCCCTAATACATAAAAAGATGTCTTCCCATTTTTTATTTCAGGCACTTCATAAAAAGCAGGCTCAGGCAAATGATATTTCTGGTCTAAAATTGTATCAGGGCTATAAAAATAATTATTAGAATAAAGAGCAGTTTCATTAAAATACTCGTCAAGTGTAGCTTTTTTAATAGATTCCAAATTTTTGATACTCTTTCGCGTGTATTCATAAAAATCTTTATTACTTTTAGCTGAATATACTTCATAAGGACTATTAAGACTTTCTATAAAAAATATATGAACATTTTGTCTTGTGTGCTCTGGCACACTCATATCCTGTATTAAATGTAAAATATGACCAAGGATATTAAAGGCTTCAACTCGATTTCCTTTTACATACTTATAAATAGCCTGCTGCCAGGTAAAATTAGCCTTGGAAAAAACTGGACTTTTAGCTATCGGACCAATAAAAACTGAATAAACAGGATCATAAATAGCTTGAGCAAAAGGATTCTGTGCCCACTCTTTGGCAGTTAAAGCCGGAAATAAATATTCTGCTCCACTAAACTGCCAAGTTTTATTAAAAACGGGATCATAAAAATGATTAACACTTCTGATGCCATTATCTTCATCAATGCTACCTTGCATTAGCAATTGTTTTTCAGTTTCATTCAAAACTTGATTAGAAAAATGTTGATTATAAAAATCAACAGTAATTTCTGTTAAATTTGGATGAGTAGTTTTAGCATCATAAGCAAGAACAGAAAAATTAGATAAAAAAAACAGGCATATAATTAAAAAACTAACGGGGCCTTTTTTCATAAAAATACAGTGGGGCTTAAAAGTTTAAAGATCAAAAAATTATTAAAATTCAATTATCTTCCAAATATTAGAAAGCGGCTCCTTTTCTGCTGCAACAAGATTTAATGGTGTTTTCAAAACAGCTTGAGCAATTAAATAATCCTCCATATTATACACACGAATAACATAGGTATTATCTTCTTTCATTTCTCCTTTCTGGTTTTCAGGATTAAATAAATCTTCAATCATTTCATCCCATTTATTATTATTTTTAATGTCAGTAAAAAATTGCTTATATTCTTCTTGTTTATCTAAAATAAAATACTTGCTCGCTAAATCAATATCTTCTATTTTTAAAGCTTGCAAAAACATCCCATATGTTTTTTCTGGTGTTTCTCCGCCATAAGTATCGGCTGCATATTCTTTTGCCTGTTCTTTAATTTTCCTACTCAAAATCTCTGCGTCTTTTTTATACTGTCGAGCTTGTTGTACCTCTGCACTAAAATACCAAGTTGACCAAATTGTAATCAATCCGAAAATTAAAAAAACAACAAAAATAATAAAATTCCGTGATTTAAAAAAATTTATATTCTTTTTTTTACGCCTCATGTTTTTATGTTTTAATTTAAAGATTCTTTTATAGAATCCTGAAAAGAAAAAAACGGTGGGGTTAAAACTCTTCAGGATCCTATAAAAAAATCCTTAGAACTGTCCCCACCGTTTTAATTTTATTTTCTACAATATATCTTACAAATAAAATCCTCTTGTGTCAAGTAAATTGTGGATAACTTAAAATAACTATATTATTTAGCTCCTAACATTCGTTTTCTTCTAAATACAACATATTAATTTTCATTTTCTTTAGAGAAAGTATAAGAACTCCCTTCTCCTGTCCCTGTGCCTCCTCCTGAATATGTTATCAACATAATTTTTATTTTTAATAATATTAATAACTATATTATTAAGACTCACTATTATCTAAAATAGCATCTTCGTGGCAGAATTTTTCTAATCCATCTAATTTCACAAAAAAACAACGACGCATCCTTCTCAGATTATCACTATTTTCTCGTAAAGACCAGGATAAAGATCCTTTAAAGAAAGCCACTACTATTTTTTTCTTAAATTTTTTCGTATTTTCAACCGCGCTTTCGTAATCTCCATCATTAGATATCAAAATAGCTACATCATATTCATCAAGAGCAGCCATTGTTACCATATCTGTACTTATTCGCGTATCTAGATTCTTCTCGTGAAGATCGCCTCTCGTGCCTTTTAAATATCCAAATTTAACTGCAACTGAGTTAAGTTTTTCTATTTCTCCATAATATTTTTGAGCTATATTATATTTTCTTTTCTCCGTATCACTCCCAGCAAGAAGATATGAAGGAGGTCTTACGCAATAAAACCCAACATATACTAAATTCAGTTTTCCAGCCAGCTTTTTAGCAAGGAATAATGGATCATATAAACATACCCAGCTAGGATCTGATTTCTTTATCTTTTTAATATTATGAAAAATATTGCTATTGTCTAAAAAAATAGCTACTCTTTTTTGATTCATATAATATATAATAAACCTTAATAATAAAAAAACAAGGGCCTAAAGGCCCTCGTTACTTACCGTAGCCGAAGCAAACGATAAGGATTTATTACTTTTATTATACTATTAAATAATTTAGTTTGTCAAGTAAATTGTGGATAACTCTGGAGAACTTGGATTCGAACTTTTAAATAAATAGCTTAAAATAACTACATTTTTCAGTTTTTAATTATCCATTTTCTTCTGAATACAACATATTAATTTTCATTTTCTTTTAAATATTGCGTATTTATTATTCGTCTTCTTCTGAATATGACATATTAATTCCCATGTTAATAATATTATTATATCTTTATAATATCACTTTCGTTTTTTGTATACAAATCTAAATATTGAAATTCTGTCTACCGACTTTATAAATTAACTCCGATTATTTAACAATATTAAAATCTGTTAAAATCAATAAATAAAATTATATTTTAAATATAAAAACCCCGTTTTTTAGACGGGGTTTTCTTCTAAGCTTATTAAACTATAAACATAATTTAAGGAAAATGGTTTTTCCTTATCATTTCTTCTTTCGTTCTTAAAGTCTCTATCTGGTCAACTAAATATGAGGTAAAAATTACAACACAAAATATAATTCCAATCACATTTATCCAATGTATCCGACTCGAACAAATTTGCCTTTTCATTTTTTACGCTCCTTTTCTATTTATATCCAATTTTTCAAAAAGTAAATATGCTTTCAATTTCTTCAATCGTATCTTCTGCTCCTTTATAATGCTTACTTATGGCTTCCTTATATTTTTCTGTCAAAGTTCCTGTTGACGCATAAGGTGTTATTTCAACCATTTTTTGTCTTTCACGGATTACCTGCCATGCTTCTTCAAGAAATTTCTCCCAAAATTCCCTTTCTTTTATTGTCATCTTTTTGAAATTGGTAGGAAGATTTAGTTTTATCTCACACTTTTTTTCTTTTAATTTTATCACTTCAAATACCTCAAATGAAACCCTAAACATTACCACTTTCTCCCATCTATTTATTTCTTTTATTAGAAATTCTTGTTCTTTTTCTAATGCTTCTTTTTTATTACAAAACGTAATAGGATTCTTTTTGAGAAAATTATTAGTCTCCTTTTCATCTTCGGCAATCGGTAAAACTATGAATGCACTTGCTGTCGCTCCCAATTGTTGAGAACTTAATCTTTTCACAATATCTGATTCAACTCCCATCTGTTTTATCCTCCTTTTCAAATTTTTAATTTTTATCTTTATCTTTCTTTACATCCATTTTACTGGCAAATTCTAAAACTTGTACCATCCATGAGCCTGCTGTAATAATTATCAATGTATTTCTATTATATTCTGATAAACTAGGGACAAAACCTAGCAAACTTAGCACTAAAAACGCTGTAATTAAAACATTAAAAGAAATACCTAAGATCGTCCGGATTGGTTTTTTCACATTTTACCTCCCTTAATAAGATTTTTAATAATACACACCAGGAAACTGATTACTAATAAAAATAATAACCAATTTCCTTGTGTGTATCAGAAGGTATTTTTCAAAGAACTAAAAATATCCCATTACAGGATACTATAAATATAACATATTTAATTGTATAGGTCAATGGTCAGCCCTAGAAACTGAGCAATGACAAAGTCTACGAGACCAACTTCTTATAGATTTCATAAGCAGTCATTGCTCCATTGATGCCACGATGAGGCATTGGCTCTTCAGGAACTCCAAGGCGCTTTGCCGCTTCATTCAAACTGAATTTCTCACAGTTTGAATTTCGAAGTTTCATCCAAATCATAGTAAAAAGATCAATACGATGATGATCCATTTGATCCTTAACGCCAGTTTTCCTAAATGCTTCAAAAATGAATGACCAATCAAAAGTCATATTATGGGCACAAAATATCGCGTCTTTTGTCTTTTCGCCATAAATAGACATCGCTTCTTTAAGCGTTATAGCATTTTTCCAATCAGTTTCATTATATCCATTCAGTTTTAGCGCAAATTCATCTGCCGTTTCAATATGTTCGGGCTTTACCTTAACATCAAGAGTATCCAGAATTTCCAGCGTTTTCTGATTAATTACTACTAATCCGATTTCAATAATTTCTTGAATGGCAAAATCAAGACCAGTAGTTTCAACATCAGTAATTGCAATCGGCCTTTCAAAAATATGTATTGTATGTTCCTGTTTCATTTTATTTATATTAATTTAGAAAATAAACTACAGATCTAATCTCATTTTTAATCTAAAATCAAAAAAACCAAATTTTCTCCAGGCTTTAAGCCCTATTTTATTTCTAGCATCAACAGTAAGTTCAATGTGTTTAACCTTCTTCTTTTTAAACCATTCCAATAATTCTTTAAATATCTTCTTACCAACACCTTGATTTCTATATTCCCCTTCAATAAAAGCATCAAGAATTACCCCAATTTCTTTTGGGAGAACATATTGGGGAGCTTTTTCTATTACTCCCATAAAATATCCAATAACTTTTTCGTTTTCCTCAGCAATAATAATTTTTGTGTTTCCATCTTTTATTAATTTCTCAAAATGATTCTTAATTTCTATATCATCATAGCCAGAATAATCTTTGTAGTATTTATCAATAATTTGATGATAATCTACTATCTCTCTTACTAATTTAACTATGAATTGAATATCTTGTTTTGTAGCATTCCTAATTAACATATTTATAAATTATATATCTATTCTACCAAAAAATCGCCTTTTTGGCGATTTTTGTTTTAATTATAAATAACTTAAATAATTATTTTTCTGTTTTTTCTTTAGGTACTTCCTCTTTTTTATCTTCTTCAGAATTCTCTTTTATTTCTTCTTTAGACTCCTCCTTCATTTCCTCTTTTACTTCTTCGGTTTTCGGTTCTTTCTTAACTTCCTCTTTAACTTCAACTTTCTCTTTCTCTTTCTCTTCTTCCTTTTTGTCTTCAATTTTTTCTTCAATCTTCTCTTCAGTCTTTGTCTCGGCTGGTTTTTCTTCAGTCTTATCTTCTGGTTTAACTTCAACTGGTTTCTCTTCAATTTTTTCCTCAACTGGCTTCTCTCCAGTTATTGGTGTCTGCTCTGTTTTTTCTGTAACCTCACCTTCGCCTTTTATTTCTTTCACTTTCTTTTTTCTAATATTGATAGGCCTCTTTTTACCTTCAATAATTTTTGCTCGTACTAAAAGATTGTAGCAAGAATCTGAAGGTTGAGCACCTTGGCTAATCCAATAAAGAATTCTTTCTTTTTTTAATTCAAATCTATTTATTCGTGGATCCCACCATCCTAAAATTTCTTTTGATTTACCGCTATTAACAGCAATTTTAGAATCTACGGCTACAATCCGAAAAATAAAGTCTCTTTTTTTGCCTTGTCTTTGAAATCGTAAAGTTAACATAGTTTTTATATCCTAATTGAAAATGCCTTAAAAGTCAATCCTATACATCCAAATTCTTTACTTTTTGGGCGTAAGCTTGAATAAATTTTTTCCGCGGTAAAACTTCTTTGCCCATTAAAATATCAAATAATCTATCTGCCTCTTCTGCGTCTTCAATAGTAACTTGTTTTAAAATTCTTTTCTCAGGATCCATCGTCGTATCCCATAATTGATCAGGATTCATTTCTCCTAATCCTTTATATCGTTGAATGGAAATTCCTTTCATTGATTCCTCATGAGTGCTTTCAGAAAATTCTTCTTTTTCTACAGCTAAAGCAGCTTCATTTTTTCCTTCTTCAACTAATTTCAATTTTCGTACTTTTGATTTTGAAGGTTTTTCCTTTTTCTCCGTCATGTTACCCTGTATTTTCTCTAATACTTTCTGTTTTTCTACTTCTGTATAAGCGTAATGGAACTCTTTGCCTTTTTGAATCCGATACAAAGGAGGTTGGGCAATATAAAGATAACCTGCTTCAATAATTGACTTAAAGTAACGGAAAAACAATGTTAAAAGCAAACTGCGAATATGAGCACCATCCGTATCTGCGTCAGTCATTATAACAATTTTATGATAACGAAGTTTATCAATATTAAAATCTTCACTTATTGCTGTTCCCAAAGCCACAATCAAAGCTTTTATTTCTTCAGAAGTCATCATTCTATCAAAACGACTCTTTTCTACATTTAAAATCTTGCCTTTTAAAGGAAGAATTGCTTGTGTATTTCTATTCCTTCCCATCTTGCTCGAGCCGCCGGCAGAATCGCCCTCAACTATAAACAATTCAGATTCTTCTGCATTTTTTGAAATACAATCAGCCAATTTTCCAGGCAAAGTCATTCCTTCTAAAACTCCCTTTCTAAGAATATTCTCTCTAGCTTTTTTCGCAGCTTGCCTAGCTCTCGCGCTTAATAAAGATTTCTCAAGAATTCTTTTAGCATCTTCTTTATTAGCTTCTAAGAACTCTTTAAAATTTTCTCCTACAACTTGCTCTACAGCAGTTCGCGCTTCTGGATTTCCTAATTTTGCTTTTGTTTGTCCTTCAAATTGCGGTTCTCTCAACTTTACACTGATTACCACCACTAATCCCTCCCTAGTATCTTCGCCAGTAAAACCAATATCTCCGTTTTTAAAAATTCCTTGCCCTTTAGCATAATCATTTAAAGTTCTAGTTAATGCTGATCGAAAACCAGTTAAATGCATTCCCCCTTCTGGGGTATGAATATTATTAGCAAAAGCTTTTTCTGTACTCTCAGAATCATCTATATAAAGCAAAGCAACTTCAACTAAAATTCCTTCTTTTTCTTGTTTGGTATAAAAAACATTATTAATTAAACAATGAACATCTCTTGCCAAATATTTAACCAAAGTAATAATTCCACTTTCAAAATAAAAAGTATAAAAAGGAATGAGGGCTCCTTCTCTATCATCTCTAAATTTAATTGTAGTACCAGAAGTCAAATATGCCTGTTGTCTTAAATGATCTAATATCTTTTTTGTATCAAATTTAATTTCTTTAAAAATCTCTGGATCTGGTTCAAAGATTATTTTTGTTCCAGATTGATTACATTTTCCTATTTTTTTTAACTTTGTCGTTGGTTTCCCTTTATTATATTCCTGGCTATATAATATGCCATCACGACAAATCTCTGCCTGTAAATATGTTGAAAGAGCATTTACTACAGAAATTCCAACTCCATGCAATCCACCAGCTACTTTATAAGATGTTCCTCCAAATTTTCCACCAGCATGCAAAGTACACATTACAGTTTCCAATGCTGATTTTTTTGTTTTTTTATGAATATCTACAGGAATTCCTCTACCATCATCTGTTATAGCCACTCTATTTTCCTTTAATATCTCTACATTAATATTCTTAGCATAACCACCCATTGCTTCATCTATACAATTGTCTACAACTTCCCAAATAAGATGATGAAGACCATCTACTCCAGTAGATCCAATATACATACCAGGCCTTCTGCGAACTGGTTCTAGCCCCTCTAAAACATAAATGTCTTTAGCTGTATAAGAATTCTCCTCTACTCTATTAAGAGGTTTTTTTATTTTTTCAGTTTTTTTTACAGGTTTATTCATATTATCGTATTTCTGCTCCGATGTTTTTTAATCCTTTGTAAACTTTCTCCATTTCTTTATCAACTTCTTCGTTTTTTAATGTATGGCCTTTCGAACGAAAAGTTAAATGAAAAGATAAGCTTTTAGTACCTGATTTAAGATTCTTCCCTATATACACATCGAATAAATCCACGTCCTCAAGATTGAGAGGAGATGCTTCTTGAATAACATTTAATATTTTATCCACCAAAATATTTTGTGAAATAATAAAAGATATATCTCTAATGATTGCCGGATATTTTGGAAGTGGTTGAAACTCTCTTTCTTCCTTAACAATTTCTAGTAAAGGAAGAAGTTTAATTTCCCAAAAAACTGAACTGCCTTCACAATCATATTCTTTTAATAAACCTTTCTTCGGATTTCCTATTACACCAATTAAATCTTTGTTTTTATAAATTGCGGTTCCTTGTTCTAATAAAAGAGAATACTCAGTATTTTCTAATGATTTAAAACCATAGTTATCTTTATCTATTCCAAATTTATTAAATAAATCCTCAATAATTCCCTTTGCTTCATAAAGCAATATTGAAAGATTATTAGATCTTTCTTTTTGAGCTAAGGTCCCCGAAAGAACAAAAAATTCTTTTAAGTTCTTTTTATCTTTAAAATAGGATTTACCTATCTCAAAAAATCTAATTTTATCAACAAAACGAAAATTATAATTTATATTCTTCAAAAAATTAACTAAAAGGGTGGGGCGTAAATATTTAGTTAAGGCACTGGTTGGGTTTTCTATTTCAATAAGCTTCTGTTGCCATTTATTAGGTAAAATATTTTTATCTTGTTCTGATATAAAAGAATAATTATATACTTCCTCCAAATTATACCCTTTGAGCCAATCTTTTACCTGCTTTCGAAATTCAAAAAACTCATTATGCAAAGGAATGGTTAAAACTTCCTGAGGCATAACAGAATCAACTTTATCAATTCCATACAAACGAGCTACTTCGCCCATTACATCTTCTTTTATTTTTACATCATTACGGAAACATGGCGGAGAAACTAAAATATAGTCCTTCTTTTGCTGGAGAGAAAAACCTAAAAGAGAAAGATAATAAATAATTTCCTTTTTTTTAATTGACCATCCTAGAAACTTTTCCCAATTTTCCCATTTGATAGGAATCAACTCTTTTTTTTCTTTAAAAATACCTTGCCCCACTTTACCTTTTAATATATTTCCGCCAGCTACTTCCTGAATTAATTGAGCCAAACGATCAACAGCATAGCCAGTTAAATCTAAAGGAAGATTATGCTCAAACCTCCATGAGGCATCAGTCCTTAATCCTAACTTTTTGGAACTAGATCTAATATTAACTCCATTAAAATTAGCACTTTCTAAAATTATATTTGTTGTATTTGTGCTAATACCGGATTTTTTTCCTCCTTTTATTCCAGCTAAAGATAGTGAACTTTCGTTATCAGCAATAACCATTATATCTTCATTTAAATCATAAACCTCATCTTCTAATGTGGTAATTTTTTCATTCTTTTTGGCTTGTCTTATAATTATTTCTTTTTTATTAATATCTGTTGATTTAGAACAAATTTTATCAAAATCAAAAGTATGAAGAGGCTGGCCCGTTTCTAACATTACATAATTAGCAGCATCTACAATATTATTAATTGAACGTACGCCACAATCAGCTAATGCGTCTTCTAACCATTTTGGGGATTCTTTTATTTTTATCCCCTGAATCACCCTAGCTAAATAACAATTACAATTTGAGCTTTTTATTTTAATATCTAAAAGATCTTTTGCAGCTAAATTCTTTTCTTTTAAATTAATTTTAGGATAAATAAAAAAAATTCCTAAAATTGCTCCGGTTTCCCGAGCCAAACCTAAATGACCCGATGCTTCAGCAACTTGATTAGATAAAAGCTCCACATCCAAAACAGGCCTTTTGCCATAATATTTAACTGTTGCTTCAGCAAAATACATTGTTAAAATATCTGCCAGTTTTTCAGGCGATTCTTTAAACTTTAATAAATCTTTTAACCAATTATATGAAAATTTCATAATTTAAAATTGTTCTAAAAATCTTACATCTGGGCTAAAAAACAATCTAATATCATCAATGTGATATTTAATCATAGCAATCCTTTCTATTCCAAGTCCAAAAGCAAAACCTTGCCAGCGATTAGTTGAATAACCAGCCCTTTTAAATAAATCTGGATGGACCATGCCTGCACCCATTATCTCCAACCATTCATTATTAATTTTTGATTTTTGATTTTTAGTTTTTGGTTTTATTTTAATATCCACTTCAACCCCAGGAGCTACGAAAGGAAAATAACTGGGTCTAAAACGAATTAAAACTTTCTGCTTAAAAATATCTTTTACAACTTCTTCAATTATCGCTTTGAAATTAGATAAACTAATATTTTCTCCCACCATCAGTCCCTCTATTTGATGAAATTGAATTTCATGAGAAGCATCAGTTGCTTCATAACGAAAACATTTACCTGGAACAATTATACGAAAAGGAGGCTGATTAGTTTCCATAAAACGAACCTGCACTGGACTAGTATGTGTCCGCAATAACATTTTTGACTTCTCGTTTTTAGCTTCTAATTTTACCCAAAGTGTATCCCACATTTCTCTGGCAGGATGTCCGGCAGGAATATTTAAAGCATCAAAATTATAATACTCAGTCTCAATTTCAGGACCTTCAATAATAGAAAAACCCATTTTTTGAAAAGAATTAGTTATATCATTTAAAGTTGATGTTAAAGGATGAAGATGCCCTTGATGAATTTTCTCGCCAGGCTGTGTAATATCAATAAAATTAGAAGAAAAAGATAAATTACTTTCTAAATCATTTTTCTTTTTTTTATATAAAGAGGAAAAAAGTTGACGAATCGCATTAGCTTTTTGCCCTTGTTCTTTCTTCTCTTTTAGAGATAGTTTTGATAAAGAATTAAAAAATAAAGAAAGGGCGCTTTTCCTCCCTAAATACTTAATACGCCATTTTTCTAAATTTGATGTATTTTTGATTAAAGAAATGCCTATCTCAGCATCTTTTTTTAATTGCTTTAAATCCATTATATGCTTTTTACCGCTTCTATAATTAATTTTACTCTAAAATACCCATTTTTTCAAGCGAAAATTAAAGATAAAAAGTTATTCTTGCGAAAAAGCGAAAAAAATTATACAATAAAATAGAGTAAGATTTTTATATTATGTCAGGACATTCTAAGTGGTCTAAAGTAAAATATCAAAAAGCTGTTAAAGACCCCAAAAGAGCCAAGGCTTTTTCAAAATTAACAGCTCTAATTACCGTAGCAGCAAGAGATGGAAGTAAGATAGAATCTAATTCTAAATTAAAAATGTCTGTTGATAAAGCAAAAGAGTTTGGAATGCCTAAAGAAAATATTGAAAGAGCTATAAGCAGAGGCTCTGGTGAAATGGATGATGGAAAAAAGCTTGATGAGGTTTTCTATGAAGCTTATGGCCCAGGAGGATCAGCTCTTTTAATTCAAGCTATTACAGATAATAAAAATCGTACATTAGCTGAGCTACGGCACCTTCTCCAAGAGCATGGTGCTAAAATGGCAGATACTGGAAGTGTGCGTTGGATGTTTAAAGAATCTGGAAAAATTATTCTCCCCAAAAAATTCTGGAATGATGATATTTCATTAGAAGCCATTGAGAATGGGGCAGAAGAAATAAAAGAAGAGGATGAAAAAATAATAATTTACACAAATCCCCAAAATCTTATTCTAATTAAAGATTTCCTTGAGAAAAAAATAGGACAGGATATTGTTAAAAATGAACTTGATTTTATTAGCCAACAACCAATAGCTATTAGTGATAAAGCGATAAAGGATAAATTAGAAAATTTATTTGATGTTCTAGACGAACATAGTGATGTTGAAGAAATTTATTGTAATGCTGACTTAATATAATGATAATTTTAGGTATTGATCCAGGAACAACTCGAATTGGATGGGCTTTTCTTCAAGTTGGAAGAAAAAATATAAAACCGATAGATTATGGGTGCTTAGAAATACTAGAGCAAACTCAAGGACAAAGATTGGAAATAATTGCTAAAAATCTTGATGTTTTAATAAAAAAATATAAACCGTCAATAGTTGCTATAGAAAAAATCTTTTTCTTTAAAAACGCTAAAACTGTTATGAGTATTAGCGAAGCCAGAGGTGTTATTATATTAATTATTCAAAAAAACCATTTAAAATATATCGAACTAACTCCGCTTGAAATAAAGCAAAATCTTATAGGTTATGGCAGAGCAAATAAAAAAGATGTACAAAAAACAGTTCAATGTTTTTTCTCCTTAGAAACACTGCCAAAACCAGATGATATTGCAGACGCCCTAGCTGTTGCTCTGGCTGGAGTAAATAAATTAGAAAAACGTACGAAATAAAACAAGAAATGATAAAAAAAACTATCTCATTTTTTCTACTATTATCTTTTTCAGCTCTATTCTTATTAGGCTTTTTTTTAATTTTCCTTGCCCAAGGCCTACCAGATCTGTCTACATTTGACCAGCGCGTTATACCAGAATCAACAAAAATATATGACCGTACTGGCGAAATTTTACTTTATGAAATACATGGCGGAGAAAAAAGAACTGTTGTAAAACTAGATGAAATATCTCCATATATTATCAAGACAACTTTAGCTGCAGAAGATGATAACTTCTATAATCATTATGGATTCTCTTTAAAAGGATTTGCCCGTTCTATTCTTCATAACATAACCCATCCGGGAGATCTCCGTGGTGGTTCTACAATAACACAACAACTAGCTCGAAATGCCTTTCTTACAATTGATAAAACTTTAGTAAGAAAGTTTAAAGAGGCAATTCTAACTGTAAAAATTGAAAAAGCCTATAGTAAAAATCAAATCTTGGAAATGTATTTAAACCAAATCAATTATGGACACAATGTTTATGGGATTGAATCAGCTAGCATTTTTTATTACAGCAAAGAAGCTAAAAACTTAACCCTAGCTGAAGCAGCTTATTTAACTAGCTTAATCCAATCACCAAATTACTTATCGCCTTTTGGTAATCACTTAGAAGATTTAGAAAGCAGAAAAAGTTGGATTCTTTCGCGAGTAGAATATCTTGATTATTATTCAAGCGAGGAAGTAGAAGAAGCAAGGAAAGAAAAAGTAATTTTTACACCTCCTAAAGTTGATTTTAAAGCACCTCATTTTGTCATGTACGTTCGTGCTCTTCTTTATGAAAAATTTAGTGAAGAAGAATTAGAAAAAGGCGGATATACAATTATCACAAGCTTGGATATGCGTCTCCAAAACTTAGCTGAAGAATTAGTTGAAAAATATGGGGATCTTAATGAAAAAAATGTTGGAGTAAAAAATTTAAGTCTTTTAGCTGAAGACCCTAAAACTGGTCAAATATTAGCAATGGTTGGATCGCGTGATTACTGGAATTTGGAAGCTGAAGGAAATGTAAATACTACATTAAGTATACGTCAACCAGGATCATCTTTTAAGCCAGTCGTTTACGCTACAGTTTTTAAAAAAGGATTTCTCCCTGAAAGTATTATCTTTGATACTGCCGTAGACGGTAAAATAGCTAATTTTTCTACTGACCCAAATAATCCTTACCTAGTTCGAAATTATGATGAAAAAACTAGGGGCCCAGTTACTTTTAGACAAGCCCTTGCCCAATCTTTAAATATCCCATCTGTAAAAATTTTATACCTAGCTGGAATAAACAACTCAATTCAAACTGCGCAAGACCTTGGTATTACTACTCTTAATGACTCTCCGGAACATTATGGATTAAGTTTAGTTTTAGGAGGTGGCGGTGTAAAACTAATTGAAATGGTTCATGCTTATAGTGTTTTTAATCAAGAAGGAATTTATCATCCGCAAACAAGTATTTTAAAAATAAAAGATAATAATAATCGAACAATAGAAGAATTTAGCATAAAAAACGAAAAAGTTTTAGACCCTCAAATAGCCCGTCTTATTAATAGTATTCTATCTGATAATGTGGCACGAGCTCCTACATTTGGCTGGAATAATCAATTATATTTCCCTGATTTCCAGGTAGCAGCTAAAACTGGGACAGATTCTGAATACCGTGATGCATGGACAATCGGTTATACCACATCTTTAGTCAGTGGGGTCTGGGCTGGAAATAATGATAGGTCTATAGTTAGTGAAACAGGAGCTCCAGGATCTATGTTGGCAGCTCCTTGCTGGCATGAATTTATGGAAAAAGCAACAGAATTCTATTCACCAACAAACTTTATTGAACCACTTCCATATACTAATGATCAAGCAATTAAATATTCCATCCCGATGCTTAATGGGAACTATATAAACACTAAAGAATATAAAAATATTGAGACTGGAGAAATAAAAACTGTCAACGAAATTCATAACATTCTTTATTATGTTAATAGAAATAATGTTCTTGAATCTCCACTAGCTAATCCATTGGATGATTCACAATTTTGGAATTGGGAAATTCCGATACTCCTATGGGCACAAAAAAATATTATTAATTTCAGCGAAGAATATAATAAATATTTAGGACCTGAATATATTCCTGTTGATACTAAAACTACACAAACTACAATAAATTTTCCAGATACTCCTAAAATTGAATTTATCTCCCCTGAAAATGGAAGTTTTATTAATGCAGATATTGATTTCTTATTAAAAATCGATAGTTCTATTGAAATAATTGATACTAAAATATACTTGAATAAAATCCTTCTTGGAGAGCTAAATAAAATAGAAAATAATACCTATTCCTATAAAATAGATTTGGCTAATTTAATTGATCAAAATGAAATAAAAATTGAAGCCATCGATAGCTTCAACCAAAAAAATACAGCATCAATAATTGTATTTAAATAATTATTTCATCCAATCTTGTAAAAAATTTTATCAATTTTTACATCAGGAATTCTTTTTTTAAGATAATCCATTAACTGTAATTCTTCTAATCTTAATTCTGATGAGATAACGGCGCGGCAACACTTAATGGTCAATTCTCCTTGATTTAAAGAACTTGCTTTAGCTATATCTAAAGACCAGTTTTTTCTTTCTTGAAAGTATTGATTTACAACATTTAGAGCTTCTTGACTCTGAAAAAACTTTTTAAACTTTTTAGTCTTTGGCCAGTTTTTTAATGCTTTTTTTAAAGTGATAAAACCCACAAAATAAATATTAAATTAAGCTTTAATTGGCATTAAGATATAAGAAAAACTATCATCAGATTTTCCATGGATAAGAGCTGGATTAATTTCCTTATTTAATCCAACAACCACCTCATCTTCTTTAATAGAATTTAATCCATCTAATAGAAAAAAATGATTAAAACTAATTTTTAGTGGGATGCCATTTATATCCTCAGGAGTAAATACTGTATTGCTTTTTCCTAAAGAAGGATCCTGAGCTTCGATTGTAATCTCTTTTTTCAATGGATTAAAATCAAATGTAACGTCATTTATTCTTCCGCTAAATAAACCAACAATTTTTACTGCCTCTATTAATTTCTTTCTATTCAAAACAACTTGATTTTCAAAACTAGATGGTATTATTGAAGAATATTTAGGATATTCTGCATTAATAAGCCTCGATATTAAACGAACATTATCTAATAAAAACTGAACCTGATTAGATTCTGGAGAAATTTTTACCATTGTACCAACTTCTTCTATCTCCTCTTGAATGATTCTTAAAACCTCTTGAGCTGTTCTTAGGGGAATAATTAATTCTAAATCACTTTTTATATTAGTTTTAATTTTTTCAGAGGATATACATTTTTCTGCTAAACGAAAACTATCAGTACCAACTAATTTCAAAACGCTTTTCGAAGTATTGCTTTCTAATTTAAATAAAATACCATTTAATTCTGGTTTTGGAGAAGTATAACCGACACTTGGAATTATTTGTTCTAATGCCTCTTTTAAATCCTTTTTTTCTATCTCTAAATATTTTTCTGTTTTTGTTTCTGGAATAATTGGAAATTCTTCAGGATTTATTCCTTGAAATGTTGTATTATACTTTCCACTTTTTACTGATAAAATATTTTTATTTTCTTCTAGTATAATCTTTTCTTCTGATAGATTATTTAAAAACATTGAAAAAGTTTTTGCTGGAATAATAAATTTTCCTTCTTTTTCCACTTTACCTGTAACAACTAATTCTATTCCAATCTCTAAATCAGTAGCAAAAAGATGAAGCTTGTTTTTATTAGTTTTTAAAAGAATATTACTTAAAATAGGAAGTGTAAGATTTTTCCCAGTAATTTTCTCTGCTAAATTAATAGACCTTTTAAAACTATCAATTAAAGTTGTAAATTTCATAAATTTTTATTTATTAATTATTATTATATTATATATTAATTTATTATTATAATTAAGGGCGGATATTTTGTGTATAAGTAATTTTTTTGAATTCTATGCTTATTATTTTTTCTTTTTTAAGACGGATAGCTTGTGGATAATTAATGGATAATTTGAAGAGAATGTGTGGATAATAATATAATTTTTTATTTTTTATCCCCTAATCTCAATTTTATCCCATACTTATTCATTAATTTATCAACAGGATTTCCACTACCTGATTTCAGGTAAAATAAAGGATTAATATCTTTATTTATTATACAATATTTCCTTTAAAATAGTTATTTCTTGAGAAAAAACTGGATTTTTTTCAATTTCAGCAGATATTTTTTTACATGCATGAATAACAGTAGTATGGTCACGATTACCTAATTTTTCAGCGATGCTGGTGTATGAATATTGTAATTCTTCTCTTAAAAGATACATTACTATTTGCCTTGGTTTTACTAATTCTTTTTTTCTAGAACGTCCCAAAACATCACTTTCAGTAAGATCATAAAAGGAAACAATCTTTTTAATTACTTCTTTAGGAGAAATATATTTACTCGATTTATTTAAAACAAGTGATAATATTTTTTTGGTCTCTTCTAATGAAATCGGGCTATTTTTAAGGCGTGCATGAGCCATAACTCTATTAAATGCTCCCTCTAGTTCCCTAATATTCCTTGGGATAACTTCAGCTATATATTTAATGATGTCATCTCCTATAAGATGCGATACATCTTGGTTTTTATTTTTTAGAATAGCTAATCTTGTTTCAAAATCAGGATAACCGATATCAGCTATCATGCCACCCTCAAATCGCGACCTTAATCGTTCTTCAACCGATGGAATAGATTTAGGTGGACGATCAGAAGTGAAAACAATCTGTTTATTTTTTCCATAAAGAGTGTTAAAGGTATGAAAAAGTTCTTCTTGAGTTTTATCTTTTCCTGCAATAAATTGAATATCATCAATTAGAAGTAAATCGAGATTTCGAAAACTTTTTTTAAACTCTGCCATTTTTTGATTACGAATTGCATTGACTAAATCATCTGTAAATTTTTCTGAAGAAGCGTATAAAATCTTTAATTTTTTCTTTTTCCCCCTAAGCTTATTGCCGATAGCTTGAAGGAGATGTGTTTTTCCTAATCCAACCCCACCATAAATAAAAAGTGGATTATATTTTTCTCCTAAATTTTCTATTATTGCCAGGGCAGCCGCATTAGCTAATTCATTATTAGTTCCGATAACAAAATTTTCAAAAGTATATTTTGGATTAAGATTAGTCTCAGAATCAATATTAAATTCTAATTGTTCGTCTAAGACAGATGATTTTGAAACACTTGAAGAACGCTTTGTCTTTTTTGTTTCTATTTTTTTTAAAGAATCTCCATTGGTAGTTACTAAATATTCAATTTTTTTTATCTTTGGGTCCAAACTATAAAGAGCGTGAAGAATCTGTTTATGATATTTATTTTCAAGCCATTCTTTTGTAAAGCTAGACGGCACCCCTAAAAAAATCGTACCTTCTTTAAAGTCTACAATAAAAGTATCCTTTAACCACGTGAGATAATTAGCTTTAGAGATATTTAATTTAATTTCTCCTAAAGCAGCTTCCCAAAGTTCCCGAATATTCATAAGTTATTTCTTTTTATCTCTTAAGTATAAAAATAAAATTTGCTTTTCGCAAGAAGAATATTCTCTTTTGGGGATAAACTGTTGATAATCAGTGGGTTTGATATTTAACGTATATTTTGCTATTATATCTTAGATTTAAATTATTAATAGTTTAATTCAATTATAAGTTTTAAATTTTAATTTATTATTATGTCAATTACTTATCAACCAAAAAAGAAAAAGAGATTACGCACCCATGGATTTTTAAAAAGAATGTCTTCTAAAGGAGGAAAGAAAGTTATTAATCAACGTAGGCGAAAAGGAAGGAAAAAATTAACTCCCTAAGTAATGCTTAAGAAGAAAAACAGAATTATATCTTCTGTTGTTTTTGAAGGAATCTTTAGAGAAGGCGAAGTAAAAGAAAATGAGTGTTTTAAAATTATTTTTAGAAAAAATAATTTAGATCATCCACGTTATGGAATTGTTGTAAGTACTAAAGTGAGTAAGTTTGCCGTAGAGAGAAATACTTTGAAGAGAAAAATTAGAAATATACTTAAGGATTTTTTATTAGTTTTTTCTAAAGGATTTGATGTTGTTATTATTGTAAAGAAAAATTGTTTGGAGATAAGTTTTTCAAAATTAAAAGAATCTATTAAAGAATTATTATTAAAATTATTTAAATAAATTATGAATATTTTTCAATTGTTAATTATCCAACCATTATATAATTTTCTAGCCCTACTTTCTAATATAACAAAAGGTGACTTAGGGTGGGCTGTTTTAATTTTAGCGGCAATAATCCGTCTTATTATCTGGCCTTGGTACAAGAGAGCTATGGGTGATCAAAGAAAGATGGCAAAATTACAGCCTAGGATTAAAGAAGCTCAAAAGAAGTTCAAGGATGAGCCAGCAAAAGCTAATCAGGAAATAATGAAAATTTTTAAAGAAGAAAAAATTAATCCTGGTAATTCTTTCTTTTTTATCTTTTTTCAGATGGCTATTTTTATTTCACTTTTTATATTCTTTAAGCAAGCTATAGAAACCGATTGGGCTCCCTATCTTTATAGTTTTATTAAATTACCAGAGCAAATAAACTATTTCTTTCTTGGTCTTGTTAATCTTAAAGCTCCAAGCTTGATACTTGCTATTATTTCTGCTTCACTAAATTCTTTTTTGACATTTATGCAGCCAAGTTCAGGGCAAAATAAGGCGATGTTACTTGGTTTCCCTTTTATAATTTTATTTTTTTATCAAAAATTTCCTGCAGTTATTATTTTATATTGGGTAGGATTTACTTTGATAAATATTTTGCAGGAGTATGTGATTAATAAACATGCAGCAGAGAAAAACCAAACATTAGAAACGGGAGTTATCAAGTAATTATGGAAACATTAAAGGTAAAAAAATTCTTAGAAGATTTATTTACAATTGCTGGTTTTGTAAATTTTGAAATTAGTACTCAGGAAAGTCCACAAGATAGACTTGTTCAATTTTCAATTAAGACTGATTCGGAGATTAATTACAGTGGTCTTTTAATAGGGCGGGATGGAGAAAGTTTACAAGCTTTTGAATATTTATTAAATATTTTTTCAAAAAAATGCTCCAATGATTATCCTTGGAGAATTATTTTAGATATTAATAATTATCGGGCTATGCAAGAAGAAAAGTTAAGAGAATTTGCAAAGAAAGCAGCCCGTCACGTGTCTTTAACAAAAAAAGCAATTGAATTACCACCTATGAAAGCACGAGACAGAAGAATCATTCACTTAGAGATTGCTTTAAGAAGTGATGTATTTACAGAAAGTATTGGAGAAGGAAAGGAGAG
>Ga0114918_10001178_pt1 | contig 23311 bp, 31 predicted proteins | sample LantaG_FD_87015 | JGI IMG/M metagenome (GOLD analysis project Ga0114918, IMG submission 87015) | Deep subsurface microbial communities from Baltic Sea to uncover new lineages of life (NeLLi) - Landsort_02402 metaG | ecosystem: Environmental > Aquatic > Marine > Oceanic > Sediment | place... | reverse complement strand
TCATCGATAAGAATACCGTAATAATTAGACGCTCCGCTTACCGAGCCAATATCGAAATCGCCAACTGATAAGTGAACAATACCGCCACTCGCCGGAAGAGCTTGAATCGCCTCGTTGATTTGTACGTGGTCGTCTGTACCGGAACAGCGATAATCAGCTATTCTTTTTATATCTGATGGGGCATCGGAAGCGGCCACAAGCATTGTGGCTGTGCCTTTTGTCTTGCGAACACCAACGGGGCCGATAGATTGGGCGTATAAAGAGAAACTTGTCAGTAATAGCAAAATCATAAAACTATAAATTCTTTTCATTTTGTCCCCTTTGATAATCAAGAATGAATTGATAAGTAATCCCTAAGAGAATTGCTGTCAAAATAGCCACTACGGCATACCAGGAATCCTTCGCAAGTGCTATTGAACCCGCACCAGCAATGATTACGTTGGTTTTTCTGCTCAATCCATATTTGTTTTTTTCAATGCTTTCCATATTTATCCCCTGTCCAGTTTTTCGACAATACCATTATCGATTTCCAGCAATTCGTTTCGAAGATTATTGCAAACTATTTCAACACTGTTGGTCTCGGTCATTACTAAAATTGCCTGCCGATGGATTTCCACAGCCTGTTCGCTTAATCGATTCAGCTTTTCCAGCTGGTCGCGGACCTGCTTGTGCTGTTCCAAAGTTTTCTTTTGTTCCGGTTCACTCATTTCGTTTTTTTTAATTCTTTACTGTCCTGCCTCGGCCACCTGGGCCGCCATACTCGCGTAATGCAGGGTCCAGCCCAGCGCTCCGGTCAGTCCGGCGATTAGAAAAACCGCCCAGTTAGGCAGTCGGGTTCGAAGCTTATTGATTGCCGTCCATTGTTCTTCATCACTTTGTTTGAGCATTGTAATCGCTTCTTCATTTATCCCGATGCGCTCTTCCGGCTTTTTACCGTCCATCTTTAAGCTCCTTATTGATGCAAAACAATCGAGCGGCGGCCGGCGTATGAAAGCCGCCGCCCGATCTAACGATTATCGGCCTGAGCCGTCCGAGTGCTCTTAGCTCAACGTTGCGTGCGCTGCCTGCTGCCAGTATCCGTAGCCGACATTACGCGTAGCGCTGGCGCCGTAAAGGTGACGCTTGTTCTTGAATTCTTCCTCGCTGCCCTCGGCAACTGCATCCATTTCGATTCCCACTTCTTCCTGTCGAATGAACGGCTTCGTCTTGGCATCGGTCCGCAAAACAACGAACTGCGTCGTATAGGTCAGCCGCGAATTCGGGACAACCGAAATCTTGAAATCGGTGCTTGCGATTAGCGCTGCCGCCGGATTCGATTCGCCCGATGTTACCAATGAACTGTAAATCGCCGGCGCTAAATGGGACCAAAGGACAGGCGAAGTCATAACTAAAAACGACCTTGCGCCATCGTTCATCGGCTCACCCTGGTCATCTTTGTAATTCAACATATACGCGATAACGCCCAGGATTGCCTTTGCCGCTTCAAGAGAAGTCGGTGCGGCCGCCGTTGTAACATCCAGCGCTGGAACCTGCGCAGCCGCCAAAAGGTTTAACTGCGTCCCGCTGTCGCCTTCCGAATGGTCAATATCGAAGAAGTATTGCCCATCGTAGCAAAGCCCGCTGGTTGCTCCGGTCCCATTGGTAATCAGCGTTGAAAGCAGCTTGGCCCAATGCTCGACCGCCCTGCGGGCCAGTTCACCGATGCGGACCTTGATTTGACCGGTCTTATCGCGCCGCATCCATTTGACCGGAATCTCGACCGTCGCCTCGAATTCCTTATTGACAATGGTAATTCCGTTTTCACGGAACCCCTTCGCCTGACGGCCGCCGATCCATTCGCGCATCGCAGGCGACATTCCCAGCCAGTTGTATGTTTCGGATTCCTGGTCGCTATCGAACATCATCGAAATTAAATTTATCCAGCCAGCGCCTAACAGCGATTCCAGCTGAAGAAAAAATTCGCCGATTACTCCCGCTGATGAAATTCCCTTAAAAGCCATAATGAAACTCCCTTCTAACTTTTTTTCAAAACAACAATTTTCAAAAATCAGGCAAAAAAAACGGCTGTGCAGAAGGTGTAGGCCCCTACACAGCCATCCTTTTTTCGTCGGTCCGACGCTACAAGGCGAATGTCCTTATTCGCCAGATAGACCTGATTTTAATTATTAAAGAACCCCGAATTAAGCTAACAATGCTCTGTTGATGGTGTAGACAAGGTGAACGTGCAAAAGCGAATCGTCCCCTGCGTTGCCGCCGTAATCGGCGCCGTTGTTGTCAAGCACTACCGCTTTATTGACCATCGTCGTTGCCGCCGCCCCTGCGATGTCTTTGATTTGCGGCTGGGCAAAGGTGTCGGCGCCGGTGATAATAAAGTCGCCAATAACATCGGCAATCGACGTTCCGCCAGCTGTATCGTAGACGACTTCAAGGTCGTCCGGCGCTGATGGCTCGGTAAAGACGTTCGAACCATAATCCAGAATCATTTGAATTGACAAAACCTGAATGGCCTTATCAGCGCCCGGTGCGGGTATCAATTCGATTTGTGTCGTTGCCAGTAGCAGGATTTCGGCGGATGTTAAAGTTACTGACCTTCGGTAGATATTTGAATCAAGCCTGCTTGACACAAACTCGACTTCCATCTTGGTCGCGCTGACATATCGACTGATGAAGCCAACGAAAGAATTGCCAGGCGCGCTGAACGTGTAAGTCGCATCATCGCTCATATAGACCGGCTGGCCTACATCGGTTATCAGGCCCACCAGCGCAACTTCCAGTCGATACCGGCCGCTCCGGACCTCGATGTTTTTAGCGCCGGCCGAGCCGCCTGTATTGTCGACCTTCTCGATGGCGTGACCGATAAAATTGTCCCCTGCTACCAAAGGTCTGCCGTAACCCGATGCATTATCGCCGACCGCTGCGCCTTCGAAAACGATGTCATCGGCGATAATTGGTATAGCACATAAAGCGCCTTTTACTTCCGCTACAGGGGCATCTGCTGCTAATGTAGCCATAATAATTACTCCCTTCTTATCTTTTCAAAAAACAATAATAATGAACAGCGAACGTCGAACATTAAACATCGAACGCTGAACAATAAACAATTTCAACTTTTCTTCGCGAATTCTTCGAAGGCCGCTATCGTCTTTTCAGCCTCGGTGAGTCGAACCGAATCGCAAGCGCCGCCGCAGCGCAATTTGTAGTTTTGCAATGCTGACGCCGCTGCCGGGTCGCTTGCCAAAAGAACAAACGGCCTGGCGTTGGTATCGGCCTTGCCGCCGACTGCTTTGTAGGAGCGAATCGTACCATCGATGAATGGGTCGCCGATATTGATTTGCAGCGCTGGGATATTATCTTTCTTACCCGCTATCGGCCTTGTCTTCTTTTCAGCTTCGGCCTTCGCCGCCTTTGCAGCCTTCGCTTCGGCTGCCTGAGCTTTTTCTTCTTTCGTTTGTCTCGCCATAATTTGACTTACTCCCTTCTGCCCGCGATATGGACTTCGCTGGCTTTATCGTGCTTCTTAAAGGCGATGTATACTTCTTCGGTTTTGAACTGGCCCTGCAAATCTTCCGATTTGCTGAACTCATCCTTCCACTTCGCTTCGCCGACTAAAGTCGTATCTCCATCGCCGCCGTTCGTTTCGGTCTGCTTATCGCTGAATTCCTGCCTGGCAGGGTCCACTTTGGCGGTCGTCGCTGCTGTTTCCTTCGCTTCTTTGGCTGCCTTTGCCAGTTCCTCGTTACTGGCCTTCAGCTTTTCATTCTGGGCGGCAACAGCTTCTTCGATAGTGACGCCGGCCTTGAATTGCTCAAGGCAAAAAGCGGGGTCATCGCCGAATTTTTCGGCGAACTGGTTAAACAATTCGCGGGTCTCTTTCTCACCTTTGTCCACGCCCGAAGCCATCATCTCGGCTGCAAGGTCCGGCCTCTCTTCCGTTAATTGTTCTGCGGTTAGTAGTTCAAATTCCATAATATCAATCTCCTTTTCTGTTTCTGTAACGTTAAAAGTTACTTTTTCTTCCGTTTCTTTAGCCGCGACAGCGGCCTTTGTATTTCTGTCAGCGCCCAGGGTGCAAAGGCTGACCTCACGGATTCTGCTCTGTCTAAAAACAGCGCCCGGGCCGGTAAGGATTTGGCCGTTGACTTTTACGGAAGCCGATTCCTTCACGTATTCAATAGTCAATGGGATAATATGAACCGATGCCTGCATCGGGAACCCTTCTTTCATATCCTGTTTTATTTCCTGTGACCTGGCATTTGTTAAGAACTGGCAATATAGGCGGACAGCATCATTAATCTCCTGTTTCTTTGAAAAGGCCAGATGTGTCGGGCGACAGTGTTCTTCGAGAATCGGCATTTTGGCCTTATCGAATTTGATACCTTCTAAATCGAAGGCGACATTGCCCCAGTACCAGTGATTAAAAATTATCTTGCCGGAGTAACCGATAATTTCTAAATCGTAGTCTTTCCCCTCGCCCTCAATGAAACTAATCTGGCAGTCCTCGCCAAACGAACAGGCACTCTGTGGCGCTGTGTTCGCTTGCTCTGCCTGTTTCTTCTTCGGTTTCGCCGGCTCGAATGTCCCTTTGCGGTCCTTACAGACGGCCCTGGCATCGGAAGCCGACCAGATCTTCGTCGCAAAGCGCAAGGCCTGTATTTCAGAAACCAATTTCCAATAGTTCACGTTCGGCGGTTGGTTTCCCCTGGTCGGTTTGATTGCCTGGAAGACCCTGCCGCCGGCGAACGCAAATTCCCCCGCGTTATAAAGTCTTTGATTTAGCCAGGGTAGAGCGCTGAAATTATAACCGGCCTGTTCCGCCGCCTTGACATCCTTGATGCCATAAATCACATCGATACACTTTCCCTTATGCTTCTGGTCGCATTTTTTTCGGGCGAAGCGTGTGTATTTTTTCGGATCCTGCAATCGGCAGCTATGCTCATCAGGCAGTGGCATATCTTTTCTCCTTTTCCTGAATTGTCCCATGTAACCTGTGATGCTCTGATTTCGACAAAATTAACAGGTTTTTAGAATTATTATTTGTTTTATCACCATCTATATGATGAACATGCTCGCTGGATTTCAAACTTCGTCCCAGAGTCTTGGCCATAACCAAACGATGTTCATCTATTAATCCTCTGGCATTTGCCATCGGATTTTCCGGACGATAATACTGAATATAACCACCACGATGATATGTTCGATTCGGATCTCTATGTTTTTTTGCCGAATATACCTGACTACACTTAATACAACGGAAAGATTTCATACGGTAATAATTTTTATGAGAAACAGGATGTTCCCGTCCACAATCGGGGCAATTAACTTTTGCATAATATTGTCCGTTAATCTTAGTAAACAACGGTTTTCTTTTTTTAGATGACACTCTCATTTCCCATCTTTTTCATGCTTCTCTTTTTCGTCGTCTTTTTCCTGATTCCTTCTTACGCCTACCGGCTGAACACCTGTCTTTCTGACAGGGACGTTCACCCACTTTACATCTTCGAGGCCTAATACTTTTCTTACTTCGTTTATGGTCAATATCCCGCCTTCGATATGATATTGAAGTACATCCTGGTCATTGAAACGGAGCAGTTCCTTTGTGGTCGGTTTTTCCGGTAATCCCAGCGCGGTTCTCGCCTCCGCAACCGATACCGGCACTCCGCTTCTTACCGCCCTCGCTAAATTCTCCATTTTCTTGCCTGATTTATCTTCCTGAACGACCAATCCTTTTTCTTTTAATATATTTTCTTCTGTTTCAAGCTGTCCTGCTACATCCGGAAAATCCGTTCCCTGTCGAGCGCAGATAAGCGTTCTTGAGGATGTCTTATTCTTTATCTGGAATTCATCGGCCTTCGCTTCTTTGAACGGGTCGACGTAAGGCCATCGCTTGCAGATAACTTCATGCCGGAAGGTATCTCCGTTGGTTTTGGTTTTTATTTGCTTCGAATCGATAAGGTTTTGCAACCGCCATCGGTAAACCCGCGAGACAAACGGCTTGACTACCCACTCCTGCTCGCGCTCCCAGGCATCCTGTACCTTCTGATAGGCGATCCGCGCATTCATAAACGTAGCGCCGGCAAAGTCTAGGGTAATCAGCATAAGCGGCATGCACAACGGCCGGCCAATAAAGGTCAGCATTCGCTGAATGAACGGGTCGAACAGCCCTGATGGCCTGGTTCCACCGATACCGGCCGCCTTCTCGCCCGGGCTGCCTCGCAATATTACGCCCGGTTCCATCTTCTCTAACTGTTCGCCTTCTTCTGTTTCGCCGGATGAAGAAATTCCGTGGGTATAAGGGTCCGGCATGTCCGGATATTCCTGCGAAACAAACATTGTGAAACAGGCCTGTACCTTAGCAGCCACTAATTCGGCGTCGATATAGCCGCAGGTCTTATCGATAAAATCGATTGCAGAAGATAATGCAGGTTTGCCGCGGCTCTGGCTGAACCTGTGCGGATTGCAAAGCAGGTGGACTTTATCGGCTGTATATTGTTTGAAACTTCCCGGCTTGATATAGCCCCATTTTCTGTCCGATTCACCTATGTAATAACCGATTAGCTGCTTCGAAAGTTTACTGAAAGCAAGGCCGTTTACGATTTCGAAGTTCTTCGGCGGGCTCTTGATTCCGTAAGGCGTTCCTATCTGTTCACCCTCGACCGCCTGCAGCTTGTCATCCAGAAATATAACGCCAACATCGCCGTCTCTGCGATAAGACAAAAAGGCAATCCCCAAAAACTGGTTGAAGTTCAATCGGCCCGAAACATCGCAGGGTGACTGCAGCATTGTTTCCGTCCACGCTGCTTCAAGTTCCGAATTCAATTCGTTATCTTTTGTCCTGGCCTGGATTTTAGGCCCCGAGCCGATAATGCCATCGCGGTCGGTTTCGAACATCCCTTCGATTAGCGGATTGTTGCGGCACAGGTCGCGGCAGATGTCACGCAGCTTAAAAAGATTGATTTCCGTCAGGTGTGTATCGCCGGTCCCGCCGGTTTTGCCACGTTTCTTTCGCATCCTGGTTGAATCGATTGCATCGTAGCTGAACCGATATGCCTTGCGCAAATAGGCCCTGCGTGGCGAAACGATTCCGACAAGCGAATCAATTCTTTCCGAAGTCCGTTCGGAAAATCCTTCTCTCGGCCGAAAATCTTTTTTTCGTCTAACCATTAGAACTCCGCTAAAGTTTTGCCGTGTGTGCTTTCGTAGTCCACCCGTCGCAGGAGTTGCTTTTCGCGGTCATATAAAGCCTGCAGATTCGGCCTGGTAACCGACCGGCCGTCCTCTGCGGTAACCGACTGGGCGCCTGCCTCAATCTTGGCAATCATCGCCTGAACGCTCGCCAACTGTTCTGCTAAAGTGGCCGCCATAATTTGGAAACTACGATACAGGCGTGAATTAGTAAATATGCTGATTACTACGTTGTAGTATTAAAGTAAAAAATTTTTTTGCGGTCGAATTCTGGTTTTTCATGCTTCAACCGACTTGAAATGATGCCCACAATTCTCGCATTTATGGTATCTAATCGGCTTTCTCGTTGTAATAACCGGCACTTTTTCGCTTTTACATCTGGGGCATTGCACTGTATGCCATATCATAACCTCTATCTTCTGTTCGGTCTTTTTTGATTCGGGGGCCGAAACAGGGACTGTCTTCTTTTTCTTTCGTCTCTTTGCCGACCTTATCCCTAAGTCCGGCAGGTCATCGAGAAATCCGTTTCCCATTTCTGACTTCTGACTCCTGACTTCTGACTCCTATTTTTCATAATTCCGGCAGGTCATCCAAAAACCCGCCGCGGCCTCGGCGCTTCCGGGCCGGCTTTCGTCCTGTCCTCGCCGCCGCTGGCGCTGCTTTTTTTTCTTTCGCCGGCCGCAGGTAATGCACGCCCTTGTAATAGGCCGCTGCAGCGCAGAGCACCGCCGTATCGAGTGTGTGTGTAGGTGCGCCGGTGACGACAGTCTGCCATAGCCAGCGTGCATTACCCCTCTTATCCCTGACCTGTACCTTCTGCTCGTTCGTAAATTCGGTAAAGTAATAAGAGGGTATCTCATCGTAAAACTGTGTTAAAGCCTCAGCTTTTATCTTACCTTCATCGTCCATCCTCGGCTGGGCCCAGCTCGTCACCTGGTCCTTAAAATAAAAGGTATCGATAATTAACAGTTGCATCCCCCTGTACCGCCGCCGGTGCCGCGCTGTCAGGCGATGCTCAGTAGCCGACTCCAGCGATGAAGCCTGCAGTGGCTTCATTCGCGGCCCGGGCTCACCTTTGGTCGGTATGGTAAGTCCCGGCCGATGCCGGCAGTATTCGTAAACATCATCCGGCTCGTATCCCGAATCGACGAACATTGCCATAACGGCCAGCCAGGGTTTTTCTTCTTGAGACGTACCATCAGACCAGGGGAAGGGACTCATCAATATTTCTTCATCGAGTTTCTCGAAGGAGGGTACCGAGCCGCTCGATATGACCCAGTTTTTAAGACCGTACCCGAACCCCCGCACCTCGTAATCGATGCGCACTATCCCCCGGGCGCGTGATTTATGATAGTCCGCGCTTGCCACTAATAGCAGGCAATCGGCGGGGACCGTACCCTTGCTGAACCCCCCTGTCAGCTTGCGGACCTCCGATGCCTTTAGTTTCTTTCCCGTCTCTTTGTATGATTGGCCCAGGGTCAGATTCTGAAATTCCATCAGGGCGCCTTGCGCTATTCCCTGTTCGGTATTCGCATTGAACCAGTCGGCCATAATCCTGGGCCAGCTCATCCAGGGACTGACAAGCCCTGAAATATTAAAGCCACTATGTCTCTTGGAGCGTTTCGGCTGACCGGTTATATTGCCGTCTGCATCTATTGTTTGGCCTTCCGGCAGCCATATATGAGCTGCCACCAAATCGGCCTTCTGTTCTTCCCTGAAACAGGTTCCACATACCTCGCATTCGTACCATACATCGCCCGTTTCAATGATTTTCTCCGGATCCCGCAGTGTTTTCGGCAGTTTGAGCTGGCTGAACTTCCAGACCTTAAACTCTCCGCAGTGCGGGCACGGGCAGAATATTTCCTGCTTGTTCGATAAACCGTAAGATATGTTGATATACCCTAATTCTGTCGTCGGTGTGCACATCTTAACAATTTTGCGGTCCCAGAAAGTCACCGTCCGCTTTACCGCCTGGGCGATGGGGTTCGCCTCGCGTCCGGCGAATAGCGGGTACTTGTCCGGCTCATCGAAGAACAGGTTCTTGATTGTCCTCTGCGCCATTTCCGGCGCTGAGCCGGCCCATGCAAAATACAGTGTCATCCTATCGAACGTAAAGTAATCGGTCTGCAGGTCCCGCGGGTTTCCGGTAGTATGGCCTCGAAGCGCTTCTGAGAGCATGACCATCGGCTTAAATATTTTCATTGACCGGTCCACCACATCCTTTTCCCTCGGCACAACATACATCGATGGCCCTGGGTCCTCGTCAATGCAATAGCCGATCATATTTTGTATGGCTGTCGATTTGGCCACCTGGCCGGCGCTCATAACATCGATTTCCTCGACCTCCGGGTCGGTGAAGGCGTCCATCGGGCCCCGCATATAGGGAGTCCTTGCCGAATTGTACTGGCCGGCCTCCGCTGAGGTGTCCGGGTCGAGTATACGATTGCCCGGCTTGTCCGCCCACTGACTGACGGTCAGTTTTGAAGGCAGCCGCCAGGCATCACGTTCGACCTTCGAGAATATTTTCTGTTCTGTCTGCGGCATCGTTAGCTCTTTGCAAATTTTTCAATAATCGTGCGCACTTCCTTATCGATTCGCGATTGTATTTTGCGCGGGTTCTTGATGGTTGCCAGTTGGGGGGCAAGTGTCCTGCCCAATCCCAGCAGTGCCCTCTTAACCGTTAAGATTCGCAGGATTCTCTCTTTTTCTATCGAATCCCGCTCGATAAGCTCACCCTGTTTGATTTTCAGCTCCAATTCGAGCAGCTGTGCCTTCGTCGTCTTATAGTCCGCCTGTGCTTTCTGCTCGCGCTTGCGGTCCTTGCTCGTTTCCTTACCCTCGTTGAGCTTATAGAAATCGAGCATTTCGGCGATATAAATGGTCTTACCATCGAGCTTTCCCGTAGGCATTCCCGCCTGTACCCACCTTCGAATAGTGCGCACGTTGACTTTCGCGTATTTGGCAGCCGCCTTTTGGGAATTGAGTCCGCCCTCCATTAGAGAATCCGCAATCGCGGTTTTCTTTTTTCCCTGCCCTTTCGCTCCTCTTCGCTGCTTGTTTTTCTTTTCGTGTTCAGTCAATTCTTCGAGCTCCGCCTTCGTCAGGGGCTGATTGTTTTTGATTTTCTCAAGTAAATACAGACGTCTCTGTTTCTCTGCGATTTCAACAGGGTCGGCATCCGTTTTTTTAATTGTTCTACATCCTGTTCTCTGATATTTTTAGGGTTCCCATTTTGCAATTCATCGCAAAATGGGGTCCCTTGTCACTGTTTCTAACAAAGTAACGCTGATGCGAAAAAATGAACGGCCAGCTTATTCCTGGCCACTCAGGCGGTTTAACTGATATTCCGCCCGCATCAGCACCTTTTTTTCACCCCTTTGGACACACCACGTTGCCCTGTGTGCCGTTTTTACTCCTGGAACGTATATTTATACCCGCCTGGCCCGTTTGGCCCGTTTGGCACTCTGGGCAAGCTTTGCCTTCTTCCCCGTCCATTCCTCCCATCGTTTGACCGCTACATCGCAGAAAACCGGCTCGAGCTCCATTGCGAAGCATCTTCTATCGAGTTTTTCAGCTGCTATAATCTGCGAACCCGAGCCGCAAAATGGCTCATAACAAATATCCCCCACTCTCGTATGCACTCTCATCGGTATGGCAAACACCTCGACTGGCTTGACCGTCGGATGTTCGATGCCGGGATTGCGTTTCTTGCCGGCCCAGTCCAGTTCCCAGACATCGGTATAATATTCCGGCGTTGTCGGGTCACCCGATTTGATATAACCTACTGGCCAAACGGTACCGATGGATTTATCTCTGGGCCTAAATGGCGGTTTATTTCCTTTGACCCACATCAAAAGACAGGGCTCGTGACGCCACATATAAAACGAATAAGTAATAACAGCACAAGGTTTGACCCAAATAATCGTTTGATGTATAAGTATGTTAAGCTCTTGACAAATCCGCTGGATCATATTTATACGTTTTGAGGCATGCCACAAATAAAGGGCGGTTTTCTTCCTGATATATTTCAATCCTACTACATAAAAATCTTTTGTAAACCGCATGGCATCGGGAATGTCAATTTCATGATAAGTATCAGACCAATCTCTGCCCGTTTTTGGTCGATCATCCCCAGTATAATCAACACAATACGGTGGGTCCGTGGCGAACAAGCTTGCTTTCTTACCATTCATAAGTCTGGCTACATCCGCATCCTTCGTACTATCACCGCAGAGCAATCGATGGTTTCCCAGGAGCCATAAATTCCCGGGCCTTGTGACCGCCTTTTTCGGCGGCTCCGGAATCTCATCATCTAAAACTAATCCCTGTTTTCCGGTCATACCAACCTCGGCGTGAAGTTCATCGATTCGCAGGGCAAGATAATCCTTATCGTTCGGCAATTCTGCCCGGAGTGTATCGATATATTCACCTAATTCTTTTATGAACCTGCCCTGTATATGCAGATTATTTAGTGTAAGGTTTAAGATCTTCTCATCGCTTTTGCTAAGGTCCACCGTTACGCAAAAGCAACTGTAATTCGCCCGATGCAATTTCAGTAGGGCCCGGTATCTCTGATGTCCCCCGATGATGGTGTTCTTGGCGCTGCGCACGTTAACAACTATCGGCTCAACGCATCCGAACTTTAGTATCGACGCTGACAAGCCTGCGAACGCCTCGTTACTGATAAGGCGGGGGTTATAACCCGCTGGCCTTAGCTGCGATAATTTGAACTTTCGTATCTTTGGCTGCGTTTTTTTCATTTCTGTTTTTGCCTTTTTACTTTTAACTTTTACCTTACTTTTCATCCCGCTTGTTTTATCCGTTTAATTCTCTCGAACACCCCGCCGCCGCATTTTTTGCAGCGCTGAGGCCGCCTTTTCTGCCTGAAATCCGCGCTGCAGTTTTTACATTGCCAGAAGAAACTGAAATGATTATTTATCTGTCTGTTACTTTTGTGCCGTTTAGTTTTTGCCATAACAATCATTGTCTCCGGGTCTCTCGCCCGCTGCAGCTTCAATGCCGTGCTGTGGTTCATCAGAACAAAATTATCGATATTATCATTCATCTGATTGCCGTCTTTATGAACTACAAAGTAGTCCACGGGTATCAGACCTTTATATTTGAGCCACAAGTAACGTGCATACGGAATCCAGCAATATTGAGGAGGCCCGGTGTTCTTGATTTTAATCCAGCGTCGAGGTTTGCCTTTTCGCCTGGTGCCATCTTTACGTGTGAGTTTTGATTTGTTTTGCCGTCGAAATAACTGATCATGCCGAATTGTAATAGTTCCAACGGCCCTGTATTTCTGAGCGGCAGCTCCTCGAATCCGACCTGGCTTAAATCGCGTCTCTACCGATCGCCCGCCCGGGTTATAATGGATGCCCTTGTTCCAGCTGATGCATCCCTTTTTGAAGCGTGTTTTACGCCCGCCTTTTACTTCATGCCGATACCTGATTCGTTGCCATTGTTCTTTTGAAATCTCAGCGCGAATCGCCCGCACAATCGTAGAATAACAGCAGCGGTATTTGCGCATCAGCTTCTTTAAGGGAGCTCTGTCTTCGCTCCACTCTTGTGCGATTTTCTTCGCATCGGCCATCACCTTGTCAACATTTCCGTGATTCACGGCATCCCTGCCTAAAAATATTCAACTTCCAACATTCAACTTCCAACGCTCAACGTTCGATGTTCAGTCTTCCGCCCCCATCATTCACCGCCTTTCTTCTTTTTTACCAAAATCGGTTTGTATTGCGCCCGCGCTCGGGTGCGGGCCTGTTTAGCCAGGTCGAAATTTTCTTTCAGCAGCTCCGCGATTTGCCGGCAGGTGAACCGCTTATATTCGGTCTTCTCTTTTTCAATTTCGTCCTTCGCATTTTTAATTTCAGTAGCCAGCCCATCAGTCGTTAAAATATGCACCGGCAGTAACGGTATCTTCATTTCGAATTCTCCATTAATCCTGAAGTGCCCAGCCCCGGTCTTTGGCCAGATGCAATCTCATCGAGTTCCTGTTGGCTACACGGATTAGTCGAGTTTGGCTTTATCTTTTTCGGGAACGGTAAATCCCAGTTTTCAACTATTCGATTCCAGTCAATCTCATCGGGTTTGGCATCAGCAAAGCCAGCCCGCATAATCCCCATGAACTGTTTTTGTATGTGCGGAAGGAGCAGACCTTTCGGGCCAAACTCCGCCAAAAGCATATTTATTGGGTAGGTGTTTCTTAGGAAATCGTGGACAGCGCAGTTGATGCACAGGCCTTTGGGCTCTTTAGACCAACGCAGCATTTTCGCCTCTGGGTCTCGCAGCTCAGCTACTTTGCAACGGGCTCCGCAACGCTCACAGTGGACGATTTTAATAGTTATATTTACCGACACATCCTTCATTTCCTAACCTTTCATACCGGCCTTAATCGCCGCCGGCCTTGTCCACTTCCTCGTCAGCAAGTTCCACTGCCGCTCAGTAAATAAATATGTCCCTTCCCATTGTCCCGCTGCTGTTCTATATCTCATCGCAAAAGGCAGCGTTCCGATGTCCCAGGCTTCTTGTAATCGTTCTTCTGCCTTGTAAAGCGTGTCCCCCAAATAACCAATAAGGACATAGCAGCGAATTTTGTACCTCGGAAAGTAACGTTTGAGCTTCTCAACCGCCCTGATTAAGTCGGGCTTTCGTTCCGGCAGATCATAGGAAAGCCACAGCTGATTGATTTTCAACGAGCGCAATTCTTCGACTATTGAATCTGTAATTCGACCCGCTTCCAGACCACCGGAAAAATCAATTTTTTTCTGCGTTCGAAGCATCGCAAATACCTTATCACGGTGCGCTTTTGAACAGGCCAGAAGATTATTGTCCTGAACGATATTGCCCGGGACGATCGGTAACTCTCTGATTTTGCCCTCTCGTTTCGGTACAAAGCAAAACGAACAGCGCTCTGAATTATACGGACAGCCCCGCGAAGTAATCGTAACTTCTTCTTTGAGATACCTGCCGGCGACAAACTCATCGCCCGGGTCCTCGAGGGCTGGCCCGCCGACTTTGACCCTGCCATATCTGGACCATTCCTCTTTGAGAATATCCACCTTCGGCAGGTCCCAGGTAAAACTCACCGAAATATGAATCTCATCATATTTAGGTGTATATAGACTCGGCAACCCGAAATAAGCATCGCTATCTTTCGGTGACATCTTTGTCTTTCTGGCAAAAACCCTCGCAATCTTCATAATCGCTTTTCAGTGTTACTGATTTTTTGACTCAATTCTTCCTGATATTTTTTTAATGCACAAATCCTCGACAAGCTTCTATTGCTTTATTAGATCGGCGAAGCAATTCTCCCCTTGACCTGCCTTTGATTATCGCTTCGTGAACAGATTTTATAGTCTTAGACATTTCATTAAGTTGGTCATAATAACTCGTTCGATAATTCATTTGCAGCCAAAGCATTTCAAAGGCCATTGCGTGTAATTTACTCTCTGGTAATATATGTAGCTTTGGTATTTTCAATTCAGTTAATCCCATACCGTAAGGTGTCAATAGCCCCCAAAAATCAGGCAGTTCCCCTGGTTTGCAAACGCCTTTTGCAGCAACTACCCAATGAGCCGTTCCGGCAGGTTCCATTCTCGCTTTTGCGTGAGGTGTATTTTTACCACCAAAAGTATTTAGGAAATCGGAGCGTGAAACTTTGACTTCAAATACACAAACATACCACCTGTCAATATCGCCGTGTACTCGGTAGATATTTTCACCACCGGGGTCAAAATCAGGAGCCATATATTTTTTCGTCAACCCTGAATGCCTGGCGTAACGTGTATGGTACGCATCGTGCATACCAGCAATAGCCACAAAATCTGCAATATAACCAACAACATTACTCTCCGGCAGCCCGCATATTTTGTATGAGCGGTTTCTTATCCATCGAACAACCATATTCTGTAATTCTATATGCTTCTCGCTTTTACCCATTTTTCACTCTTACCAGTTGACAAAACCGACCAAAAACTCCCGCACAGTTAATCTGCTTCTCGCGTTAACAAAGTAACAATCATAAAAACCCCGTTTTCCGCAGGACAGGACATCATTTTTCCACCAAAAAAATCTCTCTTTGCGCGCCCTTGCTGACCGTAGGGCTTTCACAAGGCCAGGAAGGACCCATTTGTTTTATCCGCGGTTTATGTTTGCCGGCGGCGGTCCTGGTCGCGGAATCACAATCGACGACGCCTTCAATTGTGCAGCTATTTCTTTTGTTATTAGAAAAGCAATGCACCATTTATCTTCGTGGGGTTTGGGCCATACTGCATCGCCTTCCTTGTTCGCCATCGGCGGATTGATTCGACATTCACCCTTAACGCTGTTGCCGATTCGTTCCCAGGCGGCGCAGTTCTTACACCTTCGCAATTCTTTTATGTCCATCTTATTCGGTCCCTGGCAGCTTTGCCTGGTCCAGTTCGATTGAAACGCAGACCTCATCCTTGCCATCAAGCCATCCCTTGACCGTATCTTCCTGGCCCCTCGGAAATTCCAGCTTGTCGAACTTAACTTTCAGCCTGCCGGCCTTACCTTCTTTGCCGGCCGTCAACGTCACTTCCTTAATCTTTGTTTTCGCCGTGATTCTTTTCTTTGCCATTAGCTCAATCTCCTTTCGCTATCCGCTTAAACTCAATCATTCACTAACCTTTCGCAAAGAGCGGCGGCTGCAATTCAGCATTTCGCCATTGTCCAGGAATTCAACCAGGCAGCTATTCTTGGCCCCGAAGGTCAAGGCCCTGCACTTACGGCCTTTGAAATGTTTCAGCCGATGCTGGCCTTTGGGCGTTTTGTTGTTGCCCCAAACGTATTGATAAACTTGCTCTGTCACTTGTTCAATTGCCCTATGAAGTGTTTTATGTCGTCCAAACAACCCGTGGAAAAAACGGTGTCGGGTGTTGGGAAAAAGCAATATTGTCGCCAAATATAATACTTGACCTCGCCCAGCTTGCTATGGCCGGCGTTTGTAAAGCAACCCCAAACCTTCGTTTTCGGTTTTTCTTCTATCACTTCGAAGTAAACATATTTATAGATTGTTTTCATCGTTCAAAAATCTTTCATATAAAATACGAAACGCTTTTGCCGCTTGTTGCGGCACCACTCCGTTACCTAATAATCGCAATCTGTCCACCCTACAGGGAGTCCCATCAACTGCTCTACCCAATCGGGATTCAGTTTGCCTTTCTTTGTGTTCACTGTTCGGCTGAGATATTCTGTTTTTCTGTTTGTTGCTATTCTGCTCGGGCGAGGACCTATGCCCTCTGTGTCGGCACTTGTCGGACTCGGCCACAACCCTTGGCTCTTCCCATTCGTATTGGGGCTGTCCTGGTCGAGCAGGCCAACGGTTGATTGCAAGTCTATCCCGCCCGCTTTCGGCCTGTGGCTTTTGTCGATTTCTTTGCCCCGATTTGGGACATTTGGTGTCGGCCAATTTTCGACAAGGGAATGTAATTGAGGATTTCCCCTTTTGTAAGTCTTGGACTGTTTCGCATCTCCTATGGTGCTGGTGGGCCAATATAAACAACCGTTTTCGTTTGTGCGATGCGTTGCACTCTGCCGCCGTAAACAGTCCTGCCTCAACTGAGTAACCCATATTTCGTAGGCTTCGATAAACAATAGGGAATCCAAGGGTAAGGTGTCCGCTGACATTTTCAAAGAAGCACCAAACAGGTCTAACTGCTTCAATGATTCTTTCAATATACGGCCAAAGGTGTCGAGGGTCGTCTGTTCCCTTTCGCTTTCCTGCGTTACTAAACGGCTGGCAGGGATAACCGGCAGTGATGATGTCCACCTTGCCACGAAAGCATCGTCCATTGAAGGTTTTAATATCCGTCCAGATAGGTGCTGCATCCAGAAAACCCTTTTCCATCTTGCTAACCAGGTTCGCACAAGCGAAAGCTTCGACCTCCACATAAGCGACCGCTCGCAAAGTCGGGATAATTCTTCGTAATCCAAGCTCAATCCCCCCATATCCTGAACAGAGTGAAAGCAATCTAAATTCTTTGGTAAAATCCACACTCAAAAACCCTCAAAGTAACTTTTTTTCGCCGTTCATAAGTCCTTATTTTACGTTGATTTTGATTTTCCCAAAAATTGATGTAAGTCTTTATTTTACGTTGGCAAAACCAAAAAGCGGACATTTGGCCCTGTCCGCTTCTGGATTTCTGATTCAAAAATAAGGGGGCCGACAAAAGTTATGTCCGCCTAACATTATTTTTAAAAACCGCCCTTTCATAATTAGCTGTATAATAATGCCTTACAACTTTCTTTTATGTTTGCTCTCATTTTCGTAAAAGTTTTGCAATTTACAGGTCGAAACCGTTCGCAAATTTCTGCCGCAAATCGCTTGCGATTTTGGCATAAATCGCCGTTGTTTTTGGGTTCTTGTGTCCCAGCTGGTCGCCGACAAAAACAAGGTCCTGGCAGCTTTTGTATAGGTGTGTTGCGTAGGTGTGCCGGAACCGGTGCGGGTTCAACTGACCGACGTTGGCAAAAAAGCCGATGATTCGCAGCTTGCTCCGCAGGGACGCCGGACTTAATCGGCCACGGTTTTGTTCGTTCGTGAACAAATAACTTTTCGGCTTCGCCGCGTGGCGATGCAGCTTGATATATTTTTTCAACCGTTCGGTTAGAACGTCGGATATGACAATTGACCGCTGAATTCTTCCCTTGCCTTCGCGAACGTCGATAATCGATTTGCCGTGGTAACCTGGCAGGTCCCGCAATTGAAGGTCGCAAAGTTCGGCAGCGCGAAGGCCGGAATTCAAAAGTAAATCGACAATCATAGCATTGATAAATGGCCGGATTGGCCAGCGCCCGCACAAGATCGCTTCGTTAACTTTCCTGGCAAGGTAACTTCGCAATTGTTTGATTTGCTCGTCACTCAAATATTTATTTGGTGACAAGCCGCCGCGGGACCGGATTCGTTTAGGTTTCTTCATCTTCGATAATCCTTAACAGTTTTTTCGCTTCGGTAAAAAGCCATTTGATTTTTATTTTATTGCCCTCTCTGATAGAAATTTTCTGCGTGCGCAGAATCCGATGGCAGAAGGTTTCGGTTGCCGCGGTTAATTGTGATTTCTTTTCGGGCGCCCATATCATAAGCCCCCAAAAACTAAAGAAGGCAAAAACGGCAAAAAGAATCGCCTGGACCGTTTCGCCGATTTGGTGATTGTGATAAATCCAATAGCCATTCGAAATAATCCACAACAGAAAACATTCGCGTTTTTTCAGGATGTTCAGGACCAAGCCGGCTAAGGCGATTACCAAAATAAACCAATTCATTATTCGGCCTCCAAAAACATAGCCGTCGCCAACTGCGCTTCGGCGGTGCGCTGGTCGATTTCGACCTGCTCGATTTCTTCCTGCGTCATTGCGCCTTCGCTTTGCTGCGCGGTTTTATTAGGTTCACCCCACAAAGTTTCATCGTCCAATGGTTCCATTTAGGGAGTTGGTTCTGCCATTCTTTCAGGATGTTCTTCCTGAAATCTTCTAAAATCATTTACGGCTTTCGTAACTGCTTCTTTTTGGTCTAAATTATCCAGAATCATATTGTAAGCAACTAAAGCAGCTAACGCTTTGCGGTCTTTCGCCCTAAAAAGAAACAATGGTTCATCATCAGGAATTGGCACTTCATTACTACGTTTAACTATTCTATCTTCTTTGATTGTGTATTTTCTTTCATGCATTGTTTTTTACCTCTTTCTTTTTATCTTTTCACTTTCCGCGTATCTGTGTTTGTAAAATGAATCCCGTCGAGGTACTTCGCCAGGTCCGCCTTAATCCAGTAATCAACGCCGAATTCACGGCAAAGTTCTATCGCTTTAATTCCAAACCTGCGAAGCGCCTGGAAAGTAAGGTCGCCGCTTGCGTGGTTCAGTTTGCCGATTTTGTAGTGGTCAACGAAAGAATGGGTTATGCGAATTAACTCCAGCGACGCCTTTGTATCAATCACCGGCTCCAAACTGACCCAGGTCCTTATGCCTTTCTGTTTCGCAACCGACAAGGACCTGATTCGGCTTTCGGGCAAGGCCGCGTTCGGTTCCGCTCGTTTCGATTTGGCTTCATCCAGAAAAGTTAAAGTCGCTGCGAAGGCATCGTTTGGCCCGTATAAATCGAAATCAGAAACTGCCCGCATCCCACCTTTTGTCAAAACCTGGAAGGGAATGTCGTTGTCTTTGAGAATCTTGATAACCTCCCGGGTCAAATTCAGCTCATCATTAAGCGGCTGATATGGGTCGCAGGCGAAACAGAGCAAAACCCGCTCATCAGTCCCCGCAAAATTTGGTGCCGCCCTGGTCAATTTGTAAAGGACATCTTTCTTTGGCGCTTGCTTTGTATGAAAATCATTGTTTCGGGTTGTTGCAGGAACATAACAATACATGCAGCCGTGACGGCAGCCAACGTAATGATTGATTGCCAGGTGCGCATATTCCGCTGCTCTGCCTGATGGTCTATAAATTATTCCCATATTTTTACTCCAATAGGCCCCGCCGGCCGTGGTATGCCGCAACCGGCGGGGCCGCCTTTGGCGTCCTTGCCGATGCTAACTTGCCACACTGGCGTTCGTTTTTTCTTTTACGATGTCGTGCAATTCACCGGCGACTTCGGGGGAATGGGTCCCACAAAACTTATCAATCCCTTCGTCCTTGCCGGCTAATACTTTCCGTGTTTGGTTTAACTTGCGGCCGGCAAGTATTGTTAGCAGCGTCGTTATTGCAAGCCCGATAGCACCGCCGGTTTGCTTCGGGTCCGTCCAATCCACGCCTAAAAACTGCTCACCTGTTTCGATGCCACTACGCGTGTATTGGACAAAGCGGATTTGCCTCTCGATTTCATCAAGGGCTTCCTGTTCTGCACCATGTTCAACGCCTTCGTTGTAAAAATCAATCAATTCGGCTTCGCGTCTTGCCAGGTCCGCTTTCGCACCTTTGACGGTTTCGCTTGCAGCGAAGCCAGCCGCAACCCCACCTGTTGCGGTTACTGCCGGTGAAGTACAGCCAGCAGCCAATCCAAGCAAAATCATTGTTAAAATCCATTTTTTCATTTTCGTTCTCCTTAAAAAAATTGACATTTACCTATATTTTGAACCTGCTACTTGCCTGCGTTCGGGGATATAGTTAAAAGGCGGTCTTTTCATCGCATTGACAAACCGACCTAATTTTTTGAATCTATGGCTGGCGGCTTCTTTGGCTGAAATAATCATCGAATCAAATATTTTTACATTCAATTCGCCACTGATAATTCCTTGTTCAACTTGGTCGAAAATATCACGGAAAGTCGTGATGTCTGATGGGTTGTTTGGGATTTGTAAAATCACGCAGATTTGGCTTACGGTGGCGCTTCTTGTTTCTTTGATTGCTTCCAACCGCTGGTGATGGGAAGCCGAATCCGAAAAATCAGAAGAAAAATCCGAAGCCGAATTTTCTCTTTTCGTTTCTTTCGGTTTAATTTCCTTTATTTCGGTTTCGTTCTTGAAGAGTGCGCATTCGTCCGGACTTCTGCGCATTTGTGCGCAAGTTTGCCCAGGCTCACACACATTTAACAGGTTTTCCACAAATTCACTTACATTCAACAGGCCAACTTCCGGGTCTGTTAAAATTCCAAGCGCTTTTTGAACACATCCAACCTCATAAATGCCCAGGAATTCAGCAATGCCTTTTGCCGTCAACGGTTTTTGATGCTCATCGAGTATCCATCCTCGAAATTGGCGGGGCTGGTTGCCTGCTATTTTCAGCAATTTATCAAACAGGCCATGAACAGCCATTTCGTCCATCTGGCCGGCCACCCAGGCCTTCTGGTTTATTTTCCTATCGATAATAGTTTGGGCGTGACCGGTATTTTCCAGCCGAATATATGACAGGGGTGATTTGCGCAATTTCTCAATAGATGGCGGCTTTTCATACCGCCCAACTGCATGGCCGTTAATATCGACCTCATACAACCGAACCCAATCGACAATCCGATATGCCTGTGTCATTTATTAAATTCCCGCAAATAATAATCCCTGACTCGTTTTAACCGTCTGTTTTCGATGCTTGCTGTGCCGATATTCAACCAACGTTCTGGCGGCCTCACTTACCCGTAATCTGTGCAGGACCGGCTGTCCCGCTTTTTCTCTGATTTGCTGTAAATGTTCTCGCTGCTCAGCCGGATTTGGTACTCGCACCTTTGCAAGTGAAATCCTGACCGGCCGAAAGCCAAACTGTTCGGGCCTTCTGCTGTCGCCCCTTGCCCGCCAGATATGAACCGCCTTTCGGCCATCCTTTTTGAAGGCACCTAAATCTTCGACAACCCCATATTTATTGACCAGGGCGTTGCGGCGACCGGTTACTGAATTTATCTGCCATACTCGTTTTTGATGCTTCGGTTTGAGTGTTACCTGCTCTTTTTGATTGAGCGCTTCGAGGATTCTTTTATCGCTTGCCGGCCCGATTTCATCAAGGACCGCCAGAAGCGCTGCTTCATCAGGTCCTAACTTTTCAGCTATTTCCGCTAACGCCGACAAACTTGTATCACGAACCGTCATTTACTTAATTCCTGTTTTTGTGCTGGTCCTGGCAGAACCTCATAACCCGCTGCCGGCATTGCTCGATTTCATCATCAGTAAACGGCCGACCATCATTAACCAAATCAATCAGCATTGTATGGTCGACAACTTCGGTGAAATCCAGCTTGGTCATTTCCGGGACTTCTGAAAAATGCGGATTAGTCAGCATTTCCCAGCGATGAAAAATATTGCTTTTTGTGATGTCCATTTAGCTTCCCTGCAAGAAGTACAATCCGTTTTTTATTATGTCCCCTTGAATTTCTCGAACCAATAGCGCACGTTTCGCTTCCAGTTCCGGTTCCCTTCCTGGTCCGCTGCTGCAGGGCAATAGCGATTACCCAAAAACGTAATAAAATCATAAGGGAAACCGCCTTCGCTCCATCGCTGCCGATTCTTAATAATCGTGGCGGCGGCCCAGCCCGCCTGGATGTCCAGGCCCCGGCGCGGCTCTGCTTCTATGGCAGCCAGGGCCTTCGGATGCAGTATTCCAAACTCACAACCGGGTCTGCCATTTTCCGCCCTGCGAATTGCAAAAAGAATCAACAGATCATCCCCCCGGCAGTTATTTCGTTCCGCTGCAGCTAAGATAACCGGTAGTTCATCTACCGAAGCAACATTGACTTCAACAGCGCCGTCGCAGTAACTTTCCGGACAGCAAAGAAGCGCTAATATGATTGAGAATTTAGCAATTTTCATTAATGTACCGTCCAAGATATTTCAGATACTTCTTCTATTTTAATATTGTGTTTTTTGCAGAACTTTTCTGCGTGACTTTTACAGTAATATCGACCTTGACTACTGACGCGTCCTCGCCTGCCGGTTACATAATCATATTGAACATAATATTCTTGTGGCGAATTGCATTTACTTACAGAACATCCAGGGTGAAGACCATAAGGGGTTTGCTTCTGTTCTGGAACCCCTGTTAGTCTCGCTACTTTATGATTCCAAGTATGTTTCATTTTTCATTCTTTCAAAATTGAGGTTGCCGGGGAAGATGGCTGGGGGGGGGGGGCCAGTGCAACCCCAGCAAACCTCGCCGCTTGAAAATATCTGGGTGACGGTTGGCAACGTGCCAGGACTTAATCCTTTAACCCTTTTAGTTAGTTACCATTTATTCGCCGTCACCCAGACAAACCCATAACCCGTAATAGCGGGGGCCGGTCGAACCGACGACCTCCGGCTTATGGGGCCGGCGAGCTGACCATATCTGCTCCACCCCGCGTTGTTTTCAGAATGGGCGGTCTCGCTCGCTCCAGCGCACCGTTCATTTTCGGTTTGGAGGCCCAACCGCCCTGCGCATTGATTTCAATAAAAAGCCAGATTCTACTCCGTCAACCGTTTCGAATCTGGCTTCGGAGGAGGGTGATGAAAAGCATAATTGCAACCACCAACTTGACAGGCCATATTACAGGCTGCCCGCACAGCTCAAAGGTTGATGGTTTTACGAAAGAAAGGTCAATATGACTTGATATAATATGGCTTGCAACAGCCGACACATCTTGAACTATAAGTTGTCACATAAACTCAAAAATCTGTCACATATCTCGTAGATGTAACATATATTAT
>Ga0114918_10001177_pt1 | contig 23318 bp, 4 predicted proteins | sample LantaG_FD_87015 | JGI IMG/M metagenome (GOLD analysis project Ga0114918, IMG submission 87015) | Deep subsurface microbial communities from Baltic Sea to uncover new lineages of life (NeLLi) - Landsort_02402 metaG | ecosystem: Environmental > Aquatic > Marine > Oceanic > Sediment | place: Baltic... | reverse complement strand
TTTTTTGTTTTTTTTTTTTTTCTGTTTTTTTTCGGGCGTGCCGTGTGCCTTGTCGGTTTGTTGGTGGGTGTGTGTGGTGGTTTTTTTTTTTTTGTTTTTTTTTTTTAGGTTTTCGAAGAGAAGAGAAGTCGAACGGTTTTTGAGCGAAAGGCTCTGTTTCGACCGCTCGTCGTCGCGCCAAGCGACAACGGAAAAAAGGGAAACAAAATGGGCTCGAGGTTATAGCGACCCTCGAGCTCTCTGCTCCTTTTAAGCTTCCCAAACCATTTCTAAGGCTCTCTTGAGACCGTCCTCTACCGTCCTGAAAAGGTTTGACGGGAAAATAATACGCGCAAGGGGAACTCCACGAGCAGCCCCTTTCCCCAAAGCGTGGCATGCGCCCTCGACGATGTCGAAAGAAAAAATTTCGACGTCGAAAAGGAGAAAAAAAAACTCACCGGTCGAACGAGTAGTCGTCCTCGTTCTCTCCGTCGATATCGTCCGAGGCGTCTCGGTTGGCCCTGTAGGTTGAGAAGGAGGGTGTGTGGGGGCAGAGTTGATGGAGAAGAGCAGCAGGTGAGAAGAAGAAAGGGAGAGCATGAGGGCATTTCAAAGAGCGAGCGAGCGAGAGGAAAAAAAAACCGCCAAAGCGTCATCATCATCCGCATCAGCATCCTCTCTCCGCCCTCGCTCGAAACCCGCCCCTTCCAAACCACGGCGACACGCCCGGGCACGCACCACTTGTTGAGCTCGTTGGCCTCGACGACGAGCGCGCCGCGCGAGCGAGCCCCAGCGCGGGCCGACGACGACGCGCGCGCCATCCTCTGCTTGACCTGGCGACGCGCCGAGGCCGAGAGCGAGCCGGTCGACGCGATGCGGGAGGTCGAGGTGAGAGGGGGAGGGGGCGCGACGACGGCTGCTGCGTCTCGACGGCGCGACGGAGCGGCCGCGACGGAGGCGCGGCTGAGGAGCATTGTTTTCGTTTTGGTAGTTGGAGGAGAGAAAGAGAGAAAAAGAGGCGAGGAAGAGCGGAAGGGCCCGAGGCGAGAAGATGAGAGAGCGAGCGAGCGAGAGATGGAAGTGAGGTGAGTCGTCGATATTTTTTTTCGTCAAAAAGCTCTCACTTTTCTTCGACAACGACCTCTTCCTCTTCCTCTTCCTCCTCCTTCTTCGTCTCTCTTCTTTCTTCCTCGTCTGCTCGCTTCTTCAAAAACCATGCGCCTCACGGCCGTTCGCCCTCGCTGCCGCAGCAACAGCGGCAGAGTCGTCGCGGCTGCTCTCCCTTCCCCGCGAGCGCTCCCGGCGAAGAAAAGCACGCTCCTCGCAGCCCCTCGGCGAGCAAAGAATAACGAGCGTTTGAGTTTCCATGCCCGCTCCTCGATCGTCGTCGCTTCGGCCTCTTCCTCTTCTTCTTTCTCCTCTGATTCCGCTGCGTCCTCGCCCTCCTCCGGCGACGACGACGAGGCCTGCGAAGTCTACGTGACCCCGGACGGGGAGGTCGTCGAGGTGAGAGAGAACGGAGAGAGAGAGAAGCAGAAGAGAGAAAGAAGAGGAAAGCATTCGTTCGCTTCTTTGCCCTTTTCTCTCTCGACTTTTTCTTCGACCTCATCCACCGCCGCCCTCAAACCTCAAACCCCTCTCTCTTTCCCTCTCTCTCTTTCTCTCGCCATAAAAACAAAAGATCATGTGCGGCGACTACGGCTTCCGCTCCGGGTTCGGCAGGCTCTACCAGGGCGGGGACGGCGAGATCCCGGCGGCGGCGTGGGAGCTGGTGAGGAAGGTGGTGGAAGAAGAAGAGAGAGGAAGAGGAGTTGGAGATTTTTTTTCAATTTTCTTCGTCAGCGTTCCTCGCACGCCGAAAAAATCTCATATCCTGTTTTTTCCCTTCTTTCCCTTTTTCGTCTTTCTTCCCAGCAAGCTCACGACTCTTTCTCTCTGTCTCTTTCTCTTTGCTCTCATAAAACTAAATCTCTCTGCTTAGGGCTGGACAAACTTCAAGAAGGAGCTCAAGGCCCTCCGCGAGTCGGTCCGCTTTGGCGCCCCGGGACCCAGGGCCGCGCCGCCGAAGACGGCTCTGGGAATGGCCACCTCCTCGGCCGTCAAGGCGCTGTCCGAGGCGGCGTTCGCGGCTGACGTCAGACTCGAGGCCGCCGGAGTCCTTCCCAAGCTGGAGGCGCCCGCGACCAAAGACAGGGCCGTCGCCGCCGACGACGACCTCGTTCTCGTCACCGCCGCCGCTTCTTCTTCCGCCGAAAACGGCACACAGAAGAAGATCTCGCGCTCCGTCGCCGAGATCCGGCAGAAGCTCGCCACGCTCACTCTCGACGACGCCGCCGTCTGGCGCAGGGAGAAGGAGCGCGAGCGCAGCCCCGGGCACTACAAGGCCCCTCTCCCCGTCCGTCTCCTCTACCTCTCGCTCTGTGTGGTCTTGGATTTGCTTTATGCGGGCAGGCCCATCCAGCGCTTCTGGGTGCTGGAGACGGTCGCGCGCATGCCCTACTTCGCTTATATTTCCATGCTGCACCTGTACGAAAGCCTGGGGTGGTGGAGGGCTGGCGCCGAGCTGCGGAGGGTGCACTTTGCCGAAGAGTGGAACGAGCTGCACCACTTGCAGGTGAGTTTTTTTCCCTTCTTTTTTTCTTCTTCTTTTTTCTTCTTCATTTCGCTCTCTTTAACACGCGCTCTCTCTCTCTCGTTCTCTCTGCTTCCAATCACTTATCAGATCATGGAGTCCCTGGGCGGCGACGCCCGCTGGGCCGACCGTGCCCTGGCCGCGCACGCCTCCCTCTTCTACTACTGGGGCATGGTTTTGAGCTACGTCCTGTCCCCTTCGCTGGCCTACGCCTTTTCCGAATTGGTCGAGGGACACGCCACGGACACGTACACGCAGTTCGTGGAGGAGAACGAGGAGGTGCTCAAGTCGATGGCCGCCCCGAGGGTCGCGCTGGAATACTACAAAGCAGGAGACTTGTTCTACTTCGACGAGCTGGTCACGGCGTTCGACGGCGAGCGGCGCAGGCCCGAGGTCCGAGACCTCTTCGACGTCTTCTCCGCGATCCGCGACGACGAGAGGGAGCACATCCGGACGATGAAATCGTGAGGGACATGACGATCGTGGACGATCTGGCCAAGAGGCGGGCCGAGAGCAAGAAAGGAGGGGCGGTGAGCAGCAGCAGCAGCAGCAGCGCGAAGCTGAGCGGCAACGGCAACGGCAACAGCAACGGCAACGGGAGTTCTTTGAAGGCGGGGCTTGACGGTAGTGCCACGAGCAGCGGCAACGGTGCTTCTTCTTCTTCTTCTTCTTCTTCTTCGTCCTCGTCTGCTGCTTCCGTTCCTGCTTGCGTCGAGGAGGAGGTGGAGTCTGGAGTTTGAAAAGCGTTTCGTTTCTTCTTCTTTTTCTTGTTTCTTCTTCGTCGACCCTCTCGTCCCCGGCTGGGTTTTTTTCGTTTTTGTTTGAGATCTTAGATGATGATTTCCGGTTTCCTTCGCTAGAGAGAGAGTCCCCCACTTATTTCGATCACCCCTTTTCGTGTAAACAATCTTGATTTGTTAAAAAAAGAGAAAGCGATTCGAGAGCGAGAGAGCGAGAGAGAAAAAGGTGAGGTCCGTCGCCGTCGTTTTTCATTTTTTGGTTCTCCTTTTTCGTTTTTTTGTCGAAAAAAGATCATCACCCCTTTCTCCGACACGCGACGCACACCACCATGCTCGAGGCCCAGGTCGCCTACTTCCTGCAGAAGTACCTGGGCAACTACGTCGCCGGGATCGACGCGGACTCGCTCCGAGTGTCGGTGCTGCGGGGCGACGTCTCGCTCTCCAACCTCACGCTCAAGGCCGGGGCGCTCGATGGCCTCGGCCTGCCCCTGACGGTCAGGGGCGGGCTCCTGGGGAGGCTCTCGCTGCGCGTGCCCTGGGCGAACCTCCGCGGCAGCCCCGTGGTCGTGGAGGTGGACAGGCTGTACGTGCTGGCCGGTCCGGCCAGGGACGGGGACGAGAGCGATGACGACGAGGAGGACGAGGAGGGAGAGGAGCAAGGTGAAAAAGCCGATGGAGCGACGACGCATGTCGCCGGCGCCGGCGACGACGCCATCAATCGACCCTCTTCTCCTTCATCGTCTCCTCCTCGTCGCTCTCGACGCCGACGCCCGCCGCCCTCCGAGGCCGACGCAGACGCCGCCATCGCGGCAGCGGCCGCGGCCGACCTCTCCCTGCGCCGTCGCGTCGTGGCCGAGGCGGAGCTGGCCTGGGCCGCAGGGAAATTCGGAGGGCTCGATGCGGTCGCGGCAGAGGCGGCGTCGACGACCTCCTCGACCTCTTCTTCGACTGCCGCCACTCCCGAGTCATCATCTCTGGAGGACCAGCAGGCGGGCCTCCTCCGGGGCCTCGCCGACGTCATCCTGGGGAACCTGCAGATCTCCATCTCCCAGGTCCACATCCGGTACGAGGACGACGGAGGAAGGCGCAAGGGCAAGGGAAAGAATAACGAGACGACGGCGACGACGACGACGACGCCGCCGCTCGCGGCCGGCGTCACGCTCGCCCGCCTCGTCGCTCGGACCGTCGACGCTTCCGGCACCCCTTCCTTCGTCACCCACGACCCCCTGTCCCTGCTGAGGAAGTCCGCGGAGCTGGTGAGGCTCTCGCTGTACTTCGACGCCGGCGTGGAGCCCTGGAAGCCGCCCAGGGGCAGGAAGCGGTGGGTCGACGTGCCCCCCGCCGGATGGGACATCCTCTTTGCCGACGGCGTTTCGAGCTCTTCTTCTTCAACCTCTGCTCGTCCTCCTCCTCTCCTCGGCCTCGCCGCCGCCATGGCCCCGGCGCTGCCGTCCCCGGCGGCCGGGAGAGCCTACGTCCTGCGTCCCGTGGACGGGCGCGCGACCTACGTCCGCGCGGGCCCCACGGCGAGGAAGAAGCGCCGGCTGGAGAGGGAGAGGGAGAAGCAGCAGAGGAAGAAGGACGCGACGAAGGAAGAAGATGAGAGTCTCGACGGCGAGCTCCCCTTCCAGAGCGTCGACGCCTCCCTCGACGCCGTCTCCCTCCACCTCTCCCGCGCGCAGTACCTGGGCGCGCAGTCGATCCTCGAGGCCGTCGACGCGCACGCGGCCAGGGCCCCGCACGCGCACCTCAGACCGCCCGTGGCGACCGTTGGCCGGCCGCGGCCCTCGGCGCACGACCCGCGCACCGGACGCAACGCCGCGGCCCGCGCCTGGTGGGTCTACGCCGCCCGCGCGATCCTCAAGAGGCTGTCCAAGCAGCTCAGCGCCGTCGGCGGCATCGACGGCGCCGCCCTGAGGGTCGCGATCTCGGTCAGGTCGAGGTACGTCGAGGCGTACGCGGCGTCGCTGCTCGCGAGCGGCGCGGCGCTCGGCGGCGACGCCGTCACTCGGGAGATCGAGGAATCTTCGGGCCTGTCCGAGGGTGCGATGCTCGCGTTCAGGAGGCTGGCGCACGCTCGTGTGGAAGCAGGGAAGGCCAGGCAGGCCGCGGCTGTGGCCGCCGCGGCTGCGGCGAGGGCGGCGAGCAGGAAGACCTGGGGAGAGTGGTGGCGAGGGGAGCCCCCCGCTGCCGCTGCCGCGAGTGGCATTGCTTCTTCATCAACTCCTTCTATCTCGTCCTCCACTGATTCGGGGCCCCCTCCGCTCTCCGACCTCACCCCCTCCGAGCTCGACGCCCTGCGGTCCATGGAGGAGGGTAGACAGGCAGCGCTTGTCGACGACGCGACGACGCCGTGGACGGTGCTGACGGCGGTCCGCGTCGCGGTGCAGTCGGCCGCGGTCGTGCTCGAGGGCGAGGGCGGCGGTTGTTCTTCTCCGCCGTCGGCGTCTTCTCCGTCGTCGCCGCCGTCGTCGTCTTCGCCTTCGCCGTCTCCGTCTCCCGACGTCCTCGTCGCCGGGCTGGGAGGCGCCTCCCTGGACGTCTCCCTCTACCCGGAGGCCTCGTCGTTCGCCGTCAGGATCGAGTCGATGGGCGTGCACTCGCCCGAGGGCGCGCTGCTGACGACGGGGTTCGGGGAAGGAGCGACAACGACAACCGCCGCCGCCCCTACTTCGACTTATTCGACTTCCTCCGCTTCAGCTCCTCCTCCTTCCACTTCCACTTCCGAACGCCTCCTCCGCCGCCGCACCCTCGATGTCGCGTTCGTGCGCCGCCCACAGGATGCCCTCGCTGACGCGAGGCTCCGCGTGTCCCTCGCCCCCTCGTTCGTCACCTGGGCCCCGCGGGCGCTGCGCCGCGTCGCGGCCTTCTTCCGTCCCGGGGAGAGGCCGCTGCGCCTGTCGGCGCTGGGGGCCGCCGCGGCGGTCGGGGCCGAGAGGGCGAGGCGCGCCGCCGGGGCCGCGCTGGCCGCGGCGCTCTCCGACCGGCCGTCCCTGGACCTGATCCTGGACCTGGACGCCCCGAAGCTGTCGATCCCGGTGCCAGGAGGAGGAGCGGAAGGAAAGGAAGGAGAAGCGTCGTCGTCGACCTCTTCCTCTTCGCTGCCGCTCACGCTCGTCCTCGACCTGGGGACCCTCCGGGTCCGCTCCGACGCCTCGGCGGCCTCCCGCGCGGGCCCGGGCTTCGAGTGCTTCACGATCGAGTCCCGGGACGTCAGCGCGTGGGTGGTCGAGGGCGGAGAGGAAGGCGGCGAGAAAGAGAAAGAGAAAGGAGGAAAAAGAAGAGCAAGGAGGTCGGTCGTCTTGCTCGAGCGGTGCGGCGCCGACGCGGCAGTCGAGCTGCCCCCCTCTCGCCTCCTCCTCTTGCCTCCTTCTACTTCTTCTTCTGCTGATGCTCTTCTTGCTCTTTCTCATCCTCCTCCGATTAGGGCCTCGCTGCGCGTCCCGGCGCTGAGGTTCTACGTCAGCCCGGGGCGGGCAGCGAGGCTGCTCCGCGTGCTCGAGGCTGCGGCGACGAGTTTCTCGCCGCCGACGCAAGAGCAGCGAGAGCGAGGGCAGCAGCTCTCTTCCGTCTCGCCTTCTTCTTCTCTCTCGGCTCCTCCCTGGGGCGCCGGGGACGCCGACGACGACGGGCCGGAGTTCCAGGGCGAGGTCCGCGTGCTCGAGCGCGCGTCGGCGCTCGCGGGAGGAGCAGCAGGAGCAGCAGCAGGAGCAGCAGGAGGAGCAGGAGCGGGAACGCCCGGGAGGTGGCCGCGGCGCTGGGCGGTGCTCAAGCGCGGCCGGCTGTGGCTCGCGCCCCGGGCAGCAGGAGCAACCGCGAGCTCCGACAACGACCCCTCCCGCCGCGCCGCCTGGGCCTCGGCGACGTCCCACGACGCCTGGGCCGGCAGGAGGGCCGCGAGGATCCCCGGGGACGCGTCGGCGGCGAGGGCAGTGAAGAATCGAGCAGAGGGAGGAGGAGAGCATCATGCTTCTGCTCCGTCGCTGATCGCGCTGCTGCGGCACGGCGACGACGGACGGCGCGCGCTCTCGGAGAGGGACGTCGTCGTCGTCCTCCCCGCCACCGAGGAGAGCTGCAGGGCGTGGCTGCGAGCGCTGGAGTCCTCTGCGGCGGCGATGCGGGAGCTGGCCGGCGGGGACGCCGCCGAGGCGCTGCTGCTGCGGGCAGAGGGAGAAGGAGAAGAAGGGGAAGGAGAAGGAACGGAGGGAGCGGCGGCGTCGCCGCAGCCGCTCTCGCCTCTGCTCCCTTCTTCTTCCTCTCCGGTCCCTCCCGCTGCTCTTGCTGCCGCTCAATCGCGCCGCCCGCCCGTCGAGGTCACGGCGAGACTGGGAGAGTTCGCGATTTTCCTCTCGGGTAGGCCGCCGCTTCCCTGGTGGAAGAAAGCGGAAACCGAAGTTGAGGAGGTTGAGGAAGTGGAAGAGGAGGACGAAGGAGGAGGCGGAAACGTTGCGGAAGAGGTCGACGGCGAGGTTCCGCTCGCCGTCGTCCGCGCCTCGGGGGGAGTCGCGTCGGCCTCCCTGCTGCCTCCGCCTCCGTCTTCCTCCGATCCCGCTTCCGCTCCGTCGTTCAGGGCCTCTGTACGGATCGGCGCGTTCGAGGTCGAGGACCTGCTGATGAGCAGCAGCAGCAGCAGCAAGAAGCGGCAGGAGCAGCAGCGGCGTGGAGGAGCTTCTTCTTCGCCGTCGCCGCTGCCTCTCCTTCCTCGTCCGACGCTCCACCTCGCCCGGTCAGGAGGCGCCGAGGCGGCCGCCGCTACCGCAGCCAGGGAGGCAGCGGGGGCAGCCTCTGCCTCCTCTCCCATCCCCGCGACGCCTCCCTCGATGGCGGCGGCGGCGGGAGGAAGCAGCTCCCTTGACGAAGCGTTTGCGACTCCGGCCTCGGCGCTCCCGACCTCGTCGTCGTTCGGAGGAAGAGGAGCGAGCTCCACTTACTCCTCCTCGTCCTCCTTCCGCAGGAGAAGCAGCGCCCTCGAAGACCAGGACGAATTCTTCGACGCCGCGGACGAGGCCGTCGGGGGTTCCTCCCCGACGGGCAGCACGCGCGGCTTGGTCTTTGCGGGAGGAGAAGGAGAAGAAGAGCAAGAAGAAGACGAGAGGGAGCCGGCCTGGACACTCGAGTTTTCGGCCGACCCGCCGCCTTCCGAGACTTCAAATTCTTCTTCTTCTCCTTCTCCGTCTTCTTCGGCCCCGCCCGTGCGCCTCTCGATGCGCCTCGCCGATGTCGACTTCTGGTGGCGCCGCCCGACGATCGCGGCGCTGGCGACGGCGGGGGTGGACCTCGGGCAGGCGATGGCGAGCGCTTTCGGGAAGGGAGCAGCAGGAGGAGGAGGAAGTGGCGACGACGACGAGAGCGACGACGACGATGAAAGTTCTTCTTTCGCCGCGACTGCCGCTTCTCCTTCTTCTTCTTCTTCTCCTTCCTCGCCATCAACTGCTACCTTCGAGCTCGCCGTCTCTGTCTCTGCCCTGCGGATCGCTTTCCTCTACGAGGACGAGGAGACTGCGGCTCCCCTGGGAAAAGCCGCGGTGGAGACCCTTTCCTTGACACTCACCGCCGGCGGCGGAGGAGGAAGTTCTTCGGCTTCTTCTTCCTCGGGCCTCACGCTCGTCGCCACCCTGGGCAACCTGACGGCCGACGACGGGTCCCTGCCCGAGGGCCACCCTTACAAGCAGGCCGTGGGCCTGCGCCCGGGGGCCTCAGGCTCGCTCGTGACGCTCTTCGTCGCCGCGCGCGGGGTGGGAGACGTCGCTGCGACGGCCGCGACGCGAAGCGATTCCAGCAACGACGCTTCTTCTGCCTCCGTGCCGCGCGTCCCCGAGGGGGCTCCGGCCTTCTGGGAGGTCAGGGCGAAGCTCTGCGCTCTCCGTGTCGTCTACTTGAACCGTCTTTTGCAGGAGGCGCTGCGCTACGTTTTCCTGACGTTCAGGCTGCAGCCGCCGCCCTTGCTCGCCGTCGCCCCTTCTTCTTCGCCATCATCGTCGCCATCGAAAGACGCTTCTTCTTCTTCCGCAGCTCCCGCCCCTCCGACCACGCGCCCGCCGGTCATCGTCATGCTGGACGTCGACGCCGACGCGCCCGTCATCACCATGCCCCGCTGCACCGACAGCGGCGACGCGATCGAGGTCGACCTGGGCACGCTGGCGCTGCGGTCGGAGGTCGCGTGGGCCGAGGTCGACGACGCCTCTTGTTCGAGTTCTTCCGATTCTTCTTCAAATCAAAACCAGAACCGGAATCGGAACAAGAAGCACCGCATCTTGCTCGAGACCACCACCATCGTCGGCTCCCGCCTGGGGGGCTGCGGCGTCGTGGCCGGGAAGCGCGGCAGGGACGTCGTCACGGGCTATGACCGTGGCATCCAGATCTCGCTGCGCCGGCCCTTGGTGCTCGACGCCTCGGCCGCGGCCCCGAAGATCTCGGTCGACGTGGACCTCCCTTCGCTCGCCGCTTCGCTCTCTGATGCAGAGTACGCGCTCGTCACGACGGTGGCCTCGGAGAACGTGGCGGAGAAGCTGCGGTTAAAAGAGGCCGGGATCTGGATGGAGCGCAAGTATCCGGAGCCCGAGATCGCCGTCGCGTGGCAGGGGGTCGGAGGAGGGAACGCTCCCCTTCCCCTTTCTTCCTCTCTCCCTGCTTCTTCTTCCTCCTCTTCTCCGGTCCCGATCTCCACGCGAGTCGCCGTGCGCGTGGGCTTTGCGGAGCTGCGGCTGATGCACGCCGTCGCGGGAGGCGGCACGGAGCAGCTCGCTGCCGTCGCCGCGACTGCCGGCGTCTGCGTCTCCTACACGTCGGACGCCCTTGGAGGCGCGAGGGCCAGCGTTCTGCTGCCGGCCCTCTCGGCGACAGACGAGCGGCCCGGGGTCCCGCGAGGGAGGGCGGCTGCTCTGTCCGCGAGGCCGCCGCCGGCGCTGGCGTTGAAAGGCGGAGGAAGAGTCGGAGTCGGAGTTGAAACCAGAGAAGAAGGTGACGACGACTTGGGAGAAGAAGATGGACGAAGAACTTCTTCACCTTCTCCTCCTTCTCTCTCCCCTCCGCTGCTGATGACGCCCTCGCCCTCCCTGCTCGCCGTCGACTGGTCCCGCGACCCGCGAGGCAAAGCCCGCGCCGCTGTCAGGCTCCACGGCCCGCGCCTGTCGGCGGAGGTCGGTTTCTTACTGGCCGCGGCCAAGTTCTTCGCCCCGGAGGCCGCTGCGAGGGCGCGAGGCGTGCCGCCGCTCTTTGCGACGCGCGACCTCCTGCTCAGGCCCGACCCCGACTCGTCCTCTTCCACCCTCGTCCTCGACGGGGACACCTGGCTCTGCCCTGCCAGGCGCCTCCTCGTGGACGCGCCTGGGTTGAAGACAGCAGTGGTCGACGGCCGCGGCAGAGGGAGACTGCTGCTCCCCCCCGGGCTCAAGGCCACCGACCGCGTGCCTCTGATCTTGTTAGGTACCGGGGTCACGCTGACTCTGAGGAGGATCGCGGTCGTGGGTTCCGAATCTCTGGCCGCGTGCCTGCAGCTGGGGGTGGGGTCGAGGCTGGTCGCCGCGGCGGCGGACGGGGTGTTGAGGGTCTCGGGCGCGGAGGTGGAGATGGAGACGGGAGGAGGAGGAGCAGGAGCAGAAGAGGTGGAAGAAGCGGCGGCGGCGGCAACGATGGCGACGACGACTCCGGGCTTGCCTCGGACACTCGCCGCTTCCCTTTCTTCTTCGTCTTCCGCTCCAATCCCTCCTTCGTCTTCTTCCCCTATGGACCTCGAGCTCGACGTCGTCGACGCCGAGATGCGCTTCGTCTCGCTGCCGGACTCCTCCTTCTCTTCTTCTTCGAATGATTCGAGCTCGAGCGGCGCGAGCGGAGGCGCAGGCAGCGACAGAGGCGGCAGCGTCCCGCCTCCTCCCTCGTCGTCGCTATTGTCCTCGCGCCCTTCGTCGTCGTCGGTCACTATGCGCCAGGCCACGCCGCGGCCGTCGTCGTCGAGCGCGCTAGTTGACGAGGGAGGAGCCGTTGGTGCTCCCCCTTCGACGGCAGCAGCCGCTTCCGCTTCTTCCTCGTCCTCCACTGCCGCCGCCCTAGGAGGAGCCCGCGCGCTCGCTGTCCGCTTCGACGCCTCCGTGCGCATCGTCTCGAGCTCTTCTGCTTCTTCTTCTACCTCCCCAGAACAGAGCAGCAGCAGCAGCGATGAAGAAACCACGCGCGTTGCGGCGTCGCTGCGGGGGCTCCGCGCCGACGCCTTCGAGCTGCTCCCGGCCTCGGGCAGGGCGAGGCTCCTCGGGGGGTTGCTCGCGCCCTGCGGCGTCGACGTGAGGTTCTCCTCGACGAGTTCTTCTTCACCCTCCGCTTCCTCTTCAAGCGACGTCAACAAGACCGCGGACGCCCACGTCGCCGTCTCGGGCCTGCGCGCGACGCTGACGCCCGACGGCGCCGAGCTGCTGTCGCGGCTCGCCGACTCGATAGCCCGGCCGCTGGCGCAGCCCCCGGCCTCGGCGCCGCTCGCCACGTGCGCGCGCTTCGAGCGGGTCTGGGGAGCTGGAGGAGGGAGTAGCAACGGCGGGCTGGCCTTCTGGAGGCCCGTGCCGCCGATCGGGTATGCCTCGCTGGGGGACGTCGCGACGCGCGCTCCCGGCGGAAGCGGAGGAAGCGGAAGTGGCGGAAACGGTGGTGGTGAAAACGTCGGAAACACCTTTTCTTCCTCTGCTGCTGCTTCTCGGCCCCCGCCCTTCCGCGTCGCTGTCGTGGCCCTCAACAGTGGACTTCTGGCCCCTCCCACGGGCTTCGTCTGCGAGTGGTGCGGGGGTGGCGTGGCGCTGTGGAGGCCGGTGGCGCCTCCCGGGTTCGTGGCGCTCGGCTGTGTCGCTTCTTCGGTTTCTCCGTTGGCTTCTTCGTCTTCGATGTCCTTTGACGAAGCGGAGCTCGAGCCTCCCCCGAGGGGCTCCGTGGCCTGCGTCGCCGCAGCAGTCTGCGTCTCGGCGAGGCCAGGTCCTTGCTTCCCCGTCGTGGACTCCCTGGTGCTGAGCTCGGCCGCTGCTGCTGCTGCTGCTGCCGCGGCTGCTGCGGCTTCGTCGAGTTCTTCGGCGGAGGGAGCAGACGCGGGGCACGTCGGAAGCGCGAGAGCGAGTGGCGTTGGAGGTGACGACAAAGAAAACCTCCTCGTCGCCGCCGCCGCAAGAGCGACCGCCCACGTCTGGTGCGTCTCCAACGCCGCGGCGACCTTTGACGTCTCCTTCATGGCGGGAGGAGGAGGCGGAGAAGAAGAAGGAGGCGAAGATGGCGAAGGAGAGGGAGCGACTTCAACTGCTCTTCTTCCTCCTCGCAAGAAGAAGCTGCTCTTCCTCGACCTGCGCTCTCCGATCGGGGTCCCTCCGGCCGCGCTCGCGGAGCTCCCTCTCGCCGCCTCTGTTTTAAGTTCTTCTTCTGCCTCCCTCGCCGAACAGGGCTCGGCGACCCGCAGGCCCCTCGACGGCGAGGCCGCCGCCCGCAGGCGCGCGCGACCGCCGCCGGACGTCGCCGCGTTCCTCTCCGCGCGGGCGTCCGCCATCGACTCTGCCGCCGCGGCCTCGGCCAGGGCCTCCGCCGCCGACTTCCGCAGGGTCTGGTGGGAGCCCCCGCCGGCCTTTTCGCCGTCTTATTCGTCGTCAGCAAGCGGAAGCTCTTCTTCTTCTTTGTCCCCGGCAGCTGTCGCGGCGGCCAACGCCTCGACGGCGACGAGCGCCGTGGGCGTCTCCATCTGGAGGCCCGTGCCCCCTCCCGGGTACGCTTCCTTGGGAGACGTCGCCGTCGCCGGGAGGGAGCCGCCTCCCTGCGTCGTGGTGCTGTTGGACTCGCAGGAGGCCACCGCGGGCTCGAGGCCGCACCTGCTGAGGCCGCCGCTGCTGGCTCAGCCGGCGGCGTTTGCTCTCGCGTGGCGCGACACCTCTTCTTCGTCGTCGGCCAATGCCAGCGCCGGAGTCGGTGCGGCCGCCGGAATCTCGTCTTTGTCCCTCTCGCTCTGGAAACCTGTGGCGCCTCCCGGGTACGTCGCGCTGGGCCTCGTCGCCACCGTCGGGGCCCGAGGGGCGCAGGCGGAGCCCCCGGCGAGGTCGTGCGTGCGGTGCGTCAGGGCGGACGCCGTGGCGAGGGCGCCGAGGCACGCTTTGCGCGTCGTCGCTGCGCTCGGCCGGAGCCGAGGCGGGAGCGGCTTCGGCTTCGGCGGCGGCGGCGGCGGCAGGCGCGAGCCCATCGCCCTCTGGCGCGCCGACGACTCCACGGGAGCCTTCTCCGCCACGCTCACAGACACTCTCTCGCGCGGCGGCGGAGGGTTAGGAGGCCTGACGCCCCCCGCGGACCTCAGCGTGCTGACGCTCGGGTCGGGCGACGACGGAGCGAGCGACGACGACGACGACGGCGGAGAAATCATCATATCGCTCGCGACGACGACGCCACCTCGCGCCGCCGCCGCCTTCGCCACGACCTCGCTGTCGCTGGTGCTCCGCTGCGACGGCGCCGACGTCGAGGTGCGCGACGCGCTGAACAGGCCGCTCCTGGTGGCGAGGCTTGGGGCCCTGGACGCCGGCGGGAGGTTTGGCGACAGGGCGGCGCTGGCCGGAGGAGGAGACGACGAAAGCCGAAGCAGCCGCGGAGGAGGAGCAAAGAGCAGCAGCAGCAGCAACGGAAACAAAAAGTCCACCTCGACGGTCCAGGCCTACGCCGGCGTCACCGCCTCGATCTGGGCCTTCAACCCTGCCCTGGGCGGCATCGCGGGGATCGGAGGGTGGGAGCCCGTGCTGGAGCCCGTGCCGCTGATCGTGAAGGCGGATTCTTCCTCTTCCTCTTCTTCTTCGAATGGAAGTGGCCGGCGAGGAAGCGGCAGCTCCGCCGCTTTGGCTTCTTCTTCTTCTGCTGCCTCTTCCTCTTCTGGAGGCGCCCGCTTCGCCCTGTCCAACGACGTCGCGGCAGCGGCGGCCACCGCAGGAGCGTCGATGCTGGTCGTGTCGGTAAAGGCCGCCCCGAGCGACGGAGGAGGAAGCGGAGCTGGAAGCGGGAGCAGCGGAGGAGGGGTCCGGGCGACGGCGTCGTTTGCCGCCGCGGCGTCGCTGCTCGACGCGGCGCGTGGGTGGCTCCCGAGCTCCCGCCGCCAGGCAGCGATCGCCGCAGCCGCCGCTGTCTCTGCGTCTGCGACGCCCGCTGCGAACAACAACGCCTCTGCGAGCGCCCCTTCCTCCTCCTCGAGGGCCTCGCAGGGGGGGAGCAGCGGCGGCAGAGCTGCTTCTGTTGGTCCTTCGTCGGCTCCCGCTGCTCCTTCTGCTTCTGCCTCTTCTCCCTCCTCGGACGGAGGCGTCCGCACCCGCGTCGTCAACGCCCTGCGCCACCCGGCCGACCTCCTGCTGGTGGCCGGCCTCGGGCGCAGGGAGCTGGTCAGGCTGCTCGACGAGGCCGACGACGGCGGCGTCGACGTGGCGCTGCCGCTGCCGCCGAGGCCGCCGCTGCCTCCCCCGAGCTTTTCGAGTTCTTCGAGCTCGGGTTCTTCTTCGAGCGAGACCGCTGCTGCCGCGGCGGAGGCGAGCCCGGCGAGGCTGCTCGCCGTGACCGTGCTGCAGGCGGTGAAGACGATGGAGACGACGACGGGAGAATCAGTAGCGGAAGGCGGAGGCTCGCTGCCGCCGGCGACGCCCCCCGAGCTCTTCCTCCGCGCTCGCCTCTCCTCCTCGAGCTCTTCTTCGTCATCGTCATCGTCGTCGGCGGCGTCGGCGGCGGTCGACTTCGACGACTCCGGCGCCTCCTCTGCCCGCACCCGCTCCCATCTCCGCGCCGCCTCTTCCCCTTCCTACGAGAGCGTCTTCAGGTGGGACGAGACGCTGCTGCTGTCTCTCGACCCTCCCGCCGCGGCGGAGCTGATGTCTCGCGGCAACGGCAACGGAAGCGGAAGCGGAGGAGGTGGAGGGGGTGGAAGTGGTGGAGAAGCTGCCTCGAACAGCAACAACGACGGCAACGGCGACGGAGGAGAAATCATCCTCGAGCTCGTCGACGCCTCCGCTCGCGCGGGCCGAGGCCGCGTCGTCGCCTCCGGGGTGCTCCCTCGAGTCGGCTCCTCTGTTTCCTCCTCGGGAGAGATCGAGGTGGAGTTGAGCCCCGGAGGATGGAAGCTGGAGCTTCACGCCTCGAGGCTCGCGAGCGGAGGCGGCGACGACGAAGACGGGAGCGAAAACTCTTCGTCGTCTTCCTCGCGTGCCGTGGGCAGGCGCGCCCTCCGCATCGGTGGCCCACGGGGCATCTGGGTGCCTCTGCCTCCTCCGGCTCTGGGCAGGGCGGGGGCCGCGGCCGCGGGCGACGCAGAGCGGAGGAGGCCGCGAGGAGCGAGTTTTTCTTCCGACGCCGCTTCAGCAACAGCGTCGGCAGCGGACGAATCTTCTTCCTCTGCTGATGTCCTCGCCGTCCGCCTCCCCCTCTCGTCTCCCGTGGCCCCGGGAGAAGGGGTCGCCATCGAGGCGAGCCTGAACCCGTGGACGGGCGAGAGGTCGGAGACGCTGCGCTCGCTCTGCTGCGTCGAGAACTGCTGCCCGCTGCCCGTCGCGGTCTGCCTCGAGCGCGAAAGTGATGGAAGCAGCAGCAGCGAATGGAACCTCTTCTCTTCCTCTCCCAGCCGCAAACGAAGCAGCAGCGACGTCACGGCTTCTTCCTCGTCCTCCTCCTCCTCCGTTCCTCGCCGCTCTCTGCTCGACGGCTGCGCGGTCGAGGTCGCCGTCTTCGAGAACCAGCGCTACATCCCGCTGAAGGGGTGGGGCTCCCGGGGCCACCTGCTGCCGACGGACCGCTTCCGCCGCTTCGTGCCCGACGACGGCAGGAGCCCGCGAGGTGGGAGGGCGGACTCTTCGTGGGAGTTCCCGGCTCCTCCCTTGCCCCGCGGGTGGGAGTGGGAGGGGGCGTGGCAGGTCGAAGGGGGGCGAAATGGCGGAAGAGGACTCGGAGCCGGAGGAGTGAAAGGGAAGGACGGCGACGGGTGGAGTTATGCCTCCGACTTGGGATCGCTCTATTCGACCTACCCTTCGTCCACCTTACCCGCCTCCGCCGGGTCCAGGGGACCCGTGGACTTCGTGAGGAGGAGGAGGCTGGTGCGGAGGCGCGCGCCCGTCGCTCGCCTGACTGGCGAGGCCGGAGACGAAGAAGGGAGTGGTGGAGGCGCGACTTCTTCGTCGTCGTCTCTTCAGCGCCTCTTCCTCGGCGTCGTCGCTCCCGGAGGGCGCCTCCCGCTCCCGCTTGGCTGGAGGAACTCGGACGCGCAGGTGAGCGTGAGGCCCGTGCTTCCCAGGAAGAAGAAGGCGGTGGTGACGCGGCAGAGGCAGCGCAGCGAAGGCGAAGAAGAACTCGACGATTCCGACGACGACGAGGACGACGACGAGGAGATCGAGGACGACGAAACGCTCTTTGTCGACGACGAGCCCGATTCCTTCGGCTGGTCCGTGGGCGTCGCCGCGGGAACGCACACGCTTCTCGCCTCTGAGATCGACGAGGGAGTGACTCGCCTCGTCGCCTGCGCGAGGTCCCGCGGCGCATCCTCTTCTGCCCCTGCAGAGCTGGCCTGGCTGTCGCTGTCGGTCGAAGGGGACCCTCTGCCGGACGCGAGCCGCGGCGGCGGCGGCGGAAGCGACGGAAATGGCAAAATCGCCACGACAGCTGCGAACCCGCTCCGCCCCTCCCACCGCTTCTTCTCCTCGCGCTCGTCCGCTCTCGTCGACTGGAGGATCCGCGTCTGCCCCCCCGTGACGCTGGCAGTGGACCTCCCCTTGCGCTGCGCCTGGTCTCTCTGGGAGCTCGGGAGCTCTTTTTCTTCCTCTTCTGCTGCTTCATCTTCGTCGTCGTCTTTGTCGAATTTCCAAGCGAGACAGGTGGCGACGGGAGCGACCCCGCCTGGCGGCGGCGTCTCCCCGGTCCTCTCCGCCGACCCTCGCAAGCCGCTGGCGCTGACGGTCGAGCCGGAGGGCCACGAGTGGGCTCAGGGGGCGACGCCGGCGATGGTCGTTGCGGGCGTGAGCGGCGCCTCCGCCGGCGTCAACTTTTCTTCGGCGGCCGGAGCGGGAGCTTCGTCGTCGTCGTCGTCTTACTCTTCCTCGCTGCAGCTCCCCTCGACGCTCAGAGTCCGCAAGCGCTCTTTTTCTCCCGACCAGGGCCCCGTGATTGACCTCGTCATCAGCCGAGAGCTCGACGCGGACTCTCTCGCAGGAGGAGCAGGCGACGGCGACTTCCACAACGGCGACGTCTCTTCCGCCGCGGCCGCCGGCGTCCCCCTCACGGTCCGCGTCGGGGCCCCGGCCTGGCTCGTGAACGAGCTGCCGCTGCCTCTGCTGGCCTCGCTCGTGCCCGCGCCGGGCGTGTCGGCTGCTTCGGCTGCTGCTGCTGCTGCTGCTGCTGCGGAAGCGGAGCAGCAGCAAGGAGAGGGGTTCCTCGGAGGAGACTCGACGCCTTGCTTCGACGTCGGCGATTCCGATTCTTCTTCTTCGCCCGCTCTTCGTGGCCCGCCTCTTTCTGTTGAGCGCAGGGCAGTGGGGCCTCGCTCTGTGGAGCTGGTAGGGCTCGCTCCTTTGCTGGCCGCGGCGTGTTCCGCCTCTTCTGGCGGAAACGGAGGAGGAGGAGGCGGCGGCACAAATGGCGGCGGCGGCAATAACGGAGGCGGCGGCGGCAATGGCGGAGGAGGAGGCTTCTCCGCCGCTGCCTGCTCTTCCTCCGCCGCCATCGCGGCCGCGGCCGCCTCCTCCGCGGCGGCCCTGCGCCTGATGGTCTGCGACTCGGCCTGGACCCCTCCTATGCCGCTGGCGCCCTCGGTGTCCTCTGCCGCGGCGGCGGGCGCGGCGGCGGCTTCCGCTTCCGCCGCCGCCGCCCCCGGGGAAGTCTCCTCGCTCTCGGCCCCGCCGATCGCGTTCGTCACCGCGCGCTCGAGGTCCTGGGGCCTCGCCGCGGACGTCGTGGTCCGGGCCGAGACCGTGGAAGTGGGAGGGAGCGGCAGCAGCTGCCGGAGGGGCGGCGGCGGGGGCTGGAGCAGCGGGATCGGAGGCGGTGGCGTTGCCGCCGCCGCTTTTTCGTCGACCTCTTCTTCTTCTCCTTCTTCCTCTTCCTCTTCCTTTGTCCCCGCCTCGACCTCGCTCGTCATCCGCGTGTCGCCTCGCTTCGTCGTGTCCAACGTCACGGGCGTGCCGATGCAAGTGTCTCCCTACATGGGGCCCGAGGAGCTGCAGAGGCAGCATCAGCAGCAGCAGAGGCCGGGGTTCGGAGGAATGACCTCTTCTTCTTCCGCTCGCGGCACCTCTTCTTCTTCTTCTTCGTCTTCAGCTCCGGCCCCCATCTTCGACCTCCCCCCGGGGGGCCCGCCCGTCGCCCTGCTCTGGCCCCCCAACGCCAGGCGCAGGGCCGTGAGGGTCAGGCTTGCTCCCCGAGGGGCTGTTTCTTCTGGCCAGATTGCGGCGGCGGCGGGACCGTGGTCGCTGCCGATCGACGTCGACGCTCCGACCGACGGCGACGCCGTCGCGGCGCTGCCGGTCTTTTCTCCTCCCTCGAGTCCTTCTTCCGGTTCGAGTCCTTTGGAGAGCGCGTCCTCGCTCGCCGGGGACGTCTCCTTCGCCGGGATCCGCAGGTCACCTAGCTCTCGGTCCCTCGGAGGCGGGGCTGCTGCTTCTTCTTCGGCCGTGTCGCTCGCGCCGGCCTCGCTGCCGGAGGAGGTCGAGGAGGCCCTTCTCTCCGTTTCTTCTTCCTCGTTCGCGACGGCGACGCTCACCGTCTTTGGCGGCGGCGCTGCTCCTTCTGCTGCCGCCTCTCGCCTCCCCGCCACGCCGATGCGCTACTACGTTTCCGCTCTCGGGGAGTCGGGAGCGAGCGCCTCGGCGGCGTCGTCGGGCCAGCTCTGCCTCGAGCTTCTGTCGGTGGCGGCAGCGCCGGCCGCGGCGCTCGCCAACGCTTCGGGCGCGCCGCTGCGGTGGAGGCCGGTCTTGGGCTCTCCCTCGGGGAACCGCGGGGGTCTGCTCTCGCAGGGGGGCGCTTCCGCTGCCTTTTCTTCTTCCGTGCCCTGGTCGCAGCTCCCGTCTCTGTCCTCGGTCGCGGTGCTGCCGCACGCGGATGGCGGAGGAGGGAGCGGAGGCGGAAGGGGGTTCTCGAGCCAGAGGCGAGCCCCCCGGGAGGTCGTCGAAGTCGCCGACGGCCTCTTCTCGGCCGACGGCGACGACGCCCCGGCCCGCTTTGTCGCCACCTACGACCTCGCCGCCTCCGGAGGGGGCTCCTCCGCCGCCACGGCAGCGGGGCGGGTGCGCCTGCCTCCCCTCCGCGTCGAGGAGGAGGAAGGCGGGGGAATGGGAATGGGAGGGGGAGGAGAGATGGCGCTCGTCGCCTGCTCCGACGCCAGGGAGCCGGCCGCGGCGGTCTCTGCCTCGGGGGCCCCCGCTCCCATCGGAGGAGGCGCCGGGCACAGCGGAGGCTTTGGTGGCGGCCACGGAGGTGGAGGTGGAGGCGGGGGCGGAGGTGGAGGTGGCGTGGGAAGGGCTGATGCGTCGGACACGCTGCGGCTCGCGCCCCTGCCGCGAACTCAGCAGCAGCAAAGAGGAGGAGGCAGCGGAACTTTTTCTTCCTCCTCTCCACCTCCGCCGCCGCCGCTCCCTCCACCGGACGCCACCCCGGGCTTCCCCGTCTTCGTCACCCTCGAGGCCGAGTCTCTGGAGCTCTCCCTCGTCGACCACCGCCCCGAGGAGCTCGCCTGCCTGACTTTAACAAAAGCCAAGGTGGCCCTGGCCTGGGGGCTGGGGCCCCTGGGGGCCTTCGCGCGCGTCGCGGCGTCGGCGAGAGGGGTGCAGCTCGACGACATGGCACACTCGCCACGCTTCCCGGTCGTCTTTGGCGCCGACGACGACGATGATGGCATTGATAATTCTTCTTCCTCTAATTCATCCTTGCCGATGGTGCGGGTGCTCGCGGTGAGGGCCACGGGAGGGGCGGCGCTGGCGGTGACGAGCTCGAGCAGCAGCAGCAGCTCGAGTAGCAACATCAACAACAGCTCGGGCTCGAACTTTGACGCGGCGGCCGCGGCCGCCTCGGCCGCTGCCGTCGCCGCGGCGGTGCCGCAGGCCGCCGGCGTCGGAGCTTATTATCCGCTGCTCAACTGCTTCGTCGAGCGCGGCTTACGGGTGGCCGTGGGCGAAGGGTTCGTGTGGAGGGCCGCGGATGCGGCGGGGAGGCTGCTTTCGGCGGCGAGGCCGCTGCTGGAAGGAGGAGGAGGAGGAGACGAGGGCCGTTTTCATCATCAACAGCAGCAGCAGGAAACTCAACGCCGCCGCCGGAAACGCGGCGGCGGTGTCGTTCCTTCTTCTTCGTCGTCGTCGTCCTCCTCCTCCGCAACGACCACCGCAACCGTCGCCGCGGCAGACGCCCCCGTCCGCGCCGAGCTCGTCGCCGTCGGTCCCGTCTCCGCCACCGTCTCCTTCCGCGCCGACCGCGCCGCGCGCCCTCGCTGGGCCCGCCGGCTCGGCGCCGCGTCGTGGGCGCTCGACGTCGCGTCGTTCGAGCGCGCCCCGCTGCGGCTCCCCGGTTTCGAGGTCAGGTCCCTGCGCGCGCGCGCCGCCGCGGACCTCTGGCGCGGCTTGCTCGCGAGGGCGAGGGCGCAGGCCTCCGGGGCCGCCTTGGCGCTGCTGCGGTCGTTCGGCGTGCTGTCGGGCGCCTCTGGGGTGCTGGGCGCGCTCAGCGACGGCGTCGCCGCCGCGGCCGGCGACGACGCCTACGCCGCCGACCGCGCCGCGGCCCGTGGAGGCCGCGCCATCGGCGGCGTGGGCGAAGGGCTGGCCGCCGGAGGCTCCGCGCTGGCTCGGGCCGTCCTGCGAGGGGCGACGGGTCTTCTGGCGAAGCCGCTCGAGGGCGCGATGCGCGGAGGCGCCGGGGGCTTTGTGCGGGGGATCGGTTCCGGAATCGTCGGCGCTGTCGCGCAGCCCGTCTCCGGTGGTTTGGACTTCGTCTCTTCCGCTCTGGAGGGCGTGGATGCTGCCGCTTCGGGGCTGGCAGAGCGTGCCGGGCTGTCTTCGAGGCCCTGTGGCACGCGGAGGAGGCTGCCACGGGTCGCGAGGGGGCCTCCGGGGGTCGGGCTCCGGCCTCTCGGCGGAGGAGGCGAAAGCTTTGTTGTTGGAGGAGGGAACGGAGGAGGACAAGGAGGCAGCTCCAGCTCCTCCTCCTCGGGCTTCTCCTCGGCCGGTGCTGCCCGAGCTGCGGAGCTGGGCCAGGCGGTGATGCGGGACGCCTCCGCTGCCGTGGCTGCCGCGGCTGCTTCGGGGAGCGGGCCACCGGGGGCAGCGCTCTTGGCGCCGCCGACGCTGCGGGCCGCGCTGGCCGCCGCGGCGGTCAGCGGCGGAGGAGTTGGTCAAGGAGGAGCTAAAACTTCCTCTTCCTCTTCTCTTTCTTCTTCCTTCTCCGCCCCTGCCTACGACCGCCACTTCGTGCTCCCGGAGGACCGCTGCCTGCTGCTCACAGACGGGTGCGTGGCTTTACTGGTGGCGAAAGGGATCGCGGCGGCGCAGCGGGCGGCGGAGGCAGGCGCCGCCTTCCCTTCGTCGCCGCTGCCGCAGGCTCCGGCACTGCGCTGGGCGGTGGCCTGGAGGGACGTCTTGGCCGCGGAGGCGAGAAGGTCCGGCCCCGACGCCGCGGTGCCCGACCGGGTGCTGCTACACCGGATCGGGAGCGGTGGTCGGAGTGGTGGTGGAAGGGCAGCGAACAACAACGGCGAAGGCGACGGCGAAGACGACGATGACGACGACCTCTTGCCGCTCGCCCTCGGGATCCGAACCCACTCGGGTTGGTGCCAGGCCGAGGCGATCTCCGCGACGCTCGAGAGGGCAGCGGCGACCAGAGGCGTCGGCGTCGTCGCGGTCGGCGACGCGAAAGGGGTTGGAGCGGGGGCGGGAGCGTCGGCGGCGGGCTGGGGCGCCGGAGGCAGCGGCTGGGAGCGCGCCGCGGCGGCGGCCGAACGCGCCTCTTCTGCCTCGTCTGCTTCTCTCGCCCTCCTTTCCCCCTCCGTCACCCTGCCCCCTTCGCTCCCCTGCCTCGACTTCAAATTAGTGTGGACTTCGCGCGGCGTGAGGGGAGGGCTCGGGCACGGAGGCGGAGGTCCTTCGTCTCCGACTTTCGGTTCTTCCTCTTCGTCTTCGTCGTGCGTCTCTCTCTGGAGACCAGTGCCCCCTCCCGGGTACGCCGCGTCGGGGGACGTTGCCGTGCTGGGCGTGGAGCCGCCGCCGACCCCCGTCGCCGTCTACCGTTTGGATGACGACGACGACAATGCAGAAGGCTTCGACTTTGACGACGATGACGACGAAACCAAAAGCAAGAAGAAGAACAAGCCTCTGCCTCCGACTGCCCCCGCCGCGGGCTTCAGGCTCGTCTGGCGCCACGACGGGGACTGCCCGCTGACGCTCTGGGAACCCTTACCGCCGAGTGGCTACCGCGCGCTGGGGGCGGCCGCCCGGGGCTCCGCGGAGCCGCTGCGCGGCAGCGTCGGGGCGAGGGCGAGGAGCGCTCGCCGCCCGCGCGGGGTCGACGTCGCTTGCGTCCGCTCCGACCTCTGCGAGCCCACGAGGTGCTTCGACGCCCCCGTGTGGATGGCGGACCCCGTGGCGGACGCGGCCGCTGCCGCTGCTCGCGGGGTGGGAATGGGAGCGGGAGGGGCAGGCGTCGTTGGAGTCGGAGGGCTCGCGGGCGCAGGCGCGACGCCTCACCCCTTTGACCCCGCTGTCTGGCGAGTGTCTCTGTGGCCTGTGGACGCTCCCAGTGGTGGCTTTATCGCGCTGAGGTCGCTGGCGAAACCCGGCGAGGGCGTGGCGCTCAAGGCGCGGCTTTGAGTTTGATTGATTTTTTGTGTTCGTGTTTTCGGGTGTTCAGAGTTTAGAGAGAGAGAGAGAGAGAGAGAGAGAGAGAGAGAGAGAGAGAGAGAGAGAGAGAGAGAGAGAGAGAGAGAGAGAGAGAGAGAGAGAGAGAGAGAGAGAGAGAGAGAGAGAGAGAGAGAG
>Ga0114918_10001174_pt1 | contig 23349 bp, 26 predicted proteins | sample LantaG_FD_87015 | JGI IMG/M metagenome (GOLD analysis project Ga0114918, IMG submission 87015) | Deep subsurface microbial communities from Baltic Sea to uncover new lineages of life (NeLLi) - Landsort_02402 metaG | ecosystem: Environmental > Aquatic > Marine > Oceanic > Sediment | place... | reverse complement strand
GTATTGCTTGTGGTAGGCCAGCCCCAGGAATTCGTCAATGCCCTTGGAATCCGAGTAGCTCCACCGCGACTTGGTTGTCGGTCCGAGCACGCGGTCGTCGTCCTCGGCGAAGGGCACGCGCGCGCTTTTGCCATAGATCTCGGAGGTGGAGGCGAGCAGCACCTTTTTGCGGTACCGCGCCGCGGCCTGCAGCACGGCGTGCGTGCCCAGGATGTTGGTCTCGATGGTGCGCACCGGGTCAACGCGCTGTGCGCGCATGATGAGTTCGACGCCCACGGCGGCGGCCAGGTGGACGATGGCGTCGCATTGGCTCACGAGGCGATCCATGACCATGGCGTTGGTGATGGTGTCGATGGCGAAGCAGAAGGATGGACGATGGACGGCTGAGGGCTGACCGCTGAGAGCTGATAGCTTATAGCTTTCAGCGATATGCTCGATATTCGCCATCCGCCCGGTGGAGAGGTCGTCGATGATGGTGACGGTGTCGCCACGGGCCAGCAGGGCTTCGGCGAGGTGCACGCGGGCCCGGCCCGGTTCGATGAAGCCCGCGCCGCCGGTGATGAGAATGTGTTGGGTGGTGGGCATAGGATTGTCAGTCATAATCAAGAATGCAAGAATGAAGAATCGAGAATGGGCGAAAAGGCGAGAAGGCGAATGAGCGAAAAGGCCAGTATAGATCGGCTTCCGGTATCCAACAGACGGAAATCCTGTCAATCCTGTCGCGACCTCCGCTCACTGCAGCTCCAACTGGCTACGGATCTGCTCGCAGACAGATTGCGCAAAGGCGCAAAACTCGCCAGCCTCCTCGGATGTGGGTTTGCCGTGGGGCAATAGCCCCAATTCGCTTGGATAGCGCGCCTCAATATAGACGGCCTCGAGGCGATCCAGCATATCCCTGTCGGCCCTTAGCCTGAAGCGCGAGCTGGTCATCTCAACCAACCGCGTGAGGCTGTGTGTTCTGCGCACACCCAGATTATACTCCTCAATCACGGCCTTGAGCGATTTCTCAACTGCTTGCTGCGCATGGAAGGCTGCCAGGCGCGTGAGATCCGGATGGCGAAGGAGTGCATTTGCCGCCTCGACATCGTCAAGCGCTCGTTCCAGCCATTCACGGGTGATCGCTTTCATAGATGACGATCCCTTCTTCCAGGACGTGCCTGGCAAACTGGCTGTCGAGTTCTGTGAACTTGGCGTGCATCGCGCGGGTGTGCACAATCAGATCGAGCGGGATGCGGCGGCGAATGTCTCGCAGCGCCTGCGCCACGACGAGATAGATGTCCTCCTTCTCCCGATAGCTCTGCGGCACGTCCTCGGCCTTGGTGACCACGATCAGGTCGACGTCGTTGACCTCGGCCTCCGGATGATCATGCGCGCCGCTGCCGAAGAGAATGACCCTGGCAGGATCCAGTGGCCTGAGGCACGCCACGATCTCCGGGATGTATTGCTTGACTGCTTGTTGGGTCATCATAACAGTTTCCGGTTGTCGGTTTCCAGTTGTCAGTTGTGGCCTGTGGTCCGCCACAGGCGCTATCAATCTAGAGTTGGTAGGCCGCGTGATACGCTGAAGAGCAGCCAATCCTCAATCGCGGCGGCCAAGTTGCGACGACAGTCCTCGAGTGTGGGGCCGGTAGCCCAGACGCCCGAGAGCTCGGGCACCTCGCCGTAGAACGGCTCGTCGTCTTCGATCATCTCGTAGTGCGCGCGGTCCAGCGCCGCCTGGATGTATTGTAGTAGCATGGACTCCTTCGGGCAAATGGGCAAATCAGCAAATCGCAAATCTCAGATTGTCCTGGTCAGTCTCTCCTGAACGAAGAGCGGGAAGCCGCGGAAGCCCTGTTCCAGATCGGTGGGAAAGGGCGCGGCCACGACGGTTTCTTGCGTGCCGGCGTGGAAGTGAAAGGGAAATGTGGAGACCGCAGACCAGTTGACACCAGGGAAGCTATCGTAGCGATAGACTGAACCATCGATGTGGCCGCGTTCCCAATGAAATCCAAAGCGATCGGGCAACTTACGAGAGACGTAGACGTCGATGTAGCTTTTGTCGACCAGATGTACGCGGAGCTTGGATCCCAGACGATTCACCTGCGTAACCATGGCAGCAAACTCGACGTTCGCGATACGTCCCAGCAGATCGAGAGGGCTCATCCAAGTGTCTCTAGCGACTCAAGCAACTTGTCGCGCTCCGATTCCAGGTAGTCAAACTCGAAGTAGTCCTCGAAGGCCTCTGCCTCAGTGACCTTGCCCTGCGCGATCAGCGCGTCCAGTTCCGTGACGGTTTCGACGGCGTACCGGCGAGTCAGGTCCAGCAACTGGGATTCGACAAGACGGAGCCGATTTTCCAGATAGAGGCGTAAGCTTCTGCGCGACAGTTCCTCCGGCGGAAGGTTCAACTTGACCGCAATCGCTTCGTACATAGGGTACCCCCTTCAAAGCAGAAAATCAGCGATAAGGCGATAAAGCGACAAAGCGAAAAGGCAAGAGGTCTGTTCGCTTGCTCGCTCATTCGCTTTCTATCACCTGGCGCAGAGTCTCCGGAAACGAATGAACCGCCAAGGGGCCAAGGGGAGAAGGGAACAAGGGGATAAGGGATAAGGTGCTAAGGCACCAAGGGATTCGGCGGATGCCGCCAAGCCGCGGCCTGGACGCGAAGACGCTACGCCGCCAAGACGCGATGACGCTGAGATGCTATGCCGCTGCGAAGTACCAACTTGGATCATCATGTTCCCTGCTACCGTATCCTTATCCCTTGTTAACCTATTCCCTGCCTCTGTTCACAGTCGAGGGTCATTGTAACGCATCTGCTTCGGGGCGTCAATGGGGGTGGTGTACCAGTGGGACGCAAGGATAGTTGCACGTTGAAACGTTGAAACGTTCAAACGTTCAAACGTTCAAACCCTACGCTATGCTCAGGGCAAGCTGTTTACACCAAATCACCGATGGCCCTGACAAACGCGCGCAGGTCGTCCAGGTTCTCCTGGAGGATGGTGTAGACGCGTTCGTAGTCAACGTCCCAATAGACGTGCACCAGCATGTTGCGGAAGCGCGCCATCTGCTGCAGTCTGCGGGTCAGCTCAGGCGTGAGGATGTCCGCTTCCCCGAGGATAGCGAAGCACTCCGCATACGCGTCAGGGGCACGGTGGACGTAGTGCGCGCTCACGTGGAAGCAGAGCTGGATCGCGGCCTCGATGGCGATTAGGAGCCGGTAGCTGGCAATGTCGAGGATGTCCTGGTCAGCCAAGAATTCGTCGCGCGGCAGTCGCGCAATGGCTTCCAGGCGATCCAGAGATTGGTGAATGTCGTTGAAGCGTCTTTGAACCAGGTTCATGTTGAGTGCCATGGGGGCTCCTTAGGGAACGTTGGAACGTTTTAACGCCACGACATCATCGCTTCCTTCAGCGCGGTCTCAAAGAGGGGTTTGATGTCGAGGTAGCGGCTGATCGTCTGTGCGGTCCAGTTTGTGCGCAGGGCATCGTCGCGGTTTGAGAGCAGTTGGCCGTGCCGGAGCACCTGGTAGCAGAAGCCAAGCGGGGCGGGGTTTAGCGGTCGCACGTCGATGGGCGGATGGGGGCGGATGCCGGTGGCGCGGAAAACGGCTGTCTCCAGGGAGTCTGTTAGGGCCAGCGTCCGCAGGCTCATCTGCGATGCGTCCAGGCCCACCAGGTAGACGGCGATGTCGATGTCGTGGAAGGGGCGCTCCGTGAGGAATGAGCCGTGGATGAAGGCGAAAGCGACGTCGGACTCCACCGCCAGCGTGCTGCCGAGCGCCTCGCGCACCTGGTCCCGCTGTGCCTGTGGGGTGTCGAACCGCCGTTCGTCGCGTGCGTGCATTTCCTCTGCTCCCTTGCTCCCTAGCTCCTCTGCTCATACAGGGGTGGATTTATATGGTTCAAAGCGCAGCACGGTCATAATAGGCTGCCCGTGCCTCGGCGATGCGGCTGCGCGGGGCGTCCCGCAGCTCGTCGCCGGCGATCTCGTCACTCAAGGTCCTGAGAAGATCGAGGATGCTTAGCCTGTGACTCGGCTCAACACATTGCTCGTCTCCGATGTGCACGTGATGAGGGAACGCGGGTAGGCCGGGGTAGTGCTCGATGTTATCCCATCGTCTGCGTAGTCTCTGGCGCTCTCCGTCCATCCATTGGTAGCGATAACGGTGGGGCACAAGTTCGTCGCCCTCAAGCACGAAATACTCCGCGACCTCCAGGAAGTCTCCGTTGTGCAACGTCATCCTGATGCGAACATAGCCTCGGTCGGGCCAGGCTTTCTGTTCGATCACCTGGAACGCATCGATGAGAGGACTGACGGTCATATGGGTCTGGAGTTGCAGGACGTAGTCGGCCGGCGTGGTCACGGCGTTGGCTCTCCGAGCATCCGCAACCGCTCGACAATGCTCTGGCGCATGTCGTAGAACACGCTCCACTCGACGAAGTCGATCTCGTCTCCCAACTCACCGGCCCGGAAGCGTTGGTAGAACGCATCGGAGGACATCTCGTATTGTGCTTCGTAGGCGGCAAGACGTGCTTCCAACTCACGCAGCTCGTTGCGAGCCTGCGCCACTTCCGTGGAGAGCAGCTTGTCAATGGCCCGATCGATGACGTTGCTGCTGAAGCCCTGTCCGTAGAGTCGCACCAGGCCCTGCAACTTATCCAGTGTCTCAAGTGCGGATGTGTTCATGTCTCTCCTTCTGACCTCTGGCATGCCAGCGCCGATCATCTTCATTGTACCGCAATTCTGGCGGGCGGGGGGGATGGGGAGCGGGGGAGCTCAGAAGCTCAGAAGCTCCTTAGCTCCTCATCCCTCTGTAGTCGGGCCAAACGTCGTCCTCAAGGCCGCGCAGCGCCTCCCGGATGGCTAGTTCCATCCAGGCTCTGTCCTCCTGGCTCGATCTGTAAAGCACATAGTCTACGAAGCGGAGGACCTCAGTTTGGTCGGAGGCAGGCAGGGATTTTACTTTCTCGTAAATTGCGTAAGCGACCCCTGCTTCTTTCACTTTGTTCATCTCTCTCACCTCTCGGCGTTTCTCGACCGTGCGACGGAGAGGGGGAGCGGAGGGGCGGGGGAGCTCGGAAGCTCCTTGTCTCCTCTGCTCCCTAGCTCCTCCGCCCTCCCGCAGGGCTACCCACTGCGTGACGCGGGAACTGAGCGCGATGCCGGCTTTGACGTGCGCCAAGTAGTCGTGCGCCGTTTTCACTGGGTGGATGTCAGTCGCTCGATCTTGTCGAGCAGGTCCCGGCGCAGCTCGTAGAGGCCGGCCCATTCGAAGAAGTCGGTGTCGTCACCAAGCTCGCCGGCCTCGAAGCGTGCGAAGAAGTCGGCCGAGTCCATGCCGAACGACTGCTCGAAATCTCCAAGGTCTCGTTCATAGCGCTCCAGCCGTAGACGGTGCTGGTTGAGGATGACGTTCAGCAGCTTTTCCAGAACGCGGTCCAGCTCATCTTCGTCTGTGTAGCTTTCCTTGAGCAGGTCCAGTTTCGCCAGTACGCTCATCTCTCTCACCTCTCGGCGTTTCTCGACCATGCGACTGTAGTCCTATTGTAGCAGATTCGGAGCCGTGGGGGGGGGCGGGGGAGCAGAGGGGCGGGGGAGCCGGGGAGCTCAGAATGTGATGATGATTGCGCTGGATTGCGCTGGGTGCGTTTTAGTTCTGGGGCAAAAGCCAGATCGGCATCTGCGCAATCACTGTCTCTTGCCGACCGATGGAACACTATTGTACAGACGATCCGGTGGATCGTCTTCTTTGGGCTGTCGCCTTCTTGATTGTAGCTGTTACTGCGGAGAGAAGACGCCTCACCGAGGCGTCTGTACGGGGAAAGGCACTCACATCCGTGAGGCGGGTGTGTTCTGGGATTGATGGCTACAGTCAGCTGCTCACGGCTCGAGAACTCGCCCCCAAATTAAAGCGCACCCATTGCGAAATTGCGATTTGCATATTGCGTTTCCGAGCAATCAAGCGTATACTACTATTGGTTGAACTCACGTTCCCAGATACAAGGAGGCGTAGTAATGCGGCGCTTTCGATGGGTGTTCCTCGTGTTGTGTGGTCTTGTGTGTGTTGTCCTCGTGGTTCCGGTCCGATCTGCCACAAACCTGGTGGTGAACGGCGATTTTCCGGATTCCTCCGCTCTGAACGACTGGACCAAAGTGGGCAGCGGGACCGCTGTGCTCTCTAGTGCATACTACCGCTCTGCAGATTATGCCCTTACTCCTCAGAATAGTACGCCGATCAGCTACGCGCAGTGTATGAATCTTTCAGCGCCGTCGGTCAGCATCGATGTAGGGGGCTCTGTGCGGTTCCCCAGTGTTTCCGATGGAAGCATTGTCATCGAGTTCTATGGTGAGTCCGACTGTGGTGGGACTGTTCTCGATGATATCACCCTGGTTCCGGTGGGTAGCGGGTGGGGGCGTGAGTGGGCGGATCTGAGCCAGATGTCCTATGATCTTCCCGTCGGTGCCAGCTCCGTGAAGATCACGCTCAATGGCTGCGGTCGGAATGATGACTTGGATGCCTCGTACTTCGACGACATCTTTCTCTACGAATACGGCCCGACCAGCGTGCTGGTGGTGCAGCCTTCGGGGCGTGCGCCAACGGGCCTCATCGCCGCCGCCGTGCTCGTGAGCCTCGCGGTTGCGGTCGTCTTCCTGCGCCGCCATTGACGCGGAGTTGGGGGGGGCGTTGGAACGTTGGAACGTTTCAACGTTCTAACGTTCCAACGCTAACTCAACCCCCGCCTCGCCACCACCTGGAACCCGCCGGCGACCGGCTTGTCCGCCACGAGGATGAGGTACCCCCCGCCGCCTGCTCCGGAGACTTTCCAGCCCAACGCCTGGCCGCGATACTGTTCGATGGTGCCGGCGAGCATGTCGTTCATCATATTGGGGAACATGGCGATCTGGGCTTCGAAGCCGGCGCGTAGGGCGGATCCGAAGGCCTTGAGGTCGCGGGTATGGAGCGCGCGCCAGCAGTCGTCGGTGGCGTCGGCCAGGGCCTTGGCGCCGTCGCGGTCGATGTGCGTGCCGGCCAGGACGTCGTACTCGGGCCCCCGCGGGCCCAGCGGGATGAGCGTGAGGGCCTGTTCGACGAATTGGAGTCCCAGTTCATCGCGGATCTTGTCGATGCGCGTGGGCCAGTATTCGCCCTCGTAGTGTGCGTAGTTGAGCCCCGGTATGACGATGCCGATGGCGTCCTGGGAGCCGGAGACGGTCTGGGTGCCCGGCGGGTTGTCGTAGCTGAACAGGATCTGGGCGAGTTTCTCGGGATCCCCCGGCGGCAGCCGGTTGCCCCAGAGGTCGAGCGCCCGGTTGCGCGTGCTGGTCGCCATCCCGCTGCGGTTGTTGAAGGCGATGGTGGGCTCGATGGAGATGGTGATCACGGCGCCGGGATGGTGCTTGGAGACGTAGGGCTGGTCGAGCCACCCGCCGCACAGGTCGATGCGGTAGGGCATCTGGTCGATGGCGCGCATGCCGGTGGAGGAGCGGACGGGCAGTCCGGGGTAGGGCTCGCGCTTGATCGCAATGTACTCAATGCCCAACTCCTCGCAGAGCTGCCGTTTTTGCGGGATGTTGCCGTCCTCGGTGACGATGAAGATGTCCGGCTGAATGGCGCGCAGTGCCTGTTCGAAGTCCAGGACGCCGCTGCCCTCGGAGATGATGGCGTCGCTCACGTAGGAGATCGCGCGGAGCATGAAGAGGCGCTCTTCCTCAGGGTTGACCGGGGGGTGCCCCTTGAGGTCGAAGCAGGTCTGGTCGGATCCCAGGGCGACGATCACGTCACCGTGAGCCGAGGCTTGCTGGAGGAAGGCGATATGGCCGCTGTGCAGCAGGTCGAAGCAGCCGCTGACGAAGACGGTTTTTTTCATAGGGATCTCCTCATTAGGGGGCAACGTTGAAACGTTCAAACGTTCGAACGTTTCAACGTTACACATCAATGTCGTAGTTGGCGTTGGATTCTCGGACGGCGCCGGAAGGATGCGTCCTCAAGTAGGTGATGAATCTGCTGAGCTGGCGGCTGCATTTGTCGGCGGGATCGAACAGGTCTTGGAACTGAAGCTCGGTCAAGTACCCCGCATCCAGGGCAACGTAAAGCTGGGCTCGCACTTCACCACTGGAGGCTTTGGCATAGCCTAGATATTTGATGAAAAGCGCTTGCGTGTCGCTCTCGAAGCCTTCAGCGATGTTGGACATGATAGAGACCGCGGCGCGGCGGATCTGATCGCGCAGACCGTAGTCGTGCGCAAATGTGCTCTGGTTCGAAAGCGTGTAGATCCGTCGTGTTAGAGCTCTTGCTGTCTGCCAGGCGTGGATCTCTTCAAACCGCTGTATGGTGGGCATGAGAACCTCGTTTGAACGCTAGAACGCTTACACGTTGGAACGTCTGAACGTTTTAACGTCAAAACGTTTCAACGTTAGAACGCCTATTCCGTGAGTCGCTCAGCTTCCTCGCGCCGTGACGCAATGTGGGCGGTGCGCTGTTCGCGAAGCTTTTGGCGGTGGGACATCATGTGACTCCTCGTCCCTGTTTGGTGCAACAGCTTTCGTGTGCATTATAGCCGCTTTGGGTGGGTGCGCCATGGACGCGGGGATTGGTGCTGGCGGGGGTGTTGAATCGCTGAACCACTGAGGCAGGTGAGATCACTGAAGGGGAGTCTACTTCGAAAACAACCCAGCTGAGCCCTCACCCTAACCCTCTCCCATTCTCATGGGAGAGGGAACCGGAAGTGCGGCCTCGAAAACCACCCTCTGCCGGCCCAAAGCCCTTCGCCTAATCTCAACCCGAGTCTGCTCGGGCCCAGGCTTTGGGCCGTTCTGCGCGCTGCATTTTCGTGCTGCGTGGTGTGCGCCCACGAACATGACGTCTACTTCGAGAATAGTCACCTCCACTATCCGCTGGGGCCGGTGTCCCACCGTGCCCCTCTGCGGACCGCGGGCGCCTCGCCCGCTCTGGTCTTTGCGCTAGGCGCTCGACCCGAAGACAGGCCCGGTGAAAAAGAGCGCGGTCCCGATTTTCATGCTTGCGTGGTGTGCGGAAGCACATGGAGCCTACTTCGAAAATAGCTCAATGTCCGCTGGTGATCGCGCCCCTCTGCGAAACGCTCACCACAAACACGGGCACGGTGGGACACCGGCCCGAGCAGAACGGGTCCTGCATTTTCATGCTTGCGTGGTGTCCGCTTGCGGACATGGCGCCTACTTCGAAAATAGTCTACTATCCGCTGGGGCCGGTGTTCCACCGCGCCCCTCTGCTGAACGCTCGACACAAAGACGGGGACGGTGAGATACCGGCCCGAGCAAAGATGCCCCGCTGCACGCGTGCGCATTTTCGTGCTGCGTGGTGTGCGGCAGCGACCATGACGTCTACTTCAAGAATGGCACCTTGTACCGTCGAGCAGATGGTCAAGCTAACAACTTGTCCCCGTTGAGGGAGCCTAACCTACAACCTCCGCTGGGGCCGGTGTCAACCTCAACGCGTTGAGGCCCGAGCCCCTCTTTGGTGCGCAGCCGACTTGTTTCTGTGAGCCTGAACCGCGTCGCTGTGCGAAAACTTGCCACTTGCAGCTGGCAACCTGAAACTAGCAACCGGCAACCCGCCTACCCCCCCCCCTCCCCCGCCGTAATCACATCCATCCCCGGCCCGAGCGGGATCTCACGGCGTGCCTGGAGCCAGAGATCGTTGAGTGTGCGCAGGGCTTCTTCCCCGGGCACCAGGCCGGGGGCCTGGTCGTAACGGACCTGGAGTTGGGTCCAGCCGGCCTCGATCTCGTCGAGGCGCGCGCGGATGGCTGAGGCGATGGCGGGATCGTCGGCGTTCCGATCGCGGTAGCGTTCCAGCGCCGCGCACCATTTTCCCATACGGTCGAGGGTGTTGTCGAGGGCGGAGCGCTGCGCGCGGTAGGTTGTCTCACGCTCTTCGGCCATCGTGACGATGGCGGCGTAGGTCTCCGCTAACGTGGCGGTGGTCTCCAAGACCTGCGCCACGGTCTTTCCGTCCTGGTGGAGGCTGTCGCGAATGTGGTTCGCGCGGTCGAGCTCCTCTTTCACCCGGGCTGTATCGCAGCTAATGGGCGGCCAAAGGTTGGCCGATTCGGCTTCCAGCCTCTGTAGGGCGTCGATGGCGCTCTCCGCGGTCTGCTCCGCCTCACGCCAGATGCGGACGGGCCCGGTCAAGGGCGCGATGACGTCGGTGTTCAGCGTTGCCAGCGCCTGATCCACGTGGGCGAGGGTACGGAGCTGATCGGCAATGTCGCCGGCCAGTTGTGCGCCGCGGCCCGCGGCGCCGACCGGTGTGTCGGCCGACGTGCCGGCACGCCGGCTCCCTGTGGGCGATGTGCGTGTTCGGGGCTGCCCGGCCTGGTCTTCGGCGACCTCGCGGGCTTGTTCGACGGCGGCTTCACCGTCCAGGGGGGCGATAGATGCCAGGTCGTCCAGGTTCGCGGTTAGCGTGGCTACCGCGTTGCGCGTCTCTCGCACCAGGGCCTTCTGCCAGTCAAGCAGGATCTTGTGTGTCGCCGGGATCCACTTGTCCACGCGTTGTGCTGTCTCGTGCACGGTGCCGATGCCTGGGTTGGCCAGCGCCAGCTCTATCTCATAGCCCAGGTCGAGCTGTTCACGAATCTGGGTCCAGTGGTTGTCCTCATTGATCAGTGTCGGGGGAAGCACATCAGCGGTGACGATATCCAGGCGATCTACCGCGCCATAGACCGTCGCGAGATCTGATTTTGCCTTTTCCTCAACCCGTTGACAGAGCTGGAACCGTTGGGTTATCTTGTCCAAACGGTCCTGGAAAGCCTCTGTGTCGGCGAACAACGTGGCGAGTTCCGTCGTGCGCTTTTCCAGTTCATCGGGCACCAGCGGCTCATTCACGTGGATGGGGAGCCAGCGTGCCTGGCGTTCGGCGAGCTGCGTCGCGTCGTGCGCGATCGTGCGGACGTGCAGGTCCGCGTCGATCGGGGCTTTGGCGGCCCCACTCGGTTTTCCCGATCGGCGGTCTGAGGGGCCCTCTCCAGAGAGCCAGTTCGCCTCGGCGTAGGGATCGATGCGCCGGGAGAGATCGTTGGCCCATCCCAACCAGTCCACCTGCGGCTTCTCTGCCTGCTGGTCCAGCAGCTCAATAAGGTGACGTCGTCTTTCGCGGGCCTCTGCTACCTGGGTGACCAGCGTCGCCGCCTGCTGCTGCAGCACCTGTGCGGCAGCGAGGTCGGCCTCCAGTTGTGCGGGTGTCCGCGGAGGACGTGTCCGGGGCGTACCATCGATGACGGCTGCCTGCTGCGTCAGTTGATCCAACACCACCTGCATGGGGACGCGATCAAGGGGGTAGCGGCCGGCACTGGCGAGCTGTCGTAGCTCTTGGTGGATCTGGCGAAGCATCTCCGCGTTCTCGGTCAGCCTGGATTCGAGCGCCGTGTGCAAAGCCGCCACCGAGGCCACGCGTGCGATCACCTGGTTGGCGGTCTGGGTGATCTGCGTGATTGGGTCGATGCAGGCGAGATCCTCCGTGGCGGGGGCCCCATAGCGGGCGGCCAGTACCTCCGCTTCCTCGCTGGTCTGATGCCACGATGCTGCCAGATCGGCGATGTCAACGGCATCGGGTATCTCCTGGATGCAGCCCGTGGCAGTTGCCACGCAGTGACACATCGTCTTGAGTTCCTGTCCTGCGAGGGTATAGGCTGCGTGCCAAGCTGCGACCTGGCCGGCGCTCCCCCGAATCTTCCCATCCAGCGCGTCGATCGTCGTCCAGGCTTCGGCGATCTCCGCCGGCTGTGCCCGGCGTATGATCTGGCTCTCGGTACAGGCAAAGAGGTACATCGGCAGTGCGTTGAACGCCTTCCGATATGTCTTGAGCGCTGCCGCTTCAGCATCCAGCGGGGCGCCGTGCACGCCACCCGTCTGTAGTAGACCTGCCGTGTGCTGTGCCGTGTCGACAAGCTCGTATACTTCCCGCGCTCGCTCGGCGGTGTCAAGCGGTTGCTTGCGCAGATCCCGTAGCAGGGACTTTGCGGTGGCAGCTTTGGTCCGTGGGGGATCGAGTTGGCCAGTCAGGTTGCCCAGGGCGGCGCGCTGGTGCCACCAGTGGCGCGGCTCGTGCCAGAACCAATACGCGATCCTGGCCCAGGCGAGCTCCGGTAGCTCAAGCGGGTGGCTGCCGAGACTCGTGATCTGGTCGGTCAGGGACTGATAGGTCATCTCGATGCCGGCGATGGCTGTTTGGAGCTGCTGTACGATGGGACCATAGGGGGAGGCGATGCCGGGAGGATAGGCGGCTGCTTCGGACTTGAGCCGAGCCAGGCTGTGGTGGAGGGAGGCCAGGCCTCTGTCCATTTGCCGGGCCAGGACCTCGGCTCTGGCTTTCCACCGGCGTGCCAGCACGCGCAGGAGCACCCCGACGGCTACGATGAAGCTGACGATACCCAGTCCAGTCATACCGCAGCGGAGGACGTTCCGCACTGGATCGAGAATGGCCAACTCATTTCCTGGCATTGCGGTCTCCTCTGGACGTTTGATTGAGTTTGGCTGCTGCAGACAGTCAAAAGTCTTGAGTCAAGATTCACGATTCAGATCCTCAATACGAGGCAGCCTGCATCTCCGCAGGGTGCCTTCACTACTGATTTGGACGTGAGAAATTAAACCGTCATTTCGACTGCGCTTCGCTCCGCTCAGGGTGACGTCTGGACGTTTGACTGGCCACCGGACACTTTCTTGAGCGGCAAGCTTTCTCGATGCGCCCTTCACTACCGTCACTTCGAGCGGAGTCTTCGGAGTCGAGAAATCTCAAGCTGTTGGGCGTGCAAGATTCCTCGACTTCGCCCTCCGCTGCGCTTCGGGCTACGCTACTAAGAAACTACATTGAATCGGTCTAGGCCGTCTGAGTTGCGCAATCACGATAGCGCTCTTTCTGGACATTGCTGCTCGGATCGCGTTGTTTCTCTGCGTTTTGACGGCGGCCCCGCCGCCGTCGGTCACTCGGAATGACGGAGTACCCGGCGATCCTAGAAAGTGTCCGGTAGCCAGGACGTTTGATTGAGCTTAGCTGCCTATGTCCGAATCGGGTCATTGTTCATGAGCTGAGTCGCTTCAGAACGGACTGTGCTGTGACGATCCCGGCTGCCGAGGCCTGGATCAGCCCTCGTGTGATGCCGGCGCCATCACCGCACGCAAAAAGGTTCTCGACCTCAGTCTCCAGCTCGCGCGTGAGCTGGAGACGGTTGGAGTAGAACTTGACCTCAACGCCGTAGAGCAGAGTGTGGCGCGAGGCGACACCGGGGGCGAGCTCGTCCAGCGCGTGGAGCATCTCCAGGATGTCGACAATGTAGCGATAGGGGAGGACCAGGTTGAGATCGCCGGGCGTAGCGCTGGGCAGGGTGGGCGTCACGATAGAGCGTGAGAGACGCTCGGGGGTCGACCGCCGGCCCGATTCCAGGTCACCCAGCCGCTGGACCATAATCCCCCCGCTGAGCAGGTTTGCGAGCCTCGCGATGCTCTTGCCGTAGGTAATGGGGTCGTCGAAGGGTTCGGTGAAGTCCTTGCTGACCAGCAGCGCGAAGTTGGTGTTGGCCGTTCTGCGACCGGCGAAGGAATGGCCGTTGACCGTCATCACGCCGCCGACAAATTCGGTGCTGACCTCGCCATAGGGGCACATACAGAACGTGCGGACCCTGTCATCGAAGGCTTTGGAGTAGTAGATGAACTTGGACTCGTAGACCAAATCCGTGATCGGTTCCATCACGGCTGCCGGCAGCTCCACACGTATTCCCAAATCCACGGGATTGCGGGTCAGCGACAATCCAAGCGCCTTGGCCGTTGTTTCCAGCCAGCCGGCGCCCTCGCGCCCCGGCGCAACGATGACGGCCTGGGCTTCGAGCACCACGCCGGCCTTAGTCTTGACGCCCACCACTTTGCCGTTTTCAGTGAGAATCTTTGCGGCCGGTGTGCGCATCTTCAGGTCCGCACCCCGCTCGATCAGAGTGTCGCGCATGCCGCGCATGATGCTGACGCAGCGCTCCGTGCCCATATGGCGGATGGGGACGGAGATGAAGCGCAGTGCGGCGAGGGTGGCCCTCTTGGCCAGCAGCTCGACCTCGTCGGTGTAGATCCCGTGGACGGTGTCCGGCGCGCCATAGCTCCGGTAGATTGTGTCCACCTGTTGGATCAGCTGCTCTGTGCGTTTCTGTCCGAGGATCTCGGCCAGGTGCCCGCCGACCGCCGGGGAGAGGGTGAGTTTGCCATCCGAAAACGCTCCGGCACCGCCCCATCCGTCAAGGATGGCGCAGGGTTGGCAGTGCTTGCACTCGGGACTGCCCTCCCGGATGGGGCAATGACGCTGGTCGATGTCGTGCCCTTTGTCGAGGACGGCGATGCGCAGACCTCGTTTCTTGCTCAGTTGCAGCGCGGCGAAGATGCCGGCCGGTCCCGCGCCGACGATGACGACGTCGTACTGATTCGAATCCATGGTCACTCCTCAAACGCGATGAAACGTTAGGGCGTTGTAACGTTTGAACGTTGGAACGTTCTAACGTTTCAACGTTATTATAGTTCCATCAGCACTCGCCTGAGCACCGCGATGGCGCGATGGTACTCATCGAGATCGATATGCTCTCGCGGCGTGTGGTCCAATTGCGAGTTCCCGGGACCATACGCCAGGATCGGACACTGCCAGACAGGGCCCACGACGTTCATGTCCGACGTGCCACTCTTGACCTTGAACCGCACGCGGCTGCCCTCTGCATCAATCGCCTTGACGAATGCCCTGGCAAGGCGCGTGCTCTTTGACGCGTGGTAGGCCGGTTCCAGCCCTCTGAACCGGATCCGCCCATCTCCTGCCATCTCTATGATCTGCGTTTGAAGTGCGCGGGTGTCAAGTTCCGGCGGCAGACGGAAGCCGATGGTCAGGGTTGCCGTCTCGGCAAACCCGTCACCCACTGAGTTCATCGTGCGCAGGGACGGGCTGAGCCGGCTGAACATACGTCGCTGTCCTTCATTATATGTGGCGACATACGATTGGACGCCGGCCCAGAAGTCAAAGGCCTCTTCGCTGACACTGCCGTTGGGCCCGGCCGTGTGGCCGATCTCCCGCCGCAGTGTATAGTCTACCAGAAGCCTTCCTTTGTAACCCACAGTCACGCGATCCCACTGGCTGGGCTCACCAATGACCACGGCGTTCGGAGTGAGGCGATCCAGCAGGTACCGTGCGCCTCTTGACGTTGCCGACTCTTCCTCCACGGCCCCTGCCACGACGACCCGTTTCCCGGGAAGCGGTCCGGCGGCTGCGGCGGCTGCGACAAACGTTGCCAGCGGACCCTTTGCATCCACCGTGCCGCGTCCGTAGAGCAAGCTGCCCTCGCGCCGCACATTGATGTATCCCCGCACCGTGTCGATATGGCCAAGGAGAAGGATCGTGGTCGGTCCGTCCCCCAGTGTGCCGACTGCGTTGCCGGCACCATCGCTTTCGGCCTGCAACCCAAGGTCCGTCATCTGCTGCACCAAGAACGCAACTGCCGACCGCTCCTGCGTTGAGGGGCTGTAGCGCTCAACCAGACCGGTCAGGAGTGCGTCCGCACGCTCATTTTCACTATGAGACATAGATCTAGTAACGCGCTGCTGTTACCCTCCGTTTTTCGCCACATCCAGTACGTAGTCAACTACTCTTGCGGGAATGTCAACCCCGGTTGTGTCGATGCTGTTGCGGAATTCCATTGTATAGTTGATCTCGTTCACGAGCAAGCCGCGATCCGGGTCCTCGAAGACATCCAGTGCTACAACGCCACCGCCGACAGCCTTCGCACTGGCGAGGCACAGTTCGTTCAGTTCCGGGGTCACCGGACAGTTGCTGGCTCTCCCGCCACGTGACGTGTTGGTGATCCAGTGCTCCGAGTCTCTGTAGATGGCACAGATGGTCTCATCACCGACGACGAATGCTCGGATGTCGCGTCCCGGTTTGTGGATGTATTCCTGGATGTAGTAGATGGAGTGATGGTACGAGCCGAGGACCTGCTTGTGTTCCAGGACGGTTTCGGCGGCGTCGCGATCATTGATCTTGGACAGCAGGCGGCCCCACGAACCCACCCCGGGTTTGAGTACCACGGGATAGCCCATCTCCTCGATCGCTTCGAGCGCGGACTGCGGCGTGAAGGCGATCTTGGTCACCGGTGTCGGTATGCCGGCGCGAACCAAAGCGCTGGTGGTGAGCAGCTTGTTGCCACAGTTCTCCGCGACCTCAAAGGTGTTGACGGTTGGAATCCCCCAGTCGCGGAAGAGCAGGAGCGAATAGAGCGCTCGCGAATGGCTGACGCAGCGCTCGATAATGACATCGTAGTTGTTCCAGCCGTTGTTCTGGATATCAAAGATCGCCCGCCGGTCGTCGATCGTGTCATAGTCGACGCCGCGTCTGTTCAGGGCTTCAATCAGCAATTTCTCCTCTATGCGGATGCGCGAGAGCAGTAATCCTACTTTGGGTGTCACAAATCTCCTCCGATATGGCCAGTCTTATGGATCAAGGGTGGCGCGGAAGCTACTCTCCCCAGTCTTCCTCTTCTTCCGGAGCCTCGGCGACAGTCGGCGGATCGAGGTTCACGACCTCCAGTTCCATACCGCAATCCGGGCAAATAACGATCTCGTGGACGATGGTATCTTCGACCAACTCAACTTCCGCGCCACACTCAGGGCATTCTGCGAACATGTTGTTTCTCCTTAATGATGTACTTTCTTGGGCCGGTATGTATCAGGGGATAGGGCACCAAGGGATAAGGTACCAAGGGCTGCGCCATACTGCGGTTGGCTGACCCCTATCCCTTTTTCCCCTATCCCTTATCCCCTCCCGTATATACCATTTTACCATGTCTGTGATATCAGTTGTACTGGCGTCCCCTCCCAGATCGGGTGTATAGGGGCCGTGTTCGAGCACCTCGGTGACGGCTGCGCGGACCCTGGTGGCAGTCTCCCGGTTGCCGATGTGGTCCAGCAGCATCGCCACGCTCAAGAACGCGGCCAAAGGGTTGGCGATGCCCTGCCCGGCGATGTCCGGTGCAGAGCCGTGCACGGGCTCGAAGAGCGCCGGAGCCGGCGTGGCGCCGAGATTCGCCGAGGGCGCCAGGCCCAGCCCGCCGACCAGACCCGCGGCTTCATCCGAGAGGATATCTCCAAACATGTTTGTCGTCACGATCACGTCAAAGCGTTCCGGCTGCGTGACCAGCCGCATCGCCATTGCGTCAACCAGCATCTCGTCCACGGTGAGATCGGGGTAGTCCGCCGCTACCTCGAGCGCAGTCTCACGGAAGAGCCCACAGGTCTCGGGTAGCACGTTGGCCTTGTGCACGATGGTCAGGTGCCGGCGTCGTCGCCCCGCCCATTCACACGCCACACGGACCACGCGTGCCGATCCCGTGCGCGTAATCAGTCGTTCAGCGATGGCCTGATCACCCTCACGGTGCTCGCGGCCGATATAGAGCCCCTCGCTGTTCTCGCGCACGATCAGCAGATCGATGTCAGGGCGCGACGTGGGGATCGGCCACGAGACCGAAGGGCGCAGGTTGGCGAAGAGATTGAGCTTGCGGCGCAGCGCTACGATCGGGCTGCTGTAGCCGGGCACCCTATGGGAGGGCGATGACACCGCGCCGAAGAGCACGGCGTCGGCGTGCCGGGCGATATCCAGGGTCGCTTCGGGCAGCGCCGTGCCATGGGCCTGAAAACAAGCCCATCCGGCTTCCGCGCGCCGGACGTCGAATGCGAGCCTCGTCGCGGCAAGTACGTCGAGCGCGGCGGGAATCACCTCGTGGCCAATGCCGTCACCCTCGATGACGCACAGCTGCAGCCGGCGGTCAGCCACGGAGCTCTCCCGGGAAGTGGTGGTAGCGCAGGACGTAGGGCACGATGCCACCCTCAGCCTGGATCTCGGCGACGAAAGCCGGTGGGCGGGGCAGACTGTAGGCGGCGTTGTCCGTGTGCAGTTCGGCATTCGTCAGATCGAGCCGCGCCGCGGCACCGTCGACGACGGCCGGCTCGCCGGCGTGCAGTGTGAGATCCGCCTCGAACAGTGGGATGCCCAGGTTGACGGCATTTCTGAAGAAGATGCGCGCGAAGCTCGGGGCGATGATCGCGACGATACCGCATTTCTGGAGCGCGCGCGGTGCATATTCTCGCGAGGAACCACACCCGAAGTTCTTGCCGGCGACGATCACGTCGCCGGGGCGTACGTTCGGTGCGAACTCCGGCCGGTGCTCAATGAAAGCATACTCGGCCAGCGCCTCTTCGGACGTCATATACGGCGAGTAGCGGCCAGGGATGATTTGGTCCGTATCAATATCAGCGCCAAAGAGCCAGATCCTGTTCATGATATCTCCTTTACTCGACATCCGTTGGGTCGGCGATATAGCCGCACAAAGCCGTTGCCGCAGCCACCTGCGGGGAACCCAGGTAGATTTGGGCATCGGGCGAACCCATTCGCCCGGTGAAGTTCCGATTGCCGGTGGACAGGCAGACCTCGCCGGAGCCCAGCACGCCCTGATGACGTCCGATGCATGGGCCGCATCCCGGCGTGCCGATCGTCGCGCCGGCCGCCAGCAGCGTGGACAAGGTGCCGTCCGCAGTCGCGGCCTCCAGCACGCTGTGGGATGCCGGGATGACGATCATCCGTACGTCCGGGGCAATGGTTCTGCCTCTCAGGATCTCGGCTGCGGCGTGCAGATCCTGCAGCCGGCCGTTCGTACAAGTGCCCAGGAAGACCTGGTCGACGTGCACCTCGTTCAGGCTACCGGCCGGTGCGATGCTGTCGACGCGCGGGGGACACGCCACCCAGGGCTGAATCTCTCCGAGGTCGACCACGATGCGGTCACAATAGTCCGCATTGTCGTTCGCGGCGAGCCAATCAGGCACCGGTCCATAGGCGCTTGTCTGCGCGTCCGGCGCGATCAGACCGGCCTTGGCGCCCATTTCGGTCGTCATGCTGCACAGGGTCATACGGGACCCGAGGGAGAGGCTCTCCGCTCCGTGGAACTCCACCGCCTGGTAGGTGAACCCGTCGGCGCGCACCCGGCTCAAGAGATGGAGGACGACGTCCTTGGCGTCGGTGCCGGGCCGTAGTGCGCCCTCCAGGTCAATGCGCACGGTCTCGGGGACGCGGAGCCAGGTCCGGCCGGTGGCGAACGCAAGGGCGATATCCGTGGTGCCCATCCCGGTGCCGAAGGCTGTGACGGCGCCGTAGGTGGTGCTGTGAGAGTCTGACCCCACGGCAACCGTGCCCGGGGCGATCAAGTGCTCTTCGACCATCAGTTGGTGGCAGATGCCGCGCCCGGCATCGTAGAAGGCCTGGATGTTCTGCGCTTTGGCGAAGCGTCGCGCGCGGACCTGGCCTTCGGCTGTCGCGACATTCGAGGCCGGCGCGACGTGGTCGATGAAGATCGCGCACCGCTCAGGGTAGGGGATCTGCGTCACGCCCAGCTGGTCGTGCAGCACATCGATCACCTCTGGGGCGATGGAATCAATCGTCATCGCCCGATAAACCTCGACGACGGCCAGCTCGCCGGCACGTACGCTATGTCCCGCAGCGCGGGATAGAATCTGTTCGCTGAGTGTCTGGTCCATGGGTATCTCCTTATAGGTGGCTGTCAGCATTCAGCTTTCAGCGGTCAGCTTGAGAAAGACGCAGTAGGGAGTACGGAGTAAGCAGTATTGGTTGAAAGCTGATTGCTGATCGCTATCCTTTACTCATCTGTGCTCGAGGGCGAAGAGCTTTCGACTGCAGGATGCGCGGTGTCTCCATTCGCCCAGCGGCGCAGCAGACTATCGACATCGCTCAACGAGATCTGTTTCTCGTCCGCCAGCGCTTTGATGTGCACTGTGATCTCTTTGAGCGTTGTATCGCTCAAGGTCAACCCGAGTTGTTCGGCCCGGTTCTTGATGGCGTTCCAGCCGGTGAGCCGGTGGGCGATGCTGATGTAGCGGGTCATGCCAAACGCCTGGGGATTCAGGATCTCATAGGTCTCCGGATTGTTCAAGATGGCTTTGGCGTGAATGCCGGCCTTGTGGGTGAAGGCCGTGATGCCCGTGATGTAGTTGTTGAAGGGGATGTCGACGCCGACCATCTGGGCCACGGCGCTGTCGATCCGGCGCAGGCCCGGAAGGTCGTACTTCTCCACCATTGCCGGATCCGTCGCGTAGAGGCGCGCGATCAGCCCGCCGAGGGGCGTGATGCCGTTGCGCTCCCCAATGCCCAGGACGGAGGTATCGACGTGGGTCGCACCAGCGTCCAACGCCTCGAAGGCATTGGCGATCGCACACCCCGAATCGTTGTGGCCATGGAACTCGATATCGCAGGAGACACGCCGGCGCAAGCTGCGTACCAACTCGTAGACCTGGCGTGGGGTTGCGACGCCCACGGTGTCGGCGATGCCCACGCGATCGACGCCGATGGCGTCCACGGCTTCGTAGACACGGAAGATGTCCTCGGGTTCGCTGCGGAAGGAGTCCTCGGTGCTGAAGCGGACCTCCACCCCCTGGCTGTGAATGTAGTCGACAACCTCTAGTGCCATATCGGTAATCTGGTCGATATCTTTGCCGTGGCTGAAGCGGCGCAGCATCGATGATGTGCCGATCACGACGTCAACGCCATCCACGCCGGTGTCGATGGCTCTCTGCGCATCGTCGATACGACAGCGCGTGTGCGTCAGGATCTTGGTGCGCAGACCCAGACCGACGATGATGCGCGCATCCTCGAAGCTCTGCGGTGAAGCCACTGGGGACGTCAGCTCGATGCACTCTACGCCGAAGTCGTCCAACAGGTGCGCGATCTCAATCTTCTGTCCCGTTGTGAAACTGGCGCCGACGAACTGCTCACCTTCTCTCAATGTGGACTCAATGATATGGTAGTTGTCTAGTGGCATCGCATTCTCCTCTACCCTCTTTCCATGTCTGATTCCCTACCGATGAATAGAAAAGCGCCGGCTTCAGCTCTGGGGCTGGAAGCCGGCGTTGTGACCGATGTTGGGCCAACGTAGCTATCCAGACCCGGGGTCCGGCTTGCTGCGCTTGTACTTCATGCCGTCCAGGCACCCGTCTAGGTGCTCCGTATGGCAGATGGTGCTCTGGCTAGCTGTGATCATAAGTATCAGTTCCTTCCTGGATCAGATGCGAGAAACAGAAAAACCGGCCCTGGCTTGCAGGCTAGGGCCGGTGTGTTGGTTACTCTCAGCACGAATTTCCGGACCTAGAGGTCCGACTTCTTCAAACCCTCGAATGCCGCGCTGGAAATCATGTTTGTCACCACGGACATCATTTTACCCGAACTATGCACATTTGTCAATCGAATTTCAGCGGAGTTCTTATGATCTGCATATGTGGTTCTAATTCTGATAGGGTATACATGGAAGTAGGATGAGATGACAGAGTGAAGTCTGGGAGGACACAGGAGATGACGATTCTGCGATGGAATCCTGCTGAGGAGCTCTATTCATTGCGTCGGGAGATGTCGCGGCTGATGGAGGATAGTTGGCTACCATACCGGCTCACCCAGATGGTGCGCCCGGAGGAGCGCGTGATGCGACTGCCCCTCGATGCTTACACGACGGATGAAGAGCTCGTGATCACTGCGGCGGTGCCGGGGCTCAATCCCGATGACGTGGAGATCGTGATGGAGGACGATGTCCTGACGATCAAGGGGGAACTCCGCGCCCCGTTGGAGAACGTGACCTATCTGTTCCAGGAGCGCCCCTATGGGCGGTTCAGCCGTTCGGTGACCGTCAATGTGCCGGTCGATGCCGGTCAGGCTGAGGCGAAGTTCGACAAGGGCGTATTGACCGTCATTCTGCCGAAACTGGAGCGGGTAAGGCCAAAAGTGATTGAGGTTATGGCCAAGTAGACTACCGCCACAGGGCCGTCCGTTGACAGGGGCAGTTCCCGAGGTTGGGAACTGCCCCTGTTTTGACTGTCTGATCGCCAGAGCGTCCTGGTCCAGGGCGTACGCATCTGGACCGCCACTCAGCCTCAGGGGACCGACGGGGCACCCCGACGCCGTGGTCTGCCGTCGTAGAGACGCTGCGCCGCAGACGTCTCTACAAGACTCTCGTCAAGGATGCGTACGCCCTGGTCCTTGGTCAGCCCGCTGCGCGTGGTAGAATACGTGCGATATGTGCGATGACAAAACTGTGATGACGGATGGTGGCTTCACTATTGGGGATACGACGGTTTCGGGGCGCGTGGTGTTGGCGCCGATGTCCGGCTACAACGATCTGCCCTTCCGCCTGCTATGCAGGCGGTTCGGAGCGTCGATGGTCTACACGGGGCTGCTGTCGGCCAAATCGATCTACTACAGCCCACGGACGCTTGGTTCTCCGCGAACCGAGGCGATGCTGGCCCTGCATCCGGAGGAACACCCCGTGGTCGTCCAGCTCTTCGCCGGAGATGGCGATATCCTGGTGGCCGCGGCTCGGGCGATCGAGCCCCTGGGTATGGCGATGATTGATATCAACATGGGCTGTGCCAAGCCCAAGGTCCTCAAGTCGGGGTCCGGGGCCGCGCTTATGCAGGACCCTGCGAAGGTGGGCGAGATCTTCGCAAGACTTAGCCGCGCTCTGTCGGTGCCGGTGAGCGGCAAGATCCGCCTGGGATGGGATGACGCGAACCGGAACTATATGGATGTGGCCCGGGCTATGGCCGATAACGGGGCGGCGCTCATCGCCGTGCACGGACGGACGGCGGAACAGGGTTTCACCGGTGAGGCCGACTGGGATGCCATCGCTCAGGTCAAGCAATCCCTCGGTATACCGGTTCTGGCGAGCGGCGATGTCGAGACGGTCGAGGATGTGGATCGAATCCTGGATGCGACCGGATGTGATGGTGTGATGATAGGTCGCGCCGCGATTGGCAATCCCTGGATTTTCCAGGGCATAGACGGGTTATCGTTGCTCTGGTGCGAGCGCGTACCGGTGATCGTGGCGCATCTGGGGATGATGGTTGAGCACTACGGCGATGACTACGGGGTCAGCTGGTTCCGAAAACACCTGCGGGCATACCTGCGGGGCTCCGGCGTCGTCAGGCGCGAGCGGCACGCGATGATGCAGTGCAAGGACGCGGCCCGCCTCGTAGCGCTGCTTCAAGCGTCCATCTGAGTTTGTTTTCGATATAGAACAGAAGCTCAACCGTCAATCTTCCATACCGTCGCGCAGGAATGTATCGATCAACTCATTGACTCGCTCGGCTTCTTCGTGCTGAACCCAATGTGTGGCTTCTTCGATAGAAACCAGGCGTCCGTCATCGCATAGGTCAATGCGTGGCTGGGCCAGTTCCCGCCCTAGGAACTTGTCCTGGGCTCCCCAAATCAGCAAGGTCGGCACAGTGATGCGTGGGTTGGCCGGAGGGGTGGGTGGCGTGCGC
>Ga0114918_10001171_pt1 | contig 23368 bp, 14 predicted proteins | sample LantaG_FD_87015 | JGI IMG/M metagenome (GOLD analysis project Ga0114918, IMG submission 87015) | Deep subsurface microbial communities from Baltic Sea to uncover new lineages of life (NeLLi) - Landsort_02402 metaG | ecosystem: Environmental > Aquatic > Marine > Oceanic > Sediment | place... | reverse complement strand
GGGGGGGGGGTGGGGTGGGGGTGGGGGGGGGGGGGGGGGGGGGGGGGCGGCGGGCGTCCCGGTGGGGGGGAGGGGGGGGGGGGGGGGGGGTGGGGCATCAAAAGAAAGGCGGGAGACTCACCTGCGGAGCGGATGCCCGCCCCCACCCTGACCACCACCACCACCACCATCACCACCGCCAACGCCCACGCCGTCCCGCCCTGCCTGGCCGCCGCGGGCGCCACCCTGGTGGCCGGGCACGCTCCCAGCCGCCTCCCGCCCGGGCTGCACGCGTGGGCAGTTGTCGAACCGCCCTCTCCCGCCTGTCCCTCCACAGCGACGACCGCCGCCTGGCGGGCCGCGGTGGCGGGCCTGGTCGTGACCGGCCTGGGCCAGCCCGTGGGCGGGCTGCTGACCCTCATCAGGCTGGCCGCGCCTGGCGGGCAGGGCCTGCTGGTGCGGAGCGGGGGCGGCGGCGGGGCGGCCCTGACGCCCGCCGCCGCGGCGGCCTGGGCGGGTAGTGCCGGTGGCGGCGGCGGCGGCCGCCTGCCGCCGGTGGAGGAGGAGGCCCTGGCCTCGCTCCACTCGTCCGCCTGGGCGGGTCTGGGACTGAGCCTAGTGCGGACGGGCAGGGACAGCGGCGGCGACGGCGGCGCCGTCGCCGCCACGTGGGCCCTCCGCACAGCCGGCGGCCCCCGCCCGCCGCCCATCCTCCCCCTCCCTCCGCCGGCCTGCCCGGCGCCGGGCTCACGCCCGCCCCTGACCCAGCGCCTGGTGGACGGGGCGGGGCGGACGCCAGTCCTGGAGGTTGAGGCAGTGCTGGGCAGGCGGGCGTGCCTCACCCTCCAGGCGCCCTTCCCCTTTCGCCTGGGCCCGCCTGTCATCTCAGCCTGTGAGGGCAGTGGTGCGTTTCTCCACACACCGCCGCTGCCCGGCCGGGTGGCCCACCGCCCTGCCGTCGACGCCCCAGACACCGCAACGGTCTGTTTTGAAGCCAGCGAAGAGGGGACGGCCTGCGTGCGGGCGGCGTCGACCCTGGCCCGCCTCACCCCGCTCGCGCGCGCGGCTGGTGACCTCGTGGCCGACCGCCACGCCCGGGTCGCCCTGCCGCCGGCGGTGCTGACTGTATGGGCTGAGGAGGGTGGGCGGGGTTATACCTTTAACGCGACGGACCCACTGGGCTTCCTGGTGGCCGACCGCCCGGCGGCTGGCGGCCCCGTGGTGGCGGTGAGACTGGCCACCTGCCTCGATCCGGCCGGCCCCCGCCCGGCCGTCGTCGACGAGTCCGCGGCGGACCTGGTCCTGGCGACGAGCGCGTCGCTATGGGTCGTGCTGGCGCTGGCGCTGCTGCAGGCGTGTCGGGGCGGGCGGGCGGTGGGGAAGAGGGAGGGAGCAGGGGGATCAACAAGGCAATAAGCGGCAAAGCAACATGTGAGTTGATAATCTCAACATCGCTCCCCCTCCTCCCCTCTCAACATCCATTTCCATGCATCACAACAAAGCACGCGCGCACTCCGTTCCTCAATGCACTCTCTCTCTATGTTTATATTGCCTTCTTAGTCTTTCTCCATTCACCTCTCCATTTTAAGCAGCCACATTACCGCCCCCGCTCCCCGCCATCGCCGCTACCGCCGCCACAAAGTCCGGATCCCGCAGCATGCGGGCGACGCCCCGCTTGGGGCCCCGGTCGCCCGCGACCCGCGCCCCAAAGTAGAGGGGCACCGCAAACTTGGCGGCCTGCCAGGCGACGGCGGAGGCGTGGTTGGCGTGCGCGGGCGCGGCCGCCCCCAGCGTCACCGCCGTGAACAGGACCTGCAGAAAGCCGTAGCCGGCCACCTTGCGCGCAGCGGGCGCTTTACCATCCCGGCCCCGGCACAGGCGGGACCAGACGTTGTCCGCGCCCGCCGCCCGCCGGGCCAGGGTGCGGTACGACGTGTCCAGGCGGCAGGACAGAATGTAGGCCCGCAGGGGAGACGCCTGCAGAATGAGGCCGTATAAGACCTGCCACACACAATAGACCGCAAAGGGGGCGGCCCAGAGGGAGGTGAAGGTAGGGGGGGTGGAGTGCGCGCGGGCGGCGGTCGCGCCGGGAGAGGCGAGCAGAGCGCGCAGCACACCCGGCACACTGGCCGGCGGCGGGTGGTGCGCCCGGGCGTACAGGGCCAGGCCGGGCAGCAGATGCAGCAGGACGGATGTGGCCGCGGACCACGACCCAAAGTCCCAGGGGCACTGCCAGACGAGCAAGGCCGCCGCGATGGGCCCGTCCGCCAGGGCGCGGCCCGCCGCTTCCCAGGCGGGTGGGACGGGCGGGCCCAGCAGGAGGGCGATGGTGGCCAGGTTGATCCACTGAGGATGGAGAGAGAGAGAGGGGGGGGAGGAGAGAGGGGCGCGTGTGAGCGTGGTGGGGGTTGCGGAGAGAGGGGTCGGGACGTGAGAGGAGGCCCCGCTGCGCCGTCCTCCTCTCTCTCCTCCTGTCATTATCAATCAACTCACGTAGCAGAACTCAAGCAGGAACGCCGCCCGCCGGGTGGTCACAAACTCGTGCACGCGCAGGGGCAGGGCGACCGCAGCCCAGGCGAGGTAGACGACCGGGAGGGCCCAGGGCGCGGCGCCCGTGGTGAAGGCCAGGGCGCCGAAGAGGGCGAAGCCGCGCAGGTGAGACGCGGTGGAGGCCGAGCCGGCGCCCAGGGCGCAGGCGCCCAGGGCGGCGGCGCGCTTGGCGGCGGCGGCGGCGGCGGCGTCCGGTTCGGCAGGGCGGGCTGCGGGGATGGTGGGCGGCGGAGGCGCGGCGGCGGGCTTTGTTGACGAGGCCGTCACCAGCAGGCCGCGCCCGGACTTGGTGCGGGCCAGCGGTTCGGCCTGCTGCACGGTCCCACCTCCGCTCACTGTCGGCTCGGAACCCGGCTCCTCCTTAGTCCGGCGCAGGTTGAGGGCGGGGCGGGTCCACATCGCTTTGTGGGGCGAGGCGAATGCGGGGGGATCTGTCGACGGTTTTTTCCTTGGACGCCGAGAATGTCCGGGGGTGGGGTGCAGTCTCCCGGGTGGCGGACAAAGCAAAGACGAGCGTGTGCTTTATGAGGAAGGTCACCCCAAAAGTGTCAGGGACCTCTCTTTTTCTTGAGGATGGAGGGACGTGTGCGTGGAAAGAGGGAGGGCGGTGGGGGTGGGCGGGAGGGGCCACCCCGACGCGGCAGGGAGAGAGAGAGGCGAGTCTGGGGGGGGAGCGAGCGAGCGAGCCACACCCCGCTCCATTTTCTCTCCCTTCTCTCCTCACTCTCAATTCGCCGGCTCTTTCCCCTGGCACCCTCTCAACTCCACACACCCAACACGCCATGGCCGATATGGAAGCCACCGCCGCCGCCGCCGTCACCGTCGCCGAGGCCTCCCACGCCATGGACGAGCAGGCGGGCCCGTTCCCCGTGGAGAAGCTCCAGGTGCGCAGGGCGCGGGGCTGAGAGGGGAGAAGAGACCTGTCGGTGCGCATGCGCCTGGCGCCTGGCGCACGCACCACGCGCCCTCCGGGTGCTCTCTCTCGTGCGCCCCAGCGACCGGCGTCCAGACTCGCCCACCCTGCCTGGGGGGCGGGGTGGGCGGTGGAGCCGTCCGAGGCTCTAGGCGGAGGGACGGGAGCTGTCCTCACGCGCGCCGTTTTGCATTTTTTTGGGGCTACATTTGTCTGTCGTTTCGCCCCCCTCGGGTGGCCGCCCACACGCCCGCCCCTGCCGAGGCGGCCTCTGTGGCCGGCCCAGCTCCGTCCTGACGGGTGAACAGGCGGCGGTGGCCCTGGCGAGGCGACGCTCGCTCCGCGAAGAAAACAGACACACACACACGCCAAGAACGCAGCGACGACGCCGTTTCGCGCACGTCGCGCCGAGAGGGCTGTTCAACCTCCTCCGCGCTTTTCTTTCTCCCTCTCTCTCACACCCCTCTTCCCCTCCTCTCTCCCCTCTCTCCACCCCACGCAGGAGCTGGGCATCGCCGCCGGCGACATCAAGAAGCTGAAGGAGGGCGGCGTCAACACGGGTGAGTGTGTGGATTGAGAGACAGAAGGAGAGCGGGTGATGGTGGTTCTTTTCCGCTCTGTCCTCTCTCCTCTCTCTCCGTCGCCTCGTCTCTCACACTCCGCACACTCTCTCTCCTCTACCCCCCACAGTCGAGTGCCTCGCCCATGCCACCAAGAAGGAACTGTGCCTGATTAAAGGCATCTCCGAGGCCAAGGTCGTCAAGATGCAGCAGGAGGCCTGGAAGCTGGTCCCCATGGGCTTCACCACGGCCTCCGTCGTGGCGGAGCAGCGGGGCGACCTCATCACGGTGACGACCGGCTGCAAGGAGTTTGACGCCATGCTGGACGGCGGTATCGAGACGGGCTCCATCACCGAGGTCTACGGCGAGTTCCGGTGCGGCAAGACCCAGTTGTGCCACACGCTGTGCGTGACGTGCCAGCTGCCCATCGACATGGGGGGCGGCGAGGGCAAGGCCCTGTACATCGACACGGAGGGCACCTTTCGCCCGCAGCGCCTGGTCCAGATCGCGGAGCGGTGAGTGGAATGGAGTGGGAGTGGAGATGGAGAGGAGGGGTGGAGAGAGCATGGGGAGAGAGAAGAGAGAGAGAGACCTCACCCCCCTCACCCACCCTCTCTCTCTCCTTCATTACAGCTTCGGCCTCAACCCGTCCGACGTCCTGGACAACGTGGCCTACGCCCGCGCCCACAATACAGACCACCAGAACCAGCTCCTGATGGCGGCTGCCTCCATGATGACGGAGGCTCGCTTCGCCCTCATCGTCGTCGACTCGGCCACCGCCCTGTACCGGACCGAGTTCAACGGGCGGGGCGAGCTGTCGGCCCGCCAGATCCACCTGGGGCGGTTCCTGCGCGCCCTGCAGAAGCTGGCGGACGAGTTCGGTTGCGCGGTCGTCGTCACTAACCAGGTCGTGGCCGCCAATCTGGACGGCGGCGCCATGTTTGCGGGGCCGTCTGTCAAGCCCATCGGCGGCAACATCGTCGCGCACGCGACGACGACCCGCCTGTGGCTGAAGAAGGGGCGGGGCGAGAACCGGCTGTGCAAGATCGTGGCGTCCCCCTCCCTGCCGGAGCGGGACTGCTCGTTCGCGGTGCTGGAGTCGGGCATCTCGGACTCGACGGACTGAGGGATGGAGAGTGGGCGGGGGTGGGGATGGTGTGGAGTGAGAATAGTGGCGAGAGAGGACGGGGGTCCTTCCCCGCCTGGCGATTTTTTTTCCGAGTGTGAGTGTGGCCTGCTTTTTCTTTTCCTTTCTTTTCTATTCAGACGTGCACGTGTGCGCACGCGTCACTTTTCGTGTCCTCGCGCATGCAACAACAACAACAAGAACGCCAAGAACGTCTGCCACACACACACACACACACACGCACTCCACATCCCAGGGCGTTCCTCACTCAATCCCCCTCTCTCTCTCTCTCGCTCTCTCTCCACCACACATGCACGCATCAAAAGTCGTCGCCCCGGCTCAGCACCTCCTTGCGCGTGGGGTGCAGGTACAGCGTGTGCTCGTACTGGGCGGTGTAGGAGCCTTTCACGTCCACCAGGGGCGGGTACGGGTTGATCGCGCCCGCCTCCACCAGGGAGCGCAGGGCCATCAGGTACTTCTCCTCGCCCAGCCGGTCCAGGTAGCGGCGGCAGAAGGCGAGCGTCCCGAAGTGGGCGTCGATGGTGGCCAGCAGCTGGCGGGCGCGGGGGAGCCGCGGCGGCGGCGCCCGCACGGCCGCCGCCTCGAAGTCCCGCATGTAGTGCGAGGTCTCCAGGTCCTCCACCACAAAGCCGCGGCCGGTCGACCCAAAGGTCTCGATCGCGTAGAATTCGCCCTCCTCCATGCGCGGGCCGGCCTCGCCGCCGCGCACGATGGGCACCGACTTGCCTGCGTGGATCTGGTAGGGCGCGATGGAGTGGCCGTTCAGGTTGCGGATGGACTTGACCCGGTATGTCTTCCCCCCCAACTCCACCTCGGCCGCCTCCATCACCTCCTGGACGGCCGCCCCGATGTCGGCCAGGCGCACGTCCACGCCCGCCGCCCGGATGCCCTCGTTGGTGGCAGCCCGCACGGCGTCTAGCAAGGGGTCGTACTTGGGGTTGTGCGCGATGGTGAAGGCGCAGTCGATGATGCGGCCGCCGATGTGCGTGCCAAAGTCGAGCTTGAGGACGTCGTCCGCCCCGAGCACCGTCTTGTCGCCCGCGTTGGGCGTCCAGTGCGCGGCGATGTTGTTGAGGGAGACGCCCGTGGGGAAGGCGATGCCGGACTCCATGCCTTTCGCCTGGAGCAGGGTGCGCACCCGGTCCTCCACCTCCTCCACCAGGTGTGTCAGGGACACGCCCGGGACAGCGATCTTGCGGGCGTGGGCCCGCACCTGGCGGTGCGCCTCGGCCGCGCGGCGGACCTCGTCGATGATGGGCGCCTCCACCCGCTCCTGCTCCCGCTTCTCCGCGTCGCCCTCCCGCCACGCCTGGTCGGCCGCGTAGGCCTGGAACTCTCCCGGCGGGAAGTGGCCGGCCTTGAAGAGGGCGGCGACGGGGACGGTGGGCGGGTCGGTCTGGGCGGAGGGCCAGCCTCCCTTGGGCGGGCCCGGGTAGGACGGGGGGACCGCGCCGGCGGGCCCTTTGGTGGTGGCGGTGGCGGTCGCCGGAGCGGCCGCCGCGCCAGCCTCACCACCAGCCGGCTTTTTCTTCTTCTTCTTCTTCTTCTTGGTGGCGGCGGCGGCGGCCGAGTCAGCGGGCGCGGCGTCGTCGTCGTCATCATCGCTGCCACTGCCGGCGGCAGCGGGTTGGCTGTCGGCGGCCGCGTCGGGGGCGCCGCCCTCGCCCGCCGCCGCCGCGGCGGCCGCCTTTTTCTTGGCGGCCCGCTTCTTCTGGGCCTTGGTCAGACCGCCAGCGTCGGCGGCGGACTGGAGGAGAGAGAGAGAGAGAGGGGAGAGTGGGCGTGTGAGACGAGAGAGAGCGGGAATTGGGGGCACCACCGCGCGCGTTAGCGCCGTCGGCGCGGCCGATCGAGGAGTTGGGGGGGTCGCGCGCACATGCCCGGACTGCTCCCTCGTCCTCGGCCGGGGGGGAGAGGGGCACGCACGCAATACACTCACCTCGCCATTGGCGGGGTCCAGGGACAGGGCTTCCAAGGGCGGCTGTTGTTCTTCAGGCATGATTTTTGTTGGGAGTGAGGCTTGTGCCAGTCGCTCTCAACCTGCTCTCCATTTTTTCACACACTCTCTCACGCCACGACCGCCTCCCGCTCCACCACGCCACTCCCACCGCCCAGAGTGGGTGCCCAACCCCGCCGGTACCGCTCCAGCAGCGCCGCGTACAGGAACTCAATGGTGGGCCCATCGCTCCAGGGCGCGCCGGACGCGCCCGACGGGCCCGCGCACCACCCCAGGTGCCCGCCCCGCTGCGTCGTTGCGAGCAGGACGTGGGCGTTGGCCACGATGGCGGCGGTCGGGATGGCGGTGGCGGGCGCGATGGGGTCGTCCTCCGCCTGCAGGCACAACAGCGGGATGGCCACGCCCGGCACGCGGGCCGCCGACCCGGACGCGGCGTAGTAGGCGTCGACGGAGGGGAAGCCGAACGAGACGCGCGTGATCGCATCGTCGAACGCGCGGATGGAGGCCGCGGCCGCGCCGGCGACCGGGTCAAAGGGTTTTCCCGCCGTGGCAGACTCATCCTGCCACAAATGCGCGTGCCGGCGGAAGATGGTGCGCAGGGAGCGGGCCAGGTTGGCGTCGTACAGGCGGTTGAAGCCGCGGGCGAAAGCGGCGTCTGCCACCACCAGGTCAAACGGGTTGCACAGGGAGACGGCGGCGGCTAGGGGGGTCTCGCTGCCGACCTCGCCCAGATAGTTGACCAAAATGTTGGCGCCCAGGGAGTAGCCCGCCGCGACGAGTGGGGCGGCCGGCCAGGCGGACGCTACGTGGGCGATCACGGCCGCCAGGTCGCCCGTGAAGGAGGCGGAATAGAATTGGGGCGTGGTCACAGGCCCGTCCGACGTGCCGCGCGAGTTGAAGACGACCGCCCGCATGCCCGCCCGGGCGGCCTGGGCGGCCAGGTGCTGGACGTACGGGTCGTGCGAGCCGCCTGTGAGGCCGGGCAGGACGACGAGGACCGGCGAGTCGGCGGGTAGCGGGGCGCACCCGGGCGGGGGCGCTGCCAGGGTGTCCAGGGCCACCGTCCCGCCGTCGCCCATCTTGAGGAGGGACCGCTCGTACGCGATGCCGGGCGGGAAGCGCCGGATGAGGGCTGCCAGGATGGTTTCCACGTGGCCATTGGAGAGGACGGCAGGGGTCACCGCGGGCGCGTGCAGGGAGGGGCAGCGCGAGAGCACGGCGGCGTTGAAGGGGGTGGACGCGGCGGAGAGGGCCGGCAGGCGGGCCGTGCGGGCGGTGGCGAGGGCGGCCAGGGCGGCGCCCAGGGCCAGGGCGGCGGCCAGGATGGGCAGAGGCACGGCCAGCGCGGCCGGCGCGGCGGACGCAGCGGCGGCGGCCAGGGCGGCCGCCGCCACGGCCGGCCGGCTGGAGGCGGAGAGCAGGGCGGCAGCGCCGGCGGGGGGTGCGCCGGCGCCGCCGCCACCGCTGCTCCTCCTCAAGCCGCCCGCAATGCCGGACAATGACGGGTTCTTGCCGGTCATTGGCACCCCGAGTCTGGTATTCAGATACGATATGCGCGCAACGACACGGAGCGCGGCGGGCTGTGGACGCAGCAGGCCCGCGGCACGGGCGCGCAACAACATGGGGAGAGCGAGAGAGCGAAGCACGCGCGTGTGTGCGCGAGCGTGAGCGAGCGCGCGAGCGAGAGAACCTCACCACTAGTTCATTCGTCTCCGCGGGCCCCTCTAGACACGTCAGCGGGCTCGGAAACAAAGCCTGCCCGCTCAACCATGCCCCTGAACCTACCCTTGCGCGCTGTGGCCGCAGGGTGTTGCCCCCGCGCCGCACCCGCGTCCCCCGGCGGTCCGCATGCCGTCCGCGCCGGCGCGCCTGCCCGGCGCCGGGCCCCGGCGTCACCCGCCGCCGCGCTCAACAACAAGGCCGCCAACGCCAACGCCGCTCCTGCTGGCGGCTTTGGCGCGCCCTTTGCTGGGCCGGCCGGTGGCGGTGAGGGCGCGGCCGCCGGGCCGGCCGCCCCGCCCGAACCGGCCGCCGCCGATGCCCCGTCCTCCACTGACTGGGCGGCTTGGGCGGACGCGCCCGACGTGCCCGCCCTGGTCCCGCCCGGGACGGGCGCGGACGCGGATCGACTGGCCAGCTTTGCGGCCGCCCTGGCGGGCGAGGCGGTAAGAGGCACATGCGGAGAGGCGGGAGGGAGAGGGCGTGGCCCCCGACACACGCCCACCCGTGTGCTGTCTTCTCTCACCGCGACCCCACATCATGTCCCTCCCCCTTTCAGCCGCCCTCCGCCGCCGCGGAGGCCCTGGACTCCATCCAGTCCACCGAGCGCGCCTTCCTGGTCAGCGTCACCACCAAGGGCGGCCGCCCCAGCGCGGTGGGCGGGCGCCAGGCCGCCGCCCGGGCGGTGGCCTTAGCCACAGCTGCGGGCGCGGACAAGGCGGCCGCCGCGGCTGCCGGCCCGCCCGCCCTGGAGCTGTCGCCGGAGGAGTCCCTGGACGAGCTGGAGGCCCTGGCCGCCACGGCCGGTCTGGAGGTGGTCGGCCGCCTGACGCAGGCGGTCGAGGGCGGCCCCAACCCGCGCACCTACCTGAACGCGGGCAAGCTGGAGGAGCTGGGCGCGGCTCTTGAAGCATCGGGCGCGGACACCGCCATCTTCGACGACGAGCTGACGCCCGGCCAGGCCCGCACCCTGGAGAAGGCGCTGGGGTCTCGCGTCCGCCTGTGCGATCGGACCGCCCTCATCCTGGACATCTTCGCCCAGCGGGCCGCGTCCGCGGAGGGCCAGCTGCAGGTCGCGCTGGCCGCGGCAGAGTACCAGCTGCCTCGCCTCACCCGCCTGTGGACCCACCTGGAGCGCCAGTCCGGCGGGCGGGTGAAGGGCATGGGCGAGAAGCAGCTGGAGGTGGACAAGCGCCTGCTGCGGGCCCGCATGTCGGACTTGAAGGCCGGCCTGGAGGCCGTCCGGCGGCAGCGGGCCGGGCGGGCCGCGCGCCGGTCGGCCGCGGGCCTGCCCACCGTCGCCCTGGTCGGCTACACCTCCGCCGGCAAGTCCTCCCTGCTGAACGCGCTCACGGGCGCGGGCGTCCTGGCGGACGACCGCCTGTTCGCGACCCTGGACCCGGCCACCCGGCGCATGGCCCTGCCCGCGGGGAAGGAGGTCCTCCTGTGCGACACAGTGGGCTTCATCCAGAAGCTGCCGACGTCCCTGGTGGCGGCGTTCCGGGCCACCCTGGAGGCTGCCGTCGACGCGGACCTGCTGCTGCACGTGGTGGACGTCTCTCACCCGGCCGCGGCGGCCCAGTCCGCGGCGGTGGCGGCGGTCCTGACCGAGGTCGGGGCAGTCCGGAGCGGCAGCGGGGTCGAGGAGGATGAGGATGAGGGTGAGGGAAACGACGCCGCCAGGGGTGGCGGCAGCCGCGCCGCCGCCGCCGCCGCCGCCCCCTCTACCCCCCTCTTGCTGACGGTGTGGAACAAGGTAGACGCCGCGCTCGACCCGGGCGCGGTGCGGGCGGTGGCGGCCGCCCGCCGGGACACGTTCCCCGTGTCCGCCCTCAGCGGCGAGGGCCTGGGCGCCCTAGTCGCCGCCATCGAGCGCCACGTGGGCGCCTCCCTCCTGCCTGTCGCGGCCCGCCTGCCCTTTTCCGCGGGCGACCTGGCGGCCGAGGCGCGGCGGTCCGGCGTCGTCGCGGGCGAGGGCTTCGCGCCAGAAGGCATTATTCTCCTCGCGCGGGTCCCGCCCTCCCTGGCCGCCCGCCTGGCGCCGCACGCTGTGCCCGTCGCCGCCGCGGTCGCCGCCCTGGCCGCCGCGGGCGTGGAGGTGGGCGGGCATGACGGGGAGGACGCCTGGTGGGCGGTGGACGAGGGCGCGCCGGCGGCCGCTGCGTGAACAGGGGAGGGGGGGTGGGAGTGTGGGGGAGTGTGTGCGTGGTGGTGGATGCTAGAGTGGTTGTTGCTTTCTTTGTTCTAGTCTCTCTCTCTCCCTCTCTCTCTCTCTCTCTCTCTCAAATCACAGCGGCCCGCGTGGCCGGCTCCCACAGGTGGACCAGGTTGTCGTAGAAGGAGGCGGTCGCGACCAGGGAGGCCGCCGGCGAGGAGGCACGCGGCGGCGGCGCGGCGCACCAGTCGGCGCCGTACGCCAGGGTCGCCTGGTGCGGGTACCGCTCGCGGACGGCCAGGGCGGGCTGGTCCCCGTCCTCGCCCTCGCTCATGCTGAGGATGGCAAAGCCGACATGCATTCCAGCGAGCAGGAGGAGTGCGGGATCGGTGGGGTGCCACCGCAGGCGCCAGGCGCCGCCGCCGATGGGCAGGGTGGAGGTCAGCAGGGGCCCCCGCCCGGGCGACCGGGCGTCCCAGAGGCGCGCCTTTTCGTCATAGCTCCCCGTCGCGAGCAGGTGGGGCGCGCGCGGGTGGGGCGCGATGGCGGTCACGCCCGCGCCATGGGTGCGGCCGTCCGTGAAGGCCAGGGCCGGAGAGGAGGGCGGCGGCGGCGCGGCCCGCATGTCCCACCCCTTCAACGTGCCGTCGTCCGCGCCGGAGAGGAGGAGAGCGCGGCCCTCGCCGCCGCCGCCGCCGCCGCCGCCTCCCGCCCACGCCACGCACCAGGCTTCCAGGGCGTGCGCGTCCCAGGGCTCCGCCTGGAAGGCCAGCCCCGCCGGGGTGGCGACCACCACCGCAAGGGTGCCCGCCGAGGTGGAGACTGCGAGCGCACTGCCGCCGCCCCCCCAGGCAGCCGCGAGCGCGAGCGGGCCGTCGGCCGCGATCGCCAGCGGGGCGCAGGCGGTGGCCAGGCTCAGCGGCGGCGGCGCGGCCTCCTCCTCTGCCTCCAGCCAGCCCTCGCACAGGTCGCCGCCGCCCTCGCCGCCGCCGGCGACAGCCAGCAGGGCGAGCGTCCCATCGGCCAGGGCCAGCGCGAGGTGAGGAGGGGAGGTCGAGGCGCCTTCCTCCTGCGTCGGCGGCCGCCAAACCGCGTCCAGCACGCCCGCCCCGGTCCAGGCCGGCCCGGCCGGCCGCAGGCTGCGCGCCCGGGTGTCGAACAGCTGGACCAGGCCGGACCGGGTGCCGCTCGCTTCATCCAACTCATAGCCGCCCGCCGCGAGGAGGTGGCGGGCGGCGGGGGACGGGCAGAAAGCCGTGACGTCGGCGTGCAGGGGGAGGGTGGTGGTCGCATGCGTGGTGGCGGTGGGTAGGGTAGGTGCGGGGGCGTCGCCTGGGGGGGCGGGTGGGGGGGGAGACATGGCGTGTGTGTGTGGGCGCGGGCGCGCGGGGCGGAGAGGCGAATGGGCCGTCACCGCCGGCCCGGCTGGTATGAGCGCGCGAGCCCCGCTCCCAAATCCTCGCAAGGGCCTTGAGCAACACACTCTCTTCCTGTTCAGGTGCGTGATAGCGTGCGGCTGCCTTGCTCGCCTGCTCTCTCCCCTCCACAAATCACGCCCAGCCACACAAGCGCCCCGCCCTCCTCCTTGTGCAAGGGGCGGGAGCGCCGGGGCGGTGACTTGCCTCGGGACTGTGTGTCCTGGCTTCCCCCTGCATGCGTCGGCCAGGGGTGGGGGCGTCGCGCTCGACGCTGCTCGCTCTCTCACCTCTCCCCCCCACAGTCCAGACCCTGCCCCTCTCCCTTCATCAGCGTAACACACAGCCGACACCATGGAGGACCACTGGAACCGCCTGGAAACGTGCGTGGGGAGGCGGGGGCTTCGGTTGGAGAGTGAGGGCGAGACGCGCCCCCCTTCTCGTTCCTCCGCATGCGGCGCGCGCGCACCAGGCCGGCTCCGTTCTCGCTCTCCAAGGCGAGAGCGGGGGGGTGCGCGCAGCACCACAACGCGCCCTGTCCCCCGCCCCACCCCACCCCCGCCCCCGCATCTCCCGCCATCGCCTATCCCGACACCCTAGTTACACGACTGGGGGAGGCGGAGGGGGTAGGGTGGCAGGGAGGGGCGGGTAGCGCGGCCGGCAAAAGGGGCGGGTGTGCTGAATGCGTCCCCCCCCGGGCGTCTCTCATCCGGCGTCGCACTGCCGAAAAAAAACGTACCCCACCACTTTTTCCCGCCCGTCGGCGCTCACAACAAACACACATCCTCTCTCTCCCTCTCCCTCCCACACAGCCCGGCCGCCCTGCGCGCCCTACCCGCCCTGGGCGCGGAAGACGTCCTGCTGTGCGAGACGCCGGCCTTTCTGCGGCGGGCGGGCGGTGGTGGGGGTTGCGGCGCGCCCAGCACTGGGCGGGCCGGCGCTGGTGCTGGTGCCGCTGGCGGCGCGCAGCCGCCGCCCACCACCACCGCCTCGGACTCGCCCTGCCCTTACACGGGGTCGGACGCTTTTCTGCGCACCGTGCACGCCCTGACGGGCGCGGGCGGGCGGGAGGGCGGTGGCGGTGGCGCGGGGCCGGCCCACCCTGGGCCGGCCGCCCCCGCCCCCGCCCCCGCCGACCATCAACACCTCCGGGCGGGCGAGGCGCCCGCGCCCGGCCGCGGCGCCGCTAAGGCCAGCCCGGGCCCCTGCTGCGCAGTCACGCCCGTCGGCGCCCGTCGGCCGGGGGCGGGCCTGCCGTCCTGGGGCGGCGGCGGCGGCGGCGGCGGTGCGGCCGGGATCGGCGCACCGCCCTCTGCGGGCGGGGCGGGCCGGCCCGCCCCGACCGTGGCCGGCCCCACCCCCGCCACCGCTGGCGCGGGCGTGGGCCGGGGCGGCGGCGGCGACCTGCTGGCCGCCCTGTGCGGCGCCGCCACCACGCCCGGCCTCCCGATGCTGGCCCCGCCCTCCGGCAAGGCGGGCGTGGGCGGTGGTGGCGGCCACGGGGCGGCCCTGGTCGGCCTGCCCCTGCCCGGTGCGACGCCGCCGGGCTCGTTCGGTGAGGGCCACTCCTGCCGCACAGCCCTGCCAGAGTGCGGGGCGGGGCTGGTGGGGGGTGGGGGTGCTGGTGGCGGTGGTGCCCACGCCCCGGCTGGCGGCCCACCGCACGCCACGGCCGGCCTGCTGCTAGGCTCGGCCGGCCCCGCGACGGCCGCCCGGCGCGCGAGCGTGACGGGAGGGCTGGGCCACCTGCCGGGCGACACGCCTGGTGGCGTGGGCGCGGGCGGCGCGGGTGCGGGTGGCGCGGGTGCCGGCGGCGCCTCCACCTCCTCGCCCTGGCTGCGCGCCCTGGCCGCCGCCTCGCCGCTGGCCCCCGGCCCCGCCACCCGGTTTGACTGGGCGGCGGCCGCGGCGGCGGCGGGCGGGGCCGGCGGCATGGGCGGCGGCCAGCCCGGCGGTGGTGCGAGCGCGACCGTCGCGGCTGCCCTGGCCGCGGTGGCGGGCATGACTGCGGGGACGGCCGCCCCGCCCCCGCCTCCGCCTCCCGTCTCGGCCCGCCCGCCCCGCCAGCCATCCTCCGGCGCCCGGCGCGGGTCAGCGACGACGGGCCGGTCGGGCGCCAGCGGCGGCGGCGGGCGCGCGCCGCGCGCGGGGTCGGCCGCCTCGGCGGGCGGCGGGGGTGGTGGGTCCGCCACCGCTGGCGCGGCTGCCACGGCGTCCAAGGGCCGCCCGGCCGGCTCGGCGGGCGCGGCCGGCCCGCGCGCCGGGTCAGCCGCCTCGCACTCCTCCGAAGGCGCCGGCCTGCCCAGCTTCGCCTACCCTCACGGCCACCACCAGGCGCACCTGCCCACCCACCCCCACCCCCACCACCCCCACCCGGCCGCGTTTGTGCCGCTCCTGGACATGCACGCGCCCGCTGGCCCGCCCGGCCCGCCCGCCGGCCCGCACGCCCCGGCCGCCCGTCCCGGCGCGTACGCCATCCCGTCCGGCCCGCCTCCCCCCCCGCCCGGCGCGCCGCCCTTCCCGGGGAAAGGCTCCTCCAAGTATCGGGGCGTGTCCTGGCACAAGGACAACCTCAAGTGGCGGGCCACCATATTCAAGGGGCAAAAGCCGGTCCACATCGGCTACTTCGCGGCGGCGGAGGACGCGGCCGCCGCGTACGATGCGGAAGCCATCCGCCTGCGCGGCCCCAAGACCGTGCTCAACTTCCCGGACTCGCCCACCGCGGTGGAGGCGCTGGCGGCCGCGGCCGCGCGCGACGCGCTGGCGGCGGCCGCCGAGGTGACGGCCACCGCGGTCGCGGCTGCGCCGCCGCCTGTGCCGCCCGCCCCTCTGGCCGACGCCTCCGCCGCGCACGCCAATGGGGTGGCCGCCGCCGTCGCCCCGATCAGCGTGCAGGTCACCGTGGCGGCCATCCCGCCGAAGCGGGCGTCCCGCCCGCGCAAGCGGGCCCGGGCGGCCAAGCCCGCGGCCGCGGCGGCGACCACCGCCGCCCTCCAGGCGGGCGGCGGTGACCTGCCGCCCGTGCCGGCGGCGGCCGCGCCCTGAGGAGATGTCCCTTTCCCCTTACTGTTGCAAACTGGTGGGTGGGTGACTTGAACCCAGAGCACGCACGTGCCTGTGCCTGCTTTTTTCCACTCGCCCCCTCCCCCCTCCTTGTTTTCACCCCCTCCTGAAAGGGCAGCAGCCACCAAGAGAGCGGGTTGGCCCATTGACCTGCCTCTCCTCCTCCTGCCCTCTTCTTTTTTTACCCCCCATTTCCCTGCGTGCGCGAGAGAGAAACGAATTTGAGTTTCACCGGGGACGAGTGTGCGTGTGCGTGTGCGTGTGTGTGGGGAAGAGCAGAGCGATGCGTGAGTGTGTGTGGTTGGAGCGGCGCACGGAAAGAGGGAAGCGCCTGTCAACTAAGAAACTGAGATCACACACTCTCTCACTCTCACCCGGCCGCCGTCGCCGGCCTGCTGCAGGCCGCCAGCACCGCGCCCGCCACCGTCTCCCGCACAATCCCACTCTCGGCGTGGATGTGCGTGCCTCCGGGCGCCAGCACGATGGCCGCGCCCGCGGCCGGCAGGGCGATGAGGGCTGTGATGGTGGAGGACGGCCCGGCCCCGGCCCCGGCTGCGGCCGCGAGCGCGGCCCCCGCGGCACGGTCGGCCGCCGCCAAGACGGCCACGTCCGCCGGCTCGGTCGCGACGGACGGGTGCGCCCGCAGGCCCCGGGCACGCAGAGATGCCAAGATGCCGTCCACGGAGGGCAAGCACGCCGCGGGCGGACCCGGGCGCGGGCCCAGGGCGGTGGCCATGAGACCGGACCCGCCCCCGCCGCCGCCCCCACCTCCCGCGGCCGCCGCGGCGGGGGGCGGGGGCGGCGCCAGCCCCACCCGTCCGTCCCGGGCGGACAGGGAGACGATGAGACTGGAGCGGGGCGCGCGCCCATCATCATCACCACCACCGCCCGCCAGCAGGGCCGGGTCCACGTCCGCCGGCCAGGCCGGGCCGCCGCCGCCCTCCTCCTCCTCGCCGACCGTCACCCCCCGCGCGAGGGTCACGAGCCGCGCGGCCGCCCCGCCACACCCGGGCGCCGGGGCGGCTCCCGCCGCGACCGTGCCCGCCAGCGCCTCCTCCCAGGCCACGGGGGAGATGACGGCGAGCCGGGGGGCCAGGGCAGCGACCAGGGCCGCCGCGGCCGCGGGCCCCGGACCAGCGGGCGGGGACGCGTCCACCACCCGCGCCGACCCGGCAAAGGGCGCGGCCGTGGCGGCGGGCGAGCCCTCGTGGCCGACGGGGTGGGTCAGGATGAGGGCGGACCGGGCGTCATCCGCCCAGGCCCGGGCCAGGGCGGCGGCAGTGGCGCCGGGCCCGCCGTCCGCCACGCCGTCGCCCCGCAGCGAGGCGGCGGGCGCAAACACGACGGCCGGCGCGCGCCAGCGCGGCTGCTGGGGCTGGGTGGGGGCGGGGCGGCCACCAGCCTCGGGCCGGCACTGGGCGAGCTCCGCCAGGCCCGCGGCCACGATCAGCTGGCCCCGCGCCCGCAGGTCGCCCGCCCCGATGGGGGGGCGCCCCGCAAACAGCAGCGCCCGCCGCGGCGGGGCGAACCACTCGCCGCCCGACACGCCCGCAGCCAGTGAGCGCTCCGCGCCAGGGCCGACCACAAAGAGGGGGAGGTGGCCCAGGCCCCGCGCCCGCAGCGCGCCCGCCGTCGCCTCCACCAGGGCGTACCCGGCCCCGTCCGGGTGGATGGGCAGCAGGGCGCAGCCGCCCGCGGACACCGCGTCCACGGCGGCGGCCGCGGCGGCCAGGGTGGCGGGGCCGCCGGCGAGGCGGGCGGGGGTCAAGGCAGGCGGCGGCGGCGCGGGCGGCGCGAAAATCAGCACGTCCGCCCCTCGCAGGGCGCCCACCTCCATCGGCGCCGCCACGGCCGCCGCGCCGCCCAGCGCCGCCGTCAGCGCCTCCACCGCATCCGCCGGATCGGTGAAGTCGGGCAGGGGCGGGGGCGGCAGGGCCGCGCCCGCGAGGTAGACCACCCGGCGGACACTCCCCTCGCTGGTGGTGGTCGCCGCGGCGGCGGGCGCCTCGACCTCCCAGGCCGCCCCGCCCGGCCCCGCGCCCGAGGGGCGGGCGGTGGCGACCAGGCGGCCGCCCGGGAGCAGGGGCACGGGCTCGCCGTACGAGACGCGGCGCACGGTGGCCAGGGCGGCCAGGGCGGCGGGCGCCGGGTAGGGCCCGGCCCGCCAGGCCGCCCGCCCGGCCGCGGCCGCGGGCGGGAGCGGGGAGGCCGGGAGGGTGTCGGCCGGCTCCGCCGCTAGCGCCGCCGCGGCGGTCGGGCCCAGGAGCGCCGTCACCATGTCCGGCGGCAGGGCCCGCACCGCCTGCGGCGGCAGGTGCGCGTCCGTCCAGGGCCCGCCGCCGGCCTGGGAGGCGGAGGAGGAGGGGGGAGTGGGCACACGCCACCCAGCCGCCGCGGCCGAGGCGGATGCCGCGCCCAGGTCGGCCACCCACGCGACCGCCGCGTCCACCGCCCAGTCCGGGGCCAGGATGGCGGGAGGCGGCGCTCCCGGGGCGCCGCAGCACGCCTGGAGAGCATACGGCAGGCCCAATAGCCCCGCCGCGGAGGTGGCAAGGATGGCGGTCACGCCCGTCGCGTCGGGGGACGCCTCAAAGAGCGCGGCCTTGAAGGCGGGCGCGAGCGGGAGGAGCGGGTGCGGGTGGGGGTGGGCCGCATGGGCGCCGCCCCCCGCCGCCGCCGCCTCGGTCCCGGGCGGCACCAGCCAGGCGCCCGCCTCCAGGTCCAAGCCCGCATCCAGCAGGATGTGGGCACCCCCAAAGGACAGGATGTGGGACTGGGCGGGGCCCGGGTCACCCAGGGAGGCGAGGCGCATTGTTTTCTTTTTCGTTGCGTGTTTGCGGCCACGGCCCGACCCGCACCCGCACACCTTCTTCATTTCTTCCTCCCTCGTCGGTTCCCCCTCCACCACCAATGCACGCCCTCTTCCACCCGCGCGCCTTCCTGGGCGCCCTCCTGGCGGGCGTGGCGTCGACGCTGGCTGCCAGCCTCGACTGGGTGGTGGCCCTGGCGGCGGGCGCGGTGGGGTGGGTGCTCGCCCGCGACCGCACCGCGGCCCTCCCGCTCCTCTCCTCCTCGTCCGGCCCGCCGCCCCTGCCCCTCCTCCGCCTGGCGGGCTGGCTGGCTCGCGCGGTCACGGCTCTGGAGGGTGCCATCCTGCCCGGCGAGGCCGTCATCGCCCGCCGCCTGGCGGCGTCCCTGACCGCCGCCGTGGACGCGGCGTTGGTCGACCTGGGCGTGCCGCCCGCCCTGTGCGAGGACGGGGGTCGGGGCCAGGCCGCGCCCGCCCTGGCCGCCCGCCTGGGGTGCGACCCCACGGCCCTGTTCCGCCTCCTGCGCGCGGGTGCGGCGACGGGCGTGGTGCGCGTTGTATCAGCCCCTGGCGGCGACAGTGCCGACGACGAGGCCGCCTCAGTCCGCTTCGGCCCCACCAGCCTGACCGTCGCCCTGGCGGCCGGCCCCGCCGCGGCGGTCGCGGCCGTCTACGCCCGCCACCTAGGGGCCGCGTACTCGCGCCTGGCGGACGCGGCTCGCCGCGGCACGGACGCCTACTCCCTCGCGCACGGCGGGGTCCCCTTCTGGACCCGCGTGGAGGAGGTTGGGGATGGGGCCACCTTCTCATCCGCCATGGCTGCGGCCGAGGGCCTCATCTCCCCTGCCCTGCTCGCGAGTGCGCGGCCCTGGGGCGGGACGCGGGAGATAGTGGACGTCGGCGGCGCGCACGGTACCCTGCTGGCCCGCCTGCTGGATCTTGCCGGCCCGGACGCGCGCGGCACCCTGTTTGACACCCCCGCCGTCGTCGAAGCTGCGCGGGCCGCCTGGCGGGCCGCCGGCCGGGGCAGCCTCCAGGCGGCCGCGCTCGCGTCGGGGCGGGTCGCCTTCCAAGGCGGCGACTTTTTCAAGGCGTCCACCCTGCCGGTGCTGCGGCCTGGCGCGCTCGCCGTCGCCCGCTTCATCCTGCACGACTGGTGCGACGCCGACGCGGCGGCCATCCTGGCGGGCCTGCGCTCGCGCGTGGTGGTGGAGGATGAGAAGGTGGGGGGGCGGCAGCGAGGCACCGCGGCGGGCGGCAGCGCGGCGGCGGCGCCCCCCCCGCCCAGCCTGTGCCTCATCGAGTTGGTCCTTCCGCCGGGCGCGGCGCCCCCACCCCACCCGGCCCTGGCCCTGTCCGACGTCAACATGCTCGCGGCCGTTCGGGGCGGGCGGGAGCGGACGGCGTCAGAGTGGGCGGCCCTCCTGGCCCGGGGCGGGTGGAACCTGACCTCGATCCGCCCGGTCGGCACCGTCTTCCTACTGGAGGCGGCGACGGCGGAGGTGGGCGGGGCGGCGGAGGAGTGAGAGGAGGGAAGAGAGGAGAGGAGAGAGAAGGGGAGGGGTTGTGTTTTTCCATCCACATCCATCTACAGGCCCGACGACGACGTCAGTCCGCCGCTCCCCAGCCCCGCCCCCCCTCCCACCTGCTGCTGCTTCCACCCCTCGCCCCCTCCGCTGGACCAGGGCAGGCCCGCCACCTCCCGCCCAAACCGGCCCCGCAGCAGGAGCGAGTTCGCCACCACCGCCACGGAGGAGAAGGCCATCATCCCGCCCGCCACGCTCGGGTTGAGGGCGATGCCTGCGACAGGCAGGGCGGCACCCGCGGCCAGGGGCAGGCCGACCAGGTTGTAGGCGAGCGCCCACCCCAGGTTCTGCCGGATCTTGGCCAGGGCGGTGCGGCCCAGGAGGACGGCCTCCACGACCTGGCCCAGGCGGTCGCCCATCAGCACGACGCCCGCGGCCTCGCCCGCGGCGGCCATGCCGCCTTTGAAAGCGACGCCCACGTCCGCGGCCGCCAAGGCCGGCGCGTCGTTGACGCCGTCGCCCACCATGGCGACCACGTAGCCCCGGGCTTTCAAGGCCGCGACAGCGGCCGCCTTGTCGGCAGGCCGGGCGCGGGCCGTGGCGTCGGACGGCGAAATGCCCAGGGCGGCCGCAACAGCGGCGACCGGCGCCTCTCCGTCTCCCGAGAGCACGCACACGCGCAGGCCCAGGCCGCGCAGGGCACGCACCACCGCCACCGCGTCCGGGCGCAGGTCGTCCGCAAAGGCCAGGGAGCCGACCAGGCCGGAGCCGGAGACGGCAACGTGGACGCGGGTGGTGGGGTGGGAGGGGGAAGAGGAGGGCGCGTGTTCGGCCTCGCCGCTGCCAAGGTCGGCGCTGCCCTCCCCGACGGCCGCCAGGGCCCACGCCCGCCGGCCGACGGCGACGGTGCGGCCGTCGGCCAGGGTGGCGGTCACGCCATCGCCCGGGACGGTGGTGTGGGCTGTGGGGGCCGGGAAAGATGAGGAGGGAGAGGACGCAGCCGCGGCCGCAGTACGGACGGCGTCAGCCAGCGGGTGCACCGCGCCCGCCTCGGCCGCAGCGGCCGCGGCCAGGACGTCTTCGGGCGACCACCCCGCGCCGGTGGCGACGTCCACGCCCAACAGGGCCGGCACCCCCGCCGTCAGCGTGCCCGTCTTGTCAAAGACGACCGTGTCCAGGGCGGCCAGCCGCTCCAGGACCGCGCCCCCGCCGCGCAGCAGCAGGCCCTGGGTCGCTCCGAGCGAGGTCGCCACCAGCACCGCGGTCGGCGTGGCCAGGCCGAGGGCGCAGGGGCAGGCGACGACCAGGACGTCGATGGCCAGCTTGACACCCAGCAGCAGGGCCGGGTGACCGCCGGCCGCGGCCGCGCTGGGGAGCGCCGCCGCCACCGCGCCCGGCCAGAGCGCCGCGCCCGCGGTCGCCCAAAAGGCCAGCGTCGCGGCCGAGGCTGCCATCACGCCATAACAGAACCGCCCGCTCACCGCGTCCGCCAGGCGCTGGACGGGCGCCTCCAGCGCCTGGGCGTCCGCCACCAGGCGGGCGATGCCAGCCAGGGTGGAGTCGGCGCCCGTGGAGGTGGCGGTGAAGGTGAGGGGCGCCTCGTAGACGACCGTCCCGGCCGTCAGGCGGTCGCCCGGCCGTTTGGGCACCAGCGCGGCCTCGCCCGTCAGCATGGACTCGTCCACCGCCGCGGACCCGCCGCCGGCGCCCGCGCAGATGAGGCCGTCCACGGGGACGCGCTCCCCCGGCAGGACGCGCAGGACGTCGCCCGGGCGGATGGTGGGGGTGGGGACAAGCTCTTCTTCCGCAGCAGGCCCAGCAGGCCCAGCACCAGCTCCGGGCAGCGCCCCTGGGTCGAGCACCAGGCGCGCGGTGGCGGGCACCAGGGCCGCCAGGGTGCGCAGGTCGGCGGCCGCCTTCAACCGGGAGCGGGCCTCCAGGGTGCGGCCCAGCAGGACAAAGGCCAGCAGCATGACCGGCTCCTCCATGAAGGAGACGTCGAAGCCGAGGGCCGGGAAGAGCGGGGCGGCCGCGCCGGCGGCAAAGGAGGTGAGGCCGCCCACTGCGATGAGGGAGTTCATGTTTGGGGCGCGCCGGACTAGGAGGGCGTGCAACCCTTCGGTGATGATCTTCCTCCCGGGCCCCGCCAGCGCAAAGATGCCCAGCGCGGCGGCGGTGGCGGGAGACGACATGAAGTCCATGAAGGGCCCGTGCGCGAGGGCGTGCCAGCCGAGCGCGTGCGCGGCGTGGCCGGCGTGGTGCGTGCAGCAGAGCAAGGCCAGCGCCCAGGCGACGCCCAGGTCGACCGTGGAGCGGGCCAGCTCGGCGGCCCGGGCCGCCTCCGCCGCGTCCGCGCGGGCGCCCAGATCGGACTCCGCGTCGGGCATGCGCAGGGCCGCCGGGAAGCCTTTAGCCGTGAGGTCGGCCGCAGCCGCCGCGGCGGTCGCGGTCGGGTCATCTTCTTCACCAGCACCGCCCCTCCTCACCCGCACCACCGCCGACTCGGTCAGCAGGTTGACGGACGCGCCGTCGATGCCGGGGTAGGCGGTCAGGATGCGCTTGACGGCGGCGGAGCAGCCGCCGCAGGACATGCCGCCCACGTCGAGGACGACTGTGGAATGTAGATAGAAAGAGAAACAGGGTGAGGGCGCGGATGGTGAGAGCGGCGCGGCGCCATCCGCGGCGTGTGTCTCTCTCTCCCTGCTCGCTCGCGCGGACGACCACCTCCCTCTCTCTCTCTCTCTCTCTCTCTCTCTCTATCTCTCTCTCACCTGTCGCCACGGGCGCCGCGTCCACCTCCGCCAGGGCGGCGCCGCCGCCGGCGGGCGGCGCAGCAGTAGCAGCCTCGCTCGCTGACGCCGACGACGACACTTGCCGGGCCGGCGGCCCGCGGGAGGGCGACGCGGCCGTCACCAGCCGCCCGCATGGGCGCAGGGGGTAGGTGTGATGATGGTGATGGTCTTGACGGTGCGCGGACAGCACAAAGCGGGCGGCCACGGCGGCGGGCGCGGCGGCCAGAGGGGCCGCGAATGGTGGCGCCCGCACGGCGGCGGCGGCAGCGGCGATGCGGGCCGCTCGCCGGGCGGTGGGGCCGCGGGCGGCGCGCAGGGCGACGGACATGTGCGAGAGTGAGGATATGCGCTTGCTCACGAGAAGAGAGAGCGTGCGTGTGCGCTGTGTGCCGTGCGGGCCAGCACGCGCCCCCTTAATTGGCCAGCAGAGCTGACGACGAGAGTGTGAGAGTGACAGCGGGTCGCGTGAACAAACCCGACCCTCCCTTGAGCGGCTGTGGGGAGACTCTCATCCTCTCGCCCTTATTCCACACCCGCACACGCTCACACTCACCCCAGGAACCATGCCCCCCGCCTCGCGGCGGGCCTGGGCCCTCCTCTCCCGCGGCCGCGCCCTCGCCACCCAGTGCGGCGCCGCCAGCACGAGCACCGCCGCGCCCGCATTGCTGCCGGCCGCCGCCGCCGCAACTCCAAGCGCTCGCTCCCCGCTCGCCGCGGCCGCCGGCCACGCCCATCTCGCTCTCCCCGTCGCTTGGAGAGGTCTGTGTGTGTGTGTGTGGGGGG
>Ga0114918_10001170_pt1 | contig 23371 bp, 20 predicted proteins | sample LantaG_FD_87015 | JGI IMG/M metagenome (GOLD analysis project Ga0114918, IMG submission 87015) | Deep subsurface microbial communities from Baltic Sea to uncover new lineages of life (NeLLi) - Landsort_02402 metaG | ecosystem: Environmental > Aquatic > Marine > Oceanic > Sediment | place... | reverse complement strand
TCATAAACAAATGTTTGATAATATATTACACTATGTTTTTTAAAATTTCAACCCTATTTTTATAATTTTTTTTACATTTCCGTTCCTCTTGACTTTCCCCACCAAAATATACTATAATTTATCTAAGTTCACATCCTGAACATTAAAGGGAGACTCCCATGCCCACTAAAAAACATCTTGATACACTCTTAGAAATAAAAGATAACCCATCTCTAAGCCAGCGCTCTTTAGCCCACAAGCTAAACATCTCGCTGGGCCTTACCAATGCCATCCTGCAAAATCTGATTCATCGGGGATGGGTTAAAGCCCAAAAGATGACCGGTCGTAAAATTCTTTATCTCATCACTCCCCAGGGAATAGCCAGGGCTGCCAACTTGGTCTATGATCGTTTTCGGGAAACCCAAAACTACTACCAATACACCAAAGAACTGCTCACTTCCTATCTTGTCGACCTATACACCAAGGGTAAAAGAAGGGCAGTAATCTATGGAACCAACCATCTAACCGAGATAACCTATCTTTCTCTATTGGATGGCCCCTTAAAATTACACTCAATCATAACCGACGACCCCTCATCCTTAAAAAAGAAATTTCTGGGTCACGAAGTTCTCACTATATCCGAATTCGCTCAAAAAGTATTTGAAACACCAAATCCCGAAAATTTAATTATACTTTCCACAGTCAGTCAGAAAGAGAACAAAATCATAATTACTGAAATAAAAAAATATAAAAATATATCCCAAAAAATTAAAATAATCAATCTCGAAGATATCTTAAAAAATATCCAATAACAGATTAGCCGATTAGTAGATTAATTATTCTTGCTTTTCTTATTCGAATATAATATAATATTTCTAAGTTCACATTCTGAACATATAATCTATCTTTCACCAAACCCGCATCTTTATCTGTAATAGGTAGATTGGAGGATTAAACAAATGAAAGTCACAATCATCGGCACCGGCTACGTCGGCCTTGTCACTGGCACCTGCCTTGCTGACTTTGGCCTCCAGGTCATCTGTGTTGATCAAGACGAAACAAAAATTTCTCTTCTTAACTCTGGTGGCGTCCCTATCTACGAACCCAATCTTGCCCCCCTTATAGAAAAAAACATTACAGCTGGCCGTCTCACCTTTACCACTAACCTTGAAAAAGCGGTAAAAGAATCCAAAGTCATCTTTATCGCCGTAGGCACTCCTTCCAATGATGATGGTTCTGCTAACCTTACTCAGATAGAAGAAGTTGCTCGGCAAATTGCTGCTTATATGAATGAATACAAAGTAATAGTTAACAAAAGCACCGTCCCCATCGGCACCGCCACCAAAATTAAAGAAATAATTGATAAATATCAATCTGAATATGTCATTCCCGTTTCCTCTTCTGTCATTCCCGCGAAAGCGGGAATCCATCCTTCTTCCCCCTCTCCCTTGAGGGGAGAGTATACACAAAATTTCCTCCCCCTTCGAGGGGGGAGGGCTAAGGTGGGGGTGAAACATCCCTCTGTCATTGCGAGGAGCGAAGCGACGCGGCAATCCCAACCTACCTCAAAACCATTTGACTTCGACATCGTCTCCAACCCCGAATTCCTCCGGGAGGGCTCAGCAGTCTATGACTTTACCCATCCCGACAAGATAGTAATCGGCACTGAAAGCGATCGTGCCTTAAAAATAATGCAGGAAATCTACCGTCCACTCTACTTAATCGATACACCATTTGTTATTACCAATCCTGAAACAGCGGAATTAATCAAATATGCCTGTAATGCCTTTTTGGCTACCAAGATTACTTTTATCAATGAGATAGCCAATCTTTGTGATAAAGTAGGGGCAGATGTGCATCAGATAGCCAAAGCTATGGGTTTGGATGGCCGTATCAGTCCTAAATTTCTCCATCCCGGTCCCGGATATGGGGGCTCCTGTTTCCCTAAAGATACCGAAGCCCTTTATCGCTTTGCCACAACCTGCGGTTATGATTTTAAACTCTTAAAGGGGGTAATCTCTGCCAACAAACGCCAAAGAGAACTGATGGTAGAAAAAATTAAACACCACCTTGGTAGCGATCTTAAAGGAAAAACTATTGCCATTTTAGGCCTGGCTTTCAAGCAGAATACCGATGATATTCGCCAGTCTCCCTCAATTGATATTATCCAGCTATTGCTAAAAGAAGGGGCACAAATAAGATGTTTCGACCCCCTGGCAATGGAAAATTCTCGAAAAGTTCTTCCCACTCTAACTTATTGCCAGGATGAATATGAAACTGCTGAGCATTGTGATGCTCTGGTAATAGCTACCGAATGGAATCAATTCCGTAATCTGGACTTATTAAAAATAAAAAAGCTACTCAAATTCCCCATCCTTCTCGACCTAAGAAACTTATACGACCCAGACAAAGTAAAAGTTTTAAGGTTTATCTATGAAGGCGTAGGGAGAAAATAAAAGTACAAGATTTTATAAAGAGACAAATATTTAGATATTGTTTTAGTAATTTTCTATAGAAGATAAGATTACTTCAAAATAACTATTAGTTAAAAATGGATATTAAATATTGAAAATCAATAATATTTTAAAAGATAAATTTAATAAACTACAACTATCTGTCGGATTAAAAAAATATTTTGTAAATACGGGCTGGCTATTCTTTGAAAGAATTATTGGGATGGCCGTAACTTTCTTTGTAGGTGTATATGTAGTTCGATACCTGGGTCCAGTTAATTTTGGATTATTGAGCTATGCGGGTAGTTTTGTGGGTCTTTTTATGGCTTTATCCACTTTAGGACTCGATGGCATTGTAGTTAGAGAATTGGTTAAAGATGAGAAAAGAAGAGATGAATTATTAGGTACAACTTTTGTTCTTAAAGTCATTGGCTCTGTCTTAGTAATTGGAATGCTTACCATTGCCATAAGGTTTACTGATAATGATAATTTTACTAATTTACTTATTTTTATAATCGCCATTGGGACAATTTTTCAATCTTTTAATGTAATAAATTTTTATTTTCAAGCAAAGGTCTTATCAAAATATACTGTTTATGCTCAAATATTTACCACAATTTTATGTGCGATTATAAAGCTTTTATTAATATATTTTAATATGGGTCTGATATATTTTGCAATAGTTACCCTACTCCAAAGCATAATTTTAGCCTCAGGGCTTATTGTGATGTATACAAAACAAAAGTCAAGCTTGTTTAATTGGAGTGTAAAATTTGGTTTTGCAAAAAATTTATTAAAAGATTCCTGGCCGTTAATGTTATCGGGTATAGCAATTTCTATATATATGAAAATTGACCAAGTAATGATTAAAAATATGCTGGACACAAAAGCAGTAGGCAATTACGCCGTAGCAGTAAGATTATCTGAGATATGGTATTTTATTCCGATGGCTATTACAAGTTCGGTTTTCCCGGCAATAATTAATGCAAAAAAAATAAGCGAAAAATTATACTATGAAAGGCTGCAGAAATTATATAATTTAATGACTTGGTTAGCCATAGGAATAGCATTACCTATTACATTTTTAGCTAATGATATTATTAGACTCTTATTTGGAAGCCAGTATCAAAGTGCAGCAAGTGTATTAAAAATATATGTTTGGGTTGGACTATCTGTATTTTTAGGTGTAGCATCAGGCAAATATCTAATAGTAGAGAATTATACCAAAATATATTTTTTAAAAAATTTTATTGGTGCTATATTAAATATTGGATTAAATATTATTTTAATACCAATATATGGGATAAATGGCGCTGCCATTGCTACAATGTTTTCATATTTTATATCAACATTTTGTATAATATTTATTCCAAAGACAAATAAACAGGCAATTTTGATGATAAAATCAATTAACATTTTTAAAATTATTTATGATTTACATTTCAAATAAATTAAGAAATAAAAAAGTATTTTTTGTGCATAGATATAAAAGTATCACACACAAATAAATAGGGAGATAGTATAAATGAAAAAATATAAATTTGCCTTAATAGGCTGTGGACGGATTTCTTATAAGCATATAAATGCTCTAAATAATATTGAAAATGCTAAATTAGTGGCAGTTTGTGATATAAAAGAAGAAAGAGCAAAGAAAAAAGGTGAAGAGAATAATATTTCCTGGTATATCGATTGTCATAAAATGTTAGAAAACGAAGATATTGATATAGTAAATATATTAGTAGAAAGTGGAAAACACGCTGAAGTATTTAAAGATATGATAAAATATAAAAAACATATTATAGTAGAAAAACCGATGGCTTTAACTTTGTCTGATGCGGATGATATGATTAGAATTAGTAATGAGGCCGGGATAAAATTATTTGTAGTTAAACAGAATAGATTTAATACTCCCGTTCAATTATTAAAGAGAGCATTAGAAGAGGGAAGGTTTGGTAAATTAATATTAGGTACGGTGAGAGTTAGATGGCATAGAGATCAAGCCTATTACGATCAAGATTATTGGAGAGGTACTTGGAAATATGATGGAGGGGTTTTTACTAATCAAGCCTCTCATCATCTTGATCTATTAGAATGGATGATAGGGGATGTGGAATCTGTTTTTGCTAAAGCAGATACCTTTTTGCATAATATTGAAACAGAAGATACTGGGGTTGCCTTATTTAGATTTACCAACGGAGCATTGGGAACTTTTGAAGCTACCACCTGTACAAATCCTGTTGATTTAGAGGGGTCGATTAGTATATTAGGGGAAAATGGAACTGTGGAAATCGGTGGATTTGCGGTAAATGAAATGAAAGTTTGGAACTTTAAAGATAAAAAAGATTATGATAAAGAGGCTTTTAATAGCAGCTATATACCTAAAAATGTTTACGGATATGGACATGAATTGTATATTAGAAATGTATTAGAAGCAATTGAAAATAATAGTAGGGGTTTAGTAGAAGGGATTGAAGGAAGAAGATCATTAGAATTAATAAATGCGATTTATGAATCTATAGAAACTGAAAAAGAAATATTTTTGCGGTTTAAACCCAAAAAATGCAAATTAGGAAATAATTATGAAAAAAATATATAAAAATGTATTTATTGGTAAGAATGTAAAAATTGGAGATTTTGTAATAATAGGAGAACCTCCACGAGGTTATAAAGATGGAGAATTAACTACAACCCTTGGAGATAATTGTATTATTAGGTCTCATACGGTTATATATGCGGGAAACAAAATAGGGAATAATTTTCAAACAGGACACGGGGTTAATATTAGAGAATCTAATGAAATTGGTAATGATGTGAGTGTAGGCACGCATTCCATTATAGAGCACCATATTAAAATTGCAGATAAGGTAAGAATACATTCCAATGTTTTTATCCCGGAATATAGTTGTTTAAAGGAAAGATGCTGGATAGGGCCATGTGTAACCATTACTAATGTTTTACATCCTTTGTGTAAAAAAGCAAAGGAATGTGTTAAAGGCGTAACCATAGGAGAAAATACTAAAATAGGAGCAAATGTAACCATACTTCCTGATATAGTTATAGGGCAGAATTGCCTTGTGGGCGCAGGAAGTTTAGTGACTAAAAATCTTTTAGATAATAATTATGTATACGCTGGGGTTCCGGCAAAAAATATAAAACATATAAGTGATTTGACCTGTCCTTATAATTTAATAGATAAGCCATATGAAGTAGAGGAGGAAGAATAATGATTCCATTTGTTGATTTAAAAGCACAGTATGATTCAATTAAAGATGAAATTGATAATGCAATACAAAATGTACTTAACACTACAAGTTTTATAATGGGAGAAGAATTAAAGAAATTTGAAGTAGAATTCGCTCGGTTTTGTGATTCCAAATATGCTATAGGAGTAGCCAATGGTTCTGATGCTTTGATTTTGGCTTTGAGGGCTTGCGGAATTGGTGAAGGCGACGAACTAATTACTGTGCCCCATACTTTTATTGCTACCACTGAGGCTATTAGTAACGTGGGAGGTAAAGTTATTTTTGTAGATATTGACCCCAAAACTTATACTATAGATGTTTCTAAAATAGAAGAAAAAATAACTGAGGAGACAAAGGCAATTATTCCAGTCCATTTATATGGTCAATCAGTCGATATGGATCCTATTATGAAATTAGCCAGGAAATATAATTTAAAAGTAATTGAAGATGCTGCTCAGGCACACGGGGCAGAATATAAAGGGAAAAAAGTAGGTTCTATTGGAGATGTGGGATGTTTTAGTTTTTATCCAGGAAAAAATTTAGGTGCATATGGTGATGCGGGAATCGTAGTTACCAATAATGAAGAAATAGCTGAAAAAATAAAATTGCTAAGAAATCACGGCAGAATAACCAAAAAATATGAACATGATATAGAAGGTTATAGCAGTAGATTGGATAATTTACAGGCTGCAATTTTGCGGGTAAAGTTAAAATATTTGAATAAATGGAATGATAAACGCAGAAACAATGCCAAGAAATATAACGAATTATTAAGTAATATAAATGGGATTACTACTCCCTATGAAGCTGATTATGCCAAGCATGTTTATCATTTATATGTTATAAGGGTAGAGAAAGAAAGACGAGATAAATTAAAAGAAGAACTTAAGTCTAAAGGCGTGGCCACAGGAATTCATTATCCTATTCCTCTACATCTACAACCTGCTTATAATTATTTAGGATATAAAAAAGGAGATTTTCCTGTTACTGAAGAATGCAGTCAAAATATTTTATCATTGCCGATGTATGCAGAATTGAGTGACAAACAAATTTTAAAAATTGTTGAAACAATAAATTACAAATACAGTAATAGTTAGATTTTAATTACGTTATTTTTAGTAATACAAGTAATATAATAATCTTAATAAAATTATTAATCATCTCGGGTTTGAAATTATATATTTTATTATAAGCGGGATATATTATATGAATTATAAATTTTTAAAAGTATCAAGTTATTATTCTGATTATCTTGAATATTTTTATAAAAAACACCAAAATATACCTGAAAATTATAATTGTCATTTGCAATTGATACTCAATGATTTTTTCGGGTATGGTGATGCTTTTTCAAGATATTTGGACGAATTAGGTAATAAGACATACGAGATAATTTATAATGATAAAAGACTACAAAAAAAGTGGGCTTATCAAAATGATGTAAATGTAAAGAGAGATTGGCAGAAAATTATTTTATTCGAGCAGATAAGAAAAATTAAACCCGACGTTATATATTGGAATACTTTTATTGATGATAATATTTTAAAGTGTATAAAAGATGAATTTCCAGGAATTAAAATTAATTTTACACACACCGGAGTAAAAATTAACAACTATAAATATTATGAGGAATTTAATTTTATAATAAGTTGCTTAAAAAGTCAGGTAAATGACTTTAATTCAAAAAATAAGGACGTATATTTTATTAAACATGCTTTTCATCCTTTGATTTTAAATAAAATTAAAAAGAATAAAAAAAATATTGACTTCTCATTTTTTGGATCTATTATAAGCGGGGAAAGTTTTCATAATAAAAGAGCAGAATATTTAGGGTACCTTATAAAAAAAACTCCATTAGAAATTTATAGTAGTTTTAAAAATCCAACAATTATCGAGCATTCAAAAAACTTCATAAAAAAAATTATAAAACCAACTTTAAATGCACTGGAAAAAATTGGGGGTAGCGATTATATTTTCCCTGAAAAAATAAAATTTGATAAAATCAAAAAATGGGAAGATGCCAAAGAAAGAGTACAATTAACAAAAGAAATCGTAAAAAAAATTAATAGGCCAGTATACGGTTTAGATATGTTTCAAAAGCTTGCTAATTCTAAAATATCATTTAATATCCATATAGATGAAGCAGGGAATCAAGCCGCAAACATGAGAATGTATGAAGTAACAGGTGTTGGGACATGTTTATTAACTGATTGGAAAGAAGATATAAAAGAATATTTCGAGCCTGATTATGAAATTGTAACGTATAAAAATAAGGAAGAAGCTTTAGAAAAAGTAAAATATTTATTAGATAATCCCAAAGAAAGAGAAAAAAAGGCATTAAATGGACAAAAAAGAACTTTAAGAGATCACACTTTTAAGAAAAGAGTAGAAAAAGTTAATGAAATAATTTTAAAATATTTAAAAAAATAAAAAAATATTTTAATAAAAAAATTAGGCTAATATATCTTAAATCTGCTTTAAAATTAAAGGACAAATAAAATGAGGAATTGGAAAGAAGCATATATATTATTAAAAAATAGTCCTGAATGGAATGAGATAGAGAAATATCTTAAAGATTTTGATGAATTTAAATCCCCTAATATTAATGATATTTGGAGAATATCAAACCAAGTTTGGGATGATATGGGATTAGATAATAAAGATTATAATTTAGAGCAACTTGGAAAATATTATTCTCATCCTGTCTTTTTTTTAAATGGTTTGTTTACTGAATTTGATCAAGAATCTATGAGTCATAGAAAATCAATGGCAGGTTTTTTCAAGAACAAGAAAGATTTAAAAATTTTAGATTATGGTGGTGGATTTGGGACATTAGCAAAAGAAATTGCCAAAATAACACCTTCATCTAAAATGGATATATACGAACCTTATGCTTCTAAATATGCTTACGAAAATATACAAAGCTTTAAGAATATAAAAATTGTTAGTAATTTGAAAGAAAATTATTATGATGCTTTAGTAAATACTGATGTTTTGGAACATGTTGAAAATCCTATTGAATTGATAGCAGTCCAAAATAAATGTTTGAAAAAAGGTGGAATATTTATTTCTCGTTGGGATTTTACTCCATGTTGTAAATGTCATTTGCCCAAACACTTTCATTTTAGATATACATTTAATAGAATTGTTCCATTATTAGGTTTTTCAAAAGAAATAATAAATAAAAGAACTGGGCATTATTTTAAAAAAATTAGAAATGTTAATGTTGAAGATTTAAATAAAGCATACAAGAAAGAAAAATTTTCTAAATTAGTTTATCCATTAAACGAATTTAAAGAAAAAATAAAAATAATTATTATAATTATATTAAAAAAGATTGGTATATTTGAATGGACAAGAAAGTTAATAAAAGGATAAATGTATTACATTTAAGTACTTATATTGAAGGAGGAGGAAAAGCGGTATGCCGATTACATAAAAATTTAAAAACATCTGAGTTGATTAATTCAAAAATAATTACTGTTCAAAAATCTTTTGAAGATTCAGATATTATTGAAGCAAATAAAGGATTTTTTTTAACTTATTTTTTATCTAGAGTTGAAAGAAAATATTTTTCTATTATAATTTCGAAAAAAAACGAACAAGGAAGATATTTTCGACCTCCTACCGTTTTTAAGAGATATTCATCTACCCAAATTTTGCAAGCTTTGCCCTTTAAACCAGATATAATTATTGCTTATTGGATTGATAATTTTATTACATGTGAAGATTTATATAAATTATCTGATTACACTAAAGCGCCTGTAATTTGGAATTTTATGGATATGGCTCCTATGACTGGCGGTTGCCACTATGCTTTTAATTGTAGAGGATATATGAATGAATGTGGCAGATGTCCAGCACTTGGTTCAAATAAAAAATATGATTTATCTTATAAAATTTTAAAAAATAAATATGAATTTATACAAAAAACAAATATAACTGCAGTTGCAGCTAATTCTTATATTTTCCAACAAGCCAAGCAAAGTAAAATATTTTCTGGGAAATTAATTAAAAAAATTATGCTTGGATTAAATGTTGAAATATATAAACCTATTCAAAAAAAAATCGCTAGACAGAAATTAAAAATACCAGATGAGAAAAAAATAATATTATTTGGTTCACAATCTATTAATGAAAAGCGCAAAGGTTACAAATATTTTGTTGAAGCACTGAATATTCTTAAAGGTCTTATTATAAATAATTCAAAAATGTTAAATAATATTGCTATAATTACTATAGGAAAAAAGAATGATGAGAATTTAAAATTACCTTTTAAAGAATATTATTTTGGTATATTAAAAGAAGGCAAAGAATTAGCATTAGCTTATCAAGCTGCCGATGTATTTGTATGTTCATCAATCGAAGATTCAGGTCCGATGATGGTAAATGAATCAATAATGTGTGGTATACCTGTTGTTTCATTTGATATTGGGGTGGCTTTAGATTTAGTATTTACTGGCAAAACGGGTTATCGTGCTAAACTAAAAGATTCCTTAGATTTAAGTCAGGGAATTAAATTTATTTTAGAATTGACAGAAAAAAAAGCTCAAGAAATTAGAAATAATTGTAGAAGTTTAGCTTTAAGAAAATGTAGTACAAAAATTCAAAGGGATGAGTTTATAGAACTTTTTAGATCGTTATTAAACTAATCGAAGTTTTGAATATAACTTTAACAGAAATATTTTTTTAGAGGAAGTTTTATATTACTATGAAAACTTTTTTAATTACTGGTGGAGCGGGGTTTATAGGTTCGAATTTTCTAAACCTATTTGTCCCTCGCTATCCCGAATATAACTTTATCAATTTAGATAAAATTACCTATGCCTCCAATCTTCTAAACCTAAAGGATATAGAAAACTTGCCTAATTACAAATTCGAGCAAGGGGATATTGCCAATTATAAACGTGTCATAGAAATTTTCGATAAATATAATCCCGATATAGTTATTCACTTTGCTGCTGAAAGTCATGTAGATAGAAGTATTATTGGACCTACTGAATTTATTTATACAAATATTATTGGGACTTTTAATTTACTTGAAGCATGCCGAAAAAATTGGCTTGACTTTCAAGTTTCTAAAAATACTCAAGATTCCCAAAATATTTCCAAGAAGAATAAATTGTTTCATCATGTTAGCACTGATGAGGTCTATGGTTCCTTATCCTTAAGTGAAACGGACTTATTTACCGAAACCACTCCTTACGCTCCTCATAGTCCATATTCTGCCTCTAAAGCATCCAGTGACCACTTAGTAAGGTCTTATTTTCATACTTATGGTCTACCTGTGAAAATTACCAATTGTTCGAATAATTATGGACCTTATCAATTTCCAGAAAAACTAATTCCTCTAATGATTTTAAATGCCGTAAAAAATGCACCTTTACCAATTTATGGAAAAGGAGAAAATATAAGGGATTGGCTATATGTAGAAGATCATTGTGAAGCGATTTGGACTGTTATTCAAAAAGGCAAAATTGGTGATACCTACAATATTGGCGGCAGTAATGAATGGAAAAATATAGATATCGTGAATAAGATTTGTGATATTTTAGCCGAAGAACTCAAAAAAAATTCTCTCGAATTTAAGAAATTGATAACTTTTGTAAAAGATAGACCGGGTCATGATTTGCGTTATGCTATAGATTCTACTAAAATTAAAAAAGAATTACACTGGCAGCCTCTAGAAACCTTTGAGAGCGGCCTAAAAAAAACTATTAAATGGTATTTAGATAATAAAAAATGGGTAAATAGTATCAAGACCGGTGAATATAAAAAATGGATTGATGTTAATTATTATAAAAGATAAAGTTCTTTAATAACAAACCGATAACCATTTTCAGTAAAGAAATATTTGTATTTAAATTAAAAAATATCATCATTAATAAATAATTTTTACTTATACCAAAATCATAATATTTAATTTTAAAAGAGAACTAGAGGATTAAATAGCAACCAATATTGAACTATTTTTGCGTACGCTGCCAAAAAAATTTTATAGAAAGTGAGTAAGAAATATGAAAGGAATAATTTTATCCGGTGGCTATGGTACCCGACTCTATCCTTTAACTAAAATAATATCCAAACAACTATTGCCTCTTTATGACAAACCGATGATCTATTATCCTTTATCAGTATTGATGCTATCGGAAATAAGAGAAATTCTTATAATATCTACACCTAAGGATATTCATTTATATAAAGAATTGCTGGGAAATGGAAAACAAATTGGCTTAAATTTTAGTTATGCTATTCAAGATAAACCAAGAGGTTTAGCTGATGCCTTTATTGTGGGTGAGGACTTTATTGGAAAGGATAAAGTTGCTCTAATTTTAGGTGATAATATATTTTACGGACAAGAATTTATCGAGAAATTAAGACGAGCAATAAATAGGGATGAGGGAGCAACCATATTCGGATATTATGTAAATGACCCCACACGATTTGGAGTAGTTGAATTTGATGAGCAAAGAAATGTGATTTCATTAGAAGAAAAACCAAAACACCCTAAATCAAATTACGCTATACCGGGATTATATTTTTATGATAATGAAGTAATATCAATTACCAAGAATATAAAACCATCTGCTAGAGGGGAATTAGAAATAACTGCAGTTAATAATGAATATTTAAAAAAAGGGAAATTAAAAGTTGAACTATTGGGTAGAGGAATGGCTTGGTTGGATACTGGGACCTGTAGCGGGCTGTTAAAAGCGAGTAATTTTGTAGAAACTATTCAGACCAGACAGGGTTTATATCTAGCCTGTATAGAGGAAATAGCCTTTAGAAAAGGATATATAGATAAAAAACAACTATTAAAATTAGCTGAACCATTACAAAAGACAGATTATGGGAGATATTTGATAAGCATAGCTGAGGAGATTAAAACAGTATAATATTTGATCTATTCGTGATAAAAGAAATGACTCTTTTAATAATCATAAGTATATTTGCATTTAATAATAACCAAAGTAAATTTAATATTCAAATTAGGTGATATGTATGAACGAATTTATTGAAAAGGTTGAATGGGATTCAATATTTTTTAATTTAAATATATATAGAACTTTTTTAGAGAAAATTAACCAAGAGCATATAGAGAAAATTAATAATATGCAAAAAACTATATGTATAGACTTAATATATCATTTTCAAAATTCAAATTATATAAAAAATGTACAATTATTAGAATCAAATAATTTCTATTTAACTCAACAAAAAATTGAATTAATACTAGATTTATTTGATTATGGAAAAAATATGTTAGATGTTAAAAATTCTAATGTAATTTTGTTTGATGATAGGAAACATAATATTGAAGATTTATATAAAATATCTAATCAAATTAGTGTGAATAGCAGGTTTTATAATGATAAACATTTTTGCAAATCCAAAGTTGAAGAACTATATAAATTTTGGGTATATAACAGTTATTATGGAAAATTTGCTGACAAAATATATGTCTATAATAAAGATAAAAATATTTATGGTTTTTGTATAATTCAGATTGAAAATAATGATATTATAAGAATAAGTTTAATTGGCGTAGATCAAACAAGAGAGAGAAAAGGAATAGGAAGTATTATTTTAAAAAAAGTACTAATTGATTATAAAGGAAAAGGATATAAAAAATGTTTGGTAGCTACTCAGGCTAATAATGTTAACGCTTTAAATTTTTACATAAAACATAATTTTAGGATTTATAAATCTGAACTAGTATTTCATAAGTGGTTCGAAAGAAGGAGAGAGTAATATGAAAATTCCATTTAATAGACCATATTTAACCGGCAAAGAAACTAAGTATATAAAGGATTGTTTTAATAGACGTAAAATTTCTGGTGACGGTTTTTATACCAAGAGAGTTAACGAATTTATAGAAAATACTTTTCATACTCCTAAAGCTTTGTTAACTACCTCAGGGAGTACTGCTTTAGATATGGCGGCATTGTTAATTAATTTAGAACCAGAAGATGAAGTAATACTTCCCTCTTATACTTTTGTATCTACAGTGAATCCGTTTTTAATAGCCGGGGCTAAAATAATTTTTGCTGAAATAAAAGAAGATACTTTAAATATTGACCCAGAAGATATAAAGAAAAAGATAACATCTAAGACAAAAGCCATCGTTCCAGTACATTATGCCGGGGTAGCTTGTGATATGGATGCTATTATGGAAATAGCAAATAAAAATGACATCAAAATTATTGAAGATGCTGCCCAGGGAGTTAATGCGAAATATAAAGGAAAATATTTAGGAACGATAGGGGATATGGGATGTTATAGTTTTCACGAAACCAAAAATTATTCCTGTGGCGAAGGCGGAGCTATTCTAATTAATAAAGATAAGGAATTAATTGAAAGAGCGGAAATAATAAGAGAAAAAGGAACTAACCGGAGTAAATTTTTCAGAGGAGAAATAGATAAATATACCTGGGTTGATATAGGTTCAAGTTATTTACCTTCAGATATGTTAGCAGCATTTTTGTATGCCCAATTTGAGCAATTGGACGAAATAAATAATAAAAGAAAATTTATTTTTAATTATTATTATGAACATTTGAAGGATTTAGAAGAACAGGGGATATTAAGATTGCCTATTATCCCTGAAGGGCGTGAATGCAATGCCCATATGTTTTATATTTTGCTTAATTCAGAGAAAGAAAGAAACGATTTAATGAGTAAATTAAAAGAAAGTGGAATACACGCTGTATTCCATTACATTCCTCTTCATACCTCACCAATGGGAATAAAGATGGGTTATAAGGTTGGCGATTTACCCATAACTGAAAATTTGAGTGGCAGACTGCTAAGATTACCTATGTATGCTGACTTAAAAAGTAGTGAATTAAATTACATTATAAATAAGTTACATAATTTACTTCTTAAATAATTTTCATTAATATTCATTAGGAGATTAAATCATGAAAAAAGCACTGATTACTGGCATTACTGGCCAAGATGGCTCCTATCTGGCAGAGTTTTTGCTTTCCAAAGGTTATGAAGTTCATGGTATTATAAGAAGCCAGTACCTTTAATATAAGCTAGATTAATCATATATTAGGTTGTTGTCTAAAGCTTACCTGCCTGCTTTGATCTTACGAGTCTTGTAAATCGTTATTATGAAATTCGTAGAGCTTGATGAGCTGTCGTATACCGAACGGTACGTACGGTGGTGTGAGAGGGCGGTTGATGAAGTAATCATCTACTTACTACTTGATCATTAATTAGTTTTTTTAGGGGGGGGTAAAGGATGAGATTAATTAACAAAACAATTAAAAAAGTATTTAGAAAATTAGGATTTGATTTAATAAGATATAATCCTGCATCATCATATAATGCACGTATTTTAGACTTTTTCTCGACTTATAAAATTAATACAGTCTTAGATATTGGATCGAATATTGGTCAGTTTGCAATGGAATTACGAGAATCTGGTTATAATGGACGTATAATATCCTTCGAACCTTTATCAGAGGCATACTCACATCTTTTAATAAATAGTAAAAATGATCCTAATTGGATTATTGCTCCTCATATGGCTATTGGAAATGAAGAAGGAAAGAAAACTATTAATATATCAGGTAATTCTTATAGTAGTTCTATCTTGAAAATGACTGGTACTCATATTAAAGGAGCCCCTGATTCGGCTTATATAGATTCAGAAGAAGTTTATATTAATAAATTAGATAATATATGGAAAACATTTTTAAAAAATGAAGATAATATTTTTATTAAAATAGACGTTCAAGGATATGAATTAGAAGTTCTTAAAGGAGCCATAAATATATTATCTAAAATTAAAGGTATGAAAATTGAACTTTCATTAGTACCTCTATACGAAGGTCAATTGCTTTTTCTTGACATGTTAGATTATATCACTAATTTGGGATTTGAACTTTGGGATATATCACCGGGATTTAGAGATAAACATAGTGGTAAACTTCTACAATTTGATGGCATATTTTTTCGGTCTTTTTGAAGTCAGAATTAAGGAACGGAAAATATAGTAAATAAAAAAGTACCAATAAATGTTAAATATCTAAATAACTTAAATTGTAGTAATTGTTGAAGTGCTATTTATTAACCCGAAGAAAAGAATATCACTGGCGTGCTCGTAGATGAATATACAAATCACCTGAAAAAATCGAGTAAAGCTCAAAAAATAGAAAGGTGTTACGGGCTTGTACATGGGTTTTTATATTAAAAATAATATTAACTTTTTTAAAGAGAAAGGAAAATAGAAAATGAAAAAAGCACTCATCACCGGTATTACCGGTCAGGACGGCTCATATCTGGCAGAATTTCTACTTTCTAAAGACTACGAAGTTCATGGTATTATAAGGCGGGCCAGTACCTTTAATACCAGCAGGATAGATCATATCTATAAAGACCCTCATATAAGGGGAGTAAGATTACATCTTCATTACGGAGATTTGAGTGATTCGGGACAGCTTGCCAATCTTATCTATAATATTAAACCTGATGAGATTTATCATTTAGGAGCCCAGAGTCATGTTCGGGTTAGTTTTGATATACCGGAATATACCGGTGATATCACCGCTTTGGGGACTACCCGGATATTGGAGGCGGTAAGAAGAAGCGGAATAAACTGTAAGTTCTATCAAGCATCCAGCAGTGAGATGTACGGAGATGCCCCCACACCTCAGAATGAAGACACTCCCTTTAGACCGAGAAGCCCTTATGCGGCTGCTAAGGTTTATGCCTATTGGATGGCTGCCAATTATCGGGAAGGGTATAATCTCTTTGCCTGTAATGGGATACTCTTTAACCATGAAAGTCCCAGGAGAGGAGAAACTTTTGTAACCCGTAAGATAACCCGAGGCTTAGCCCGGATTATAGCTGGAAGAGACAAGAAACTGTATCTGGGTAATTTAGAGGCCAAGAGAGACTGGGGATATGCCCCTGATTATGTAGAGGCGATGTGGTTGATGTTACAGCAGGAAAAACCTTGTGATTATGTTATTGGTACTGGAGAGACCCATTCAGTTAAAGAATTTTTAGAAGAAGTTTTTAATTATGTAGGATTAGACTGGAAAAAATATGTAGAGATAGACCCTCGATATTTTAGACCAACAGAGGTAGAACTGTTGTTGGCTGATTCTTCTAAGGCTAGGAAAGAGTTGGGATGGAGTCCGAGAATAAACTTTAAAGAATTAGTAAAGATAATGGTAGATAGCGACATGGAATTAATAGGGTTGGGTTCTCCGGGTGAAGGGAAGAAGATTTTAAAAAAGAAAGGGATTGGCTGGACGGAGAATCATTTGACTGTGGGGTAAAAATAGTATAGAGCATCGAGTATCGCGTATCGCGTGAATGGCAGAAATGCGAGGAGAGGAGTATAAGATGGGTTTTTGGGAAGATAAGAAAATTATAGTTACCGGAGGAGCAGGATTTTTAGGTTCTTATGTGGTGGAGAAATTGAAGGAACGAGGATGTAAGAATATATTTATCCCTCTGGTAGAAGATTATGATTTAACCAAAGAGAAAAATGTTATTAGATTATATCAGGATTATCCGGCTGATATAGTAATTCATTTAGCAGCAGTAGTAGGAGGGATTGGAGCTAACCGGGAAAATCCGGGTAAATTTTTTTATGATAATCTGGTAATGGGGGCAATGTTAATGGAATATGCCCGTCAATTTAAAGTAGATAAGTTTATTGCCATCGGTACCATCTGTGCCTATCCTAAATTTACTCAAGTTCCCTTTAAGGAAGAGGATTTATGGAATGGTTATCCCGAGGAAACCAATGCTCCTTATGGGCTGGCTAAGAAGATGATGCTGGTCCAGTCTCTGGCTTACCGAGCTCAATATGGATTTAACTCTATTTTTTTATTACCTTTGAATTTGTATGGGGCAAGAGATAATTTTGACCCTAAGAGTTCCCACGTTATTCCGGCTTTAATAAAAAAGTTAATGGAAGCAAAAGATAGAGGCGAGGAAGAAGTAGTTTGTTGGGGGACCGGAAAACCAACCAGAGGTTTTTTGTATGTAGAAGATGCAGCAGAGGGTATTTTACTGGCTGCAGAGAGGTACAATAAGAGTAACCCGGTAAATCTGGGTACTGATTTAGAGATACCTATCAAAGATTTAGCCAAATTGATTGCCAGGTTGGTAGGGTTTAAAGGAAAGATTAAATGGGATACCAGTAAACCTGACGGACAGCCCAGAAGGAAGTTAGATACGAGTAGGGCAGAGCGGGAGTTTGGCTTTAAGGCTAAGATGGATTTTAAAGAAGGGCTGAAAAGGATGATTGAGTGGTATAAAAATTATATTTATTAATTCAAAGAGCATAATAAATTAATTTTTGCAATAGATGAATAAGATATTTCTATAAAGAATACAAAGAATATTGAATGTAAATTTAAAAATGTCATAAGTGAATTGTTAGTGTAAAAGTGAATTACGTGATTTGATTTTTTTTATTTTGAATGTTATATTTTAATATTTTGCATTTAGAGGTTATAAAATATTAAATGAATTCTAACGCATATAGTTTTGAAAAAAAGCAATTATCAAATTATAACTATAATTATTCTCAAATTTTAAATTCTTATATAATTTTCCTTATTATTTTTGGAAATTTTTTTTATAATATTCTTTCTTTTTTAAAGCATGGTCCAAGTATTTTAGATAGAATAATATTTTTTTTTACAATAATTTCTTTATTTGTATTCATATATTATATTAGAATAAAACGTTTTAATCCTTTTAGAATATTTTTTGATTTTTTATTCTCTATATTATTAGTATTTATAACTTATGTATATATTTATTTCCCTTTAAATAGTTTAAATAAAACTCATCCTTCTCTTTTTATTATTTTAATTATATCAGTAATAATATGGAGTTTTTTTATCAATGAAAAAATTGTTATAAACAGATATTTAATATTGATTTTATTTTTTAGTTTTACTTTATTATTTAATATAATTATAAACGGAATACCAAATGGAAGTTATACAATATTTAAAATTAATAGTTTTTTAGTATATACATTAATTCCTTGTTTTTATATTTTTGTAGTTACTGATAAACAATTAATAGATATTTTGAAGAGTCTAACTATATATTTTATTATTTTAACCCTAATATATGGATTTTTTAATTTAAAATTGGAAAATTATGAATTTTTTGAAATTTTTGGTGGTAATTATATTTCTACAGGCAGTGTATATGGAATTGGTTTTTTATATGTATTTTTTGATTTTAAATGTAAAAATATTTTGTATAGAATAATAAAATTGGGAATATTATCCATATTTAGTTTTTTTATTTTAAATACAGGCGCAAGAGGTCCTATTATTAGTTTATTATTTACTATTTTTATTAGTTATTTATTTTATTATTTTCATGATAAAATAAAAATCATATATTTATCTATATTTTTAGCATTAATAATAATATTTATTTTAACTTTTAACTTAAGTAATCCAATTAATTTTTTTACTACAAATAATGCAGGTATCATGAGATTAATGAATTCATATAAGAATATAAAAATGGGAAATTTTAATGAATTTTCAGCTGGTAGACTTTATTTATATAAAGAAGCTTATAAAAATTTTTTAGAAAAACCTCTCTTTGGAAAAGGAATTGGAAAAAATGAAAAAATAGGTTTTTATCCACATAATTCATTTTTAGAAATTGCAAGTCAATTAGGGCTATTTGGTTTTTTACCATTTATTGTATTGTTAATTTATTGGTTCTACTTTTTTATTAAATCGGAAATAATATTCTGGAAAATCAGTGAATATAGACTTATTAAATATTTATTTATATATTTTTTGATTGAATCTCTTTTTTCAGGAACTATTTTTTGGAATATACAATTTTGGAGTTTATTGGCTCTAAGTGGAATAATTTTTACAATAGAAAATAAATACTATAAATTTCAATTAGATTAATTTAATAAAAGGAAATTAAATAAATAAAAACTTATTTTTTATTATTATTCCTACTTATAATTGTAGGATAGAAATAAAAAGACGACAGAATCTGTATTATCACAAAACAAAATGCTATTTGAATATATTATTATAGATGCCAATTCGAATGATGGTACTCTTGATATATTGAATGAATATAGAGGTAAGATTAAATTAATTGCCAGATTTGTTGGATTTAAAGTAAGATTAGGTGGAATACCAGTAAACCCGATGGACTGCTCAAGAGGAGGTTAGATACTAGCCAGATTGAACGGGAGTTTGACTTTATGGCTAAGATGAGTTTTGAAGAAGTCTTAAAGAGGACGATTGGGTAATATAAGGATAATATTAAAAATAAATAGATAATATGATTATAACCCAAAAAGTCCAAATTTGTTATAAATTGCTTTGTAGCGCATTATATATGGTTATTAAAATATTATAAAAGATATATGTAGTGTGCTAAAAATAATTTCAAGTTTTTTGAGAATAAACATAATATTAGAAAGTTTTATATATAGAGTATTATGATAAATTCAAAAATAACAATTAATTTATATAGGGAGATAGAATTAAAATTTTAAAACAATTAGAAATAGATAATTCACAACCATTATTTAGTGTAGTAACTGTGTCATTAAATGCTGGTAAACATTTATTGGATACTATTAATTCAGTATTAGATCAAACTTATAGAAACTTTGAGATTATTGTAAAAGATGGGGGTTCTACAGATAATTCATTAAATCTATTACCCAAAAATGAAGAAATTATTTTGATAAAAGAATATGATAGTGGGATATATGATGCTATGAATCAAGCTTTGAAACATTGTAACGGAAAGTATATATTATTTTTAAATACAGGGGATGTTTTATATAGTGGAGATATCTTTGAAAAATTAGCACCATACTGCTTAAAAGAAAGAGCTGCATATTTGGTCTATACGGATTATTTTCTTCTGCAATATAATAGTATAGTTTATTCCCCCTCTAAACTATCAGATTTTTTTTTATACAGAACAATGTTGTGCCACCAGGCATGTTTTTTACAAGGAGAAGCATATAAACAATATGGTAATTTTGATACTTTATTTAAAATTGAAGCTGATTATGATCTATTAGCACGTTACGTTATACAGAAAAAGATTACACATGAATATGTACCTATTGTATCAACTAAATATATGGGAGGAGGATTTTCATCAAAACCTCAAAATCAAAAAATAGCTAAAAAAGAAGTAATCAGAATACGGAGAAATTATTTTAGTGTAAAAGAAAGAGTCATGTTTGGTTTATTATTATGTATGACATTTCCTTCAATAAGAAAAACTTTATTTAGGCACAGTGCTTTAAAGCCCATTGCTTTGATATATATAAAAATTAGAAATTTTATTAATAGAAGAAGAATAAAAATTTGAATTAGACATACATTCAACAATAATTTCTTCTATTCTTTAAGAAGTAGCGTACTGATATATTATGATTTTTATACCAATGATTTTATATTTCCTTAAGAATATAATTGATTTTAAATATCCTAATAATTATTTTACCTAAGCTGTAAGTAAATATTCTTTTTGTGATATAAGTTTTGGTTTATTTATAACTTTGGTACAGCCTCCGACGTAGGCGTACTTCCTTTTAAGAATAGTAATAATAATCTTAAGGTCCGGAATCCAGCGTTAGAGCCTTTTACACAATAGTTGTTTCTTTTTTTTGCTTTTGAGAAGCTATCCCTCTTTTATGAAGTTAAAATGTTTTATTTTTTTGGTACAACGTTTTTCATTAGACTTAGAGCGAAAGACATGTCATATTTAAATTATTGATTTCTGATTTTAGAGTAAAACAAGCAAAGAAACAAATAGTGGAGTGCTTGAGAGTTATATACCTAAAGAATTGTTAAGAGCATCATACTTATGTTTTTAAAGGAGTAAAAGAAATGAGAAGCTTGAAGATATTATTTCTAGGAGGCGCTGTCCCTGATGATATAATGGAAAAAATAGCTAATAATGAAAAAACCCAACCCCAAATAGCCGCACATAAACTTAATTGGAATATAATAAAGGGTGTTGAGTCATGTTTTGGTAAACCAATTGATATAATTAGCTCTATTCCTATAAGCGACTATCCAAATTACCCAAAAATATTTATTGGATACCGCACATGGATACGCTTTAAAAAATCACAAATTTACTCAATGCCTTTTATAAATGTAATAGTGCTTAAACATATTACTAGATTTTTATCTTCTTTAATATTGGTTTCTATTTGGTTAGTTAAACACAGAAATTATACAAAGCCTCAGGTCTTGATATATCCGATGTACAGTCCCTACGTTTTAGCCACTTTAATAGCAACGTTTATATTAGGAGGGAAAGCGATTCTTATTATCCCTGATTTGCCAAAATATATGGATATGAGTAAGCAGAAAAGCCTGATTAAGAGAATTTTAAAACCATTAGATATTTATATAATGAATAAGTTGGTTAATAAAATGAGTGGGGTGATCGTATTAACACGTTATATAGCAGAGGATATTATCAAATCAAAAGTTCCATTTATTGTAATGGAGGGCATTGTTCCAGTGAAATATAATGTAGATAGACAAGATTTAGGGCAAACTGGAATAAAAACTAAAAAAATAATATTATATGCAGGAGGACTTATTGAAGAATACGGGGTGAAAATGTTAATAGATGCTTTTGCATTAATCAAAGATGAAGATTATCGTTTGTGGCTGTTTGGTAGAGGAGAATTAGAAGAACTGATTAAGCATGCATCCCAAAAAGATCATAGGATTAAATATTGGGGTATAGTCTCTAATACTGAGCTTACTAATAAACAATTACAATCAACAGTTTTAGTAAACTTAAAATTATCTAAAAGTTCATTTACTAAGTATAGTTTTCCATCAAAAATATTGGAATATATGGTTAGTGGGCACCCTGTTATTACAACAAAATTACTTGGTATACCTGAAGAATATTTTCAGTATTTGTTTGTTTTGCACAATGAAACACCAGAAGAGCTGGCTAAATTATTGATTAAAGTTTGTTCCATGGACACAAATGCGCTTTCAAAATTTGGCAAACAAGCAAAAGAATTCGTATATAATAATAAGAATTATTATATACAAGGAAAGCGTATATATGATTTTCTAAAAACACTATGAAGGATATTTTTACAATAAATAGTTAATGTTAAATCCCTTTTTCTGCATGAAAATACTGGAATTGATGAATTTTCATTGCTGGTAAAAAAAGTGTTGGACAAACCTCCCAACTTTATGTATTCTAATGGTGAAATCTAGTAATTTATAGTGGGTTTATCATGGTAAAAAGCAAATAAATAACCATATAATGTTAATTATAATACATTCTGGAAAGATTTTTTCAAACTGATTGATAAATTAATAGTATGATAGAAGAGGTGATCTAATGTTTAAAGACAAAACATTACTCGTAACTGGTGGAACTGGTTCTTTTGGTAATGCAGTATTAGACATATTTTTAAATACAGAGGTAAAAGAAATACGTATTTTTAGTAGAGATGAAAAAAAACAAGACGATATGCGGATAAGGCTTAAAAGTGACAAAGTTAAGTTTTATATTGGAGATGTCAGAGATTATGAAAGTGTAGATTCGGCTTTAAAAGGGGTAGATTATATTTTTCACGCTGCAGCACTTAAACAAGTTCCTTCTTGTGAGTTTTATCCTATGGAGGCAGTAAAAACTAACGTTTTAGGT
>Ga0114918_10001169_pt1 | contig 23382 bp, 25 predicted proteins | sample LantaG_FD_87015 | JGI IMG/M metagenome (GOLD analysis project Ga0114918, IMG submission 87015) | Deep subsurface microbial communities from Baltic Sea to uncover new lineages of life (NeLLi) - Landsort_02402 metaG | ecosystem: Environmental > Aquatic > Marine > Oceanic > Sediment | place... | reverse complement strand
TGATGATGATGATGATGATGATGATGATGATGATGATGATGATGATGATGATGATGATGATGATGATGATGATGATGATGATGATGATGATGATGATGATGATGATGATGATGATGAAGATGAAAGATCTCTTCTTCTCCCTGCCTCGCTGCGCGCCGTCTGGCTCTCGCACAGGCACGCGGACCACGTTTTGGGCCTTCTCGGAGTGCTTGAGGCACGCAGGGAGGAAATGATGATGATGATTACGAAGAAGAGCAGCGGAAATCTTCCTCTTCCCCCTCCTCTGCTCGTCGTGGGGCCTCACTCGGTCGGCCGCTGGCTCGCAGAGGCCGCGGCCGCGGCGGGCTGGAGCGATCAAACTTCCAACCTTTCTCCTCCTTCCCTCCCTCTCGATCTCCTGTACCGCTTCGCCTCTGCCAGCTCTCTGTACCAGAGGCACGACCCGGAGGGAGCTCGGAAAGAGCTCGAGCAACTCTTGAACCTGGAAGCCTGGGTCCCAGTCCGGGCGGACCACTGCTCCGACGCGCACGGCGCGGTGCTCTGGTCGAAAAGGTTGAAATCGTCTTTTTCTTCTTCCAACTTTTCATCACAATCTCCTTGCTCTTGGTCCCTCGCCGTCAGCGGGGACACGGTGCCAACAGACCACTTCGCCAGGGCAGCCCGCGGCGTCGACCTCCTGGTCCACGAGGCGACCTTCGCCTCGACTCCCCAAGGACAGGAGCACGCTTCTCGGAAGAAACACTCTACCATATCTGGTGCTTTGGGCGTTTCCGCGGCCTCTTTCGCCGGTCTGACAGTGCTGACGCACTTCAGCCAGAGGTACCCTGGTTTACCCCCGGAGGCCCTGGAGGCTTCGGGCCAATGGGATGCGGCTGGGGCCGTCGCCGCGGCGGACGGGATGCGGGTGCGGTGGTCGCAGCTGGGGAGGCTGAGGGGTCTGACGGGCAGGACCGTTGATGCTATTGGGGGTGCAGAAGAGGAGGAAGGAGAAGATGATGAAGGGGAGGAAGATGGAAAGGGGAAGGCGAGCCCTGGGGATTTCGACGACGACGAAAACGGCGAGGACGCTTGCGGCTGCGAGGAAGTTGTTTGAAAAAGAAAAGAAAGAAAGGAAAACGTGTAAATCAAAAATGGAAACCTCCTAGAGTTTTTCTGTTTATGTTTTTTTACAGCGGCAGCAAAAGGGCAAGCAAGAGAGCTCTGGTGTGGGGGGGAACGCGGGCGGGCGGGCGGGAGATGGTGATTGTGGTGTTGATAAAAAGACGAACATGATGAGAAAGAAACTTGAAAGAAAAAACCCTGCCACACGCAATAGCGCGCTCTCTTGCTCCTGCGCGCTTTCTTATACACACACGCGCGCTCAACTCCTTTCCTCTTTTATCAAAGGGGCTCGAGGACTGGGGGCGTCGAGAGAAAAACGCGTTTGTCCTACTTGGTCTCGCCGCCGCCGCTTCCACCTCCTGCTCCACCACCACCACCACTGCCGCCGCCCAAAATCGAACTGAAAAAACCGCGAGGGCCCGTGCTGCTGCCGCCGCCGCTGCCGTCGACGCTAAAGTTGGCTCCCCGTGTTCCGCCCGAGCTCTTCGGCCTCTCCACCTCCCAGATGCCGACGTCGGTTGGCGAGAAACACCTTTGGTTTTGTTTGTTTTTTGAAGAGAGGAGAGCAGAGAAGAGGGTGAGAGAGATAAGAAGAGCTCGGTCAGCGAAGAAGAAAAAACTTTTGCCCTCGTTTTTTTTTCTGCGTTTGAGATATCGAAAATGCCGCCTCGTTCGCACTGCTTCCTCGCCGTCGATTCGCTCACACGCTCACAGAGAGCATCGAGACAGGCGCATAGATGCCCTCGACACGATCGCAAAAGCTCCAAAGAGCCCGCGTGCGCTCCGAAAAAAAAAGAGCAGAGCGGCATCGAGGGCGTCGACCTTGACGACGACGCAAGAACGAATGGCACCTTTTTTCGTTTTCTCTTCTCTCTCTCTACTTCTACTACTACTTCTTCCTCCAACTCACATCTCCGGGTGGCTGATGGGGCTTCCGGGCGCCGCCTGCGTCCTGACCGGCGCGGGAGGGTGCGCCTTGGACTTCGACGGCATCGAGAGCGCGCTCGAGTGCGGAACGTTGCTGTTGTTTGACGACGACGATGGCATCGACATCACGCTCGACGTCTTTATCGATCTCGGCGGAGGCGCCGCGGCGGGCAGCGTCCCACCCAGGCCGTTGCCAGCGATGCCGCCCGTGTAGGCCGGAGCGCCGACACTGGGGCGCCAGAGTCGCTTGAAGAGCGAGGCGGAAGAGTCTTCGGAAGACATTTTTGTTTTCGTTTTTGGTTTTGGTTTTTTTAACGAAGAAAAAGTGATTTTCGAGTGAGCGATTTCCTCGACCCAAACCTCGTCCTCGACCTCGACCCGCTTCCCTCCTCTCCCTCTCCCTCTCTCCCAACCTCCCGCGCCCGCTTCTTCTTCCTCTTCTTCTCCTCCTTCTTCTTCCTGCAAGTACTTTTTTTAAACATAAAATTACATCAGCACCCTGCCAATCCCCCAATCCTTCAAAACGGCTTTCTCCACCCCCCGGACCTCAGCACCGCCGCCCGCGCCGCCCTCCACCCTTCGAAAAGCGCCAGCCCGCCGACCCCGAGCCCCAGCGGCAGCCCCAGCAGGCACCCGTGCGGGACCAGGTTCACCAGCGAGCAAGCAGCGAAGACCGCATGAAGCACGGGAGCTCGCAGGGCCGACCTCTTGTCCTCGACGTCCCAGGCAGTGAACGCGATCAGAGAGGTGCCGGCGTGCAGCAGGCAGCCCGCTGCGCTCCCCGTCGCGCCGGCGCCAAAAAGAGAAACGCGCGGGCAGGCGTCTAAGTACAAAGTCTTGTTCCCGGCTGCGACGGGCAGCCAGGAGAGGTACAGTAAGGCGGCGTGGGTGAGCCCGTGGGCGATACCGTGGGCCAGGGCCGTCGTCAGGGCGTCGGCGGTGTCTGGCGCGCGGAGGAACGACGGGTGAGGTTGATGATGGTGATGATTTGTTGTCGTCGTGGTCGAATTTGGATTCGTCTCGCTAGTACTACTATTCGCCTTCTGTGCCGCCTCTCTCGCCGAGTCGGCCAGGCTCGAGAGCATCAGCCGGTCTGCCATCCAGAGCAGGCGCAGTGTCAGCGCCTCCGCGGCGACAGCTGCGGCGAGCCCGAAGAGAGTGGACGGGAAGAAAGAGGTGAGTGGCGTCAGGGGGAGGAGCAGGATGGAAAGCAAGAGCAGAGAGCAGAGCCAGACGAAGCCGCTGAGAGATTTTTTTGTGGATTTGAATAGAGAGATGTGTATATAGAGAGAGAGTGGATGAGCTAGGGGGTTGAAGCGAGGTGGTGATCGGAATCCAACGACAGACAAACAACGAAAAGGGGGGTTGAGGTTTTTTCCGACGTCGTCGAGCGATCTGAAGCATCATCCATCCATCCATCCATCCGTCGCTCTTCTCTTTTCCTCTTCTCTTCTTTTCTTTCTTTTTACCTCGCCAGCGTCACCAGGAACAGGAACGGCCTCCGCCTGCCGATGAAAACGCCGTACAGGGCCATCGCTGGCCCCACGGCGAGGACCGCGTACGCCGGGAGCACGAGCATGGTGCAGAGAGAGAGAGAAAAAGAAATTTGATCGAGCTTTCGATCTTTTTGTGAGAAAATCTTCTTCATCGAAATTCACTTTTGCCCATCCCCTCTCAAGTTTTGAAGCGAAGAACAAAAAAGCTCAAACCTTTTTCTCGACACCGCTCGAGCACGCGCAGCCCCGTCTATTCTCAGTTGACAACCAGATCGAATGCTCCCCGCGTCTGCTCTCGCGTCTCCGGGCGCGGGAAGTGGGAGAGCAGCAGCAGCGCGCCTTGGCGTGGCGAGAGCCAGCATGCGTCATCATCGTCGTTGCCAAGCCGGTGACGATGAACGACGACGAGCTTCTTTTGCGACGTCGCCTCGACCTTCTCCTCCACTTCCTCTTTCTGCTCTTCTTCGTCCTCCTCGCCGATGCTGCCTTTCACCTCCCACTGCAGAGGCCGCCGACAAAAACAGCAACAGAAGCAGCGAGATTTCCCAGCAGCAAGAGAACAAGGTCTCCGTCCCCGCCGCGGCCCCCGCGAAATCATCTCCGTCGTCTTCTTCTTCTTCGACCTCCTCCTCCAAACTTCAACAACAACAACCTAGTCCTGCTCCTCCTCCAACCCCTCCCCCCCTCGACGACGACGTCTTCGCCCGCGACGCCGCGCTGTGGCCCGCGGCCCGCCCTTCGCTCGACGTCGCCGTCGACAAGGCCAGGGACACGCTGGCCGACCTCGCCGTCATCGCGCGGCGCACGTTCTCGCCGACGACGCCCAGGGTCAGAGCGGCGTCGAAGTCGAAAAGGGCATCATCAACTCCTTCCTCTCCTTCTTCCCCTCCATCTCCTTCTTCTCCCCTAACACGCCTCAAGGCAGAGAAGCCCGTGGTCTTGGTCCTGGGCTCGGGCTGGGGCTCGCACGCCCTGTCCAAAATCATAGACACGGAGCTCTTCGACGTCGTCATCGTCTCCCCGACCAACCACTTCTGCTTCACCCCCATGCTCCCCTCCGCCGCGGTGGGCACGGTCGAGTTCAGGTCCGTGCTCGAACCCGTGCGTGTCTCCAATCCGACCGTGACCTACCTGGAGGCCGAGGCGGACGAGGTGGACCTGGAGAAGAAAGTGGCGAGGTGCACCGCCGCGGCGCTGACCGCGGTGGGAGGTGGAGGTGGAGGAGGAAATGAGGGAGAGAGAGAAATGGAAGGAGAAACTGGACAAGGCACCACCGCCACAGCAAAACTGTCCCAACAACCGCGCTTCGAGATCCCCTACGACGTCATCATCTTCGCCCTGGGAGAGCAGTCGGCCACTTTCGGCGTCCCCGGGGTCCGAGAGAACGCCTTTTTCCTCAAGGAGATCAACGACGCCAGGAAGCTCCGCACCCGCGTCGGGAGGCTGTTCGAGGCCGCTTCCTTGCCCTCGACCTCCGAGGACGAGAGGCGGCGCCTGCTTTCGTTCGTCGTGGTCGGCGGTGGGCCCACGGGCGTGGAGTTTGCCGGGACGCTGGCCGACTACGTCCGCGGTGACCTGGCGAGAAAGTTCCCCAACCTCAAACCGACGGTGACCTTACTGCAGTCCGACAAAGCCATCCTGAGCGCCTTCTCGACCTCCCTGCAGGAGAGGGCTCTGGCGACGCTGAGGAGCGAAGGGATCGACGTGAAGCTGGGCATGAGGGTGATGGTGAGAAGTGGGAGAAGAGGGAGAAGGAGAAGGAGAGGGAGCAGGTGGAGGTGTTTTGAGAGTTTTCGGGGGGGAAAAAACTCACCTCTCTCTGTTTCTCTTTCTTTCCCACCCACCACCCAAACAAACAAACAAACAGGAGGTCACCGACTCCGAGGTCGTCTACCGAGACAAGAACGACCCCACAAACACGGAGCGCCGCCTCGGGGCAGGGCTGGTCCTCTGGTCCGCGGGCAACTCGTCGCGCCCGCTGGTCCGAGACCTCGTGACGCGCTTCCCTGCGCAGAAGCCCTATTCGCGCAGCAACCCGGTCGTCGCCAAGATCGCCGTCGACCCTTTCCTGAGGGTGATCGGTGCCCGGGACGCCCTGGCGATAGGGGACTGCTCGGTGATGACCGGCAGGAGGCTGCCTGCGACGGCGCAGGTCGCAGGGCAGCAGGGCGCGTACGTCGCCCGGCTGCTCAACAGAGGGTACCGGGTTGGGAGAGGCGGGGTTATTGGTGGTGGTATCGATGGTGGTCTGTCCTTCCTCCCTCCGCCGAGGGCTCCCGGGGTCCCCGCCGGGGAGGTGGCCAGGTCGTGGAACGAGGCGCTGAGGAGCATGGACAGGCCATTGGAGACAGATTCCGAAGGAGAAGAAGAAGACGACGACGAAATCGCCGAAAGAGAAGAAGGAAAGGTTAAAACGACTTCCTCCTCTTCCTCGTCCTCCGCATCCAGGGGCACGCGCGCCGGCCGCGCCGTCGCCGCCTCACTGTGGCAGCTGCCCCAGCTCCTGGGCGGCGAAGCGCGAGGGGACTCGGAGTCCCTGCTCCGCGACGCGAGGAGAGAGGCAGGGCTGGCTTCCTTTGACAGCAGCGAGAACTTTATGTCTTCGTCGTCGTCGTCATCGTCCCCGCCCCTGAAGCCCTTCGAGTTCCTCTCCCTCGGCATCCTGGCCTACGTCGGCAGCGACAAGGGCGTCTCCGACGTCTCGATCCCGGGAGTCGGGGAAACCGTGAAGGTCAGCGGCTACTTGAGTTTCCTGCTGTGGAGGTCCGTTTACATAACGAAGCAGGTCAGCACGAGGAACAGGGTGCTTATTTTGTTGAACTGGACGATGACGCGCGTGTTCGGGAGGGACCTGAGCCTGTTTTGAATTTTGAAAGAGGTGTGGGAGATTGAGAGAGAGAAAGAGAAAGAAGAGAGTAGAAAGAAACTTTTTTTTTCGTTCTTTTGATTTCGTTTTTTTTTTGTTTTCAAGTGATGAAACCAGCCCCAAAAAAAAAAAATCTCTCTCTTTTCTCTCTCTACGTCTTCCACCCGCGGGGCTTCCCGAGGTCGTCTCCCGTGCCTGCGAGCTTGTAGCGACCGCTGCTGTTGTTTTTGTTGTTGTCCCTGCAGCTGCCGCCTCGCCGCCTGTCGTCGTCGTTGTTGCCGTCGCGGCGGTCCCGGTCCCTGTCTCGGTCCCGGTCGTCGTCGCGCCGCTGATGATGATGATAACTTCCGCTTCCACCTCCTCCACCACCCCTCCCACCTCCACCGCCGCCATACAAGTAGTCCACCTCCCCCCTCTCCCCCCTCGCCCTCCCCGTCGTGTCCTGCTCGGCCAGGCTCGTCAGCTTCGCCTGCCCCGACCTGCCGAAGTTCCGAACCTGGGTCATCACTTTCGGCAACTTTGATCGGTCGATATGCGCTTCGTCGCCCGTCGCTGTCATTTGGGAGACCTTGCCGCGGGCCCTGACGAGGGCGTCGCCGCCGAACTGCGCGGCGGAGGAGCCGATGGCGGCGACGACAGCGTGAGAAGAAGCAGAAGCAGCAACAGCAGTGGTGACGATCCCGGCGTCTGCTTCGTCTGCGAAAAAAGCGCCGCGGTGGAGGAAGCGGCCGCGGTTCTGCGGTTGTTGCCCAGCTCCTCCTCCTCCTTCGCTTGCCATCATCTTCTCCTTCCTCTCCCTGCGCTCCTTGGCCCTCCTCCTCTTTAACGCTTCGGCGTTGCGCTCCTCCTCGGTCATGGAAGCCAGGCGGAGCCTCTCCTTCTCCAGCTCCGCGGCGGCTTCCTCGACCTCGGCCTCCCTTCGCAGCCGCGCCATCTCCCGCTGCTTCCACTTTTCTTCTTCCTCGTCCGAGTCGAGCTCGTCGTCGTCGGTGACGACGTCTTCCAACCCCAGAGGGGCAGTGGAGGCGGCTTTGGCGGCCGCGTCCTCCGCGGCGAGCACGCGAGCGACGATGGAGCGAGTCTCGGCGGCGCGGGCAGCCTGCGCTGCTGCTGCGAGGGCCTCTTGCTCCTCGTCAAACGCTTCGTCGTCCTTTCTGCTGCTCTTGGCGTCGAGCGTGGTGCGTGCGCTCTTGGGGACGAAGACCGGGCGGAGGAGCTTGCGACCTTGGTCTTCTTCTTCTTCAGAAGAAGAGGTTTCTTCTTCTCCGGAAGAAGAGTCATCAGAGGAAGAGGTTTCTTCTTCCGAAGAAGAAGAAGAAGGAGCTGCTGCATCTTTCTTCTTCGCAGCAGCAGCACTCGTCTTTTCCTCCTCGCGGGCCCTGGCCCGCTCTCGCATCGCCGCCCTGCGAGCCGCGATCGCGTCCTCGTCGTCGTCGAGAGCAGCAGCAGCAGGTTCCTTCGTAGGAGCAGCAGCGGGAGGAGGAACAGAAGCAGCAGCAGCAGCAGCAGTAGCGGCCTCTCCTTCTTTCTTGCCGCGAGAGACGACGACGGCCGGCGCGACGACCTCCCTCCTCCCCGGCCTGCGTCGGGGGACATCCTCGTCTTCGTCTTCATCGTTTGTTTCAAGAGCCGCGAGGCGCGCCATGCGAGGGTCGTCCACTACGACGACGGCGGGGCGCTTGGCGACGACGACCGCGGGGGCGGCGACAGGGCGAGCAGAAGCAGAAGAGGTTGGTGCTTCGGTCGCTGCCGCCGTCGCCGCCGCCGGTGCCGTCAATGCCGCCGCCGCAGCTCCGTCGTCCTTCTCTCCCTCCTCGCCGGCCCACTCCGGCACCTGCCCCGCCCGGTAGCGCTGGACCTTGGCCGGGGCGACGCGCCCGCGGTCGCGCTCGTCGCCCGTCGCCGGCGCGGCGGCGCGGAGGTTGGACATTGTGGAAAAAGAAAAAGAGTGATTGCTCTTCGATTTTTTTTTGTGAGGCGGGAGTGAGCAGAAATTTTCGACAGCGAAAAAAACGAAAAACACTTTTTCGCATTTCAAGCAGCTTCTCCGAGCAGAGTATTCCTAGCTCTTTGCCGCTTCTTTCTCTCTCGTCCCCCCGTCAGCGACAAGATTCTATTGCATAGTACCCAGCGCGAGGAAATCTAGCAAAGGAGAAGACAAGCAGGGAAACGCAAGAAGGAAAACAACTCCATTCGCATATAGAAGCAAAATGCTGCGCCGCAACGCCCGCCTCCGCCGCGAGTACCTCTACCGCAAGTCGCTCGAGGGCAAGGAGCGCAGCGAGTACGAGCGCAAGCGCGTCATCCGCGAGGCGCTGCAGGGTGAGTGAGAGGTGGCTGGAGAGAGCGTGGGAGAGAGGAAGAGAGAGAAGGAAGAAGAAAGAGAAGAGAAAGAGAGAGGCATTGACGCCGTTTCGACGGCGGCTGGCCAGCGGCTCCTCGACGCTCACATCTTCACTTCCTTTTTCAACCCCAACACCCCCCCACCAAAACTCCCATCCCCTCCATCCCATTCCAGAGGGCAAGCCCATCCCCACCGAACTCCGCAAGGACGAGCGCGAGCTCCGCAACGCCGTCGAGCTCGAGGACGACAACACCGCCGTCGCGCGCTCCTCGGTCGACGACGAGTACGCCCGCGCCGCCTTCCGCGAGCCGCGCGTGCTCGTCACGACCAGCCGAGACCCGAGCTCGCGCCTGACCCAGTTCGCGAAAGAGCTGCGGCTGGTCTTCCCCAACAGCGCGAGGGTCAACAGGGGCGGGCAGATCGTCGGCGACCTGGTCGAGTCGGCGAGGTCGCACGACTTCTCCGACGTCGTGGTCATGCACGAGCACAGGGGCAAGCCCGACGGCCTCGTGCTGTGCCACCTGCCGCATGGCCCCACCGCCCATTTCGGCATTTACAATGCGGTGCTGAGGCACGACCTGGGCGACAAGAAGCAGGTTGGGACCGTCTCCGAGGCTTATCCTCGCGTGATTTTGGACAATCTCACCTCGAAGTTGGGGACCAGGATAGGCACGATGCTGAAACACCTGTTCCCTTCCCCTAAACCGGACGCGAAACGTGTTGTGACCTTTGCGAATCGCGGCGACTTTGTGCATTTCAGGCACCACACGTGGACTTGCCCTCGGGGTCCGGCATCGGCGGAACTCACCGAGGTCGGTCCACGCTTCGAGCTTCGCCTTTTTCAAATTAAATTGGGAACGATGAGCGACGCCGCGGCCGACGACGAGTGGGCTCTCAGGGCCTACGTGCGGTCGGCCAAGAGGGCCAAGCTGTCCGAGACGGACGAGGAAGTCGGAGGGAGGGTGGGCACTACTACGACGGGAGGAGAAAACAGCGACGGGATGGTGCTCAGGGGGCGCGAGCGGGCGCCGAGGAAGCAGAAGCGGGCGAGGGCAGGCTGAAAGAGAAGTGGAGATGGATGGAGGTGATTTATTTTTTCCTGTACTGTTTTTCCTTTCTGCAATTTCAACAAGCAACAACAGACAACGACTGAAGAAATAGAGACATTGGAGAAAGAGGGAGAGAGAGAGCATGCGTGCGTGCGTGAATCTCCTGCATCGTCGATCGCTTCTGGACGTAGCACCCCGAGTTAAAGAAAAATATCATCAAAAAAGAGAGAGACAAACTCATTTTTATTTTCTCGAAAGAGGTTCGAGCTCTTGTTTTGAGGAGAGAGACGTCGGTCGATCTTTGTCCCGCCCTCTCTTTTGCTCTCCTCTCTGTTCTCTCGTTCGTTCGTTCTTCTCTCTGGTCCCGCCTCTTCTCCCGCCATGCCCACGCCGCTCGGCCCCGGCGGCTCGGAGCGCGGGACAGGCGCGGGCGGGCAGCAGGCGGCGGGAGGCCCATCCGGATCTCGCGAGCGAGGAGGAGGAGGAATCGGAGTCGGCGGAGGACGAGTCGGCGACGGCGAACAAGCTGCTGCTCCCATCATCAACGCGCCTCGCCCTGCCTCTGGAGCCGCTCTCCTCCCTCAGGACTACAGCTCCTGGGACCAGTCTTCCGTCGCAGAGCTTTACAGGGTGCTGCATCAGAGGAGCCAGCGGCACGGGGTGAGTTTTTTCAGGGATTTCGAAGAAAAAACAAGGAGGAAAAGCAAACGAGCGATCAAAAAGCAAGAGGGGAGAAGAAAAACCGAAGCGCGCTCGCTCGCTCTCTATCTCTCACCTCCATAACCAAATTTTATACACTCTCCACCAACTCTAGGGCGCGCTCTTCCTGCGCCGCACGCTCTCCTACTCGGAACGCGCGGGCGGGAAGCTGCAGCAGCAGCAGCAGCAGCTCCTGAAGCGGCAGGAGGAGCGGAGCAACCCGGGGCAGCGGAGGCAGCGGCGCCTCGACCGTCTCCACCTCGCCCTCTCTCCCACCGCCGAGGAGGAGGACGAGGAGGAGGAGGAGGAGAGCGGCTCCGACGACGAAGACAAAGACGAAGAAGAAGAGTTTGTGTCCATAAGCAGCGGTGATGAGAAGGAGGAGTACGAAAGCGAGGAGGAGCGCAGCAGGCGGAAGAAGCAGCAGAAACGGCGGAGGAAGAAGAAGAAGAAGAAGAAGAGACCTTCCGAAGCTTCCCTGCCGACGATTTCGCTCATCGTCGCTCTACTGGAGAAACCGAAGAGGCGGAAGCGAGGGGAAGTGCGCCCGAAGCTCGCCGAAGGCGCCAGCCCTCCCCTGGTTCCCTCGAGGGCCTGGATCGTCCACGTTCCGGGCAGCGACGCCTCGGGCTCGGCCTTCTTGGCAGGCGACAAGAGCGGAAACGCGAGCGGAAGTCGCGTTGGCAGCGCTGCCAGCGGCGGCGCCCACAGCAGCAACGCCGCTTCTGCCGCTGCTGCTTCCGCTTCCGCCGCCGCCGCTGCTCTGAAGAAGAGGCTCCACGAGGCGTCGTTCGACGTCGACCTACTTTCATGCATCGAGGGCGCAGAGGAGGTTTCGACTTCTTCTTCGGACGATGATGATGAGGAAGGAGGAGAAGGAAACGGAAACGGAAACGACAAAAGCGAAAACGAAAGCGACGACGACGACGAAGAAGAAGAAGAAGAAGAAGAACAAGAAGAACAAGACCGACAACAGGAAATCATGTTCCTCTTCTGGGCAGACCACCCGGACCTCTCGCACACCCGCAAGCCCAGCGGGTCCGCGCTGGACGCCAGGGCAGGGTTGTTCTCCGCCGGCAGTGGTGGTGGCGGTGGCAGCAGCGACGCGCCAGCCCCTCCTCCTCCTCACGCAACCGCGAGCAAGATCCAGAAGAAGCGGCACTCCCTCTGGGCCAAGCAGCGACAGGGCCTGCTGTTCGGCCTGCTGCCCCCGGGAGCCCGCGTGCTCGCCGCACGGGTGCCGGCCTCGGAGATCAGGGCGTCGGCAGCCAACGACAGCGTCCGGCTGCTGCCGGCGCGCCTGACTGTTTTGAAGCCGCCGCCGCCGCCGCCACCGCCGCCGCCGCCGCCGACGACGACGACGACGCCGCCGCCGCCGCCGCCGCCGACGACGACGACGACGACGACGACAACGCTTGCACTGATGCCTCCTCCTCCTCCCTCTGCGTCTGCGGAGAAGGAGAACGGGAGCAGGGCGAGTGGCAGCGGCGGCGGCGGCGGAGAAGCAAAAGAAGGGAGGCAGCAGCAGCAGCCAAACGGCGGCGGCCTGAGGGCTGCCGACGCCGCCGCTGCTCGAACGCCGCTCCCACCTCTTCCTCTTTCCAAGGGCGCCGCCATCGTCCTCTTGCCCCCTCCCTCCGCGCAGTGCGGCGGGCCCAAGTCGGCCGTCGATTTGAAATTAAGGCTGACGCGGGTTCCCGCCCCTGCTCCACGCGCGCGCACGCCGCCGCCTCCAGGAGAGGGCGGCCTCGCCAGGGGGAAAGCGGCAGCGGGGGTTTCTCCCGCTTCCGCCTCTGCTTCTCTTTCGACGAAGCGCTCGATGATCCCTCGCCACGGGAGGGTCGCGTGGAGGTACTCCCCCGAGTCTGCTGCTGCGGAACAGGAGAGCGGAGGGAAAGACGACGGAGTTGGAGCTGGAGGAGCTGCCGCTGCCTCTTGCTCTCCTCCTCCCTACTTCTCTCTCACAAAGTGCTAGCGCTGCGCCCTCTGCGGCGCCGGGACTCACTCCTTCAGGGGCCTCTCGCAGCATCTCGAGGCGTCGCACTCGTTCCTGAGATGGAGTTTGCGAGGGGAGACCCCGGCGAGGGGCTTCGAGGGCGGCGGAGGCAAGGGCGAGCGGGGGAGCAGCGGGAGCGACGAGAGCGAAGACGACGACGAAGACGAAGACGACGCCGCCGACGACGATGCAAAGGGCGGCGGCAAACACAAAAAGGAGGCCAGCAACGGCAACCACCACCGCCGCCACCACGACAACCTCTCCGCCCTGCCCCAATTCGCGACCGTCCTCTCCAGGCCGAGAGGGGACCTCTTCCCGTCGGAGGCTCCTCCTCCTCTTCGTCCCCCTTCCTGTCCTCTTTCTCCTTCCTCGGCCCACGTGCTGGCGCTCCTCCGGCGAATCGACCCGCTCTCCGCCCCGAGGGGCGGCTTCTGCTTCTCGGCCGGCGCTGGGGAGCGCAGGCTGAGGCTTCCCGCCGACGCTAGGGCCGTCGAGGCGCAGAGGCGGGCGGCGGAGGCGGAGGAGGCCGAGGAGAGGCAGAGGAAGGAGAAGAACGAGAAGAAGAAGAGGGTACGGGAGGAGGAGCGAGGAGCTCGGGGCGCGCGGCCGCTTCCTCCGCCGCAGCAGCAGCGGCAGCTCCCGACCCGCGCCCCCTCTGCTTCCTCGGCCGGAGTGGACCCTGCGATCTGGCAGGCCGTCCAGGTGATCCAGAAAGCGGCGCAGCAGCACGCGGGGCAGCAGCAGCAGCAGCAGCAGCAGCAGCAGCAGCAGCGCGCGAGCGGGACTGGAGCTGGAGGAGACCAGCAGCGCTCGGCGGCCGCCCTCTTCGACGACGACGACGACGACGACGACGACGACGACGACGACGACGGTGGAGGCGGAGGCAACGCCCCTTACTTCCCGCACGAAGCCCCCGCAGCCGCTGCTCCTGCTCCTGCTCCTGCTCCTCCGCCGCCTGCTCCTGTTCTTCCTCCGCCTCCTGCTCATGCGCCTGCCGCAGCAGCAGCAGCAGCAGCGGCGGCGGCGGCGGCGGCATCGCGAAAGGGCAAGGCCGCTAGCTCTGCGGCGGCGGCAGTCGCGGCGATGCGCGTCCAGCACCAGCAGCAGCTCCACACCGCCGCGGCCCGAAACAACAACAACCAAAACCGCAACAACCAGGACGAGATTAGTCCGGCCCTCCCTCGCATCTTCTACCACGCCAGGACAGCCGTCAGAATGTCCGGGAGCGAGCTGGCCGCGATCCTCGGGGATCCGGCCTCGGTCCCGGACTCGGACGACGACGAGGACGACTTTGACGGAGCAGAGAAAAGAAACCGAGGATCGAGCGAGGCCAGAGCGGCGTGGGCCGCGGCGCTCCGCGGCCGCATGTCGAAATCTTTGTCTCCCGGAGTCCGCCTGGCCGAGAGGGAGGTGATGTTCAACTGGACCGCTTTCGTCCGAGACCGTCCCTTGCTGGTGGACTCGCACGTGCCGCTGCGGGCCTTTGAGTTCTGCAGGGAGCACGGGCAGAGGTTGTTGCTCGGAGGTGGAGGTGGTGGTGGAGGTGGAAATGGAGCGAGCGACGACAAAACTGACGCCGCCGCCGCCGCCGCCGCCGCCGCCGCCACCACCACCACCACCACTGCGCGCGCCCTCCGCCGCCGCGCCCTGTCGCTCCACCTGCTGACGCTCTTCGAGCACGGCCTGATCGACGGCGGGTGCATGCGCGCGTGCCTGGCCGAGGTGGAGAACGCGGCGCAGGCCTTGGCTAGAGGTGGAGGCGAAGCAAGGGCGACGGCGGGAGAGGTGGCCGACTCCGCAACTGTCTTTGCTACCGAAGCTCCTCCCGCTCCTGTTGCTGCTCCTTCCAATGGGAACGCAGCACCGTCGGCGGCCGCGGTCTCCCTCAAGGACGAAGATGACGATGAAGGAGGAGGAGAGCAGCAGCAGCGGCAGCGACAGCAAAAGCCCGGGACGGCGGCCGCGGCGGCCGAGGCGGCGATGGAGGTCGGCGAGGGCAAGAGAGCTCTTCCTGCTCTTTCTGCTCCTGCTCCTGCTCCTGCCGCTGACCCGAGCCCTCCCTCCCCCGAAAAGGCGCAGCAGTTCCGCAAGCGCAAGGGCGACGAGGTGAGAGAGAGCGGCGGGTCCTCGGCTGGCGGCGCTGCTGCTCCCGCTGCTGCTGCTGTTCCTACTGCCGCGAATGCGGCGGCGGCGAACAAGCGCCCGCGGCCGAGCAATAACAAATAACAACAACGGCAACGGGAACAGCATCCGCCCTCCGACGAATGGCGGCGACGGCAGCGACGTCTTCATCCTCTTGAGGGACACCAGCAGCGAGGAGGAAGAGGAAGAGGAAAAGGAAAAAGAGGAAGAGGAGGAAGAAGTGCCCACGAGGGCAAACGGAAACAGCGACGGAGGAGGCACGGCCAGCAAAGCTCAGCTTTATCGTCAGTATACAAGAACACACAGACACACAGAAAACAACTCAGAAAGAACATGAATCCACACACGCTCCCCCTGTCTTTTTACCCTTTCTTTGTTTTCATCTTGCAACAATACATAACAAAAACAAAAAATTCAAGTCCGAAAAAAAATTCTTCTCTCTCTCTCACGCCCTCAACTTTTTCTTTTTCTTGGCCGCGTCGAGCTCCTCTTCCTCGGACTCGGACTCGTCCTCTTCCATCTCCTCTCCGCCGCTGCTGCGGCTGCTGTCGCTGTCCCCGCCGGCCATGAGCGCATCGAGCTCGTCGAGCCCTTCCCTCAGCGCCTCGACCGCGGCGGCCCTCGCAGCGGCGTCGTCGGCGGCGTTGTTGTTGCCACCGTTGTTCTTCTTCTCTTCCTTTCCTTCTCCTCCTTCTCCTTCGCCGCCAAACCCGTAGTCGTCATCGACGTCGACCACCGTGCCCTGCCTCTCGCAGAGGTCCCTCAGCCTCTCGGAACCCTCGCCAGCGACGACGTCGACGAACAGCTCGCGCCAGTAGGGGCGCGAGTAAGGGTTGGAAGGGTTGGCGCGGGCGCGGTCGGGGGGGTGGAACCAAAAGTTGAGGGCCAGGTGCAGCGGCGAGCAGATCGATTCGCTTGTCGCTGTCGTCGAAGAAGAAACATTACTACTGCTGCTGCTCACAACCTCGTGGAACCAGCCGCAGGGGAGGTAGAGCAGGTCCCCCGGACCGACGTCGACCGTCGCGGCCCGGTGCATCGGCAGCAGGGCCGCGTGCGCTGGCTCGCGGGGGTCGAGCGTCGAGAACGACGGCGGGTCGCCGAGGTCGTCGTCGCTTTCGTCGTCGTCGCCGTCGTCGTCGCTCTCTTCTTCTTCTTCCTCTCCTTCTCCTTCTCCTTCTCCGCTGTAGTCGTCCGCGACGGGGGCGCCCCTCTCGGCAGCCGCGAGGGCCGCGACGAGATCGGCGTCGTCGTCTTCGTCGTCGTCGTCGTCGCTGTTTCCAAAAAGCCTCTTCCGCTTCGCTCCGTCGTCGTCGCCGTCGCTCTCATCATCATCATCATCACTTTCGTCCTCCTCGTCTTCATCGTCGTCGTCGTCGACCTCCACCCCGTCGGCGAGCATCACCTCCCTCCACCTCCTGTACTCGTGCCTCCTCACCAGACGCTCGTCCCCTCCGTCCGCGCCCACCTCGCCCTGCGCACGATACACTATCCTCCCGTTGGAATGCACGAAGCGGGGCTTGCCTCCGACGGGACGCATCTCGCAGACCGCCCGGGGCGGGAAAAGCGTGAACTTCTTCGTGCCCCCGACGACGGCGTAGAGATTGTCGTGGAAGTCGTGGTGGAGGCCAGAAGAGGTCGAAGTGGAAGGAGAAGAAGAAGGATTTGTCGAACTACTGGAGCTCCTGCCGCACCAGAGGTTGACGCTCTGGAGGACGAGACCCTTTGCCAGCTTCGGCACGAGAGGGAAGTCGTCGGCCAAGGCTAGTGCTAATGGTCCCAGAGGAGGAGGCGGAAGAGTAGCTCCTTTGGTCTTGCCCCTCGGGGTCTTGGGCGGCTTCTGGGCAGAGAGGTAGAGCAGGGAGCCTTCGTCGCGGTTGCCCCCCTTTTTCGAAAAACTCGAACTTGAAGTCGAAGTCGAAACCTTGTCGATAAACTCGGCAAAGGTCATCTTCGCCTTGGCGCCTCCTTTACCGAACCGGTCCGAGGCATCCCTGCGGGTCTCGACGTCGACCAGGACGTGCCCTGCCTTGGCCTTGAGGTAGGCGGGGGTCCACCTGGAAGGGGCCGTGAAGAGTGTTTTAGTGCTCTTTTCTCCGCCGTCGTCGTCGCCGTCGCCGTCGTCGTCGAGCGCCGAGGCAGGGAGAACCCCGGGCTGCCTGGCGACGACGCAGCGCTCCCAGAACTCGCTGGACGAGGAGAGGCGCTGGACGACCGGCGGGGAAGTGTTCGTTGAGGGCCAGTCGGGCGCCGAGGAGAGGCCCGGGACGGGCGAGGAGGTGGTAGTGGTCGGGGTCGGGGTCGGAGCGGCTGATGCTGCTGCTGCTTGCTTGCCCTTTGGCGACAACGACGGCTGGCCGCCGCCGCCGCCTTTATTGATGCCGTTCGCAACTCCTCCGGCGGTGCTCCGCTGCCTGCACTGCGCCGCGCTCAGCGTGGCCGTCGTCATGGAGGTGCCTTAGTGAGAAGTGTGATGGGGATTTGAAGGATCCGTCGTGGAGAATTCCACGCGCGAGACAAGAGATGCTTTTTTGGAACGAATGCTCTCGCTTTCGAGGCGAAAAGAAAAAGTTTTTGTCGCCCGGGCGTTGCCTCTCGACGAGCGAGCGTGAAAAAACAGTCGACTCCATTTTCGCTCTTTCTTCTCCCTCTCTTTCTTTTCTTTTTCTTCTCCTCCTCGAGAGGCTCTTTCAAAAATCCCTTTGCTCGAGAGCCCCAAGCGATGTCGGCAGCAGTGGCGCTGTTTGCCGCGGGGCGTGGAGCTGCTGGAGCTGCTGGTGCTGCTGCTGCGAGCATCAAGCCGTCGACGTCGTCGATTTCGTCGACAGCACCGGCGACGGCGACGCGTCGTCATCCTCTTGTCTCGCGACGAGCAGAGAGGTTGATTCGAAGGTAGGCTCGGGTTGTTGCCTGCATGGATAGATAATAACTGATCTCTTGTCGTCGCTGCTGGCGTGAATGGGGATCAGAAGAGCTCCTGGCGCGTGCCCGACGAGTGCTAAGCGGGAGGTGGAGATCGACGGCGGCGGCGACGCTCGTTCGCTCAACGTCGTCGAATCGATTCCCCTCTTCGCGTGTCGTTCTCCACTCGCCGGCCCACGCCTGTCGTCTCTCCACCGTGCAGCGATGATGAGGGATCACGCCGTCGCCTGCAAGCGCTAAATTGAGGTTCGACGAGCTTTCTATCTCCTCCAAAACTCACCCCCACCCTTTCATCTTTGACACTCTCTTTTTTCTCAGGCCGACAACGAACCTAGCCGCTGCCGCCGCCGCCGCCGCTTCCTCTCCTTCAGACCCTTCCTCGTCAGCCGACCCGCCGCGCTCCTCGGCCCGCGCCAGGGCCATCGCGCCTCCCGCGATCGGCAACAGGAGCAGCAGCAGCAGCAGCGTGGACGTTGGCGAGGTCGCGCTTTCCGACTTTCCTCCCTCGGCCTCCTCCTCCTTGGCAGACTCGCCCGCGCCGTCGCCCTCGACCCCGCTGCGCTGCCCGGCCAACTTCAACCCGCCGCCCCCGGCCCCCGGCTTCGACTCCATCCCTGCCGCCCTACTCGCCGTCGCCCGCGGGGAGTTCGTCGTCGTGCTCGACGACGCCGACAGGGAGAACGAAGGGGACCTGATACTGGCAGCAGACGCGGCCACGACACCGAAAATCGCCTTTATGGTTGAGGAGACCTCCGGTGTGCTTTGCGTGGGTTTGCCCGGTCCAACCTGCGACCGTCTTTCTTTACCGCTGATGGTCCCCCCGGCGCACAACGAGGACGCGATGAGGACGGCGTTCACTGTCACCGTGGACGCGACGGAAGGGATCTCGACGGGGATCTCGGCGGCTGACAGGGCGAGGACGATCCGTCTTCTCGCAGGAGGGACCGAAAGCGGAGACGTCGTCGTCCAAGGAGAAGGAGAAGAAGCCTCGACCTCTTCTTCTTCTGCCTCCTCTTCTTCCTCTTCCTTCTCTGCCACGACTTCGGCCGCCGACCTCCGCCGCCCGGGGCACATCTTCCCCCTTCGGGCCCACCCTGGAGGGGTCCGCTCCCGCCCCGGGCACACCGAGGCCGCGGTCGACCTCTCGAGGCTGGCAGGTCGAAGGCCGGCGGGCTTACTGTGCGAGATCGTGGACCGAACCGCGAAAGACGGGTCGATGGCGAGGACGCCGCGGCTGCTGGCGTTCTCCAAAGAGGCGGGCCTGAATTGCGTGACTATCGCGGACCTGGTGGCGTTTATGGACGCGAGGGACGCCGCTCTCGAGGCCGAGAGCAAGGAGAAGAGGTGAAAGAAGGAGGAGGTTTTTTTTCGGGGGTTTTTTTCGTTTCTGAAAAACTTTTCAAAATCCCGGAACGGCGATTCCGCGTCCCCTCTTTTCCGTTTCGTTTATCAATTACCATCCGCGCGTTTCCTGGTTTTCGCATTTTAAAAACACTGGTTGAGATGGAGAGAGAAAGGGATAGAGGGGGAAAATGTAAACGCCGTTTTCTTCCGTTGAAACTTCTTCTTTTTTGATTTTTACAAAAACAACAATGGTGGTGGTGGTGGTGGTGGTGGTGGTGGTGGTGGTGGTGGCTACTTAGTTCTTTTCGTTCTCTCTCTCTCGATTACTGCTCTTGCGGCCTGCTCGAGGTCTCTGCCACGGGAGCAGGAGCAGCGGCAGCGGCAGCAGCAGCAGCGGCAGCAGCGGCAGCAGCGGCAGCAGCGGCAGCGGCAGCCCTCTCTTTCTCCTCCTCCTCTCGCTCGAACCTCGCCACGCACTCGGGCGCCGGCGCGGTCCTCGGAAGGTGCCTCCGGTCGTAGAGCAGGGAGTCGGCCACGTGCTCGTCGGCCTCGTCGTCGTTCTTGCGGTCGGCGTAGTCGCTCCACCACCTGTTGTTGCGTGGGTTTTCGAGTTTTTGGGGAGGAGAGAGGAAAGAGCGGAGGGGGGTGAGCGAGCGAGTGAGTGAGGAAGAGGAAAGGTGGTCGTTGAGGTCGAGAGAGAGAGAGGAAACCCTTCCTTCCTTCCCTCCTCCTCCTCCTCAAACTGACCTGTGCAGGCTCTTGTCGTAGGCCTGCTGCTTGTCCGGCCCCGGCGCGCCGGCGGGCCCGTAGATCGCGGCCAGGACGTGCGCCGGGCACGAGGTCTTTCCCGACGACAGCGCGGCCGGCGGCGGGGCAGTGTCGGCCGACGCTGTCGATGGCGAGCGTTCCAGGTCGGGAGAGGCCATTGTCGCTCGTTTCTTTCTCTGCTTCTTGTGCTGGGGCGAGGAAGAGCGCGTCGAGAGAGGTGCGGCTGGTGAGGAGGAGGAGGAGCAGAAGAAGAAGGAGAAGAAGGAGAAGAAGGGAGGGAGGGCAATGTGCCAGTCTCTTTCGAAGAGGAAGCTAGGAGCGAAGCAAGAGAGTAAAGGCGAGAAAGGCAACGGAAAGAAAAAAATCGAATAAAAAAAAGCAGCTCGCTCAATCCATCAATTACAATCTTTTTTGAAATTTCTCCTCTCCCCGTCTCTTTTCCGCCTCTACCTTTTCCTCTCCCCCGCCGCAGGTACGCCCGAGCGCTCAGAGAGCGAAACACGACGTACTCTCTGCTCCCCGGGTGCCGCGAAGCACGCTCGCGGCGTGCAAGGGCTGGTTCCGGGGGGGTGGGGGGCGAGCGGGGAGACTTCTTCTTGTTGTCTCTCTCTGGATTGACAAGAGAGCTCTCTCCTCTTTCTCTTCTTGCAGCCGCCATCGCCCCTCCCCTCCCCGCCGCAGCCCTCGCCCCGTTTTACGTTCCCTTGGCCCTCATCGAGCGCCTGCGGGACACTCTTCCACGTGCTTCTGCGAACGCGAAAGGCGCTGCGAGGATCTGCGCAAGGCGCTGGGAGTGCGAGAAATTCAAGCAACGCCGAAGGCGCACCTTCTTTTTTTTCTTCTTTGATGCTTCTTCTCGCTCAACCTTCGTTCGCCTTTTTTCAATCCTCCTCACTCACTCACACAGGCGCAGAACCACCCCACCAACCTACCAATCATGCCGGTCACCACCTCGACCGTCGGTGAGTATCTGTGAAAGGGAGAGAGAGGACCTTTGAGGCGGAGAAAAACAGAGGACCGTTGATGAAAGTATCGCCACGCTTCTCGATTTGTTCGCCGCGGAAGAAGAACGATCGCGAACCGAAAGAACCAATGCTCTCTTTCTCTTTCTTTCTCTCTCTCTCTCTCTCCTCCCTTCTCACGCCGCCTTCTTTTTCCTTAATCTCTTTCACAATGACAGGTTTCCCCCGTATCGGGCCCAACCGCGAGATGAAGAAGGCTCTCGAGAGGTAAGAGAGCGGTTTAATTTTGAAAGGGATGAGAGCTTGTTCTTCGCCATTACAAAACCGTCGTTTGCCGCTCAAATTTTTTCCTCTTTTTTTTTCGATGGCGGCGTGTTCTTGAAGAAGTGGCGCCCGAGCCTCCTGGGAGGGCACCAGCACTGCTTGTTTCTTCTTCCGTTATTTGCGACAACGCTCGCAGTACACCATTCCCTCCGCGCTGAGCCGTTGAAAGGGGGCAATTGGGCAGCGCTTGGAGTGACGCCGGCGAGCAATCGATTTCAACGATCAAAAAAACGACCTTTGAAGAACGAAAACAAAAGACCTGCCGCTCGCGTTCAAGTTTTTGCACACCTTTTGCTGCTGTCTTTTCTCTGCCCGCTTCGCTCTCGCTCTCTCTCTCTCTCTCTCTCTCTCTCTCTCTCTCTCTCTCTCTTTCTTGCTCTTCTTCTGTTGCTCTTCGTGCCGACGCGCACGCGCTCCTGTCGTTTCCAGATTCGAAAATTGGAAAGCAGAAGGAGAAATTCGCGCAGCGCGCTCCCTCTACTTTTCTTCTCTTTCTCGAAAACCCTGGAAAACTCACCTCTTCTTCTCTTTCTCTCTTCCACCTCCACCACCACCTCTCAATCAAACAGCTACTGGAAGAAGGGCATCTCCCAGGAGGAGCTCCTCAAGGTCGCGGCCGACGTCGAGGCCGCCGCCTGGAAGCTCCAGGCCGACGCCGGGGTCGCCCTCGTGGGCCTCGACGGCACGCTGTACGACCAGGTCCTTGACTGGACCTTCTACCTCGGCCTCGCGCCGGCCCGCTTCTCTGCGCTGTCCGGGCTGGACAAGTACTTTGCGATGGCTCGCGGCACCGAGGGTGCCGGAGCTCTGGACATGTCCAAGTTCTTCGACACCAACTACCACTACATGGTCCCCGAGCTCGACACGGCGACGCTGACCGGTGAGACTGGGAGAGAGTTGGGGAGAGATGAGAGAGAGAGAAAGAGGAACAGAGGAAGTTGGAGAGAAAAAGAAACCCGAAGAAAAAAAAACTCACTCGAAAAACTAACTTAAAAAATCACCCCCCCCCTTCCAGGCGCCACCCCCGACTTCACCACCTACCTCGACCGCGTCAAGCGCGGCCAGGCCGCCATCGGCAAGGCCGCCGCCGTCCCGATCCTCATCGGGCCCAACACGCTGGTCGGCCTCGCCAAGCCCGCCGAGGGCACGACGACCCTCGACAAGACCGCGGCCGTCAAGGCGCTCGTGCCGCACTACGAGGCCGTGCTCAAGGAGCTCAAGGCCCTGGGCGTGCCCGAGGTGCAGATCCACGAGCCGATCCTGGCGTCGCAGACCGCCAACGACCTGCGCGCCGACTTCGAGGCGTCGTACGCGACGCTGACCGGTAAGAGTGAAAAGTTTTTTCTTTTTTTTGAGCTTGTTTTTTTTTTCGAGAAAAAAACCAGAAAAAAAAAAACTCACCTCTTCTTTCTTTCTTTCTTCCTCTTCTTCCAACCTCCACCTCTCCACCTCCAATGTAGCCGTCGGCGTCCCCATCAACCTGGTCACCTACTACGACGACATCGGCGAGGCCTACTCCTGGGCCGTCCAGCTCCCCGTTGCCGCCGTCTCGCTCGACTTCCTGGGCGTGCCCGGCTCGGCCCACAAGAACGCCACCGCCGCCCTGATCGAGGAGCACGGCTTCCCCAAGGGCAAGCGCCTCGGGGCCGGTGTCGTCGACGGACGCTCCGTCTGGGCCGACGGAGGCTCCGCCGCCACCTTTGTTGCGGCCTTGCTCGCCAAGGGCATTGACGACATCTCGGTCCAGTCGTCGGTCTCGCTGCAGCACCTCCCTTACGACGTCGAGCTCGAGAAGAACCTCCCCGAGCACCTGCAGGGCAAGCTTGCCTTCGCCGCCCAGAAGGTCAAGGACATCGTCTCTGCGGCCAAGGAGGGACCCACGGCCAAGGCCGTCGCGCTCACCGAGGCGCTGGCCCCCGTCGCCAACCCGGTCGCCGACATCGAAAAGTCCAAGTTTGTCCGCGAGCTGCCGTTCGATGAGCGCCGCGAGTCGCAGATCAAGACGCACGCGTTCCCCACGACTTCCATTGGTTCGTTCCCGCAGACCCCTGAGATCCGCAGGGCGCGCCTGGCCTTCAAGAAGGGACAGCTGTCTGCCGCCGACTACGAGAAGGAGGTAAGGAGAAGACAGGAGAACAGAAGAAGAGAAAGGTGGAGAAGAGAGGAAGGGGAAGAGAAGTTTTTTTTTCAAAACTTTTTTCACTCAACTTCTCACCCCCACCAACCACCTCTACCAACCACCACCTCCAATAAAAAAAACAGGTCAACGACTACATGAAGTACGCCGTCGACGAGCAGGAGCGCATCGGCATCGACGTGCTGGTCCACGGCGAGCCCGAGCGCACCGACATGGTCGAGTACTTTGGCCAGAAGCTCGAGGGCTTCACCTTCACCGACAACGGGTGGGTGCAGTCGTACGGCTCGCGCTACGTGCGCCCGCCGATC
>Ga0114918_10001168_pt1 | contig 23400 bp, 16 predicted proteins | sample LantaG_FD_87015 | JGI IMG/M metagenome (GOLD analysis project Ga0114918, IMG submission 87015) | Deep subsurface microbial communities from Baltic Sea to uncover new lineages of life (NeLLi) - Landsort_02402 metaG | ecosystem: Environmental > Aquatic > Marine > Oceanic > Sediment | place... | reverse complement strand
GGTTGGTGTGCTGGTTGGTGTCGGAGTGATGGTTGGCGTGGGGGTTGGGGTGGGGGTGAAAGTAGGTGTGGGAGTGGGCAAGCCCTCCTCACCCTCCCCTACAGGGGAGAGGTCAGGGGTGGCATTGGGGTTGGCGTTCTCCACGGGCGGTGGCGTCGGCGAGAGAGGTGGGGGGGCGGTATCGGCGCTGGCGGGGGCCTCTTCGATCAGCATCAGCGGCGCGCCCCCCATCAGACAGCCCCCAGCACAGTCGGCGCCGGGAAGGTCGAGGAAGTAGTAGCCGCGCTCGGGGTAGACGTAATGGGCCGCGCCCCGCACGTTCACCAGCAGCGCACGGGTCGTCCGCGCCGGAATCATCGCGGTCTGGAGTTCAGGCGTGCGCGCCCAGACCACGGTCGTCGTCCGCGGGCCCCGGTCTATCGTCACGACCGAGATCTCGTCGCGGCGGTCCCAACTGCCGCCCCGGAAACCCGAAAAGTAGACCGTCGCGACCTGATAGGCGGTGAAGGCGGGGCGACGGCTGCCGTCCAACCGCACCAGCCCAAAAGGTTCGGGATTGGCGGCGCGGTCAGTCTCGGTGTCAGCCATCTTGTAAACGGCGATGCGCTCTGCACCGGCGGCCAGCCCCAGGCTGAAGGCCTGAATGAGGAAGATGGACTGTTCCTCTAGCGAGACGTTGAACTGGGCGTTGGGCACGGGCCAGGCGGGGTCGTTGGAGGGGGCAGCGTTGGTCTCTGCGATCCATATCGGCTTGTGGATGCCCCGGTTGTGCATCAGGCGGTAATAGTGAGCCGTCAGGTCGTAGACGGTTTCGGGCTGAAAGTAGATGTGAAGCGTGGCGGCGTCGAAGTAGTAGTCGTTGGCTGCGGCGTTAGGGTCGGCGACGAGCGCGTCGAGAAACTGGCCAAACCAGTGCTCGTTCCACCAGTGGGTCACAGCCGCCATGTGAATGACAGCGTTGGGGTTGGTCTCTTTCGCCACGCTGTAGGCGACGCGCAGCAATTGGACGAAGTCCGCGACGGAGCCCCCCCAACTCATGTGCTGCGTGTCGGAGATGTCGGGCTCATTCCAGACGATCCAGTGGTCAATGCGGCCGGCGTAGCGGGCTACGATGGTACGCACGAAGTTAGCCCACAGGTTGTTGGAGTCGTCAGCGGGGAGGTATAGGCCCTGGGGGACGCCGGGGCCTATTCCCAGGTCGGTGGCCCAGCCGGGCGTGGTGACGAGGAGACCAACGACCTGGCGGCCGGCCGATAGTTCTGCCGCCAGTTGCCCGTCTGAGATAGGTACGACGTTCCACTCGTCGGGACCGTTGGGCTGGATCTCGTTCCAGCGGAAGGTGACGCGCTCCCAGCCAGCACCCAGGGCGCTGGCGGCGGCCGGGGCAGCATAGGCTTCGACGACGCCGAACCGGTAATCGGGAACGCCTGCTGCGGCCACGGTGGGTGCCTGTGGGCTGAGGACAGCAACCACCAGGAGTGTGGCGACGAAAACGAAGTGAAGCCACCGGGTTCTCATCACCATCTATTGCCCCACCTTCTCCAGCGTTTGAACCCTGTGCAGATGAACTTGGGTGCGTTCCATCTCAGTTGTAGGGCGGATTGGTAATCCGCCAACTGGCCGGAATATCATTCCGGCCTACAATATCCGCCAACCCATTTGAAACACACCCGATGAACTTGACAGCGGGGACAGTCCCTCATCCCGGATTCCTCGGGCGGCGTGATTCTCCGGGTCTCTCGCGCTTGCCTTGACCGAGTCACTGGCGAGTGGCCCGTATGATAGCACAGGCGGCGGCAGTGTCAAGCCTGCTATTATTATCCAGCATCCAGCCCCCAGCCCCCAGTATCCAGCATCCAGCACCAGATGCCTCCTGTTTGCCAAAAGGCCCTGCCTGTGCTAGAATACCCGGCGCTTTCCCAGGCGGGGGTAGGCACCTGGAAGGTGCTGCGAATGGGGGGGCGGCTTCGAGCCGCCGTTTTCACGCTTGCCCCGTCATCACCATCCCCCCCCCGGAGTGCAAGACGAGTATTGCGCGTGAGGAGGTCCCAATGGAAGACCCGACGTCTGACGTCCAGCCTGAGCAGCAGAAAGGTTCGCCTGATCTTTCTATCGCCGAACTGGGGCTGCGTACCCGCGCCAGAAACGCGCTGCTCGGGGTGGGTATCAGCACCGTGGGCGACGTGCTGACCAGGCTCGAGGAGGGAGACAAAGCGATCACCGGCCTGAAGGGCTTCGGGCCTAAGTCGCTGGCCGACCTCAAGGAACGATTGCGGGAACGTGGCTTCGTCCTGCCAGGTGAGATAGTCACACCCCCCGAGGTCATAGAGGCCGTACCGGAGGAGGATGCTGCTGCCGTTGCGGTGGAGGCCGTGCCGGAAGAAGAGGAGAGGCCGGAAGCGGTCGGCGCTGTGGCGGTGGAGGCCGTGCCGGAGGCAGAGGTGCCAGGCGAGGTTCCCTCGTTCAGCCAGCGGCTCGGGGCTACCTTTGCCCAGGTCCGCGAGCAACTGAGCACCGGGGCCTGGCTCTACGGCGTGATCGGCGTGCTGGTTATCGTTGCCCTGCTTCTGCCCCCTATCTCGCTCCTGGAACGGCTGGGCATCGTCGGTTACACCACCATCAACGCTGAAAACAGCGCCACCTCTCATCCCGACGGGCTGACGCTGAGCGTGGACCCCGCAGCCTTCGCCGGCAAGTTGCGGGTGCGGCTGGAGTCAGTGCCGCGCCTGGAGTTCCTGGAAGGCTCGGCCGGTGCCGCGCTGCGCAAGGCGGTCGAGTCTCTGCCTGACTACCTGGTCGTCAAGAGCCCCCTTTATCAGATCCAGGCACGTGGCCAACCCTCTCAGCCAGTGATAATTGACGTGGCGGTGCCCAACGACGCAGAGCCGTGGGAGACGCTCGACCTGTATACCTGGACTGGCGAGACGTGGGAATGGGTGGGCAGTGAACTCCACACCGACGTCGCCGAGCATGAGTTTATCCGCGTTATCCGCGCCCAGGCGACCGACATCCCCGCCTGCCTCGTGATCGTCCAGGCTGGGCCGATCACGCCGACTGTCTCCGCCTACCTGGGGCCGGACGACGACCCGGCGGCGGCCGGCACCGGTGTGCTCGACGAGGTTAATCCTACCGGACTGTTCTTGGGCACGGATGGCGATTTTGTAGGCGACCCCGACGGCCTGCTGCAACCAGGCGAAGTAGGGGCGGGGTCACCCCATCCCTACGCCGTGCTGCCCACTCTGCGCAACTGGGCTCCCGGTGCGACCGTCAACCGGGGCCTGCTTTCCGACCTGCTGACAATACCCGAAATCCAGGAGAACCACGTCACCAACATCGTGCAACTGTGCACCGAAAGGGGCTTCGCTGGCGTGGATGTTGATTACCGGGGAGTCGCGCCCGACGAGCGTGACGCTTACACCGCTTTCGTCAGCGCACTCTCCCGTGCCCTTCACGCCGCAGGGCTGCGGCTGACCATCGCCGTCGAACCCCCGACGCCTACCGACGGCGGGTGGGATACAGGGGGGTACGACTGGGCAGCACTCGGCTCCGCCGCCGATGCGGTCAAAGTCCCCTTCCCCGAAGACCCCGCTGCTTACGTCGAGGGAGGCGAGACAAAGCAGTTGCTCGATTGGGCCACGGCCCAGGTGGAGCGCCACAAACTGCACATGCTGGTCTCCTCCCTCAGCGTGGAACGGAGCGGCGACGCGGTTGACTACGTCTCGCTGGAGCAGACGTTGGCCCCCTTCGGAGAAGCGGTGGCCCTCGACGAAGTAAGCCGGGTCGAGCCCGGCAGCGAGGTGGAATTCGGTCTTTCGGGGACGGGAACGATCCTAGGCATCGTGCCCCAGGAGGCCATGGGGACGTACCGGATCGAGTACCGGGCCGACGATGGGGAGACCCACACCGTCTGGCTAGGCACGGCCGCTAATCTCGCCGCCAAGTTGCGCTGGGCGCAGCGTTACCACCTGGGCGGCATCGCCGTGGCCGATATGTCCGCTCCCGGCAACGCCGAGGGCATTGTGGACGCGGTGGCAGCCTATCGCACAGCCGCCACCCCTCCCACGGGTCAGGAGATGGAGGTCGTCTGGACCGCTGCTAGCGCGGCGGCGACTGTAGACCAACAGCATTCACCGCTCACCGAGCCTGGCTATACCTGGATGGTGATGGTCACGACCGGCACGTACACCGTCGGCGCGACAATTGCGGGCTTCGACCACGGCTCCGTGGCGGTCACAGTAGCCGAGCCGACGCCGGTGCCCACGCCGATGGCAGCCACGCCGGAGGTGACGGCGACAGTGGAGACGACGCCGACGCTGGAGGCTACGGGGGAAGCAACTTCCACCTGCCTCGGCGCCTCCTACGTGGCCGATGTGACCATCCCCGACAACACACAACTGGACAATGGGGAGGAGTTCGTCAAGACCTGGCGCGTGCGCAACAGCGGCACCTGCGCCTGGCCTGAGGACACTGTCCTGGCCTTCTCCAGCAACGCGCAGATGGGAACGCCGGATAGCGTCGAGGTGGGCGCAGTGGAGCCTGGCAAAGAAGTGGAGGTCAGCGTGGAGATGAAGGCCCCTGCCGAGCCAGGTGTCTACACCGGCGTCTGGCGCATGAAGACAGCGGAGGGGTTCTTCGGCACCAACCTCTTGGTGGTGATCCAGGCCGGGGAGGCGGCGGAGGCACCGCCTCCCGCACCCGCGCCGGTCAGCGTCGGCTCGTTCGAGCTGGGGGGACACATCCGCGACACCGGTTTCCCATACGCCAATAAAATGCACTATGCAGGCATGAATTGGGCCAAGGTTCAGGTACATTATGGGCAGGATGCTTCGGGCCTCATCGCAGTCTCGCACGCCAACGGCTTCAAGATACAGTTGAGCGCCCTGGGTACACCTGGCATGGTCACTCAGTCTGGCTTCGAGCAGAACTTCGCCAACTGGGTGGCCGGGCTGGCGGCTGCTGGGGCCGACGCCATCGAGATATGGAACGAGCCCAACATTGACCGAGAATGGCAGATTGGCTACATCAGCCCGCAGGCATACACGAACCTGCTGTGTGCAGCCTACAGCGCCATCAAAGCCGCGAACTCTGGCACTGCCGTCATCAGCGCCGCGCCGGCCCCGACCGGCTACTTCGGCGGCTGCGGGCCCAACGGCTGTGATGATCTGCCTTTCCTACAGGGAATGTACAATGCTGGCGCTGCCCAATGCATGAACTATATCGGTGCCCACCACAATGCCGGGGCCACCTCCCCATCGGCACGCATCGGCCATCCAGCCGACCCCGGAAGTACGCATCACTCGTGGTTTTTCTTGCCGCAGACCGAAAACTACTATAACACCTTTGGGAGCACACGCCAACTCTTCTATACCGAGATGGGATACGTCACTCCGGAGGGCACTTGCCCGAACCTGCTTCCCAGCAACTTCAGCTGGGGGAACGGCACGTCACTGGCCCAGCAAGCGGCCTGGCTGACAGAGGCTGTACAACTGAGCATCCAGACCGGAATGGTGCGTTGTGTCATCGTGTGGAACGTCGACTTTGTCCGCAATGACTGTGGCGATTGCAACATACACGAGAGAGACTGCGACCCGCAGGCCAGTTTCGCCATCATCCGCCCCGGCGGGGGTTGCCCGGCCTGCGAGTCGCTTCACGCCGTGCTGGGCTCGCGCTGAGATGTGTTGACCAGGACCGCGGGCTGTGCTATACTGATGCTAGGTGTGTGGCAAGGAATTGGTGGGAGACTGATTTCAAAATGTCTGCGATTGATAATCACCTTATGGTTCAGGTCAGTGTAGATGAAATAAGACAAGATTTATCAGCCTATCTTCTGCGTGTGGAAGCTGGTGAGACACTTGTTATTGTGAAAGCCGGTAAACCAATGGCAGAACTCAGGCCCGTTACTTCAACTTCTAAGCCAGTACGACCTTTTGGATTATGCACCGGAGAGTTCGTTGTGCCAGACGGCTTTGATGATCCATTACCAGAGAACATCATTCAAGAGTTCGAGGGACGATGAGACTCCTTTTGGATACTCATATCTTTCTTTGGTTCATCAGCGGGGATGAACGTTTGCCAGAAGGTATGCGAGATAGCATTCGTGATCTCAATAACGAAGTCTACTTGAGCACCGTGTCGCTATGGGAAGCAATCGTCAAACACCGACTTGGCAAACTTCCGTTGCCTCAACCTCCAAACATCTATCTACCGATACAACGCCAAAAACACCAGATAGCCAGTTTGTCTCTCGATGAAGCCAGTGTGTCTCAACTCGCTGGTCTTCCGCAAATTCACCGTGACCCATTTGACCGTATGTTGATCTGTCAAGCACTGGAACACGGTTTGACCGTTGTAACAGTGGACGATGCCCTTTGTGCTTATCCTGTCCCCATCTTGAACCGCGCCTGACACATGCTTGCAGCCGCCCAGGTGGGAGTTGCTCGGCCTGCGATGCGCTCCACGCAGTATTGGGCACGTGCTGAGGTGTGTTGACCGCGACCGCAGGCCGTGCTATACTGGTTCGGTGTTGTGGTTATCATCGCGTGTATCTTCTTCGGACTGCCCTAGCATGTACTTTTTCTGAGCGACAAGGTGAATAAGATAGGGGGTTCGGCTGCCGCCGAGCCCCTTTGACCATAAGGAGATCACAATGTCTGATTCCTCGCATGGCAATCAGGGGTTAAGTAGCAAACGACTCTATGTCGTGATTGCAACCTGGCTCATCCTCGTCCTGGTCGGAGGGTTCTGTACCTGGTATGGCTGGTTCGGTCCTGGCAGTGGACGCGTCCAGCAGGAGGTGGAGGCCACGCCTACTGGTGAAGCCGCTATTCCCACTGTGGAGGCAACCGCCGTCCAGCCCACTCCCACGAGCGCTGCTGTGCTCCCCACCGTCCCGCTGGCAGAAGAAACCTTCGGCTACGGCATCGCCGCCCACGGCGTAGTGGGTGACGCCGATTATACCATGGGCCAGGTGAAGAGCCTCGGTCTGGGCTGGGTCAAGCAGCAGGTGCGTTGGTCCCACTTTGAGGGCAGTCCAGAAGAGATGGACTGGAGCGGCTTCGACTGGGTCGTGGAAGCCGCCAACCGGCGGGGCATCAAAGTTATGTTCAGTGTCGTGGACGCGCCCCACTGGTCGCGCACTTACTTCGACGACAACGTGGAAGGCGCGCCTCCCGATGACCTGACCCTCTTCGCTGGCTTCCTGGGCCGCATGGTGGACCGTTACCAGGGCCGCCTCCACGCCATCGAGATCTGGAACGAGCAGAACCTGGACCGCGAGTGGGACACCGCCGAGGGAGTCAACCCTGAGCGGTACGTCGAGATGTTGCGGCTGGCCTATCAGACCATCAAAAGCCGCGATCCCAACGTCATCGTCATCAGCGGCGCGCTCTCGCCCGTTGGATCTACGAAAGTTGATGGCAATCGCGTCATCTGGATGGACGATTTCGACTACTTCGACCGCATGGTTGCGGCAGGCTTCCTGGACTACTGCAACTGCGTGGGCGTGCACCACAATGGGATCAACATGCCGCCCAACGTAGCGTGGGATGAGGGGTACGACGACCCGACAGCACAGTTCCGTGGCCCCTTCGACAATCCCGACCACAGTTGGTCCTTCAAATCCACCCTCTGGGGCTACCACGACCGCATCGCGGCTGCTGGGAGCGATAAGCCGCTCTGCGTGACGGAGTTCGGCTGGGCCTCGGCCGAGGGCCTGGGTGGCTATCCGCCAGGCTTTGAGTTCGCGCTGGATAACACCCTGGAGGAGCAGGCACAGTGGGACGTAGAGGCGTTCCAGCGGATGCGGGAATGGGGCTTCGTGCGGCTGGCCTTCCTCTGGAACCTGGACTTTGCCAACAAGTGCAACCGCGACCCTACCGACCCCAACGCCCCCTATAGCCTGCTGGACTTTGATGGGGTTGACCGCCCGGCCTTCGGTGCCATCGGCGCAATGGAAAAGCCCTGAGCAATGAACAATGAAGCATGAAGCAATGAACAATGAACAATCTCGCCGCCGTCGCCGGATTGTCAGACTTGCGTTCCTGGACCTTGTGCTTCTGGCTGTTGGCTTTTGGCTTTTGAAATTCGCCATTCGCAATTCGCAATTCGCAATTCGTTATCCGCAATCCGCAATTCACACCACACCCACCTCGTGGCCCCGCGTGCGCTTGTCTTCCCCTGAGTATGGCATGCAGGCCTTCCTGTGGTGGCACGAAGATGAGATACTGCAACGCGACCTGCAGTTGATCCGTGACGCTGGTTTCGGATGGGTTAAACAGCACGTCGCCTGGAGGGACGTCGAAGGGATCGCCAAGGGCCACTACGACTGGTATTTCACCGACCGCATCGTCGCCGACGCGGAGCGATTGGACCTGAACGTGCTTTTCCGCCTCGACCGTGAGCCGGTATGGGCTTTGCCGCCCGACGGGACAGACGCCGATAGCGGCCCTCCAGAGAATCCGCAGGACTTCGGCGACTTCTGCCACGCCCTGGCCAACCGGTACCAGGGACGAGTGCAGGCCTACCAGGTGTGGAATGAGCCCAATCTGGCCCGCGAGTGGGGAGGGCGGGTGCCCGATCCGGCCGGGTACATTGAACTGCTGCACGCATGTTACATCGGCATCAAGACCGCCGATCCGGACGCGCTGGTCATCTCAGCCGGGCTGGCGCCTACCGGCAACGGCCCGCCCGAGGCCATCCCCGACGTGGAGTACCTGATCGGGATGTACGAGGCCGGAGCAGTGCCCTACTTCGACCTGCTGGGGGTCAACGCCCCCGGCTACAAGGCCCCGCCCGAGGTCTCACCCGATGAGGCTGCTACCACACCCGAGTACGGCAAACAGCGCTTCTTCTGCTTCCGCCACGTCGAGGACGCACGCGAGACCATGCTGCGCTACGGCGACGGCGACAAGCAGGTGGCGGTGCTGGAGGTGGGTTGGACCACCGACCCGCGCCCGGACTCACCGTATCACTGGCACGCTGTTACCGAAGAGCAGCAGGCCGACTACCTGGTGCGGGCCTTCCACTATGCCAAGGAGCACTGGTCCCCCTGGGTCGGGCTCATGACGGCGATCTCCGTTGCCGACCCCCGCTGGACCGAGAAGGACGAGCAATACTGGTGGGCCATCACCGAGCCGGGATGGCCCGAGACCCACGTGCGTCTGGCCTACGAAGCGTTACGTGATATGGAGAAATGACCTCAGCCATTAGCCGGTAGCGGTTAGCCGTTAGCCGTCAACCGCTGCTAACCGCTGACTGCTACCGCTGACTGCTGACTGCTAAAATGCTGGTGATTGATGGCTCCCACGGCGAAGGAGGAGGGCAGGTTCTACGCACTGCGCTGGCACTGGCGACCCTCACCGGGCAACCGATGCGCATCGAGCACATCCGCGCCGGGCGCAGGAAGCCGGGCCTCCGGCCCCAACATCTCACCGCTGTGCGAGCGGCTGCTGCCGTGTGTGAGGCACACCTGGAAGGTGACGAGTTGGGCTCTCAAATGCTCACCTTCGCCCCTGGCGGCCCGCCCCGCCCCGGCGAATACACCTTCGATGTGACCGAGGCGGCCCGGGGTGGTAGTGCTGGATCGGTGGGCCTGGTGCTACAGACAGTGCTCCTGCCGTTGGCACTGGCCGATGGAGAATCGCACCTGACGCTGCAAGGCGGCACACACGTGCCCTGGGCTCCACCGGTATCCTACCTCGAGCACATATTCTTGCCCACCCTGGCGCAGATGGGCGTGACCGCCAGGTTAGAGTTGACGCGCTGGGGGTTCTACCCAGCCGGGGGCGGCGAGATTCGGGTACAGGTCGTAGGGCGGGAAGATCTGCTCGATCCCATCACCCTGGTCGAGCGGGGGGAACTTCAGCGCGTCTGGGGCACGGCGGCGGTGATGAACCTGCCGGCTCACATCCCACAGCGCATGGCCACCCGTGCCCGCAACGTCCTGGCAGAGGCGGGCCTCCGGGCGCAGGTAGAGCCACGCCGGCTGCGCGGGGCTGGGCCGGGGGCTGGCATCTTCCTGTTTGCCGAGTACGCGCACGCTGCCGCCGGCTTCACCGCCTACGGACACAGGGGCCTGCCGGCCGAGCGCGTGGCCGAGGCGGCCTGCGAGGGCCTGCTGGCCCATCATCGCTCCGCTGCCCCGGCCGACCCGCATCTGGCCGATCAATTGGTGCTGCCCATGGCTCTGGCGGCGGGAGGGTCTCGAGTGATCACTTCGCGGGTGTCCCAGCATTTGCTGACCAACGCCTGGGTCGTCCAGCAATTCCTGGCGCGGGAGTTGCACATCGATGGGGAACCAGGAGCGCCGGGCACACTGACTGTAGGGGCGCGGTCACCGCGCCCTGACGGAGGAGAGCATGATTGAGATCGTCTTTCTGGGTACTTCCGCGTCGGCTCCCTCAATCCACCGTGGGCTTTCGGCGCAGATTGTCCTTCACAAAGACCACCGTTTTCTGGTGGACTGCGGCGAAGGCACACAGCGGCAAATCTTGCGCAGCGGCCTGGGCTTCAAGCGGCTCAACAGGATTTTCCTCACCCACGGCCACCTCGACCATATTCTTGGTCTGGGTGGGTTGGTCTCCACCTTCGCACGTTGGGAGACGATTGACCATCTCGAGATTTACGGTGGCGCTTGGGCGCTCGAGCGGGTGTATGCCCTGATCTACGGCGTGGTGCTGCGGGGTGCCGAGCCCCCACTTAAGATTGATTTCATTGAGGTGCGGCCCGGGGTGGTGCTGAAGGATGACACTTTCGAGATCATAGCCTTTCCGGTTAGCCACCGCGGGCCGAGCCTGGGCTACCTGTTTCGCGAGAAACCGCGTCGCCCATTCCTCAACAAGCAGGCGGAGGCGCTGGGCGTGCCACGAGGGCCGGAGCGACGGCAATTAGTCGCTGGCGAATCGGTGACGTTGCCCGATGGTCGTATGATCCACCCCGACGACGTGCTGGGCCTGCCACGGCCTGGCGCGTGCCTGGCCCACGTTGGCGACGCTGGGCGCACCGACAACCTGGAGGCGGCAGTACATGGAGCCGATATGCTGGTCATCGAGGCCACGTACTTGCAACGCGAGGCGGATATGGCGCGCCGTTTTGCTCATCTCACGGCAGCGCAGGCAGCACAATTAGCCCGGCAAGCAGGAGTCCACCAGCTGGTGCTGACCCACATCTCGCGGCGCTATCACGAGGCAGAAATCCTCGAGGAAGCGCGAGCCATTTTCCCCGAGACGGCCGTCGCCCGTGATTTCGACCACTTCCGCGTGTTGCGCAGAGACGTGAAGCGCAAAACGTGAAACGCGAAAGGATTCCAATGCTGACTGCTCGACACGTACCACGCAACATGCACCACGTCTCACGCATCAAGGGCTTGCCAGGAGTGGACGGATGGACTATAATTGAGCAGAACGAGGGGAAGAAATATGCCAGCGTACCGTAAGGCCAGCATTCGGGAATTGGCTTCGGCCGCCTACGAATTGAATTCAGGCGTCGTCGAGGGACGGCTGCATCGCGACGCAGAGGACGGCCGGTGGATGGTGGACGACGCGAAGTTGAACGAGTGGCTGTCCAGGTACGATGGTCAGGAAATTGTCCTCATCGTCGCCTCGTTAGAAGACGACCGCCCCATCCTGCCCAAGGTCTGCCGCACCTGCGGTAGAGAGTACAAGGGCATTGAGTGCCCACATTGCCGCGAAGCCCGCATCCGCCTGCGGGGTTATTAAGCCACAACCGTTACACACGCCATGAGAGAAGCCGCAAGACAGGCCTCCCTCTCTTTTATTGCGCCCCGTACGGCCCTGGGCTATTGCTATAGAATGCTGACCCGCATCTGCTGGCCAACTTCGATGGTGTAGATACAGGGAAGGGCGATCCTGTCCCTACGTCAATCGGCCTGAGCCTCGGCCAGCACATCCTCCTGTAAGATCGCCCGGGCCTCGACGGCGATGCGGCCCATGTCCATAAATACCAGGGCCAGTTTGGCGTCGGGGTTGGCCAGAGTGACCAGGATCGCCTCCTCGCCGATGGACGTCAAAAAGACATAGCCGGTACCTTGTCCCTCGACGTAGACCTGCTTGACTTCTCCTGATAGTAACTCTCTCGCGATGCGCTCACCCAGGGTGAGCACAGCCGCCGACATAGCACCAATTTCCTGCTCGTCGGTGCCACTAGGCAAGGCCGATGCCAGTACCAGCCCCTCGGAACTGACAATAGCCGATGCCTCGATGTTGGGCGTAAGCCCTTGCATCTGGCGTAACAATATGCCTAATCTTCGGATTCGATCATCGACGCTAGCCATTTAAGTGCCCTCCTCAAGAATGAATTCTGTGAGCCCGCCCGTCCAGCCGTCCCTCGGCCTGCGACCGCTGCCGGTGAGACAGGAGGGATTGTGTCCTGCTCCAATGCACTCATCACGTCTTTTTCCAACGCCAGCAACTCGGCCTTGATCTCTTCGAGATGATGGGGGTACTGCAATCTAGCACGAAGGGTGCTCACTCGCTCCGGAAAGAAGCCCATGTCCAGCGATTCGAGCTTGGCCCGCAGGTCACTCACGTAATCCTCCCGTGTCTCAGGTGCCTGCCCCTCGCTGGCCAACCTGCGCAACTCTTCGATGGACGAGGCTGCCTCGGTCCATTTGCCCGCCTCGCGCGGGGCGATCCCCATAGTCCGGGCCACGTGACCCTCAAGCATGTCCACGTCGTGCAACACCAGGGCCAGGTTGGCGTCCGCTGAGGCAATCGTCAGCAGAACCGCTGCTTCGCCGATGGCCCGCAAGATAGCATATCCGCCCTCCCCCTCGACGTACGCCTGGCGCATATCGGACCCCAGTTGTTCCAGAGCGACGCGCCGCCCCAGCAAGGCGACCGGCGCGGCCATCGCCGCCACGCTTTCCGCCTCCACACCGTCTGGCATCGCCGAGGCCCACAGTTTCCCGCCGGGGCTGATCAGGGCCAGAGCTGCGATGTAGGGCCGTCGCCGGGTGACCTGTGCCAGCAGGTTCTTCAGAGGATCCGCCAGTGTCGCTGGGGAGCCGCTCTCCCGAATGCTACGGAGACTTTGTTGGAGGCCTTCCCCTTCCTGAACGGCGTCTTTGTGCAGTTCGTTTATTTTCATTCTATCTCGCTTTCACTTGATGCGTGCTGCACCACCCAGTCTATTGTACAGAGGATATCGCACGGTGTGGCCCGTTGCCAGATAGGGTGCTATCGCTTCCAGGACGGATAGTACGCTGATCCGGTCGTGAGCGACGCAGCCTGGGAACGGCAACAGAGCAACCTGTCGCCCTGCCTGACCAGGGCCGACTAGCTTCAGTGCTTGACCCACCTCGCCCGGTGATAGCGCACCGGGCAGGTCCTGCTTGTTGGCGACGACAAACATTGGAACGCCATTGGCACGGGCAGCGAAAAAATCGAACATCTGGCCGGCGTCGGCAAAGCGGCCCCGATCACTGCTATCCACCAACATCAATATGCCATTACATTCGATGATGAGCGTCTCCCACATGAAGGCGAAACGCTTTTGCCCTGGTGTGCCGACCAGGTGCAACGAGGGACCGCTGGGCAACGTGACCCGGCCGAAGTCCATCGCCACCGTCGTCTGCCGTTTGACGTGCCGGCCTACGTCGGTGTTCACTTCAGTGTTCACACCGCGAATCTCGTTGACGGTGTTGATGAGCGCTGTTTTGCCAGCGTTAAAGGGTCCTGTGACGATCAGTTTAAGGTAGACCACGTTCGTTATTCTTCTGCGTTGCGCCCTGGTTGGTAGCTCAGCGCTGGGGCGATGAGAAAGTGGGCCGCCAGCAGACCCGCACTCAGGACTAGGCTTATGGCGGTCAGCGCAGCCACGCCAGCCAAAGCCAGACCTAACGGTAGTAGCGCCAACGTCAGCGCTTCGACAGTTGACACCGGCCCGGCCGCCATCCGACCACCCACCAGGGCCAGCAAAGCAACACTGGCCAGGGCGATGGCGCTAGCGTCCATGCGCCATAGTACCACAGATGCCGCTCCCACGCCAGCGACGACACTCAACACAGCGCCAACGGTCAGGCGTAGCGCAGGCCCAGCCTGCGACAACGTACCCCACGCGAAAAGCGCCACAGCCAGCGCGGCTACCACGACGCCGGGAGCAAACAGTCCTTGCAGCGCCCGCGCCCGCCGCGCCTCCGCTACGGCGGGCGCGCCGGTCAACGCCGGTTCGCTGTCGGCCAGCGGGCTGCCGGCCAACTCGCTTTTGGTTGCTTGCACCAACACCCGCGCCTCGTCGAGAGCAGCCGCACCATACGGATCGCCCGCCGGGATGAGAGTCAGGCGAATCAGGTCATGGCTGACCAGGTAGGGGTTGGGCACGGATGGGGCCGCATCGCCCAGAGCGGCCCCGGCCCACATCGCCTCGGCGGCGGCCAGTTCGCCGCGCAGGTGGGCGGCGTCCGCGGCCATAGTCTCAAGCATGACCAGTGAATGGTCCAACTCGGCCCGGGCTGTAGCCAATGGGTTGTCCTGGGGATTGGCATTGGGCATGTCTTGAGCGGCAGCGCGTCGCAAATCGGTGGCGACTTCGGCTAGATCAGCGACCGCAGCGTCAATGATGGTCGGCAGCGCCTGCAGGGCAGGCACATCACTCATACGAGGAGCCAATTCGGGAAACTCGGTGGGCACACGGGTCAGCCCAGCGCTAGCGTTGGCCAGTTCCTCACTCACGCCGACCAGCCGCCCGCTGGCTTCGTCCAATGCCACTGTGATATGAGTGGTCAGAGCGTCGCTGGCTGTCAGGTCCAGGCTTTGCAAGTCGGCAGCCACCAGCGACAGCGCGCCGGCCTGGATATCCAGCCCAACTTCCAACTCGGCGGCCATTTGCCCCAGCCGGGCCAGCAAAGCGGTCTGTTCGGCGGGGTTGGGTTGACCTTCATCGGTAGCGGGAGGTAGTTGGAGTGCTGCTGCGCCCTCCACAGCAGCCAGGGCCGGTCGGGCATTCAGATCCGTAACCAGGTTCCGCAGGGCAGCCAACCCGGCCTCGCTGCGGGCGACGCCCGGCGCCTGGAGCAACAAGTGCAACGGGAGCAAGCGGCCGAGAGTCGGCAAATCCTCCCCCTCCTCACCGGTGGCAGCCAGAAGCCTGTAGCCGGTGGCCGCTTCCAGTTTATGCGACACAGTGTTGGCCGGGTGTGCGCTCGGAGTCAGCCAGAGAAGGCTCACGGCCGGGATCAGCGCCAACGCCAGGAGGAGCCACTTTCTGCGGGTCTTGATCTGGATAATCCGTGGGCGACGCGGTTTAGTGAGCAGAGCGATGAGAGCGGGCGTCCCACTCAGGCTGACGGCGACGGCAACGACCAGACCCAGCAGAAGCGCGACACCGGCCCGAGCGTCGAACAAGAAACCAGTCAGTCCGGCGGCGATAATGAGCGCCTGGAGCAGCGTCCCCTCGCCTGCCTGGATGACCGCGCGCTGCAGGGGCGTGATTCTCCGAACAAGCGGCGGGCTGGGAGTTAGCCTCGGAAGGGTATCAGGCGACGGCGAGACCGGCTTCGGCGAACTCAGCCGAGCCGTCGGCGGGGGTGTGGGACTGGCAAACCGTCGCGGCGTGAGCAGCCGCACGGCCCAGGCCCCGGCCAGCCCCGCATTGACGACGGTGCTCAACGCAACAGGGGATGGTGGGGCCACGAGCGCAACCAGAGCGCTTGTCAATGCGCCCGCGCTGCCCGCGCTGACGCCGACGACGAGGGCACGACGAGGGCCAAGTTTCCCGAACAGCGCGACGAGCCCGGCAATGGCAGTCACGCTAACCAAGATGAGGGGGCGAGCGCACTCCCAGGAGACGACGGCGTCGTAGGCAAAGGCCGTCGCGCCGATTACATATACCTCCAGACCACCGGGCGCATCCTGAAAGCCAGCGCGCAGGCTGGGCACGTCAGTCACACTGGCTTCCAGAGTGATGACACAGGTCTCACCCGTATCACCGCCATGAACCTGCACACCACCCCCAGCGGCTTGCAGCGCGCGATTGGAGACACCCACATAGGCCCGGTCGGTCGGCGTGAGACCGCCCGGTCGGTGAAACACGAGCAAGGTCGGCTCGGGAGACAGATCGAAGGCGCGGCGCAGGCTGTTCTCAGCTGTCCCCTGGGGCCATGTGTGCGCCAACGGGCGCGGTGAGTACAGAATAGCCAGTAGAATGAAAGGCAGCCAGAGAGCGACCAGGGCCAGAGGGCGTCTGTGCTGGCGTGAGATCACAGAACTACTGGGCTTCTGAGACATCTGATAGCATCCGCCCATACAGGGCGAGGTTACCGTTGTTGCGGTCGTCCTCCCATACAGCGAAAAATGATCCCGAGTCCGGGTCAAAGGCCAAGGCCGGCCAGTATTGGTTGCGGCTGTCGGTGGACAGGGCAAAGTTAGCCCCCATCGGAACACCAGCCGACGATAACCACTGACCATAGATGTCCGTGCCGTGACTGTCCTGATTGCGCCCATCCTCCCACACGATCAGGTACTTGCCGTCGGCGTCAACGGCAATCACCGGTTTGTACTGGAAAGGGCTCTCCAGCGAGACGGCAACTCCATCTCCCTGTGGCTGGCCGTTGCGGGACACACGGCGGCAACTGATGTCGTCGTTCCAGACGACCATGTACTCGGCGCTAACCGGGTTATATATGGCCACCGGCGAGTCTTGATACCATCGTTCGACGGCCACGTCTATCTTGTCGCCGAGTGCCTCACCGCTGGCGGCGTCGACCAGACGGGCCATAATATCCGTATAGAAAAAACTGTTGTTCCGGTCATCCATCCATACGACCAGGCAACGGGTTCCCTCAGTCTCGCAGGCAACACTGGGGATGAGTTGGTCACTGGAGGCAGAGCTAACGATGAACTCTTCAGCCAGAGCCGGTGCGCCGCCGGACGCCTGGCTCACGGCTGGTACCAGACGTGCATACAGGTCAATGTCACTGCCCGTGCGACCGTCCTGCCAAACGACCACAAAGGTATCGGCGTCCTGAGCATAGGCGATGTCAGGGCGAAGTTGGTCGCCTTCGGCAGTGGAGATAGCAAAGGGAGCGCCCTGTAGGTGGCCCTCGGCGTCCAGGTAGCGGGCGTAGATGTCAGAATCCGCACCACTGCTCTGTTGGCTGTGCCATACGACGAGGTAGGTCCCGTCCTCAGCGCTGGACGCGATAGCGGGCACTGCCTGATCGCCAGAACCGCCACCGATGAGAAACGGCTCATCCTGAGCGCGACCTTTATCATCCAGTCGCAGGCCAAAGACATCCAGACCGTCTCCGCCACGGGTATACCAAATCATCAGATCTCCATTGACGATAGCGGGGCGAAAGAGATCCTCCGGCCCCTGAACGATGGGGAACTCTTGATGATTCGACAGAGAGGGTGAATGGGGTAGAAGGTAAGCACTCGCACCTGCCCTCCTGGCCAGATTCAGGCCCAGAAACAATCCCACGAGGACCAGCCCGGCGCTGACTATACGCTGGCAGTAGTGTGCTGTCTTCATCTAACCTCCTTTTGCCCTGTTGAATCTACTCCGCAGCGGCCGGCTATTCTTGAGTGGCTTCTTGGTCCGAAAGTGCCAGACTGAGGAGACTGGCGCCGCAGATGGTACAGTGGCCCTTGATCGCGCGGCGACCATTGGGCATGGCGATCTCTCGCACGTTGGTGATGGTGCGATACGCACGGCAGGTCAGGCAGTAGGCGGTGTAGGCTGCCTGGGGCGCGGTGGACATGGACACCTCGGTAACTACCGGCCTGCTCGGGAGATCCTCCAGACGGGCAGCGGGCAGTACCGATTCGAGCCGGGCAAGCGCCTCGGCATGCTCGCCAGTGAGTCGGTCGAGAGTCTCCCGTTGTTGCATGATCTGGCTCTGGCTCGCCTGGAGGTCGGCTTGCAAGCGGACGATTTCGACCTCTTTTTCAGCCAGTTGATGGGTCAATCCGGCATCGTGGCTCCGACTCTGTGCCAGTTGTCCATCCAGTTGAACAAGCTGACATCGTGCATCCTCCAGGTCGGCGGTGAGCTGGGCGATGGCAGCCCCGGCCTCGCTCTGTTCGGCCAAGGCAGTATCCCGCTCGGCGGCGAGGCGCCCGGCGCGCTGGCGAGCGGCTTCGAGTTCAGCAGAGACATCGTCTCGCTCGGCCTGAACAACACTGAGCACGGCGGCGTGATCGCTGTTCAGATGCTCGACCTCTGCACGAGCGGCGTCTAGATCGGCGGTCAGTTGCTCGATAGCGGCACGGGCCTTCGCTTGATCGGCCTGAGCACTGGCACGCTCGGCGGCGAGGCACTCGGCGGTGGTGTGGGCCTGGGCAAGTTGGTCGGTAAGTTGAGCGATCAGTCCTTGAGCGGCATCGAGGTCGGCGGTCGCCCGATCCCGCTCGGCCTCAACCTCGGCCAGTTGGCCATGGAGTTGCTCGGACGCCCCAGCGGCGACAGCAGCCAGATGGTCACGGCGGGCCTCGTTGCAAGCAATCTCGTCGTTCAGGCGTTGGAGTCGGGCCTTGGCCGTGGTCAGATTGGTGCTCAGGTGCACGATCTCGTCCTGGGCTGCCTGCAAAGCCAGACGTGTCTCTTCCAGCTCGACCTGGAGCCTGGCCTGGTTCTGCTGGTGCCGCAAGGCGGTCACACGCAGGCGTTTCAGGTCTTCACACAGATCGGCGTTCCGCTGCACCAGCGCTGTTTCGTGCTCGCTGTCGGCACGGGTCAGGTCAGCGGAGAGAGTCGCTATCAGTGCTTCTTGCTCCGCCAGGGTCGACTGGATGGCCTGGAGTTCCAGTTGCAGTTGAGAGATCGTCCAGTTCTTGGCCTCGGCGACGCGGGCCAGTGCTTCTTTGATGTGCAGGGGTTGGAGAAATGACGGCGACTCGTCTACGGCAACAGCCTCTTGGGCAGCCATTTCTAAGGTGGACAACAATTGATCCAGATCATCATCAGGCGGGGATTGCAGGAGAGGGTCGGCAGATGCCCCCAGCAACGAGAGGCTGAGCACAGGTTCGGTCTGCAAGGGGGTGGCGATTTGCCCCCGAATAAAGCCGCTGGGCTCAATGTAGAGTGTCTGGGCCCAGACATTGCCCCACACCTTGCCGCTGGCGCGGACTTCGACCTGCCTGGCGCGGACGCTGCCAACGACGACCCCCTGCACGATGACGCGCTCGGCCGTGATGTTGGCGCTCACCAGTCCTTCCTCGGTAATGAGAACTGTGTCGGCGCCTGCGAGATCACCTTCAAAGGTGCCACCGATGTATAAAGCCCGATCAGTATCCATCTGTCTCACTGCACACACCACGATCACACTAACATAGGCCGAGGGCCTATCCAGTTTTCCGCACCTTTCCAACTTGAATGGAAGCCGAAATGCCCCGACTGCGCCCGGCAAAGTCTTGTTTCGGTGGCCTCGGCACAGATATCAACTGCACCTATGAGACTTCGTCCCCGCCAATGACGCCAGTGGGCTGACGCTTCCATTTCATAACCGCAGGATACGAAAAGTATGCTCAATGTCATTGTATCACGGTTTTATAGCAACGTCAACCACTTGGTGATTACCCGCCGAGGTCACCCCAGCACACGGGCGACCTTGACCCATTCCTCAAGACTGAGCGCCTGTGCGCGCCGCCGGGGGTCCACGCCCACTTCCCACAATTTGGCCGCCACCTCATCGGGTGACTGCCTGAGACCGGCGGCCAGCCCGTTGCGCAGTTGTTTACGCCGCTGGGCGAAGCCGGCTCGCACGACGCGGAAGAAAGCGGCTGTATCCTCCACAGGCACGGGGGGGGCGGCGTGGAGGTCTACCTGCACCACTGCCGATTCCACCTCCGGCGAGGGGTAAAAACTGCCCGGTTTGATGCGAAAGAGCAGTCGCGGCCGCCCGTAGAACTGCACGCTCAACGCCAGCAGGCTCATCTGCCCCGGTTTCGCGACGATGCGCTCCGCCACCTCCCGCTGCACCGTGATCACCATGCGCTGTGGTTTGAGGCTGGCCTCCAGCAGATGACGCAGTACGGCCGAGGTGATGTAGTAGGGCAGGTTGGCTACAACTTTGTACTGGGTGCTGGATGCCAACCGCTGGATGCTGGCGGCGCTGACTAAAGCAGCGGGGTCGAGTGTCAGGATGTCTCCCTGAATCAATGTGACGTTGTCGAAGTCGGTTAACACGCTCCGCAGCACGGGTATCAGCCGCTGATCCAGTTCAACGGCGACCACGTGCCCAGCGTTCCGGGCCAGCCGTTTGGTCAGCGCTCCCAGTCCCGCGCCGACCTCCAGGACAGCGTCATCAGGAGTCAGTTCCGCGGCGGCGACGATCTTCTCAAGGGCGGCTTGGTCTACCAGAAAGTTCTGGCCCAGTCCTTTGCTCGGCCGCAGGGCCCATTGCTCCAGCAGTCTGTGCACATCCATCGGCCGGCTCTATGGCCCAAGCCTGTAGTTGATCCAGGCAGGCACAGGGGTCAACAGGTAGACGTCCACCCAGCGGTACCAAAGCACCAGACTGTCGTCGTCGTACCCCAGGTCAATGCGCTGCCCTTTGATCGCACCGCCGGTGTCACCGGCGATACCGATGCCGTAGCCAGGCACGTAGACCTGGCTGCGTAGGCTGATCACTCGCGGATCTACGGCGACGATGCCGTGCTGCATCTTCATCCCCGTGGCCGTGTGTCCGTACCAGCGACTCGTCTTAGGCGTGCCAGCAGTGGCGGCAGAGTAAGAGGTCGCCAACACGCGGATCTTCCGCCAATACTCGATTGGACCGGAGGGAGTGTCGAGTGCGCGGACGATGATCTTCGTGCCATACCCGAAGATCTTGGTCGTGGGCGGGACAGCGACGTACTCGTCCTCGACTGCCCGTGCGACCTCGTAACCGTCCTCGTAGCGGATGCGGAGGCGCCGTTCAAAGATGCCGCGTGCTCCTTCCTGCAGCAATCGCTGGTGGTCAATCTCCAGGTCGGGGTCGGCCTGCCACGTTGTGTCGAAAGGGATGGGCTCTTGCTCGATCAAGAAGCGCTCGCTAACACGCACCACCCGGATCGTGGTGTCTTCTCCCAGGGGAGCGTTGAGTGTAGAGATGGTATAGTCCTGGCCAGTGAGGACAACACCCAGGTCGGCCAGCAACTCGGTTACGCGCTCCCGATGAGTGCGGGTGCGGAATGTCCGTCCATCCATCTGTACTGCCACCGGGATGGAACGATCAACGTAGACATGCTGCCCGGCCGACATACGCTCGCCCAGCCCCGGCTGGACGCTGTCCGCCAGGTAGAGCGTCAGCCCGGCCAAGCGCAATGCCTCCCCGACGGTGGGAGCGGTGGTGTAGAGTGTCGTTGCCCGACCACCCTCGTGCAGCGTGAAGGGAATGGCGCGGCGGACTGTGAGGCGGGCGGGTTCGGGATTAGCCGCCAGAAATTCTCCTTCGATCTCCACCCCGTCGTGCGGTCCCAGCGATATTCTTGCCTCCTCTAACACCGCCTCGACTGACGTGGCGTGGGTGCGGATCGTGGTATTGTGTCCGTCGGCGCTGATGTGCACGGGGCGGGCCCGCTGCACCTCCACGATCAGTCCTGGCTCGAGAGCCGTACCCAATGCAGGGGTGACGATATCCTCAGGCTCAAGCGTGAGACCGGCGTCCACCAGCAGCGCGGCGATGATGTCCTGGTGAGTGTGCAGTCGTTGCACGTGACCTTCCACTACCAGCGTAACCGGCGTCAGCGTCGCCTGGTAGCCGGCCGCCAGCATGCCGACGATGAACACCAATGCCACGAGAGCCGTGAAGCCTTGGGCCTGCGGCCGGTATGTGTGTTTGAGCGGGACGGTTGTGGTTCTCTCCATACGCTATCAGGGCAAGGGAGGCGGCGGGGAGCCCGCCGCCTCCTTGACGACATGGTCGTGCACCTCCCGTCGAATCGCACCCCCCGGCTTACCGGGATCAACCAGCTCCAACCAGGCACCCCTGCGGCGCCCAGGAGGGGCTCCTTACCGCTGCTTCCTCCCGGACCTGACGGGGTTCGAAGGCTCCTGCCGCGCAGGACCCGGTCTTCAACACCGCTTGACCTCGACAGTATCGGGTGATCCAACCCTCAGGGAGGAATTCGACCCCGCTATGGCGGATTGCGGGTACAGGGCACCGCCAGCTCCCCGTCTAGCACGACCGTTATCATGCTACCGCAAGGGCGGCGAATTGTCAAATTAGCAGTCAGCAGTTGCAATTCCCGGCCTCCGGCTGACGGCTTTTGCTGGGCAGGGTTGTGTGATAAAATAACGCAGGAGGTCCTGGATGCCCATCCGTGTATTGTCGGAAGAGGTTGCCTCACAGATCGCCGCCGGCGAGGTGGTAGAGCGCCCCGCGTCTGTAGTCAAGGAACTGGTCGAGAACGCCATAGACGCTGGTGCGCGCGACGTCCAGGTGGAGGCACGCGCTGGTGGCAAACAGTACATCCGCGTCACCGACGACGGCTGCGGCGTGCCGGCTGCCGAGGTTGAGTTGGCCTTCCATCGCCACTCGACCAGTAAGTTGACGACGGCGGACGACCTGGCCCGCATCACCACGCTGGGTTTTCGGGGTGAGGCACTGGCCTCCATCGCCGCCGTCAGTCAGATGATCTTCGTGACACGGGCGACCGACGAACCGGTGGGGACGCTGCTGCGGCTAGAAGGAGGCCGCGTGGTGACCCGCCAGGAGAGCGGGCGGCCGCCGGGGACAGCAGTGACAGTGGAGAACTTGTTCTTCAACGTCCCGGCCCGCCGCAAGTTTCTGCGCTCCGAACGAACCGAGCGCAGACACATTGACGGCTGGCTCACCCGCTACGCGATGGCCTACCCAGCGTTGCGTTTCACGCTAGCCCACGATGGACAGCCCGTTTTCCAGTCGCCCGGCAACGACCGTTTGCGCGACGTGCTGGTCGCGGCCTACGGGCTGGAGATCGGCGCCGCTGTCCTCGAGATCATCCCCGAAGCCCAGCATCCAGCACCCAGCATCCAGGTCACAGGCTTCGTCAGTCCGCCATCGCTACACCGGGCCAATCGGGGCTACATCACGCTCTTCGTCAACGGGCGCTGGGTGCAAGACGTCCGCCTGACCTACGCGGTCATCCAGGCCTACCACACCCTCCTCCCCACCAAGCGCTACCCCCTGGCGGTGGTGATGGTGCACCTCTCGCCAGAGGACCTGGACGTGAACGTGCACCCCACCAAAGCGGAAGTGCGCTTCCGCGATGGCGACGCAGTGTTCCGGGCAGTGCAGAGGGCGGTGCGACGCACACTGCTCGAGCGCTCCCCTGTGCCCGTCGCCGCCCGCCCGCCGACCTCCTGGCCCGCATCTCCGGCTCAATGGGCGCAGCGCCGCGAGCGACTGGCCGGATTGAGACCACGACCGGCTGGCGAGCAGTTGCGCCTCGAAGGGGCGCGGTCACCGCGCCCCTACACACC
>Ga0114918_10001165_pt1 | contig 23428 bp, 25 predicted proteins | sample LantaG_FD_87015 | JGI IMG/M metagenome (GOLD analysis project Ga0114918, IMG submission 87015) | Deep subsurface microbial communities from Baltic Sea to uncover new lineages of life (NeLLi) - Landsort_02402 metaG | ecosystem: Environmental > Aquatic > Marine > Oceanic > Sediment | place... | reverse complement strand
GCGGGGGGGGGGGGGGGGGGGGGGGGGGCCGGGGGGGGGGGGGGCCCGGGGGGGGGGGGGGGGGGGGGGGGGGGGGGGGGGGGGGGGGGGGGGGGTGAGAGGGAGGAGGCCGCGCTGCCGACGCCGCCGACGCCAACGCCGCCGCGAGCCCCCTTCGTCTTCTTCTTGGCCCGCGACGCTTCAAACGCCCTCTCGGCCTCGATGGTCATCCTTTTTTGCGTCGTTTGTTGTTGTTCGTGTTTTTTGGTGTTTAAAGCGAGAGAAGAAAGAAACCGGGGGGGGGAAAAGTGAGCTTTTTTTCTTTCGTCTTTCAAGTTTTCGTTCTTTTCTCTCTCTCTCGCGCGCGCGCCCCCCCCCCCCCAAAAAAAAGGGGAAAAATACCAACTCACCCAGAGTGGAACCCCTGCTCGATGCTCGCCGTGTCCCCGACCAGGTCCAAGTCCCCGGAGACGCCGAAGTAGGGCTTCGCCTCGTACGGCATCACGTTGTGCACGAGGCCGAACGAGTGGCGCGGGGGGACTCTGGAGCCGCCGGCCGAGGCCGCCGTCGACCTCGGCGCCTTTGCCGTCCCCGCGCCGCCCCCGCCACCGCCACCGCCTCCCCCGCCGCCGCCGCTGCCCCTTCCCTTCAGATGCATCGCCGCAGACATGCGCCGCATCTCCTTCACTGCCGCGGTGTGCGACCTCAGCATCCGCAGCAGAACCTCCCCGGCCTGCCGCAGGCGCAGCACCCTGCCCGGGGGGAAGAAGCCGGTGCAGTAGCCCGAGGACGCGAAGACGCCAGGCTCGTTGAAGGTGCACCAGGACGCGATCCGGGGCCCGAAGGCCGCGAACGCCACCTTGCTCCACTCGACGAAGTGCCCCAGCCCTTCCTCGGACTCGAAGGCGCCGCAGGACTCGTCGAGCCAGCTCGGGTGCACGAAGTGGTGCAGCGTGACGAGCACCTCCATGCCGCGGCGCTCCAGCGAGTCGAAGATGTCCCGGTAGCGCGCGATGGCGCCCTCATCGACCTGTCCCGGCCGGGGCACGACGCGCGACCACTCGAGCGACAGGCGCATGCAGTTGGAGCCCACCGAGGCGGCCAGCGCCGCGTCGGCGTCGAAGCGGCCGTCCCAGAACCCCGACGAGCGGCCGCAGGGCGCGCCGCCGAGGACGGCGGGCCTGAGCCCGCCCCACGCGCGGGTCCGCTCAAAGACGGACCAGTTCGTGTCCGGCCCGCCAGAGTTCTGGTAGACCGAGAGGGCGGTCCCGACGAGGAAGCGGCGCGGGGGCGGGAAGGAGAGGGAGGGGGCGGCGGCGGAGGACGAGGTGGCGAGAGTTCGCTGCCGAGAAGTTGGTGTCGGCTTGGTCTTGGTCGGCGACGATGAAGATTTCGGTGCCTTTGCCGTCGCGACGGCCTTGCCCGTGTTCTTCTGCTTCTTGGATCTTGCGGGAATCTTCTTCGTCGTCGTAGCCGTTGTCGCTGTCAGCGAAGAGCTGCCCCCCCGGCGTGTTAAGGGGGCCTTTTTGCTGCTGCTGCTGCTGCTGCCCGGCTTTTTCGAAACCGATGCGATCGGCTGCGACGATGTCGTTCTCTTCTTTTTCGAAACCGTCGCGGCCTTTGCTTTCGCACCCGCTGCCGCCACCTTGCCGGATGAGCGCGTGCTTCGCGCCATTGGCGACAAGAGAGAGAGGGAGAGAAAAAGGGGGCTGGGTTCAAGAGAAACTAGAGAAGGCAAACTAGTATTATCTCCCTCAGAGTTTTTTTCTGCCTGCAGAAAAAAGTGAAAAACTCGACCCCGAACTTTCAAGTTTTTTTCGATTCCACTCTGTCGTGTGCTTTTTTCCCCCTTTCTCTCTCTCTTTCAACTTGGCCAGGTCGATGGAGTCGCCTGCGTCAACAACGAAATGGATGCGAAGGAAGGAAAAGTGAGAGAAGAGAGAGAGGGAGAGAGAACGGGACAGACAACGAGTGTCTGCCACCGTCCATTTTTTTTTTTTCTCTCTTCTTCTTCTTCTCCTCCCTTTTTGACCCGGTTTTTTTCCTTCTTTTCTCTCTCTCTCAATTTCCCCCCCTCTCTCTCTCTCAATTTCCCTCTCTCTCTCCACCCCCTTCTTCAACCCTCCTTCTCCTGGATCTTGCGCACGATCTTGTAGCAGTCCTCGAGCAGGCTGTGGCACACGGCTTGGCCCGCCGGCACTTTCCCGTCGCGGACGCCAAACTCCTGCGGGGTGTTCTCCAGGCGCGCGCTGTCGATCGCGTCGAGCATCCCTTGCACTTTCGCGAGCTCGAACTCCGCGTGTGTCGGGTTTGTGGCGTGCTCCTTGAGGATCTCGGCGAGGTCTGTTAATTTTTGTTATGTTTTTTGTTTCTTTGAGGAGAGGGAGGAACAGTTGAGCCTCTTCTTCTTCTTCTCTTTCTCCTTCTCTCGCGCAAACGTCGACATCTCTTGAGCCCGAGGGTCGAAAAAAAGAGGTCAAGGTCGAGTCTGAAAAATACTCTCGTCTTTTTTTGTTCTCTCTCTCTCCGTCTCCCTCTTCATTTTCTCCCCCGAGGGAGCGGGGGGATCAATAAAACAAAAAACGTACGGCGCTTGTGCTTGACCAGCGGCTCGAAGACCTCCGTCCTCAGGTGCGAGTCCATGTCGGTGGCCCCCTCCAGCAGCGCGTGCGCGCGCTCGAAGCACGCCTCGAGCAGCTCGACGGCCTGGGCCTGGCCTGCCGGGACGTCCTTGAGGTCCCCGGCAAAGACGCCGTCGACGCGCCGGGCGTCGATCGCCGCGAGCACCTGCTGCCAGTGCTGGACCTCCTCGGTGGAGGCCGACTTGGCGTGGCCCAGGCGGTCGAGCGCCTTCTTGACGCCCTTGAGGTTGGAGACGATGGGCTTGACGCGGGCGTCGACGTCGGTGGCGTGGTCGAGCGCCGAGGCGAGGAGGTCTTTTTTTTTTTTTTGGGGGGGGGGCCCCCCTCAAAGGAAATAAAAATATTTTTTTTCTTTGGGCGTCGGGGAGGAGCGGGGGGGGGCGGGGGGGGGGGGGGGGGTGGCTGGGCGGGGGGGGCGGCGTGGGGGGGGGGGGGGGGCGGCGGGGGGGGGGGGGTTTTTTTTTTTTTTTGAGGGGGGGGGTATTTCGAGGGTTTTTTTGTTGATTTTTTGCGTGTGCCGGTGCGGAGAAGAGGGGGGTCGTTAGAGTGGCCGCGACTCTTTTCCCAAGCCCCCCTCTTCACAGGGGAAACGTTTGTTTCCCCTGTGAAGAGGGCGGGAGCGAAGGAGGCGAAGGAGGTGGAAAAGCAACGAAGTGGTCGTTGGGAAGAGGAGGAGAAGCGAGAGGAAGCTTGAAGCTTGCGCTGTCGCCTTTTATCCCGTAGAGCGGGGACTCCTCGAGTACAACATCGACGCGTTCCGCGCTCGTTCCACCTGCCCTCTCCGCGTTTTCCTTCTTGCCCCGTCCCCTCTGTCGTCTAGATCGCGTCGAGAAGGGCACGCTCGTGCAGGGGGAGGCCCGATTCCGGACGCGGAAGAGGGAAAATGCACGGGAAATGAACGCCATCTTCTTTCCTCTCTTTTTTGAGGAGCGGCGATGACGACGCTTCATTCCTCCTCCCCCATCGATTGCTTCCACTCTTCCGTCGCTCTTGAAGCCGCTTCACCCTGCTCCTCTGGCGCGCACGTCCCCAGCAGCCAGCCCCCCTCTTACCGTAGCACTCGTCGATCAGGGCGACGTTGTCGGTCTCCGGGAGCGACCCGTCGTCGTGGTACCGGGCGGCGTCGGCCGCGTCGAGCGAGGCCTGCAGCGGCACCAGCTGCGAATAGGTGATCGGTTTCTTGACGGCTTCGGCGAGCTTGGCCTTGAGGGCCTCGAGGTCCGCGGCGGAGGTGGTCATCTTGTTTTTGGGAGCGAAAGAGAGCGAGCGAGAGAGAGAAAGAGAGAGAGAGAGGGAGAGCAGGGAGAAAACGACGACGAAAGTCGGCAGTTCGGAAAAATTAACAAAAAAGTGAAACGATGCAAAAGACTCGAAAAAATCTCGGGAAAAAAACTTCAAAAGAAACTCTCCTCCCCTCAGTCCACCTCCTCGAACACGACCCCTCCCGTCTTCAGTCCCCCCTCCTCTCCCTCCTCGTCGTCGTCGCTCAGCCCCTCGATCCCAGCGGCAGCGACGGGGTCGAAGGAGGAAGAAGCAGAGCCGGGCTCCGAGGAAGAAGAGACCTGCAGGACGACCCCGTCGCCGCCTTCGCCTTCGTCATCGTTCGCGCCGCTCGAGGTCGCAGGCTCGATGACCTCCTCGACCTCGGCCTCGGCCTCTCCTCCCAGGGCCACCGCCGCTTCCTCCTCGGCGCCCGCTCCCTCTCCCTCCTCCTCGACGATCGAGGGCAGGGTCTCGCCGTCCAACTCGGCAGCAGCAGCTGCAGAAGCCTGCTGCTCCTGCTCCTGCTCCTGCTCCTGCTCCTGCTCCTGCTCCTGCTCCTGCTCCTGCTCCTGCTCCTGCTCCTGCTCCTGCTCCTGCTCCTGCGGCGGCAGCTCCCCGTCTTCTTCGACGTAGAGACCACAGGCAACAACGGGCGAAGGCGGCGACGACGACGACAGCGGCAGAAGCGGCTGCGCCTCCTCCTCTTCGGGCACCGGCTCTTCTTCGACGACGGCGACAGAGCCCCCTCCTTCTTCTTTCTCGATGGAGGGAGGAGCAGGCTCCGAACCGGCAGCAGCAGTGGTAGCAGCAGCCTCGGGCTCTGCCACAACAGTAGGAGAGGCCGGAGCGGAAGCGTCGAGGAGGGCTACGGCGGCGGGAGCGCCGCCGCCGTCGCCGCAGCCGTCCCCTTTGCTCGCCTCCGCGTCCTCCTCCGCCGCCGGAGCCGCGGGCGCCTCCAACGCTTCCGCCTCCTCGCTCTCCTCCTCGGGCACTTCGGTGTCCTCCGCCTCCTCCTCGGCTGCGGGCAGCAGAGGCACAGCGAGAGCAGCAGCAGCAGCAGAGGCAGCAGCAGCAGCAGCAGCAGCAGCAGCGGCAGCGACGCTCTCCTCCTCCTGCTCCTGCCCGTCACTCAGCTCCTCGCTCGCCGGCGCAGTCCCCTCCCCGGCGGCCTCTTCCTCTCCGACGGAGGTAGCGGGCTCATCGGCGAAGGGGGAGGGGGCGGCAGCAGCCTCGACGTCGGCGCTCTCGGGGGTGGAGGGTGCCGCCGCCAGCTGCTGCTGCTGCTGCGTCGGCGCCTCCGCTTCTCCGAGAGGAGCGCTGTTGCTGTCGTCGTCGCTCGCTGCCGCGGCGGCAGAAACGGAGACGACGGGCTCGGGGGAAGCAGCAGCTTCTACGGCAGCCTCGGGGATGAGGAGCTCTTCCTCCGAAGCAGCAGCAGCAGCAGCAGCAGCGTCGCCGTCAGGATCTTTGGCTCTGACTGCAGCGGCAGCGGGAGCTTCGTCCTCCAAAGAGACCGCCACCGCCGCCGCCGGCTCGGCCTCTTCTTCCGCCGCCGCGGCCTCGCCGGGGACGACGTCGACCGGAAAAGAGACCTCGAGAAGTGGAGAAGAGGCGACTGCCTCGGCGGCCTCGACAGCGGCAGCGCATGCAGCAACGGGAGGAGCAGAGAGAGGAGGAAGAGACGACGCGACAGTGGCGGCGGCGGCAGCGGGAGCCTCGACCTCAACCACGACCCCTCCCTCCTCTCCTCCCTCGTCCCCCTCTTCTCCTGCCTCGACGCCGCCGTCCCTCCCAGAGTCGCTCGCAGCGACCGCGTTGGCGGCCCGCCAGGCGACGGCGGCGGCGACGCGGGCGCCCGCCGGGGTGGCGGGGCGCGTCGAAAGAGGGGACGAAGATGAAGAGGAGGAAGAAACGGCGGCGGCGGCGGCGGCCGGGCGAGGAGGAGCCTCCGTCGCCGGACTCTGCTCTTCCGTAGCAGCAGCAGCAGCAGCAGCAGCAGCAGCAGCAGCAGCAGCAGTAGCAGCAGTAGCAGCAGCGGAGACAGTCGCCTTCTCCTCCTCGCCGGTCAGAACGGCGGCAGCAGCGGCGGCGGCGGCAGGGGGTGAAGGCGCGCGAGTCGGCACCGTGGTCGCCGCCGGCGCGCGCGGGAGCCTCCAGCTGCTCCTATCCTCCTTCTCGTCCTCTTCTACTTCTTCCTGATGCTGCTCTCGCTGCTGCTGCTGCTCTCTCTGCTCTTCTTGCTGCTGCTGCTGCGCCTCGCTGCTCGCTTCCGTGGGAGACCCAGAAGACGCAGGAGGAGGAGGAGGAGGAGGAGGAGGAGGAGAGAGGGAAGAAAGGAGCATCGACGCCGCGGAGAGAGCTTTTTCCTCCTCGCTCGGAGCAGACGACGACGAAGAGTAGGTCGCAGCCGCCGCAGCCGCCGCCGACGCCGCCGCCGCCGCCCCTTCCGCCGCTCTCGCGGCGGCCTCCTCGGCTTCCCTCTCCGCCTCTGCCAGCCTCCGCAGCTCCCCGTCCCTCCTCGCCACGAACGCCGCCCTCCTCGCCTCGATTTCGGAGAGCTCGCGCTCCTCGTCGACATCGGCGCAGGCGCGGGAGAGGAAGCGGGAGGCTAGGGAGTCGGCGGCAGCGGAGAGGAGGAGGGGGAGGAGGCCTCGGTCGTCGGCAGGGACGGAGGAGGAAGGAGAAGAGCCAGCGGGAGGCCCCGCCGCCGGGACAGCGGCGGCCGCCTTCTCGTCTTCGCGTCCGCCCACTTTGGCGACCGCGGCAGACGCGACCGCCTCCGCCGCAGCGGCCCTCCTCGCCAGGGCCTCGGTGAGGACCCTCTCGCCGAGGGCGCGCGCCGCGGCGACGGCGGCGGCAGAGGAAGAGGAGGAGGACGCCGAAGAGGGAGACGAGCGGGAAGAAGAGAGCGCTGCTGCCGCGCGCGTCGCTCGCCCCGCGGCCGCGACTTTCGGTGACGACGAGGATGATGCTATTCTTAGCTTGGTCGTCGTCGCAGCGGTGCGAGGAGGCAGCGGCCTGTTATGAAAGAGGGAGAACAAAAAAGGTGGGCGTCCGTCAAACGAAGAAACCCATTTTTTCCAAAAATAGAATCGAAAGGGGAAAAGTCGTCCTCGCACCTCGCCGCTCCTCGTCCGACCGCGGGGGGAGGCCTGGGCCCCCCGCCCCTTGCTCTCCACGCCAGTCGAGCAGGAATGAGGTCGGCGCCGACGGAGGCGACGCCCGGCTCGAGGGCGACAAGCCCCGGGGGAGGGCGCCAGGGAGCAGCAGGAGAGGAGGAGGAGGAGGAGGAGGAAGAGGAGGAAGAGGAACAGGAGGTGCCTTTCGCCTTCGCTGCTGCCGCCGAGGACTCCTTCCGCTCCGCCGAGGAAGCGGAAAAGGGGAGAGGACGGCTCTTCCTGCGCTCGAGGGCGGGGGGAGCGGCGGTGGCGACAGGCGCCATGGCGGGTCTCCGAGGGGTGTTTTTTTTTGGGGGGGGGGCGGGGGGGAAGAAAGAATGGAAAAAAAATTCGACTCGAAGACGTAAACAGCTACTCACAAGTTCGATTCTCCGGCTTTGCTTCGATTTCAAGCAGCGTCCCTTTCTTCCTCCTTCCACTCTCCCTTCTCCCTTCTCCCTCTCCTTTCTCATGGGCGACGTCGCCGTGGCGCACGCCTCGGCGCCTCCGCTCACGGCCCCTGCCTCCGTCGCGGCCCTCGGCGCGCACGCCGCGGACGTCGCGAACGCTGCGACGACAGGCGCAAACGCAAACGCTGCTGCGATGCCGACCGGCGTCGCCGCCCCGGCCGAGCGATTCAGCCCCGGGGGCCACGCGCTGCGCGCCAGGGCGCGCGCCGTCAACTACAACCTGAAGAAGTCGGACTTTGGCGGAACCCCGGCGTGGCTCAAGGCGTCGAGCGCGGCGCCCGACGGCGGGCTGGCGCACGGCAGGGCCGAGAAAGGCGTGACGTCGCTGAAAATCCCAACCGCTGCTGCCGCGAATGCAAAGGCTGCAGGAGGAGGCCGCTTCACGGCCACCGCCAAGGGCAAGGCGCCCGTGTTCTCCGTCCACGCGCGCGCCGCGGGCGAGGAGAACGCCGCTGCGGCCGCCCCCGCGCCTGCGCCGCACCAGCACCAGAGGGCCCCGAGGGCGAGGCCGCACGGGCTCGAGTTCTCGCGGGCGGCGCTCAACACCGCTGCTGGGAACGCTGCCGGCGTCGACGCGCCGCACCCCGCCGGGCGCGGCGGCGCCGCCTCGACGTCGCAGGCCTCCTCCGGGCGCGGTGCTCCCCTCATCAATAGGCCATCCTCGAAGCCTGCCGTCGGAGGAGGAAAGAAGCGCGGGCGGCCCGCCGCGAACGTGAACAACACAATGGACCACGAGGTGCATTGGGGCTCGGCGCCGTCGCCGCACCGCTCCTACATCAGCCACGGCGGAGCGGCCAACTCCCCCTCGCGCGCGGCCTACGCTTCCATGCTCGGCTACGAGTCCCCACAGCAGCAGCAGCGCGCGAGGAACAACAATGCGAGCAACGGGCGCTTCGTGCAGAACAACGGAGGAGGCAACAACAACGAGGTGACCGCGGCCGCAGCTGTCGCGGCGTCGGCGGCGGCGGCCGGGGTGCTGCGCAGGGTCCAGGTAAGGGGGGTCTTCGGTGCTTCATTTTTTAACGCCGATTGGCGTGCGAGAGAGGCTCTTCTCTCTTTCGAGGGTGAGGGGTACTCAAATGGACGGCGAGGCGGCCAAATGCGCGCGGAGGACTCCAATAATCCATCGGCTCCGATGCTCGATTTCGAAAAAAGTCGCTCTCTCAACGACTCAATTCTCCTTATCTCTCCTCCGCCTCTTCTCATCTCCTTCACCTCACCCCACACACACAACACACCAGGACGAGTACGCCTCGCTCCTCGAGAAGTACCAGCGCCTCAAGGAGCGCCGCATCGAAGAAGTTGAGGCCCTCCTCGAGGAGCACGACGCGAAAGTCGACGCCAACGTCGACGCCGCGGCGCGGCTGGCCGAGCACTGGAAGGCGGAGGCCGCGCGGCAAGTGGCGAGGGCCGCCGGCGCGGCCGCGACGCGCGAGGAGCTGGGCAAGTCGTACGAGGCGCTGGCCGCGGCGAGATCGCACGCTCACGAGCTCGAGGCGAGGGCGCTGGCCGCGGACGAGGAGGCCGCGGAGCTGCGCCGCGAGCTCGCAGCTGCGAGGCTCGCCCTCGAGGCGCGGCCAAGGGCCGACAAGGGCTGCCAGGCGAGCCTCATGCCGCCCCAGGAGCCCCCTCGGATGCAACAGCAGCAGCAGCAAATGCCGCATCAGATGCAGATGCCCCAGCAGCAGCAGCAGGGAGGAGGTTTCTTCACCAACCAGAACAGGGGGCTGGCCGCGGCGTGGTGCCCCGAGGGCGACGTCGCGTCGTCTGCGCTCTACCTCCCTCCGCCGCAGCATCAGCAGAGGAGGCAGCAGCAGAACGCCCCCGCCGCTGCCGCCCCTGGCGCCGCCGCTCCCCCTGCTCCCCAGCAGCAGCCTCAGCCCCACCAGGAGCTCACCGCGGCCCTCGGGCTCGTCACGGCCCCCGGCCGCTCCCGCCCCGGAGCGACCCTCTACTTCCACGCCGCGACGGGCCTGCGCTTCGAGGCCGCGCCCTCTGGCGGCGGCGGCGGCGTCTCGGGCAGGCCGGAAGAGGTGCTCTACACTCCGATCGAGCTGGGGGCACTTGCGGGGTCGCTGCCGGTCTACATGCGGCAGGAGGTGGCGCTGTCGGCGAGGGACTGGCCCGCGTTCTATGGGAAAGTGCTGCAAGCTGTCGGGGCCGGGGCCAAGGCGGCGGCGAGGGCCAAGGCAGCGGCGCAGCAAGGGTAGGGGAGGAGAGGGGGGGGAAGGAGAGAATTTAATGGAAAGAGAGAGAGAGAGGTCTTTCTTCCTGTTCTTCAACTTCCATACTTTTATTCGTGATTCTGATTACAGAGAGAGCGGGTAAAGGATAGAGAGAGCGAGAAACGGGGGAAAGGGGGAGAGAGCATTTCAAAAAAAAAAAAAACGCTGTCGTGCGCCGGCGGCGGGGGGAGTGAACAGAGAGAGAAAATAAAACTTCTTCTTCGTCATCTTTTCTCTCTCGTGCCCCCCTCGTCAATATAAAAAAATAAAAAATACAACGCGACGAAGAGGGCCGCCTCGTTTCCCAAAATGTGACATCAAATAAAAAATGAAACAAAAAAGTCAACATTCGTTCTTTTTCCTATTCCTCTCTATCCTTTGGTCGCACTCCATCGCTGTCGTCGTCATCGTCGTCGTCGTCGTCACTTTCTCCGGCCTCTTCTTCCGCTCTCCCTCCTCCGAGCCCGACCCCCCTCGTCGCCTCGGGCTCCGGGGCCTCGCGCGTCCAGAAAATGTCCTCGAGCCCCCTCCGCAGGGCCTCGTCGTCGTTGCTCTTTGCGCCTGCCGCCGCCGCCGTCGCTCCTTCTCCCTCTCCTTCCTTGCCCTCCTCCTCCTCTTCCTCTTCTGCCGGGACCAAAACCCTTCCAGAGAGGTCGGCGGGCGGCGCCGGGGCCTCGACGCTCTCCAGCTCGACCCCGAGGGCCGCCGCGGCCTCTCTCAGAGCTCTTTCTTCCTCTCCACCGGCAACAACGACGCTGGTCACGACGGCCCTGTCCCTGTCGATGCCGTTGCTCGACTGTGTTTTTTTTCCGGAGGATGTGTTTTTTTTAAAGGAAAGAAAGAGTGAGTTTTTCCGGGGGGCTGCGGGGAGGGCCGTCGCCGCCCCCCGGGAGAGAAAGCCCCCACCGCACACACGCGCCCAAAACGAAACTCACCCCGAGCCTCCCTGCCCTGCCCGCTCGGTGCAAGTAGTCGGCCGCCCCTCCCCCGGGAGGCCCCAGGCAGAAGACGGCCGCGACCGCGGGCAGGTCCAGCCCCCGCGCGGCCGCCGGCGTCGCCAGCAGCAGCGAGGCCCGCCCGTCCCGGAAGGCGTGCGCGGCCCTCGTCGGCTCCCTCCCCGAGGGCAGCAGCACGGCCAGCGTGTGCACGCCCCAGAGGGAGGCCCGCAGGGCCTTCGCGGCGACCTTTGCCGCCTGCTCGTCGCTGGCGAAGGCGATGGTTCTCGGGGCGGGGGCGTCCGGCCCCGCCGCGGCGGCGTCTGCGCGGAGGAGGCGGGCGAGGGCGGGGAGCGCGTCCTCTCTCTCTGGGACCGCGCAGACGCGGTGGCGGATCGAGGAGGGAATCCGGGGCAACAGAGCAGCGGGGGAAGAAGAAGAAGAAGAAGAAGAGGGAGGGGAGGAGCGAGAGGAAGTCGAGGGGTCCATCCCGGCGCCGACGACAAACGCCGCGTCCCCCCTCAGCCACCCTCCCTCGACCCCGGCTTTGAGCGCTCCACCGCTCACCGCGGACGCCCCCACGAGCACGATGTCCGGCCTCGGCGTGTCGTTGAGCACCGCCGCGGCCTCGGCCGCGAGCAGGAACTTTGAGAGAGAGTCGCCGTGGAGGTCGAGGCAGGCGTCGGCCTCGTCGACGGCGATCGCGACGGCGGTCGAGCCCAGCGGGAAAATGTCCAGCTCCCCTTTCTCCCTTTCCCTCTGGAGCTCCTCTTCCTGGCTTCGGGAGGGGGTCGGACAGGCCGCGAGGAGCATGTCGGGCGTCCCGACGACGACGGTCGCCCCGCGGAGCCCGCCGCCGACCCTGGCCCGCAGCGCCTCGCCCTCGTCGAGGACGCCGCGGACCAACAGGCCGCGCGGGCCCGTGAAGGAAAACATGTTGGCCTTGGAGCCCGGGGTCCTGTTTCGTCGAGTACGGTGTGTTTTGATTTGTTTTTCGAGGTTGGAGGTGGAAGGGAGGGAGAGAGCGCGGTCGTTGGAGACTCGGAGAGAGAAAGGAAGAGGAAAGGAAGGGACAAGAAAAAGGCGCGTCTTTTTCTCCTCTTTAAAAACAAACGAATTAAAACTCACCTCGTCGAGAAGCTCCCTCCCAGCAACCTGTAGATGAGAAGCGCCGTCTGCACCCCGAGATCCCGCGTCGGGACCACAACGACCAGCTGCGGAGGCAGGCCCGAGCTCGGAGAGGTCGAGTCTCTCCCCTCGACTCTGCCGTAGTCGAGCCGTGACAGCAGCGGCATCAGAAAGGCGAGCGTCTTCCCCGACCCGGTCTGCGCCACGACGACGGCGTCCCCGCCGGGCGTCGACAGCGCGGCAGAGGCCCTCCTCTGGATGTCGGTGGGGTAGAGGTACCCGAGCTGCTCCGCGCGCTGCGCGAGCCACTCTGGCGTTTTCGTCCTGCTTTTTCCGTCCGAGTCGAGCGGGAGGTCGCACCAGGCCGGGAAGAGAGGAGAAGAAGAAGAGGAGGCCTCGTTCTCGCCGCCCCTTCCTTCGGACTCGCTGGCTTCTCGGAGGGCGTCCCGGGCTTTGGCCGCCTCGGAGTAGTCCTCTGCCTCGATGGCGCGAATGAGGCGGGTCTGCAGGGCGTTGAAGTCCGGCAGCTTCGGCGGCGGCGGCGGCGGCGGAGGAGGAGGAGGAGGAGGAGGAGGAGGGGAAGAAGCGCTCGAGGCCGACACAACGAGGAGGCTCGATGCTCGACGTTTCCGGACTTTCCATGCGGCGGCCTGGAGAAGCCTCTGAGGTCTATCTGCTGCGGCGGCATTTAGGCTTCGTCTTCCGAGCTCTGCGCGCTGCTGCGCGCGTGCGGGCACTGCCGCGAAGCGCATCGGAAAGGGGGGGGAGAGAGAGGGAAGGACGACTCTGTCGCTCTGTTTTGATGGCCGTCGAATAGTGTTTTGTCATTCTCCTCCTAGAAAAATCTCCAGCGTCTTGTGCAGCAGAAGTCGAGGTTTCTCTGCTGCTTAAAACTCTCTCTGTCATTTCGATGCCTCCGCTGACGCTCACGAGCCCACGCTTCGGCGCGCTCCAGCGCCCACCCGCTCGAGCTCGCCGCGATGAGCTACCGCCGCTGAGTTCGGCGCCGCTCTCGCTTGCGCGGCGGCGGAGGAGGAGGACAGAGAAGGGCAGCTTCGGTGCCGGCGTCGGCGTCGTCGTCGCTTCGGCGCTCGATGGCGGCGTGGCCTCGACCTCCTCGACCTCGACCTCTTCGCTTTCTTCGTCCATCGCCGACGCCAAGGCCTCCCTCCGCGCAGCGGCCCCGGCAGCTCGCAGCGGAAACCCCGCCGCCGTCGCCATCGTCCTCGCCGCAGTCGAGAGGCTCGCCGAGCTGGCAGCGAAGAGCTCCCCGACCTCCTCCCCGACCTCCCCCTCCCCGTTCCCGCCGCCGCCGGAGCCGTCGACGTGGGAGACGCTCTTCACGGACGCCAAGCAGGGCTCCAACGGCAAGGTCGGCCCCCTGCAGGGCGAGGCGAGGCAGCTGTTCGAGGTCGGCAGGGGCTTCCTCAACCGAGTCTCGATCCCCTCGGACTCGCTGCCGCTGCTGCGCGCTGACTTTGGCGGGCGCTGGCAGCAGCGCGCCGGCCGCGCCGACCGCGTCGAGGTGATTTTCGAAAAGTCGGACTTCTACGTCTTCGGCGGGCTCCGGGTGGCCGGAAGCGCGTTCCCTCCTCCCGGACAGAAGGGATCGCTCAAGGGACACTGGACTATGAAGTTCGCGGACGAGGACGTCCGGGCTTTCGTGACCAACAAGCTGTCAATTGTTGTGCTGGGGAGGGTGGAAGAGAAGAAGTAGAAGAAGCGAGGTGAGAGAGTTGGGGTGTAAAAAAAGCAGAGGTCTTTTTCTTCTTCTCGGGTTCTTCTCTCTCGACACTCTCCCTCTCTCTCGTTTCTCTCTCTCTCTCTCTCTCTCGATCTTCAGCGAAGTGAATGGGGGACGGACAACTCTCTCTCGGAGACAAAATTCGTTTTGTTGCAAACAGAACAGAAACAAACAAAAATGCAACGCCCTTGCCTCCTCCTTCCTCTTGTTCTTCAGCCTCCTCACACCTTTGCCTTCTCATCCTCTTTTTTCTTCTTCTTCGCCTCCTCGAGCCCCCGCTTCACCATCTCCTCCACCCGCAGCACCGCCGCCGTCGAGCTCTCGCCCGCGACATACGTCTCGTAGACCTCCCCCCTGACGTAAAGCACCACCGTCGGCATCTTGGTCACGCCGGCGCCGGAGACGACACCGGTCGGCACGGCGTTGACGTCGACAAACGCAAGCGGCACCTGGGGGAACTTGTCCTTGAGGAGCGTTGCGATCCGCGGCTTGACGTAGATGCACTTGCGGCACCAGCGGGCCATGAAGTCGACGACGACGACGTCGGCGGAGGCCCTGACGTCGTCAAAGTCCTTCTCGGAGGTGATCTGGGTCGGTCGTTGAGAGAGCGAAGGGAACGAGAGAGGAGGTTGAGAGAAGGAACTCGCTTGGTCGAGTTTTTCCGCCGGCATCAAGGACGGAATTGTCATCTTCCTGTTCGCCTCCCGGCTCGTCTCCTGGCGTCAATCGACGCAACATCAATACTCACGTATGCGTCGTCGCCGGCCTCAGAGCCGAGACCGTTCGGTGGGCGCAGGGAAGCGCTCCTCGAGGAGGCGAACGAGGGAGAGAGAGGTGCTCGCCATGCGATCGATTTCGATGCATTGTTCTTCGTCGTCGTCGGAAGAGGCGCTGCCCGCGCCGCCGAAGCAGTAGCTATCCGCCGCTCCGATCTCCGCGGGACAGAGGCGCCCACGGCAGTCGCTGGCGCGGAGCAGCTGAGGGACCGCATCGCCGGCATGGCGCGGTCCGGTCTCTGAAAAGGGGAAAAAAAACAAAACAAAAAAGCTCTCGAACGAATCGAGAGAGAGGCGGAAGAATGGTCTTCACGCCGCGAGCCCTTTCGCACTTTTGAACTTTTTCTTTTTTCGGGAAGCAGATTCCCCTGCGGTTTCGGCCTCCAGGATGTCTTTTGTTCGCGCCGCCGCTCCCGGGGCGCCTACAGGAGGTAAGCTAGATCTTTCCCCTCCCCACCATGGGCTTAGTTTGATAGAGAAGGAAGAAATAGGAGCGCTGGAACGCGACTTTTTTTGTTTTGAACTCCGCAGCGATGGCGGCCAGCGTCCGTTCCCTCGACCTCAGCACTGACCTCTCTCTCTCTCTCTCCCCGACTCCACCAACTCAAAAAAAAAAAGGCCCCGGAACCCGCCCGGGCCCCGGAGGAGCGCCCCTAATCTCGACGGGCGTCGCGGGGATCGACTCCGCCCTCGGCGGCGGGCTGCCTCTGGGCAGGCTCCTCCTCGTCGAGAGCGGCGCGAGCGGGGGGGGCTCGGCGGCTGGACCAGCGACGGTCGTCGACGCGCTCGCGCGGCTGTTCGTCGCCGAGGGCGCCGCCTGCGGCCAGCGGGTCGCGTGGGTGCAGAGCCGAAACAGCAGCAGTGGCGGAGGAGGATGTGAGGACGCCGCCGACCTGGAGCGGCAGCGGTGGTGGCTCCCGGGGAGGGCGGTCCCCCGGGCAGAGCGGGCGGCGAGGGCGGGCTGCTCCGTCTCGGCCCCTCCCTCGACCGACAGCGCCGCCGACGCCGACGCCGCCGCCGCCGCCGCTGCTGCTCCCGCTGCTGCCGCTGGAGACGAAGAGGAGGAAGACGAGGGCTCCGACCTGAAGATCGCGTGGCAGTACCGACGGTACATCGCCTCCGCGAGGGCCGCGAGGGAGGAGGAGGCGCGGGGGAGGGACGAGGCGGCGCGGGCAGAGCGGCGGCGGCGGCGCGAGGAAGGGAGCGGAAGGACCGGCGGGAACGCCGCTCCTTCGAGCGGCTCCCATTCTTCTCCGTCTCCTCCTCCGGCGGCGGCGGTCAAGGCGTGGTGCCACGACTTCGACCTGACGAGGAGGACGCTCTGCCCCGGGTTCGGGGAGGAAGGAGGCGGCGAAGAAGCGTCTCCTTCCTCTCCTCCTCCTCCTCCGCCACCGCCGCCGAAGAGGAGGCTGACGCTGCTCGTCGCCGCGGGGTCGCTCGCCGAGGCCGCGGACGCCGCCGTCGCCGCCGCGCGCGCCTCGACCGCGGACCCGTCCCTGCCCCCGGCGCGCATCCTGGTGCAGGACCCGGGGTCGCCGGAGTGGTGGACGCCGCCGGCGGCGGCGGCCGCGGGCGCGGGCGCGGCGGCGGCGGGCGGGGGGGACTCGTCCTCCGCCTCCGTCCCGCTGCTCCTGCGGCGCCTCCGCGGGGCCCTCCGCGGCGCCCGGGCCGCGGCTGTCGTCACCGTCCGGGCCGGGGCGCTCTCTGCCGCGGAGCTCGCCGCGGCGAGGACCTGCGCCGACGCCGTGATCTCGTTCTCGCCACTGCAGGCTCCCGCCGCCGCCTCCCAGGGCTTCGACGCGGCGACCCTCGCCCTCGCCCCCTCCCTCGTCGCGGGCGCCGGGAGGAACGGCTCCGCGGTCGCGCTCGCCCGGGTCGTACGCCTGCCCCCGCCGGGGCCCGCTGTGCCCTCGAGGCCGCAGCCGTGCTCGAACCTGAGGCCGGCGGTGGAGTCGGCGGCGCCGGGCTCTTCGGGCGCGGTGCTCGTGGTCTCGAGGAGGAGGGGGACGCTGGGCGTCGCCCCGGCGGCGATAGACCACGACGCGGAGGAGGCTGCAGAGAATGCAGCACGAGGAGTGGGGGGCGCTCACAAAAAGAGCGCCTCGGCGGCTTGCGGTGCGAGGCCGGGGTCGAGGTCGGCGGCGGCCCTCGAGTTTTGAGGAAGGAGAAAAAAGAAGAGGACATGTAAAAAACAGAAAGGTAATACAAAAAATGGTGTAAGAATCAGAAGACCGACTCGCGAAAAGAGAGACCGACTCACCCTCTTTGGCTCTCTCTTTTTCGTCTTCTCGTCATCTCATTTGCACTCATGTTGCGCTCTTCTCTTTGACCTCTTGAGCCTCGTTGGACGACGCTCCTCTGAGAGCGCAAGGCTTGGAAAGCGCGCTCTGCTCGTCTCCGAGGCGTGAGAAGAGATTGGTTTGACTTGATTGAAGCATCAGTCCAATTCGCCCGCCCGTTCGATCAAAGAAAAAAATCGTCTCTCCCTCCGACGATGGCGCTGACTGTCGACACCGTCACCCTCGAGGCCGGCGACGAGCCCGTCAACGAGGTCGAGCGCGAGCTCCTGGAGTGAGTTTTCTGGGTGGAGAGACGAGGGGAGGAAAAGAGAGCGAGAGAGTTCGATTTTTTTTCCTTTTTTCGCTTCTCTCTTTCCCACCTCTCAAACCTCACCACCACCCCCACCACCGCCAAATACTCTCAGCGAGACCACCGCCGCGGCCGAGATCGCCGCCTACCGCGCCGAGTACGAGGACGAGCGCACTTGGGAAGCACTGCAGGAGGACGAGCGGGGGATGCTGATGCCCCTCGGTGCGGCGAGGAGGGCCGGGGCTCCCGCCTCCCGTGCCTCCGCTTCCGCCCCTGCCGCTGCGGCCTCCGGGTCGAAAGCGGCCTCGCTGCTCCCCTCCCCGCAGCTCCGAAACGTCCGCCGCGGCGTCATCCGCTCCCTCGTCATCGTCGTCGACCTTTCCGCCGCGGCCGCGGCGCCGGACATGAGGCCCACGCGCGCCGCCGCCGCGGCCTCGGCCGTCGGGTCGCTGGTCCGTGCCTTCTTTGACGCCAACCAGCTCTCGAGCGTCTCGCTCGTCGTCACGCGCCACGGGCGCGCCGAGCGCCTGACCGAGCTGAGCGGGGCTCCGGAGGCGCACCTGTCGAAGCTCGCGGCCAGCCTCGAGTGCGGCGGCTCGGCGAGCCTGCAGAACGCCCTCGACGTCGCCGTCTCGACGCTGTCCTCGGTGCCGCCCTACTCCCTGCGCGAGTGCCTCGTCTTCTTCTGCGGCCTAGCCACGTGCGACCCCGGCGACGTCTTCGCGTCCGTGCAGGCAGCGAAAAGGGCCAGGGTCCGCGTCTCCGTGATAGGCCTCGCCACCGAGGTCTTCGCCTGCTCGAAGGCGGCGGCGACGACCAAGGGGAGGCACGCGGTCGCGCTCGACGCCGCGCACGTCGCCGAGCTCGCGCTGTCGCACGCCCCGGCCCCGGCCATCACCGGAGCGGAGGCGACTCCGAGCCTGGTCAGGATGGGCTTCGCCAGGGACCTCGGCGGCAGGGGCGGGAGCGGCGGGGGGGGGAGGGGCCCCCAGGCGTTCGTCGGCGCCTCGGCGGCGCTGTCGCGGGGGGGGCACGAGTGCCCGCGCTGCCTCGCCCGCGCCGCCGAGCTGCCCTCGAACTGCCACGTGTGCAACCTCACGCTCGTGTCGAGCCCGCACCTGGCGCGGTCGTACCACCATCTGTTCCCCGTGGGGGCGTTTGTCGCGCCCGGCGGCGGCGAGGGGGAGAGAGGGAGGGCGCCTTGGTGCTTCGGCTGCCTGGCGCCGCTCTCGGGCTCCTGCAAGCGGGAGGGCGGCGGCGAAAGCAGCACCGGCGGCGTCGTCGCCGTTGCTGCCTCCCGGTGCCCTGCCTGCTCCGAGCTCTTCTGCCTCCCGTGCGACTCGCTCATCCACGCGACGATGCACGTGTGTCCCGGGTGCGAGGCCGCGGTGGCCGTGGAGGGGAGAGGGTGAGAAGTTTTTAGGGAGGAGAGAGACGACGACGGCGGCGACGGCGACGACGGAGAAGAAAGAGTCTCTTTCTCTTTTCGTCTCGTGCTTTCTTTCTGCCTCGTTCGCTCTTTTGTAATTTTATTCGACACATACTTCGCAACAAATGAGATTGAAAAACGAGAGGCGGGAGAGAAGGAGACACCTTCTCCCTACAACTTTCCCGAGCTCACAATCACCACCTTCTGGAACGGCCGGTAGAAGAACTTGGCCGCGGCGTCCGCCCTGCGGTCCCCCGTGGCCTTGGCGACCTTGAAGAAGGCGGATTCGGACCGGTCGGAGGCCACGGGCAGCTCGCTCAGCCGCGCGACGAGCGCCTGCCCCTCCCTCAGCGCGCCCACGACCAAGTTCGTGGCGTCGAGCTCCGGGGCGGGCGCCATCGTGATCACGAACGCGGTGCCGTTGGGCGCCCCCTTGCGCGGCTCCTCAACGGTCACGAACCTGCCGTTGACGGCCACCAGCCTCGTCTTCGGGGGCGGGGCCCCCGGCGGCTCCCTGACGACGAGCGAGACGACGCCGGCCCTGTCATGCCGCGGCGCGCTGCCCGGGCTCGAGGCGGCGGCGGCCTGCTGCGCCTCGAGCTCCCTCTCGAGATCCTCGACCGTGTCTCCCCCCGGTATCCTCGACGGCGCGGCGACCCCATTGCGAACGCCGCCGCTGTCGCGGTAAGCGAGCGACGCGACGCCCGAGGAGCGGATGACCCTGTCCTTCTCGATGCCGTCGATCTTGGACCTCACGTACCCGACGCCGTCTTTGTCCTCGGCGAGCTCGGCGAAGCGGGCGACGCCGATCGGGGCGAGGACGGAGGAACCTTTGGGAGAAGGATCGGCCGCGCCCCCGCGGCCGAGGAGGTCGACGAGGAGCCTGCCGGCGGGCTCTCCGTCGACTGTGACATCGAAGAAGACGGAAGAAGCTGCTGCCAGGGCCGGACAGGGCGCGCCGAGGGAGAGGGCGAGCGAAAGGGCGAGGGCGGTGGCTGCCAAGAAGAAAGTTAAAAGAGAAGAGGTCGAGGTCGAGGAGGAGGCATCAGTCAGCGCCGTCGAATGCCGGTCGACGATGCTCCTCCTCGTCGTTGCACGGGCGACGGTGGTCGCTCTGGGGGCAATCACGCGCAATGGATGCGCAGATCTCGTCGCCGCCGAAGCGCTGACGCCGGGAGAGCACAGGGAGGCGTGCATGCTGGAGAGGAAAACAAAGATAAACCTGGAAAAATGAAAGAGATCGAGAGAAAGAATCTGGAGAGAAAGAGTCGACCTCAAAAAGCAACCTCAAAATTACAGAGCATTTCTTCTTCTTTCTATGATGCTCCTCCCCCTCCTCTCCTTCGCTCTCCGATTCTACGGCTTCGGCCCCTTGGCCTTGCCGAAGAGCATCTCGTCCGTGATCTGGCCCTTCCTGTTGAGTTTTTTTTTCGAGTTTTGTTTTTTTTCGAGTTTTGTTTCCGTCGCCGTCGATGTGAGAGAGAGTTAAAAGAGGTTCGTGTTTTTCTTTTCCTTTCTTTTTTCGGCGTCTCTCTCTCATCCCAACTCTCTCACCTCGTGTACTGCCCCCCGGCGCTCTCCAGCGCCGGGCACGGCCTGTACGCCTTGATCGGCCACCACCCGAACCCAGGGAGAGCCCCGAGCCCCCCCATGATCCGCCCCTCGCCGCCGCAGCCGCGGGGCACGGAGGAGAGGGCGACGCCGCAGCGGGCGCAGGTGGTTGAGTTCGCGGAAGAAGAAGAGGAAGTCGAGGGCTCCTGGTTTCGTTGTCGGGTGTTTTTTTTGTCGAGGGACGGGACAGCGAGGAGTCAGAAAGAGGAGCAAGGCGAACGCTGAGAGGGAGTCGGCGAGCAAGCACGAGAGAGGGGAGAGGGGTTGACGACAAAGGAGGAGGGAGAAGATTTTTTTCTCTAGACGAGAGAGAGAGAGAATTAGGCGTGTCGAAGAATTGAACAAAGCAGATTCGAGCGTGCGCTCTTCTCTCTCTCTCTCTTCCTCTCTGTCGATCAAAATTTCGGTGGCAATACACAGAGTTCAATGTCCTCCATGCGCTGAGATGCGCGATTCACGTATTCAAGATTCCGCAGGGCGAGAGAATCGGCGATTCCCCACTCACAGCGTCGGTGTCGCCGGGCGTCGATCTCGCGGCGAGGGAGCGGCGGGGGAGCGGCTCGCCGCTCCTGCGCTGCTGCGGTCTCGCAGTCGCCGAGGCGTGCGAGGAGGAGACCAGCGTCGTCGCTGTGATCTGCATCATCAAGAGAGAATTGTACTTCCGAGCCAGCGCGAAAGCGAGAGAAAGAAGAGAGAGAAAGAAGTGGACGTGGAGTGGGAAGAAAAAAACTCGCCTCGAGCCCTCGAAAGCTCTTCACTTCTTTCGACTCCTCTTTCGCCGACCTTGATCCCACCCCCCTCTCTTCTTTCGTTTCAAAAAACAGAACAGCCGCAGAAGCAGCCATGTCCGCAGAGCAGGTGCGTCTTCTCCTCTTCTTTTTTCTCCTTTCTTGCTATCTCGCGCGAGCGCGACTCAAGCGCTCTTCCCGCCGGCGCCATCGACGGCCAGATGGAAGCTGCACAGCACCTGCGCGACGCGCAGAAAGGACGCGTCGAAGAAAACCGTCGCCATCGTCGCGATCACCGTCGCCTTTTGCTCTTTAAACTGCTCGCGAGCGGCCTCCGTTTCGACCAGACCCTCCACTTCGCTCCTCTTCCAACCTCGCCAAAGCCCGTCTGGACCAGTTTTACCTTCTCGCGAGGGGGGTGGATTCGAGCGAACGGATCGGACGGGGAGCGGGGAGCGGGGGGGAAACTTTTTGGCGTCGCCGACGCTGCCGACGACGACGAAGCCGGGAGGAGTTCCCCCCCCCTCCCCTCGCGTTTAGACCGCCTCGTTCCCGCGCTTCTGCTCTTTCTCGTGTCACTGTCAGGGAGGACGGCGTTGGCGTTGCGCTGGCGGCGTTTATCGTGGCTCGAAGGCTCTCCTCGCGAGAGCTATGCCGCGAAGAGCTTGTCATCTTCATTGCTTGTTTTTCGTCGAGACGGGGAAGCCGGAAAAAACCAGCTCGCTTCGACTTGCTTTTTTCAGCGCCTCCTCTCTCGCTCCCACTCTCTCTCTCACATGCTCTCCGAAAGAAAAAATGCAACCCAAAAAAACACCACCACCCAAACAGCCCCCTCGCTTCCTCCTCTTCGGCGGGACCGGATGGATCGGGGGCCTCCTCAGCGAGCTCCTCACCAAGGAGGGCGCGACCTGGCAGGCGTCCAAGGCGCGCCTCGAGGACCGCGCGCTGATCCAGAAGGAGATTGAGGAGGTGCGGTGATGTTTGACGAAGGAGATGGGAGAGAAGGGCGACGACGTCGAGCGGAAAACCTCTCTCAACCTTTTTGTCCCCTCTTTCAAAAAAAAACGAAAAAACAAACAGTTCAAGCCCACGCACGTCCTCAACGCCGCCGGCCTCACGGGCCGTCCCAATGTCGACTGGTGCGAGACGCACAAGGTGAGAAGGAAGAAAAGGATAGAAAGGAGAGAGAGAGAGAGAGAGAGAGAAGGTGAGAGAGCTTTTTTTTGGAGAAAAAAAAAGAAACAAAAAAGCTCACCTCTGTTCTCCCTCCTGGCTCCTCCCCCAACCCACGAAACAGATCGAGACCATCCGCGCCAACGTCTTGGGCATGCTCAACCTCGCCGACATCTGCAACACCGCCGGGGTCCACCTCACGACCTACGCGACGGGATGCATCTTCCACTACGACGACGCGTTCCCTGAGGGGAGCGGTAAGGGGTTCAAGGAGGACGACAAGCCCAACTTCACGGGCTCGTACTACTCCTACACCAAGGCGATGGTCGAGTCGCTGCTGAAAGAGTACCCCAACGTGCTCGTGCTGCGCGTGCGCATGCCCATCGTCGGCGACCTGACCTACCCGCGCAACTTTGTCGCCAAGATCCTGCGCTACGAGAAGATCGTCAACATCCCGAACTCGATGACGGTGCTTCCCGAGCTGCTGCCGATGAGCATCGAGATGGCCAAGAGGGGGCTCACTGGTGAGGAGTTTTTTGTCTTGGTTGCCCCTGGGAGGGAGAGAAGGAGAGAGCGGAGAGAGAGAAAGAGAGAGAGAGAGAAGGAGAGAGTGGAGAGAGAGAAAGAGAGAGAGAGAGAGAGTTTTTTTCTTCTCCCTTTTTCCCCCTTACCCTCGGCTCACACCTTCCTTTCTCTCTATACTCTCTCTCTCTTTCATCCCTCCAACATAAAAAAAAACACCCCTCAAAATAAAATTATACACACAGGAATCATGAACTACACCAACCCGGGAGCGATCAGCCACAACGAGATCATGGAGCTGTACAAGTCGTACGTCGACCCGTCCCTGACCTGGGCCAACTTCAGCATCGAGGAGCAGGCGAAGGTGATCGTCGCGCCGAGGTCCAACAACCTGATGGACACGGGGCGCATCGAGAGCGAGTTCCCGGCGATCCTGCCGATCCGGGAGTCGCTGATCAAGCACGTGTTCGAGCCGGCGGCGGCGGAGAAGGAAAAGGTGGCCGCGGCGGTGCGCGAGATGCGTGGCGGGCGCGTCTGAGTTTGAGGAGGAGGGGAGAAAGAGACGACTTCGCCTCCTTTTTCCCCTCTCTTCTTCGCTCTCTTTTTTTTTTCAAGTTAAAGGCGGCAGCACAGCTCGCGCAGCAACAAAAAAAAACAGGGGGGAGAGAGTTTTGAGTTTGAGTTTCAGAAAAAGACAAAAAACGCCCCACTAAGAAAAACAAATGAAAATCAAACGCGTTCTTTCTACTTCCACCCACCCACTTGCTCTCTCTGAAAACACCTTTTTTCCTTACTTTACCAGTGTGACTTACTTGAAGAAACGATATGGCAGAGAACGAAAAAGAAGAAGAAGAACCGGGAGCAGAAGAAGAGACAATGATGACAAAGAAAAGAAAGGGAAAGAAATTTTTCAACGTCCTTCGGAAAAAGAGCCGCGGACCTCTTAGTTCATTTACAGTTCTCTCTCTCTCTCTCTCTCTCTCTCTCTCTCTCTCTCTCTCTCTCTCTCTCTCCCTCTCTCCTCTCCTCTTCCCCTCCCTCTCTCCCTCTCCTCTC
>Ga0114918_10001164_pt1 | contig 23465 bp, 14 predicted proteins | sample LantaG_FD_87015 | JGI IMG/M metagenome (GOLD analysis project Ga0114918, IMG submission 87015) | Deep subsurface microbial communities from Baltic Sea to uncover new lineages of life (NeLLi) - Landsort_02402 metaG | ecosystem: Environmental > Aquatic > Marine > Oceanic > Sediment | place... | reverse complement strand
GTGGCTTTCTGCTTTCTTCCTGTCGCTCTCGCCCCCTTCGCCCTCTTCTTCTTCTTCCCCCTTCCCCCCTCTCTCTCCCCCTCCTCCCCCCCCCCTCCAACTTCAACCACAGGAGCTCGACCTCAAGAAAAACGCCAAGCCAATCATGTACCTCTTCTCCCGCCCGGGGTGCTCCGCCTGCGACTCCCTCAAGGCGACCCTGGGCCCCGAGGCGGGCCCCACCCTGAAGGCCCTGACGAAGATGTTTGTCGTCGTACACGTCCAGGGCCCCGAGACGCTCGGGGACGACAAGGCGCTGCGGCGCAAGTACGCGGCGCCCGAGTTCGAGCCGCACGGCAACTACGTGCCGCGGGCGATGTTCGCCGACGCGAGGACGGGGAAGGTCCGCGCGGAGATCGCCAGGCCGGTCTCGGGCGACAGCGGCGCCGAGTTCCCTCACTTTGTGTCGACGAGCGGCGAGCTCGAGAGCGCTATGCGGCACGCTCTCGTGAGGCTGCTGGGAAAAGGCAAAGGGCTGAAAGTCGGGTCCGCCCCCGGGGAGCCCCTGAAGAAGGTGGAGCGGAGGAAGAAGAGGCAGGCGAGGAAGAAGCAGGCGGCCGCAGCGGGTTCCTCGGGATCGGCGGCGTCGAGGGCCGAAATGTGATTTCGTTGGTGTCGTTTTTTTTTAACTCTTTAACTTCAAGACGATCTCTTACACAGGCGGAATAAGAGACGAGGAGAAGAGATCAGAGTCGGCGGGTGCGGCGGCAGCGGCGGCGAGCTGCTCCGTTTTTCAAGCCTGAAAAGAAAAAAGGGAGCCAGCTCGCCGACGACGACTTTCTCTTCGCTTCAAAACGAAAAACAAAGAGGGGGAGCTCTCTCTTTTTCTTTTTTTTTCGCTCCCCGCTGCTCTTTGCCTCTCCCTCTCTCTTCACTTCGCGGCCGGGGCAGCAGCGCCGCCGACCCACGGCTTCCCCTGCGCGTCCACGGGTTGCTCGAGCCTGCGCAGCTGCGGGGTCGACCAGGGATGGTCTCGCACCATCGCCCACTCGACGGGGCGGCCGAAGTTTTTCTGGGGACGGCGTTTTTTTTTTATGGCGTTTTTTTTTTATGAGAGAGAAAGGGAAGAGGCATCAAAGGAGCGGGAGAAAAAGAAAAATAAACTTCCGGAAAAAAAGGGGAAAAACTCCCTCTCTTTTCCTCTCTCTCACCTTGAACCCATCGGTGAAGACCCGCTGTGCCTCCTTAAACTCGGGCGTCGAGAAGGAGAGCCTGGGGTCCTCGTCGCGGCGGAGGGCCTCGAGCTGTCGTGAGGAGAGAAGAAGGAGAAAGAGAGAAGAAGGAGAGAGAGAAGAAGAAACAAGGAAGAGAGGAGGTTTCAGTCAGAGCTCTTGCGGCGACGCGGCGAGAAAAAAAGGGGGAAAAGAAAATGCTCTTTGAGGGGAAAAACTCTCTCTTACCCTCTTGACGTGCGCCCGCATCTCCTCGAGGAGAGCCGCGGCCTCGGATGACTTGGGGTCGGCGCGGCGCTCGAAGTCGGCCTGTGTTTTGGTTTCGAAGAGTGGGAGAGTGAGGGGGAGACAGAGAGGGAAAAAGAAGAAGTAACCGACGCAAGAGCGAAGAAAAGACTCTCGAGACCTCGTCTTCCTTCCGTCTCTTTTTTTCTCTCTTTCTGTGCAACAAGCTCTCATGCTCACCAGCTTCTCCGCAGCAGACGAGGCGGCAGAGCTCGATGGGGCAGCGGGAGGGGCCATGGTTTTGGGAAAGGGAGGGCCTTTGAGAGCAGGCGTGAGAGAGAGAGAGAGAGAGAGAGAGAGAGAGAGGGAGAGAGTGAGAGGGGAAAAAGAGTTTGGAGGCCAGCGTTGCTGCTTCACTCTTTTCGCTCTCCTCTCTTCGATCGCCGAAAGAGAAAAGGCTCATCCTCTCGCCTTTCCCTCTTCTCTCCAAAGCTCTAGCCACCATGTCCCCGCAGCTCATAGAAACGACCGAGTCGGACACCCGGGTGGTAGTGGCCCGCTTCGTGGCGGCGCTGGCGGCGGGAAAGGTGAGAAATAGGGAAAGATTTGACGGTGGCGGCCTTTTTTCATCGATGCCTCTCGTCGTCGTCGTCGTCAAGTTATTTCTCCCCGCCATCCTCTCTCTCTCTCCGCGCGCAGATCCTTTGATCCCTGCATGCATTGGCATTGCGTGAGCCAAACGCTGAGACGTTTCGCGATCCTCTCACGAATGGAAATCAACTCCACGAAAAACCAACGCCATCAATACACAGGATGCGGCCTCGGCAGCGGCGGCGGCGACGACCAGCACCGAGTCCGCCGCCGCTTCGTCGTCTCCGGCAGAGGCCGCCGCGGCCAGCGGCAAGATGGCCGAGTTCGTCACTGCCCTCGCGGCGCAGCTCCCCGTCGTCTTTGAGAAGGCAGAGGCCAAAGGTATGAAACGAAGCAAAAAAAGAGGAAGAAGGGAAAGCGAGATGGATTGGTCGCAAATCGAGCTCGAGCGGCGGCTTGCGAGATCGCCCCCCTCGTCGACAGAGGAGAAGAGAAAAAAAACTCACCCCCCTCTCCCTCTCCTCTCCTCCTCCTCTCTCGCCCGCTCCTCTCCAAACACGCAACCAGACCTCGACTGCGTCCTCACCGTCATGGCCCTCTCCGTTGCCTCCGCCCGCGACTCCGACGGCGACGCCGCGGCCTCGACCGCCGCGGAGGCCGCCGCCCGCGCCCTCTCGTCGGGCGCCGCGAGCCTGCGCCCGGCGCAGCGCCTCTCGGCGCTCTCGGCGCTGCACGGCGCCTCGCCGCCAGGCAGCGCGGGAAGGACCGCCGCCCTGCGCGGCGCGCTGGCCGTCGCCAGGGGCGCGGTCGCGGAGGCCCCCGCGGCCGCCGTCTCCTCGGGCGCCGCGGCGCTCTCCGCCGCGGCGCGCACGCACGGGGCGGCCTGGGCCGCGGCGGACGCCGGCGGCGACGAGGCCGTCCGGACGGAGCTGCTGCTCGCGCTCGCAGAGGTCGTGAGGTCGGGGGCTCCCGGAAAGAGGGCCGCCGCGAGGGACGCGGCGAAGCTCGCCGGCGCGGCGCTGGGCTCGGAGGCCTCGTCGTCGGCCTCGGCAGCTTCCTCGGCGCTCGCGGGCCCCGCCGCCGAGCGGGCAGTCGCCGACTTCCTCTCGTCGCCCGACGCCGCCTCTTTCGATCTGGCGGGAGCCCCGGCCGTCAAGGCCCTGTCCTCGAGCAAGAGCGGCGCCAGCGGGAAGGCCCTCGCCGCGGCGCTCGAGGCCGTCCTGAAGGGGGACACCGAGGCCGCCGCGGCCGCGTGCGAGGGGGCCAGCGTCGCTGCGCTCGCCTCCGCCGGCGTCTCCCGGTCCCATGTCGAGAGCAAGGCGCGCCTGATCGCTCTGCTGAGAGCGGCCGAGGCCGCTCCCGGAGGCGTGCTGACCTTCGAGGCCGTGGAACGCGCCCTCGCGCTGCCCGCGGGCGGTGCCGCGCGCGCTTTGGTCGCCGCCGGCGGCGCGTCGGGCGGCGCCGCCGTCGTCAGGGTCGACGGAAAGGCTAAGACGGCCCACGTCGCCAGGAGGGCACCGCTGTACCCTTCCTGCCGCGAAGACTACGCCGCGCTCGCCTCCGGTCTGAAGAGGTGGGCGGAGTCGGGGAGGGCGGTGGTGGAGAAGTTCAAGGCGCAGGCGGCGGCAGAGGCGACGGGGAGGGAGACGTGAATTTTCTCTTTTCTCTTTTCTTGGCTTGTTTTCTAAAAAGCAGACTTAAAAGCGTGTTACAGTGTAAGAGAGAGAGGTAGGGAGGCAGAGAGCATGCACAAATCGGAAAAGGGGTGCACCCAGAGGGCCGAGGCCTCGCGGGAATTTCTCTCTCCCTCTCTTTTTTCCTTTCTTTTCTTTTTTTTCCTTCGACAAAACCCGAAAAGAAAAAAAAAGTCTTTTTCGTTTTCCACCTCTTACCTCACAGGGATGGAGTTGAGCGTGTTGTCGATAACGGGCCTCGCCAGCGATACCAAAAGAGCTAAAGCGCCTCCGAACACGGCCACAAAGGCCACGACGGTGGCGACGCCGGCGAACTCGGAGTCGGCGAAGGAGGGCGCGGCGTCCGGGTCGAAGCGGTCGCCGTTTTCGTCTTTCTTGCCGGCGCGGGCGACGACGACGCCGGCTGTGGCGGCCTTGGCGCCGGCGGCGGAGGACTTGGGTCGGATCGAGCTCGTTCGCCGCATCGGCGGTGCCGTCGATGATGCCCTTCGCGCTGCCAGAGGAGCCAGAGGGCTCGAGACTGCTCGCACTGCGATCGTAGAGCTCGCCGAGCGAGGCGTCGCGCAGGAAGAGGCGCGCATTCGGAGGTTGATTGGAACTGCGAAGGAACTTGAAGAGGTAGGAAGCGATGAGAGTGAGGAGCAAAGGCCTAGCCGGGGAGAAATCTGAAAACAAGAAAACTATCAACGCCTTTTACACTCTCTGTCACGACACGCACCTCCCCCCCCCCCTCTCATGTATCTCTCTCTCTCTCTCTCATCTCCCCCAAAAGTTGTGTGTGTGCTTCTCTCTACTTGTCTGATTTTTTCTCTCTCTCCTAGCTCTGCCTGCAAGCCCCAGCCTGTTCCGCCTCGGCCGCCTCCGCCGCAGCAGCTTCCGCGTCTTCCGCTTCCCCTTCCTCTTCCCCTAGGGCTTCCTCGCCCTGCCCGTTCTCTTCCGCAGCTCGCTCGACCGCGACTGAGAGCGTCGGCGGAGAGAGAGGGGCGAGAGCAGCAGCAGCAGCGGCGGCGTCGTTGTCGCCCTTTGCGACCTCTCCTCCTTCGAGTGCTGCCGCTTCTGCCGTCGCCGTCGGCAGAGGAGGAGAAGCGACCGCAGCGACGGGAGGGATGAGCCCCGCTGCCGCAGCAGGCAGAGAAGGAGGAGTAGGAGGAGGAGGAGCAGGAGGAGCAATAAGAGGATGAGGCGCGGCGACCGGAGCAGCCGCTGCCTCGGCAGCAGCAGCCGCGGCCTCGGCAGCAGCAGCAGCGGCGGCCGCCTTCTCGGCCGCCGCCCGCTGCTGCTGCTGCTCCCGCTCCTCGAGCTCCTCCTGCTGCCGCCGCTACTGCAGGAGCAGGTCCGGGGTCAGCGACGGGTGCACGGCGCGCGCGCGCTGCCACGTCAGCGCCCAGAGATCGACGGTCTCCGAGGCGGGAGCCGCTGCCGCAGGGGCGGCGGGCGCCGCGGGAGGGGCGGCGGCGTCGCCTGTGGCCCCCGCCGGCGACGGAGACGGGGGCGCCGCCGGCTCGGCAGCGGCGTCCTCGACCGCGACCCACCCGGGCCGCAGCAGCCCCGCGGCCGCGGCCACCAGCAGCGCGTTCTTGGCGGCCTCGGGCGCGAGCTCGGCGACCTCGGCTGAGCGGGACCTGGCAGCCGCCGCGAGCGCCGCGAGGGACCGGTCCCAGCAGCGCGCGAAGCCGCGCGAGGCCGCGAGCGCCGGCAGCGCCGTGAGGAGGGCCTTGGAGTGGGCCTTGAGCGAGGCGAACGCCGCCGCGGCGTCGGGGTCCGGCGGCGCGCTCGCGTCGCCTCCGGCGGCGGCGGCGGCCTCGTCCTCCGTCGCCGAGGCCAGCGGCGTCGTCCTCCTGCTGCCCCCCTTCGAGCCGCCGCTCCCGCGGCCGGTCCCGGCCGCGGAGGCGAGCCGCGCGACCGCCGGGGCGGAGGCCTCGGAGAGCACGGCGTTGAGGAGGGAGGAAGGAGGGCAGATGGATTCTGCCGCGGCGAGGCAGCTGCGGGGATTTTTTTTTTGAAGAAAGAAGAGGGAAAATTGAGTGGGAAAAAAAGTCAAAGAAGAAGACAAAAGAAAATTCAAAATTTAAGGGGAAAACTCCTCTTCTTTCTTCTTACCGTGCCAAGGCCGCGACCGCCGCGTCCCTCAGGTCCGCGCTGGGCGAGCCCTCCGCCGCCAGGGATGCGGAGGCCCTCGCCGTCGCCGCCCAGAGGTCGGAGAGGGCGGGATCGGGCGCGTCGTCGTCGGCGGCGGCAGCGGCGAGCGAGAGCGAGAGCAAAGGAGCTGCTGCTGCTGCTGCAGCAGCGGGGAGGAGAGCAGCAGCCGCAAGCTGCTGCTGTCCGTGCTGCTGTTGCTGCTGCTGCTGCGCCACTGCAGCAGCGGCAGCAACGACCGCCCCCTTGCTCGCCAGCCAAGCCGCCATCCCTTCGATCGCTGTCGCCGCCAGCGGCGGCGCCCCCGCGGGAGCCCCCTTGCACCGCCCCTCGGCGACGGCGAGCGCGGCCCCGAGGACGTGCGGGAACGACGCCGGCGACAGCGCGCCAGGGCTCGCCGCGGCGATGACCCCGGCCACGGCGGCGCCTCCGGCGTGCGGGTGCGAGGCGGCCGAGAGGAGCAGGGCCAGGACGAGCCTCCAGTCCCGCCCGCGGCGGAGCGCGGAGGGGGCGGCGGAGGGCGACGGCGGCGGCGACGAGACGGCGCGGACGAGGGAGAGCAGCTCCGGCGCGAGCGCCGGGGCGAGCTCCCACGCCTCCGCCGCCGGGAGCCTCGCCAGCAAGGAGAGCGTGCGCATCAGCAGGGTGGTGCAGAAGGCCGCGGAGGCGGAGGGGGCAGCGGCAGCGAGGGGGAGAGCGGAGGAGGCGGCGGCCGCCGCCGCCGCCGCCGCCCCTCCTCCTCCTCCTCCTCCCGCTCCCGCCGACGCCAACGCCGACGCCGACGCCGCCCCTCCCCCGGCAAGCGACGGCAGCAGCGCCGCCGCCGACCTCACCGCGGCCAGCGCCGCCCTCCTCGTCAGCGGGCCGCACGACCCAGGAGGCGCACCCGGAGGAGGGCCCGTGCGCAGGGCCGCGGCGATCAGCTCGTGCGCTGCCGGCCACAGCAGCGGGAGCCGGTCCCTGTTGCGCGAGGCGAGCGCGAGCGAGAGCTCGAGGCAGACCTCGGCCGCGGTCGGGTCCGCGAGCGAGTGGGACTCGTGAGAGGGAGGCGGGGAGGAGGAGGCCGCGCCTCCCGCAGCGACTCCGTTCCCTGCTCCTCCCCCTTCCCAGGAGGAAGGTGAGAGCTCCGACAGCCCTGCCTGCGCGACGGCGGCGGCCAGCGCCTCGAGCGACTCCGCCTTGAGGAACTTGGAGTCCGAGACGACGACGGCGCCGACGCGGCAGCCGGCGGCGGCGTCGGCGGCCGCGGCGGCCTCGGGAGACAAAGAGGGGCCGTCGCTCCCGCCGGCGCCGCCGCCGTTTTCTCCGTTAGCCTGCTTCACGGCGGGGATGCCGCCTACGCCCTCCGTCGTGCCGGCGTCGACGGAGATCAGGCTAGAGATCGCCCGGCTGAAGAGCGAGCCGGCGCTCCCGCCGCCGCCGCCGCCGGCCTTGGACCTCTTTGGCGGCGGCGGCAGCGGCGCGCCGCAGTGGAGGGGCGGCGCGGAAGGAGCAGAGGCGGCAGACTCGCCGCCGCTCGAGACCGAAGCCGGCACGCCAAACGCGTCCGCGGGGACGAGACCGGCGCCATGGAGCCTCACGACGGCGTCGACGACGCCTCGCCAGCCCGCGACCGACAGGGAGTCGCCGCAGCGGCCCGCCTCGGCGACGACGCCGAAGAGCGCGCGCGCGCAGGCGCGCGCCCTGGCGTCGCGGCCGAAGGCGAAGGCCGCCGCGGCCGGGGTTCCCGCGGGCGGCGGGACTGAAGAAGAAGCCGAAGATGCGGCGGAAGCGGTAGCAGCAGCAGCAGCAGCGGCATTGGCGGAAGAGCCGAAGCCGAAGGGGCCGCCGCCGCCAGAGGAGGCGGCGGCGGCGGGAGAGAGGGCCTCCTCCAGCGGCAGCGTTGCGTGGGCGGACAGGCAGACCGCGACGGTGTCGACCGCGTCCCTCATCCCGTGCCTTGCGGCGCCGCGGGCGAGCAGGAGCAGCCCGCCGATAGCCGCGTCGGCGGCCCTGTCCCCGGTGGAATTGGAAGAAAAGGAGGCGTTCAAAAAGTCTTCTCCGCCGCCGCCGCAGCCGTTGTCGAGCGCCGTCGCGAGTGCCGCCGCGGCGGGGGCCCAGACGACGCGAAGAGCCGCGGCCTCCAGCGGCCTCCACGTCTTCGTGTTCTTGTTCTTCCTCTTGCTACGATGGCCGTGGCGGTGGTGGTGGTAGGAACGGTGATGGCGCGAACGATGATGGTGGTGGTGGTGGTGTTGCGACGACGAGCTCGTCGCGACGGCCGAGACGCGCGCGCCGCGGGGGGCCCTGGCCTCAGCCGCCAGCCGCGCCCACAGCCCCGTGGGGGGCCTGTGACGGGCGACTGCGGCCGAGGAGGACGAAGTAGGGTGATGGTAGTAGTAGCCGCCGCCGTGGTGGTGCGCGCCCCCGTCCCCGGCCCTCGGAGTGCCCGCCGCGGACCCCGCGGCACTTGCTCCTCCGCCGCCGCCGCCGCTCCCGCCGCCTCCGGCAGCGGCGCCCCCTCCTCCTCCTGTGCCGCCCCCGCCCCCTCTGTCCGGCGTCGCCACGGCCAGCGGCTTTGCCACGATGCTCGAGTACAGCTGCCTCAGGAAACTTGCGGGAAGGTCGCTCCCGCCGTTGATCCCGCGATTGTTCCGCACGAACTCGTCGGCGGTCATCTTGCGCCGCACCTGCGCCGAGTGCGCGTCGGTGTGCAGCATGATCGCAGAGTACGCCAAGACGTAGCACGCGTCGGCGTTGGCGAACAGGTCGGGCCTGGCCGCGTGGTAGCGGTTCCCGAAGGCCTCCATGATGCGGCTGATCTTCTGGGCCTCTCCGGGCAGGCGGAACGAGGCCAGGAACGCGCGCAGGGCGCCGTCGAAGCTGGAGCCGCGGAAGTCGAACGAGCGCGAGAAGGCGTCGAGCGTCGCGACGGCAAAGGCGTCGGCGTCGCCGAGCAGGTCGCCGGCGGCCTCTTTGGAGATCCCGGGGCAGTGGCGCAGCAGCGCGGCGGCGTCCTCCGGGGTCGGCGGAGGAGGAGAAGAAAGAGGCTGGGAGGGATCCGCGGCGGCCGCCGCGTTTCTCGTCGACGAGACGAGGCCCGCGGCCGACAGCGCCTGCAGCCCGCGCGCAGCGTTGCGGTTGAACGCGTCGGCGACGACAGCCGCCCGGGCCTTGACCGCCCGCTCCAGCAGCGCGGCGCGGGCGGCCCTGCGCGGCGACATGGGGCGAGAGGAGGAGGAAGCAGAGGGTTTCGCAGGGGCAGGGGCAGAGGCGCCACCAGGAGGAGCGACAGAAGAGGCGCGCCCGCCGCCGACGTCGCGGCGCAGGCCGCTCCTCCTCCTGCTCCGCCCCGCCTCGCCCTCGCGCCCCCCTCTCCTCCTCCTGGGGGCGGGCGTCAGCTTCCCGGCGCGCACCGCGGCCCAGACCCTCGCCGCGTCCTCGGCAGAGACGCCGTCGTCGAAGGTCGACGCCGAGAGGGGGCCCTCCGGCGGGTACTTGAGCGGGAGTGGAGGAGGCTCCGAGGGGGACGGGGGGCGCTCGCCCTCGGCTCCGCCCTCGGCGTCCTCACCGCTGTCGCTCTCGCCCTCGCTGCTGCTGCTGCTCTCGTCGCTCTCGCTCTCGCCCTCGCTGCTGCTGCTGCTGCTGCTGCTGCTGCTGCTGCTCCCTTCGCCGTCGCTGCTCTCTCCCCCATTTCTTCCTCCCCCGAGATACTTCCTCGCGCTCCTGCCGCCGCCGCTCCCGCCGCCCCTGTTCCTGCCCCCGTCGAGCTGCGCCAGCACCTCGAGCACCGCCTCCAGGGCCAGGTCGTGCCCCCGCAGCCTGGCGCCCGTGCCCGCCGCGGAGGCGGAGGCGCGGGCCAGGGTGCCCACGAGCGCCGCGAGAAGGTCGGGCCTCTCGAGCCGGCAGTCGCCGTTGACGAAGGCGTCGGCGGCAAACCCGGGGCAACGCACGAGGTCGAGGATGGCCTCGAGGGCGGCCTGCTGGCGGTGGGCTGCCGCCGGGGGCAGGGAGGAGAGGAGGGAGGAGGTCGCACCTGCGGAGGAGGCGCCTTTCGTCGAGGAAGAAAAAGAGGAAGAAGCGGCGGCGGCGCCTCCTCGGGCGTTGCTGCTGCCTCGGAGCGCGCCGCCGCCGCCGCCGCCGCCGCTCGAGCTCGAGCTCGCCGACGCCGACGCCAGCGCCGCGGCCTCGGGCAGCAGGCACGCGCTCATGAAAGCCCCGACCTGCAGGAAGAGCGCGTCTCCCAGGTGCACGTAGCACAGCAGCGCCGCGTGGGCCGCCCCGGCGAGCGCGAGCGGCTCCGGGCCCGAGGCCGCCGACGCCAGCGCGGCCCAGGCGTCGTCGGCCAGCAGCGCCATCAGCCGCGGGTGCCTCGCGAACGCCGGCCCCCCCGCTGCGAGGGCGCGGCCGAGGAGACGGACGCCCAGGGGGGCCAGGCCCGCGTAGGCGGCTCCGGAGTCTCCTCCCTCGGGCGAGAAGGGCGCCGCTGCCGTTTCCGACGACGACGAAGAAGAAGAAGGAGAAGAAGCCGCTACGGGGGCTCTCCCCGGTGGGGGCAGGGGAGGGGCAGCCGCGAGCTGGATCAGGAACCCCAGGACGCGAGCCAATGCCTCGATGCCGAAGCCCGGAGCGAGGGGGCTGGCAGAGGGAAGAGAGGCGGGAGGAGGAGAGGCGGGGGGAGGAGGAGAAGAAGAAGCGGGAGGCGGAGAAGTCTTTTCTCCTCCTCCGTTGCTCTTCTCCCCTCCTCCCTCCTTCCTCTCTCCTCCCTCCTTCCTCTCTCCTCCCTCCTTCCTCTCTCCTTCCTTTTCCTCTCCGTCCTCCTCCGCTCTCGCAGCCGCCACCGCTGACGTCTCCGACGTCGTCGGCGGCAGCCTCAGCAGGGCCCCGAACACACAGTCTGTCAGCTCCGCGAGCGCATCCCACGCCGAGGCCGCCAGCGGCGAGACGCCAGCGACGGAGGCCGTGACCCGGGCGAGAGCGGCGGACGTCGCCGCCGAGCCGCCGCCCGAAACGGCCGCCGAAGCCGACGAGGACGACGACGACGACGAGGAGGATCCAGAGATAGAAGCCTCCGCGGCCGAGGCCACCGCGTGCATGCCGACGCGGAAGACGGCCTGGAACGCGCCGATGACGTCGTCGTCGGAGAGGGCTCCCCCCGTCGTCGGGTACGGAAGAGGCCGAGGGGAGGAGCAGGAGGCTGCCGCCGCCGCCGCCGCCGCCGCCGCCGGCCTCGCCGCCGCCGCCGCCGCGCCGGCCCCCGGGCCGCCGCCGCTCCCCGCCATCGCTCCTGGGACGGCGACCACCTCCCGCAGCAGCGCCACGATCCGCGAGAGCACGGCGTCGTCGCCGCCGCCGCCGCCGGCCTCGAACTTGCACTCGGAGGCGCTCGAGGCGATCATCCGGGTCGCCGCGGCGACGGCGGCCCGGGAGGGGGCCCGAGGCGGCGGCGGCGGGCAGGGCCCGACGAGCGCCGGCGCGCCGCCGCCGGGCGACAGCGCCCTGGCGACACGGACCAGGGCGTCGAGGGCGGCTGCCGTGGGCGCCGCCCCGGCCGCCGGGGCGCGCGCGACGGAGGCGAAGGGCGCGATGAGGACGTCGAGCGGTGGGACGGGAGAGCCGGGGGGCGACCCCCCCGCCTCCTCCTCCTCCTCTTCGCCGCCGCCGCCGCCGCCGCCGCCGTTGCCTCCGTTGTGCGCTCCGCCTCCGTCTCCGAGAGCTGCCGCCGCCGCAAGGGGCTCGCCCCCTTCGCCGCCGCCATCTTCTCCGCCGTAACCGAAGTAGTACCAGTCGCAGAGGTCGTCGAAGTTGGAGGTGAGCAGGCCCCTCCGCAGGGACGAGAGCGGGTCGAGCAGCGAAGGGTCGTCCGGCGACGGGTCGAGCGCGGCGTTGGCCGGCGAGCGCTGCGGGAATTTTTTTCGAATGCAAAATTTTGGTTGAGGTTTGAGTTTTTCTTCGTGAGGTTTTGGCGCGTTCTTGTTTCTTTCTCTCCCTTCTTTCTCAGGGGGACGTCAAGCTCGCCGAGCCTGATGGTTTGATCCTTCGGGAAAGCGATGAAAAGTGCAGTCGCTGGGGCTTTTTCAAGGAAAGAAAAGCCCGTCGATCGCGAAAAAAAAAAACCAATCGATCGATCTCGGGGCGTGCAAAAAAAACCAATGCCTCTCAAACACGCACCGACGAGTACCTCCCCGCCTGCCACTTGGCCGCGGCCTGCGCCCTGAGCGCGGCCATGACGGCGCCGGCGTCGGACGCGAGGGCGAGGGCGGCCGCGGAGGGGGCGTTGGAGTGGGAGTGGGAGGAAGAGGAAGAGGAAGAGGGAGGGAGCATCGATGAAGAACCAGCGGGAGGAGCTGCAGCGGGAGGAGCGCCTGCTGGCGCAGCAGCCGAGGCTGCTGCTGCTGCAGCAGCAGCAGCAGAAGCGGCGTCCATCGTGGCCATCGCCGCTCTGTTTCCCCGCGGGAAAGAGAGAGGGGTCGAGAAGAGAAAGGAAGCGCGCGCCTCTTTTTTTTCCTTTCTCCTGCGCCTCTCTCTTCGCTTTTTCGTTATTTTGTGCGAGCGAGCGAGCGAGAGCGAGAGTCGTGGGAGTCATTCGCTGGATCACTCTTTCGGGGTTTTTCTCTCTCTCTCTCTTGTGCTTCCGGACGAAGGACCACGACGATGCGCCTCTCCCTCTGCGTGACGACGACGACGAGGGCGACAGCGTCTTCCTGCCCGTCCTCGTCGCGGACCAGCGGCGGCGGCACGGCGAGCAGCAGGCCCGCGCGAAGAGCAGCAGCGGCGATGGCCTTGTCGTCGAGGGCAATGCCGAGACCGGCGACGAGCGACGCCGCTGCGCCCCTCCTCTTCCGCTCGTCTTCTTCCCCTCCTCGTGCCGCCTCGACGCGGAGAATCAATAACGGTGTCTTCGCCCGAGCGCAGGCAGGAGACATCGCTGCACCCGCAGCAGCCGAGGGGGAGGGGTGAGTTTGAGGAGGCGAAGAACGAGAAGCGAGAGAGAGAGGAAGAGAGAGGGCAGAGATCGCTCTCGACTTTCGTGTCCCTTCTCTCAACCCCGACCTCCCACTCTTCAAAACAAAAACCAACCTCTCTCTCTCCCCTCTCTCTCTCTCTCTCTCCATCCAGGCGCCGCCGCAGGCTCATCCTGATGCGCCACGCCCCCTCCGCCGACGCGGCGCCAGAGGCGTCCAGCGCCTCGACGGCGGCGACGACGACCAGGGACCACGACCGGCCGATCACCGAGGCCGGCGTCGCCGCGGCCAAGGCCTGCGCGCGCGCGCTGCGCGACTCGGGGTGGCTGCCCGACCTCGTCCTCGCGTCCGACGCGCTGCGGTCGCGGCAGACCCTGGACGCGATGCGCGAGGAGGTGCCCGAGCTGCTGCAGGGGGTGCGGGTCAGGTTTGCGGGCGCGCTGTACGCCGCGGCGGCGATGGACGACAACCAGACGGCGCGCGCGCTCGCGGCCACGCTCGAGGAGGCGCTGAGCTCTGTGGACGGGGCGGCGGCGCCGGCGGGGCTGTCGTCGCCGCCCGGCGGGGGAGGCGGGGAGGAGGAGGTCGCGCGGAGGGACGCCGGCAAGGGCGCCTCCTCCTCCCCTTCCTCTTCTTGTTCTCCGACGACCGTGCTCGCCGTCGGGCACAACAAGGTTCGTTACCTCCGCTTTAGGGGGGGGAGAGAGAGAGAGAGAAGAAAAACGACGGCGAGAAGAAAAAACTCACCTGGCGCTTTTTGTTTCGAAAAAACGACGAAACAAAAAAAAACAGGGCTGGGAGGAGGCCGCGAGCTCGCTCGCCGGGACCACCGTGCTCCTCGAGGCCGCCTCGGCCGCGCTGCTGGAGGCGAGCGAGCAGGCCGTGGCGGAGGCCGCCGCCGCCGCCGCAGCAGCAGCAGCAGTGTCCTCTTCGTCGTCGTCGTCGTCGTCAAACTCGGCGTCATCGGCTTCTTCGCCCTCCCCGTCTCGCTGGCCGGCGGCGCTCGCCCTCGGGGCGTCGAGGTGGTCCCTGGTTGGCCTCATCGGGAGGGCCGCGGCCCCGGAAGTCGGTAGCGGCGGAGAGGGAGGAGAGCAGGGGCTCGAGTGCTGGCCCCTGGACTGCGACGCGGCGTGAAAGGAGAGGAGCGGTGAGAATTGAGAATTGAGAAACAGAAAAGAGAGAAGTGAGAAGGGGGGGAAAATGCAAAAACAGAAAAAAAAATGGCTCGGATTCGCCTCGAAGGTCTCGTCTTATTTAGCAAAATTGGTTTAAAAGAATTCGGGAAAAAAAAATTGGGGGGGGGCGGGTGTTGTTCGTGTCGGATGTTGTTTTGGCGTCGTCGTTGTTGAGATTCTCGAAGGCAAAAAAGTAGAACCTGAAACAGAAAAAAACGTTCCAAGGCGAGAGAGCGGGGCTTTTCTCTTCTTCAGTTGGGAACAAAAAGATCAGAGTTTTTTCTCTTTAGACCCCCTTTCGCGCTCGTGGGGGCAAATTCAAGCATTTCATGACTTTGGTCGGGAAGAGGCGCGCGCGCGAGCGGGAAAAGGGAGAGGAAAGGGGTGGAGCTGAAGGAAGAAAGCCGGACACTCCCAAACCAACTCCTCCTCTTTCACCCCTTTCTCTCGCTCTCGCGCGCGACTCGTTCCCGATTTCTCTTATTTCATACGATAGCAGCACAGACTATAAGACCAGATTTTTTTGAAGGGGATTGTTGTTTGAAGGGGATTTTTTTGAAGGGAATTTTATGTAAGGGGATTTGTTGTTGTTTTTCTCGTCTCTCAAGCCGCGACGTTTCCAGCAGCAGAAGCAGAAGCAGACGCGGCAGAAGCAGCAGCAGCAGCAGCAGCGGCAGCGGCAGCCTCAGCCCCCAGCCTCGCGGCCACCTCGGCACTCACAAACCTCCCGCCGATGCGCGGCCTCGCGTCGGCGTTGGCCTTCCTGCGCGCGTAGAAGATCCGCGCGACAAACGCCGCGCGGCGGGCGCGCTTGGCTCGGTAGAGCGCCAAGGCGTCGGCGTGAGTGCGCAGAGGCTCGGGGAGGGCGAGCGGCGTCTCCTGCTGCTGCTGCTGCGGGGGCAGGGGCGTGAGCGGGAGCGGCGGGAGCGCGGAAAGGGCGAGGGTTGGGGCTCCTCTTCCTCCCCCGCGCTTGTTCTTCCTCTGCTTCTGCTGCTGCTGCTGCTTCGGGTGCTGCTTCCATTCCTCCTGGCTGAGGCTGGGGAGCAGGCGGATGAGCGCGCGCGAGTCTGTCGTCGCAGTCGCTGCCTTTTTCTGCTCCTTCGTCGCCCTCTGCTCCTTCGTCGCCCACTGCTTCTTCGCCGCCGGAGCTGCTGCTGCTGCTGCCGCCGCCGGCGAAACCTTAGTCGCCCTTTTCGCCGTCCCCGCCTCTGCTGCCTTGGGGGTCTTCCTCTTCTTCCTCCCGGCTGCTACCGCGAAGAGCGCGGCGGCGGCGGCGGCGGCAGGAGCGGAGTTCGAAGTGGGCGAAGAAGACGAAGGAGCCTTGGTGGCGAACCCCCTCTTCGGCTGCTTCTCCGGTGAGGTGAGAGCCGAGCCCGGCAGATACGAAGAAGCCAGCGGCGACGCGGCGGCCGGCGCCGGGCGCGAGGGCATGAGGCCTTCACTGCCGCCGCGGCCACAGCTCGAGATCGACGAGAGGCGGTGGATCTCCGCCTCGGCCGCCATCTCCGTCGCCTCCCCTTCCGCCGTCTCTTCCTCTCCGTGGTCGGCGGCGGCCTCGGCGGCCTCGGCGGCGGCCTCGGCGGCGACAGGGACGGCCTTGCCCTCTCCCGCCTCCAGAAACATGGGCGCGCCGTTCTCTCCGACGACGACGACCTCTTCGCCGCCGCCGTCGTCGTCATTGCCGTCATCCTCGGCGAAACCGGCGAGCAACACTGGCCAGGAGCTCGAGTGCGGGAACCCGCGAGGAGCGACGACGATGTCTGCGACGGCGGCGGCGGCGGCCACGGCGAGGCCCGCTGCGGCGGGGAGGCCGACAGCCGGGGGCGCGAGGATGACGGGGACGCCAGCGGCGGCGACGGCGGCGGCGACGGCGGGCGCACTCGACGGAAGGCCCAGAGCCGACTGGAGGGCCAGCAGCGAGGGCGGGCGGCTCGGGGGCAGGAGAGCGACCGCGGTGGCGGCGGCGGCGGCGGATGCTCCTGCTGCGCCTGCGCGAGGGGAAGGGGGCAAGTAGACTGCGGCGGCGGAAGCTGCCTTGACGGCAAAGAGGGCCTCCTCATCGGGGTAGGCGGGGTTACAGGAAGACTGGAGAGAGAGAAGAGAGAGAGGAGAGAGATTTGAAAGGAAGAATCCAGGTCAGAGCAGAGGAAAGCTAAAAAGAAAGAAAAAAAATCTCAAGATTTTTTTTTTCAACGTTCGCCGCTTTGTTTCGTTTTTGGTTTTCATCTCTTTTTGAAGATACGCGCGTCTGCGGAAGCGAACCAAAGGGCTCCTAATTCCCGCACAGTCACCCACCAGGCTCAGCGAGGTCTCAAAGCTGAGTAATCCTGTATCCGACGTCGAGTCTGTTGCAGTAATTTTTATGAAGGGGGATGCAAAAGGGGAGTGAGCACAACGCTTAGAAAACGGAACATCGCGAGTGCGTCGGGTGCCCGCGGCCGCGCTTCCCCAGGCTTTCATTTTCCCTCCCGATCGCGCCCACTGAACGAAAGAGAGAATCGATCGAGCCGCAAAGTTGCACTCGCGCGATCGAAGAGAGGCGCCAACTTGCCGCTCAAGGAGAAGAGATCTCTCACCGTCGAAGGACGCCATCGTCGAGGATTGGCAACCGAAAAAGGACCGGAGGAAAAAAAGAGGCGCCTTTTCGCTCGCGCCTAAAGGTTCGCGTCGGGCCGTATTCCAATGATCACGCTGGACACTTCCTCTTGTGGAAAGGAAAAGCAGGAAATCAGAGCGGAGGGGGACCCGGAGAGGGCGAGCCGGAGAGGGCCGCAGAGATGAGACAGAAAGAAAAAAAGAAAAAAAAGTAAAGAGATAAAGTTTTTTGTTGCTGAGGTGGTGTTTTTCAGCTTCAGAAAATCCCAAAATCGAACAGGAAAATCTCAAAAGCGAGAGCATTGAGAGAGCCACGGAGGCGAGTTTTGACTCGGCAGAGAAGGAACTTGCACAGCTCGGAAAAAGGAAGGGGAAAAAAACGTTTTTTTTTTTTTCCTAACCCCCCTCCCTCCTCACGCGCCCGGGAAGAACGCGGGCGCCCTCCACCCCTGCCACACCGCCCCCTCGCCCGACTGCCACCCCCGCGCGTTCCTCCGCAGCGCCGGCGGGGTCCACATGTCCCTCAGGGCCTTTGGAGGCGTCGGGGCGTAGAAGCAGAGGTCTTCCTGCTTTGGGGGGGCGGGCGGCGACGACGAGCCGTTTGCTGCCAAACTCGCCGTCGCCTCCACGCTCCGCCTCGAGCCGGCCGCGGCGGCGGCGACGGCGACGCTCCCGACCGAGGCCGTCAGCAGCGCAGGCGCCCCCGCCGCCGCCATCCCGCCGTACCTCCTCCCGCACCTCCTGTGGAACAGCCACATCCCCAGAGGCCCGCCCACGGCGAGCGCGCCCCCCATCGCGACGGCGCCGTTGGCCGCGAGCACGCACCCCGTGAAGAAGGCGTGCGCCCCCAGCGCCGCCGCGATCCCCCCCGCGGCGGTGAAGAACAGGGCCCCCCCGCCCTCGTGCGACCGCTCGAAGACGTAGAGGATCTGCAAGCGCCAGACGATCCACGAGAGAAGGCACCAGAGGGCGGCGAAGGGCAGCGCCAGCGGCGCGACGGCGCCGTAGGCGAGCGCGACGGCCGCGACCTGGAAGAACGTGCCGCCGACCTCGCGCCCCGCGCGCAGCGAGACGCGGGGGACGTCTTCGAGGAGGTCCTCGGGCTCGAGCTTCCGCCGCTGGAGCTGCTGCTGCTGCTCGAGCTGCTGCTGTTGCTGCTGCTGCTGCTGAGAGAGGCCTGCTTCGTCTGCTGCTCTCGTCGTCGACCTCTCTTCCTTCTTCTTCCGGCGGCGGCGGCGGAGGCGGCGGAGGCGGAGGAGGCGAAACGCCCTCCGCGGCAGGCTCGCCACGCCGGCGACCAGACTCCTCCACCCCCTTCCAATTTTACCCAGCACCACCTTCAGCGGCACCGAGCACGGCCACAGCAGCCTGAACGGCGCCATCAGCAAGGCCTGCGTCTCGAGATAGTTGACGAAGAAGTTGGAGGCGTTGGACAGCGAGCCGCCGACGGCGCGGTAGACGCTGGCGGGGTCCCGCAGGAGCGAGGGGACGAGGAGCAGGGCGCTGCCCCCGAGGACGGCGCCGACGATCACCTGGATGGAGAGAGGGAGAAGAAGAGAGAGGAAAACAGAGGAGAGGGGAGAGAGAGGAAAGAGAGTGGGGAGAGAGGCGAGAGAGAGAGGAGAGAGAGTGGAGAGGGTAGGAAGAGATTAGAGAGAGAGAGAGAGAGAGAGTTGTTTTCACGTGTGTTTGGGGAAAGTGAGAGAACAAGACGGGAAGCGAAGGAGAAGAAAAAAGGAAGTGTAGAAAAAACTCCTCGCTCACGTTGAAGAACGTCCAGGCGAAGAACAGCCTGCACACCCTCGCATCCACCGCCGAGAGGCTACGGTCCGAGGACGCCAGCAGCACCCCGCGAAGGAGGGCCTTGGGCATCACCAGGCACGACCACAGGGCGACGAGGACTGGCGGGAGCGTGCCCGTGACGAGCGAGCGCGCGAAAGAGGAGCGGCCGCAGAAGAGGCCGCGGAGGCCGCCGGCGGCCTGCTGCGGGGCCGCGCTGGGTTCCCCGCCGCCGCCGCTGCTCGCCAGCGCGGCGGCAGCGGCGGCGGCGTCCTGCGCGGAGCACGCGGCGTGCTCCAGGTTCGCCAGCGCCCCGGCGAAGATGCCGACGGGGAGGCCCACGAAGAACGCGAGCCAGCAGAAGGCCAGCGCGCGGCCGCGGCGCCTCCGCGCGGGGCTGATCCAGAGCGCCTGCCAGCAGACCTCGTCGGCGCCCGGGGCTCGCGCGACGCGGAAGGACCTGCGCCAGCCCTGCGGGAAGAGCGGGACGGAGGCGACGGCGGAGGCCGCGGCCGGGGTGGAGAAGAGGGCGATGAAGGCCGACGGGTGGGGAGGGCGTTCCCTCGGCGCCTTTCGGTCGCTGCCGCTGTCTTGAGCAGCTCCTTCGTCTCCCCGTTCCTCTTCTCGGAGCGCTTCCCGCTGCGCCTCCTCGACGGCTCTCTCAGCCTCCCGCAGCTGCTCGGTTGCTGCATCGACAGCGTCGGAGGCGGCTGCGAGTCTTTTCGCTGCCCGTCGAGAGGAAGCAGAGGAAGGAGAAGAGCGCCGCTTCTGCTCTTCGTCGTCGTCTTTTTCTTCCTCCTCCTCCTCCTCCTCTTCCTCCTGCTCTCGCTTCACCTCTGCAGCCTCTGTCTCGGCCTTTCGCAGCCGCGCTCGGGCTTTCTCCAGGGCCTCCAGCGCCGCGTGGGCCTTCCTGTGGTCTCGCACCGGGACGGAGCCGAGGTAAAAGCCCTTGGAGGCTCCGCCGGCGGCGGCGGCGCCGCCGACGACGACGACGCCGAAGCCGTCGCCGCCCCACGCGCGGCCCCCGGCGACGCGAGAGAAGACGGCGTCGACGAGGTCCTGACCGCCCAGGCGAGACGCGGCCGCGAACCAGGCCTCGGGGGCGGCGTCAGGGCACGGGAGAGGGGTGCGGCGGCGGCGAGCAAGAGAGGGTGCTGCTGCTGCTGTCGTCGTCGTCGTCGTCGTCGCTGTCGTTGTTGTCTTTGCAGGAGGAGGAGGAGGAGGAGGAGGAGCTTGGACGACGACGGCGACGGCGCCGTCCTCGGTCGTCCCCTCTCCTTCTTCTCCCCGCTCGCCGCCGTCGCCCTCGCTGTACCTCCTGCTGCTGCCGTTGCTGTTCCCCCACTTCCGCCGCCTCCTTCTGTGGCGCAGAGAGAAGGCCGCTCTGGCCGCCGTGGCCGCAGCCGAGCCCAGCGCCGCGACGTCGCTCTGCTGCTGCCGCTGCCGCTGCTGCTGCTGCTGCTGCTGCCTCTTGGAGGAGTCGGCCTCGCTGGTGCTGGTGCTGACGCTGCCGGCGCCGCGAGCGCCGCCGCGAGCGCCGTCGCCGCGGGCGCCCGGCGACGTCGACGCAGCGAGCAAAAGCGCCGCCTCTTCGGAGACCGCCTCGTGGACCTGCTGCTGCAGCGCCGCGGAGATGGCGAGGTCGCCGTCCCCGTCGAAACCGGAGGCGGCCGGGGCCGTCAGGGGGCCGGCGCAGAGCGCGGCGACCGCCCCGAGGGCGTCGACGGAGCGAGAGCAGCAGCAGAGGCGGCGGCCCGAGGAAGAATTCCGAGGAGCGGAGCTCTCGTCGTCGCCGGAGTCGTCGGAGACGCCGCCGACGGCGCTCTCGATGCCGTCGCCGTCGCTGTCGCCGTCGCTGTCGCTGTCGCTCCCTCCTCCCGCCGCGTTCTCCTCGCTCGCGCCTCCAAAGCCCGCGAGCATCCAGCCCCGGCGCCAGCTCCCGGCAGAGCTCTTCGTTCTCCCTGCTGCTGCAGGCTCTGCTGTTGCTGCCGTCGCTGCTGCTGCTGCTGCAGCCGCTGCCGCCGTCGCCTTCGCCTCCTGTCTTGCCGCTTTCTTCACCCTCGGCGGCGGAGGCGGCACGTCGAAAGCCAGGGCGGCAAAGAGATCGGCGCCGACGGCGACGAGCCTCGAGCGAGGGTGCCCAGGAAAGACGATTGGGAGCGTCTTGCGCAGGGGGACGGGGATGTGCGAGGGGAGGAGGAGGCCCGGAGAGCAGAGGCGAGGAGGAGGCGAGGAAGGCGGCGCCGGCGGAGCGACGCGAGGGGCAGGTTGGCCGTCTCCGATCCTGATGACCCCGGGATCGGGAGCGACGGCCGCGGCGATCGCCTCCCACGTCAAAAGCCCGCCGCCCTCCTCTGCCGCGTCGTTTGGGGCAGCGCTGCTGCTGCTCTCCGCGGCGGCGGCGGCGGCCTCGTTCGCCGGTCCCCCCCTGCTCCCTTTCCTCGCCTCGCTGCGCACCGCCGCCGCTGCGGCCGCGAGCGCGCCGGCGGCCTCGCCCGTCGAGAGGTACATCTGCCGCAGCAGCACGAACTCCTTCAGAAAGACGTCGAGCAGCCAGCAGCCATAAACCAGGGCCGCGACGCAGAAGAAGAAGGGGACGAGCTGGGCGCGGGACCCGGGCGGCAGGTTGCCCAGGGCGAGCTGCGCTAGCTTCTGGACCCGCGCCGACGAAGCAGCAGAGGAGGAGGGGGAAGAGGAGGAAGAGGTCGTGCTTCCTCCCGCTGTCGCGTAGAGCGGCAGGAGCACCGCGCACCCCACGACCGCCAGCGGAGAGAAGAACAGCAGCCCAAAGCTGAGCGTGCGGTGGACCATGAGCGCGTCGAGCCCGGCCGACCTGACGAGCTCGGCGTCGGGGACCGAGAAGACGGGCACGAGCCACGACGCGGCGCGGGCGAGCGCGCCGCGGTGGCTCAGCGGTGGGGGCCGGACTGAGACGCCGCGGATGTACCTCCGCGCCTCGTAGAACCTGACGTGGGGCCTCAGAAGGATGAAGCCGAGCACGCAGAGGAAGCCGAGCACGGAGGAGGTGTAGAGGCTGTTGATGGCGGTGAATGAGAGAAGTTGGAGAAGAGAGAGGTTGGAGGAGAGAAAAGTTGGAGGAGAGAAAAGTTGGACAAGAGAGAAGTTGGACAAGAGAGAAGTCGGAGAGGAACGAGGTTGAGTTTTTTCCATGTCTCCGATCATTTGATTGATCGGCTTGATAACGAACCGCTTTCGAAAACACTGCCGTCTCCATTTTCAACTTGTCTGTTTACCCGTTGACGATCTGGCGGTCCGTGACCGAGGTCACGTCGTAGAGCACGAGCGGCGGAGGGGACGCAGGAGCCGACGGCGACGGCGAGGAGATCGATTGCGCCGCTGATGGCGACGACGAAGAAGCCTCCTCGCCGCCGCTCAGGCCTCCTCCGCGGGCAGCCAACAGGGCCTCTGGAGAGACGCCGAGGATCTTGGCGAGGTTGAGCTCCCACGAGGGCACGCCTCTCGAGGCATTTCCAGCGGAAGACATTCGAGAGAAAGAGAAGAAGAGGAAGAGAGGCTCTCTTCCCCTCTCCCTTTCTCTTCCCAACAACCGAAAAAAAAGTGGAAATGTCATTCTTTTCTGTTTTTACTATTTTCTCGGCAAGTGCTGATGGTTTTGAACAAAACGTCTCTCGAATCCTTTTGAAAACGAGAGGCGAGGCAAAGACAGCGCGTGTCTTGCCGCGTGCGGGTCGCAAAGATGTCAGAGCCTCCGCGAGCTCCGGAAAGTGTCGCGAGCGAAGGCAGCGCTGCTCCCGATGCCTACTTTTCTTCCTCGGCGGCGATGCCGAGCAGCGGCGGCACCACTGCCGCCGCTGCCAGCGTCAGCGGGGGCGGGGGCCGCGCCACCTTTGCTTTCGCCGAGATCCTCGAGACGGCGCGCTCGTCGACGGTCGACGATCTGGGCGCGCTCCTGGAGTCGATCGCGGAGGCGCGCCAGCAGCAGCAGCAGCAGGCGGCAGTACAGGCGACGACGACGGAGGCAGAGGCGGAGGAGGAAGCGGCGCCGAAGCAACCTCTTCCTCCGCCGCCTCTGCCTCTGCCTCTTCCTCCGCTCCCGCGCCCGCGCTTCGTCGCGGTCCACCCTTCCTGCGCCTCGCATGCCCTCAAAGCGAAGAAAGAGAAGAAAGAGAAGAAGAAAGGGAACCGTTTTCTTCCCCTCCTTCGGCTCCCTTCCCTCCCCCTCTCTCCTCTCTCGCTCTCCTCGCCGCAGCTCCAGCTCTTCCTCCAGGCCGCCGTCGCCGTCGGCCTCTCGAGCTGCTTCGTGCTCGTCGACGCCGTAGCGTTCCGCCAGGCGTGCTCCGCGGTGGGGTTCACCCTGATCATTACGCTGATCGGGAGCAGCTCGAGCGCGGTGGGGTCCCGCTTGATCTCGTGCGCGAGCTTCGTGCTTCCCCTGCTGCTGGGCGCCGTCGGCGGCGGCGTCGCCGGGAGCCTGGCGTGGGAGGTCGCCGGCGTCTCCGTCGTCGAGAGCTACGCGCGGGCCAAGGAGCCGCAGTTCACGATCGCGCTCGTCGGATTCAACCTGTTCGTGCTGGCGCTCGCGAGCGCGTGGAGGTGCGTCGTCGGAAAGGTTTTTTTCTTTTTTTTCCATTTGAGCTCGAAAAAGGGAAAAAAGAAAAAAAGAAAAACTCATCCCGACCTCGTCGCTCTTTCCGGGGCCGAAAAAAAAACTCTCTCCCCCTCCCTCCCCAGGGTCGCCCAGTCCCCTCCTTACGCCTTCGGCCAGGGCCTCATCGTCGCCCTGTCCTGCGGCGGCGTCGCCGCCGCCGCGGCCTCGGCGGCGGCACTGGGATCCGAAGTCACGGAAGCTCGAGGGGCCGCAGCTGCGGCAGCGAGCCACGCGCACTGGCAGCGCGTGGTGCTCCCGACGCTCGCCGCGGGAGGGGTCGGCGTGCTCTCTGCGCTGCTGGCGTCGCTGCTCGTGCTGCCGTCGCTGGCCTCGACCTCGGTCGAGAGGGCCGTCGCCGTCTGCTTGAAGGGGCTCGGCGCGGCACTGTCGTCGTCGTCGTCAAGGTTCTTCGGCGCCGGCGGGGAAGGAGAAGTGGGAGAGAGGGGGGGGGGGGGGGGGGGGGGGGGGGGGGGCGCCGCCGCCGC
>Ga0114918_10001163_pt1 | contig 23470 bp, 23 predicted proteins | sample LantaG_FD_87015 | JGI IMG/M metagenome (GOLD analysis project Ga0114918, IMG submission 87015) | Deep subsurface microbial communities from Baltic Sea to uncover new lineages of life (NeLLi) - Landsort_02402 metaG | ecosystem: Environmental > Aquatic > Marine > Oceanic > Sediment | place... | reverse complement strand
TTCAAATAATTAATGTCTTCTTGACTGGCATACCAATTCATAAATTTGAAAATATCTCTAATTATTCTGAAGAAAAAAAGGGCAAAATGATAAGAGACATTAGTTTATGTTTTAGAGGAATTTTTAGAGAATTCCTAGAAAGTATAATAGAAAGATATCCAAAAAATATTTGGGAGATACAAAAAAGTAAAAAAAGAAAGGATAAAAATTTCAGTAAAAGAAAAATGTGCCTTGGGTAAAAAATTGATCTTCAATTTTAAGTAAACCTAAGGCACTTTTCTTTTATATAAAAATAACCAATAATGAATAAATGCTCTTAATAGATAAAAAATACTTTATAATTACATTCGGATGTCAAATGAATGAATCAGATAGCGAGAGAATTGCTGGTGTTTTAGAAAATATTAGGTACAAACAAACTTTTAAAATAGATAAGGCAGATTTAATTGTGGTTAATATGTGTTCTATAAGACAATCAGCTGTTGATAGAGTATATGGACTTAGACAAAAATTTAACAAACTTAAAGATTATAATTCTAAACTAATTACTATCTTAACCGGTTGTATTTTAAAAAAAGATAAAAGAAGATTTTCTGAATATTTTGATTTTATTTTAGATATAAAAAATTTACCAAACTGGCCTAAAATATTAAATAGCAAATATAAAATACTAAATACCAAATGCTATCTTAATATTGAATCAAAGTATTCCCTATCTAAAATAGCTTATATCCCTATTTCAAATGGGTGCAGCAATTTTTGTGCATATTGCGTAGTCCCCTATGTCAGGGGTCCTCTTGTCCATAGACCTGTTAAAGATATTGTCAAAGAAGCTAAATATTTAATTAAAAATGACTATAAAGAAATATGGTTATTAGGACAAAATGTTAATAATTATCAAGGAAAACTAAAAGATCAAGATTCAAAACTAATAAATTTTCCAAAACTATTAGAATTAGTTAATAATATTCCTGGAGATTTCTGGATTAGATTCACCTCTTCAAACCCAAAAGATTTTTCAGATGAATTGATTAATATTATGACAGAGTGTAAAAAAATTACTCCTTATTTGAACTTGCCTGTCCAGTCGGGAAATAATAAAATCTTAGAAAAAATGAATAGAAAATATACGATTGAAAAATACAAAGAAATTATTAAAAAAATTAGAAAAAAAATTCCCGATATTGTTCTTTCTACTGATATAATTGTTGGATTTCCAGGAGAAACAAAAAAACAATTTAATGATACTACTAAAATATTAAAACAAGTTAAATTTGATATGGCTTACATTAACCAATATTCTTCAAGACCAGAAACATTAGCATCTAAAATGAAAGATAATATTTCTAAGAAAGAAAAGAAAGAAAGATGGAAAATATTAAATGAAATTTTAAAACAAACTGCCTTAGAAAAGAATAAAAAATACATCGGAAAAATCATAAAAATTCTTCCTGTCGAATGGAAAAATGGATTTTTGTTTGGGAAATCTTTTGATTATAAAAGTGTTAAAATAAAAGGACCTAAAAAATTATTAGGAAAATTTGTTAAAGTAAAAATTACTAATGCTAGTCCATGGGGACTTAAGGGTTATTATAAATGAAAAACAAAAATCTAAGAAAAATAGTTGTGATATTAGGTCCAACAGCATCAGGAAAAACAGATCTTTCTATAAAATTAGCTAAAAAATTCAACGGAGAGGTTGTTTCAGCTGATTCCAGGCAGGTCTATAAAGGAATGGATATTGGAACAGGAAAAATAACAAAAAAGGAAATGAAAGAAATTCCTCATTATCTTTTAGATGTGGTTTTACCAAGTAAAAAATTTTCCGTAGCTCAATATCAAAAATTAGCATTAAAAAATATAGATAAAATATCTAAAAAAAATAAAATACCTTTTTTAGTTGGCGGTTCTCCTTTCTATATCTATTCCGTTCTTGAAGGGTGGACATTTCCAAAATTAAATCCTGATTGGAATCTAAGAAAAAAATCAGAAAAAAAATCGTGTGAAGAACTTTTTAAAATTTTAAAAAAAATAGACCTTAAAAGATCTAAAAATATAGATAAAAAGAATAAAAGAAGATTGGTGAGAGCTATCGAAATTGCTAAAAAATTAGGGAAAGTTCCTTTATTAAAAAAAGAAGTTAAGTTTGATTCTCTAATAATAGGTCTTAAAAAACCAAAACAGGAAATCAAAGAATTGATTAAGAAAAGACTATATAAAAGATTAAAACAAGGCATGGTAGAAGAAGTAAGAGGATTGAGAAAGCAAGGAGTTAGTTGGAAAAGATTAGAAAACTTTGGCTTAGAATATAAGTGGATAGCATTATATTTACAAAAAAAAATAGATCATATTGGAATGATCAGTTTACTTCAAAAAGATACTGAACACCTTGCCAAAAGACAAATGACTTGGTTTAAAAAGGATAAAAGTATCAAATGGATAGAAAATTATGAAAAAGCAAAAAACTTATTACGAGATTTTTTAGAATAAATTTCTTTTATTAGTTTTTTTGTTTGGCAAACTTTTAATGCTTTAAATAGAAAAATAAATTCTTTCTCTAATTGTTCTGAAATTTTATCTCTATTCTTTTTGGGAATATCATAAATTGCTTTTTTAAAGGGCCCTAATGCTTTTTTTCTAAATTTATATAAGAACTGAATTTCTGTATCAGTTTCTTTTTTTTCTTTGGCAAATTCTTCTTTTATCCAATTATAAATTACCTTTTTTAAATGCTTGGGAAAATAAGAACTTTCGTAAATTATATTTTGAAAGTTTGTAGCCAAATGAATTTCACAAACTTCGCTGTCCGGAAAATGAGCAAAATGTTTTTTTAGTAAAGTAGATGCTCCATGCTGAACAATTCCTGCTGTTTTATATTCTCTTGCTTTTCTAGAAAGTTTTTTAAGTATTGAAAAATCTTCTTTTACTTCTTTCAATTTTCCAGAGGCGAGTAGGATTCCACCATGAACAGTACGAGCTTGAACAGCTATTTTGGATATACCTTTTAACTCTCCATATTTGGAAAGATTTTTCTTATATTCATCCATAAACATCACTAATTCTTTAACAGTAGTATCTTTATCCTTCCCTATTTCTCCAACCTCTCCGCCGATAGAAACAATCATTTTTTCTGGTTGTATTTTTCTGATAAAATAAGTAAGTTCTGAGGTTAAATAAGCATTTTCTTTTATATCTTTTAAAGAGGAACAATCAATATCTATATTATAAAAACCTGTTTTGATCGCTTTTTCAATTAAATCTTTTATTTCTTCTAACTCTTGTTTTTTATCTTCCGAAAAATATTTTTGGGGATTAATTCTAAAGTGGTCTCCTTGAAAAAAGATAGGTCCTTTAAACTTTTCTTGAATCCCCGCAGCTAAGATAACAGCAATATACTCTTCTAATGATTGGGATGTATAGTCTATCTCTGATTTTGCTATTTCAAAAATAAAAGCTCCCACATCTTCTTTGTGAGCCGCTCTAAAAATTGCTTTGGCAGAATCAAATGTTAATGTTCTAATATTTATTGCTGGAACTGTAAATCCCCTACAATCTCCATGAGCCATCTTTTCATATAATTTTTGAGTAGAATCTAGCCAGATGCCCTTTTTATTAGCCATTTTTATAATTTTTGCAATTGCCTTCTTTCTATCTTCGTCTTTTTTACTAAAAATTGCTTTTTGAACTAATTTTTCCATACTTAAGATAATATTCTTTTAAAAATTTCCGTAACTTTTTCTGGTTCTGCTTTCCCTTTTGTCTTCGCCATAACTTGACCAATTAAAAATTGTAATGCATTTTCATTGCCTTTTTTGTAGTCTTCTCTTGGTTTGGGATTTTCATCTAAAATTTGTTTAACAATATTTTCAATTTCTTTTTCATCATCTATTAAACTAAGATTTTTATTCTCCATTATTTGGGAAGGATCCCCTCCTTTTTTAAACATTTCTTTAAGTAAAATTTTAGCTATTTTACTTGAAATTTCAGAGGTATAAATCATACTAATAAATTCTGCAAAATTCTCAGGAGTAATTGAAAATTTGTCCTCTTCAAAAGGACATCCTTTTAACAATGATTGCAAATCTGTAATAATATAGTTAGAAGACAATTTGGTAAGTTTCTTAAATTCTTCATCCGTAATTTTTAATTTATCTTTTTTTTCTTTTACCCAAACTCTTAACTCTGAATTTACTTTTTCAAAATATTCTCCTAAATCTTTGTTAGAAATAAAAATATTAATACTTTCTTCATCTATTGCATATTCTTTTTGAAATCTTTTTCTTTTATTTTGGGGTAATTCTGAAATTTCATTTTTTATTTTAATCAAAAACTCTTCATCTAAATTTAAAGCCGGAATATCTGGTTCTGGAAAATATCGATAATCGTGAGCTTCTTCTTTTTTTCTTTGAGAAATAGTTATTTGTTTTTGCTCATCCCATCCTCTTGTTTCTTGAATTACTTTTTCATTATTTTCTAAAATTTGTCTTTGTCTTTTAATCTCATATTCAATTCCTTTTTCAACCGCTTTTAAGGAATTTAAATTTTTTATTTCTACTTTTGTTCCTAATTTTTTTGGATTATGACTTAAAGATATATTAACTTCGCATCGCATCTCACCTTTTTCCATATTGGCATTAGAAATATCAAGATATCTTAAAATTAATTGTAATTCTTTTATAAATTCACGAGCATCCTCAGCAGAATGAATATCTGGTTCAGTCACTAATTCCATCAAAGGAATACCTGCTCTATTAAAATCTATTAATGAAAATTTTTTATCTTTAGGGTGTATTAATCTTCCGGTGTCTTCTTCAAGATGAATTTGTTCAATCCTAATTTTTTTGTTCTTAATTGGTGTTTTAAGGTAACCATTTTTTGCCAAAGGAACTGCATATTGTGTAATTTGATATCCTTTTGGAAGATCAGGATAAAAATAATTTTTTCTTTCAAAAAAATTATGTTTTTTAATCTCACAATTTAAAATTAATCCTGTTTTAACAACCTTCCTTATTGCTTCTAAGTTTGCTATGGGGAGTGTCCCTGGATGTCCCATGCAAATAGGACAAATATTTATATTGGGCTTTTTTTCATTTGGGTCATTTTTACAAGTACAAAACATTTTGGACCTGGTTTTCAATTCCACATGTATTTCCAAACCAATTGTAGGATAATAATTCATATTAAAATCTATATCTTATTTTTACTTTTTCTTTTTCCCCTGCATTATTTTCACTCCCGAACTTGTTCCTATAAAATCAGCTCCTGCTTTAACCATCATTTCAATATCTTTTAATGTTCTGATTTTCCCAGCTGCTTTGATTTTTAATCCGGGAGCCCCTTTCTTCATAAGTTGAAGATGTTTTGCCTTTTCTTTCAACTCTATATGCTCTAAAGGGTCTTTTTCAGTTGCTGTTTTAACACAAAAAGCTCCTGATTTTTTAACTAAAACAGATGCTTTTTCAATTTCTTCATCTGTCAAATATCCTGAACCAATTATAACTTTTGTTGGTAAAATTTTAGTAATATCTTTTAAATCTTCTAATACTTCATCAAATCTTTCATATTTTATATCAATAACATTGATAACTATATCTAATTCATCAGCTCCATCTTTTTTTGCTTTTTTGCATTGTTCAATTCTCTTTGAATGAGAGCTTAAACCCATAGGAGGATCTATAAGAACAACAATTTTTATACCCTTGCCTTTTAATTCTTTATAACATAAGGAGACCCACTCTGGGTTTATGCAAACACTTCTAAATTTATATTTTTTAGCCTCTTCACACGTTTTTTTAATATCTTTTTCTGTGGCTGAAGACCTAATATTAGTGTGTTCAATTATTTTAGCAACATTTTTTTTCAACATATTTTTTAATTTCTTCAAAAACTTTATCTGGTGTTAATTCACCATTTATAAAGTAAACATTTTCAAAGTTTTTCATTATTTTTTTATAATTTTCATAGACCTTTTTTAATTTTTCTCTTTTTTCAAAAAGTGTTTTTTTTGCTCCCCTTTCATCAACCCTTTTTATACAAACATCTTGATTGACATCGAGAAAGAATGTTAAATCCGGTATTAAAAAATCATTATTCATCTCTATTAATAAGTTTAAATCAAGACCTTCTGAAACACCATAAGCAAAAGTAGAAAAAAAATATCTGTCAGAAATAACAATCTTTCCATCTTTTAAATTGGGAATAATAATATTGTCTAAATGAAGTTTTCTATCTTCCACAAATAATTTTTGAAGTTCTAATGGAGAAATTTTTTCTTTTTCTTCTAATACTTGTTTTATTTTTTTGCCTGCTTCTGAAATAATAGTTGGTTCCTTAGTCATTAAAACTTTATAATTTTTCTCTATTAGAAAATCTCTTAAAAATGCTGATTCCGTGCTTTGTCCCGAACCATCTAACCCTTCAAGTACAATAAATTTTCCAGGATAAATGTTTTTTTTCATTACCACATAATAACATATTGAGGACAAATGAAAAAGCCCCATAATAATTTTATATTGATATTTATAGGGCTTTTTGTTTTTTTAAAAATCATAGAACAATGATGGTGTTTCCCTCTTCACAATTTCAAGAATTGCTCTGTGCAACCTCCTTATCTCCCACTCTGCCGCTTCTTTCAACCGTAGAGAAAATAAGTGGCGTAATGCTCTAGCATTAACATAAAAATAGCAAGGGGTATTCCAGAAAACTGGCATTATCTTTCTACTATCTTGTTTGGTAGCTCCTAACTCAATCTTTTTATTAAATCTTTCAACAGCTTGCCTAGCAGCCACATCATCTATAGTTAAAAGTTTCAGAACATCTTCCTCGCTCTTGATATAATCATACGTACAATAAACAAAAGTATTTTGATTAGCAGAGATATACCTGGTACTTCTGAATGTCCAACCCACTCCAATTTTATGTCTTACCCATTGATTTTGCAAAGACTTACTTATTCCATCAACATAAAAAACAAATTGGACTGCCTGAAGAGGAGTCGTATGCCCCAATTCAATTAGAGTTTTATTCAATCTTTTATCATCTTCAATCGTCCCCTTACTTTCATGACTTGCCCTAGCCGTGAAAGCGGGCAAAGTTTCAGAAGTACAAATTTTTCCGTAATTTTCGACTGGTTTTGTCATAGCAACTAATTCAACTTTTAATTCTGTATTTCTGAACAATCCTTTTCTCAAATAAATCCATTTATCAGAAATCATTTTTTTCACCTCCTCTTTCCTTTAAACTGTCTAACGATAATTCCTTGTCTTTTAAATAATTCAAAAACTTTCGGGCTCCCTTTTCCTTCGTCATTATAGAGTTTTTCATAAATAAACTCTTTAATCCTCAAGTTTACAAGGAGCTTAGCGCAATCGTAGCATGGTGTATAAGTGCAGTAAACACAAGTGTCTTTTAAACAAATCCCTTCTGATGCCGCATTAGCAATAGCATTTGTTTCGGCATGAGAACCACGGCAAAGGCCTGAACCACCAGGTAATCGTTTTCCATTTTTTACTTTTGCACATCCAACTTCATCGCAGTGGACCTCGCCTCTTGGTGGACCGTTATAACCTACACTTAATAATTTATCTCCCTTATAAAAGACAGCTGCAATTTGAAACCATTCACAGTGCGATCTTTTTTCATAAGCCCGAACTACCTCCATTGCTGTTTCATCCCAACTCTGAGTTACCATTAAAATCACCTCCTTTCATTAATTTATTAAATTGAAAAAGAACTATAATCTTTTTATTATTCTATTTTTCTATTTCAATCCCCATATTTTTTGCCGTTCCTTCTATGATCTTCATCGCTTTTTCAATATCCTTAGTGTTTAAATCAGATAATTTCTTTTTAGCAACTTCTTTTAATTGGGCTCTGGTGATTTTCCCAACTTTAGTTTTATTTGGTGTACCAGAACCTTTTTCAATACCTATAGCTTTTTTTATGAGTTCAGAAGCCAAAGGAGATTTTACTTTAAAATTATATGTTCTATCCTCATAAATTGAAACTTCTACTGGAAGAGTAAAACCTATTTGTTCTTTTGTAGCATCATTAAATTTTTGGCAAAACTCTGATATATTTATTCCATATTGGGCCAAAGCAGGACCTACGGGAGGAGCAGGAGTTGCTTTTCCTGCTGAGATTTGTATTTTTACTGTATTTTGTATTTTTTTCATACTTTTTTTATTTGCAGAGAATCTACTTCAACTGGAGTGTCTCTCCCAAATAAATTTACTAAAACCTTTAATTTTCCTTTGGCCGCATCAATTTCTGAAACTTTACCTTCAAAATCTTTAAATGGACCATCACTAATTTTAACCAAAGTTCCTACCGTAACATCTATTTTATATTGAGCAGATTCAGAGCCTATTCTGTTCTTTAAACTCTTGATTTCCTTTAAGGAGACCGGGACAGGAGTAGTACCAGCTCCAATAAAACCAGTTACTCTGGGAGTGTTTCTAACAACATACCAAGAATCATCGGTAACTATCATTTCAACTAAAACATATCCTGGATAGATTTTTTCTTCAATGGTTTTTCTTTTACCATTCTTTATTTTAATTTTCTTTTCCTTGGGAACTAAAACATCGAAGATTTTATCTTCCATCCCTAAACTTTCAATACGCTGTTTTAAGTTTTTAGCTACAGCATCTTCATATCCAGAATAAGTATGTAAAACATACCACCTTCTACCTTGTTGTATTTCTTGTTTTGGCATATTAAAGAATCATTTTATTATTTCTTTCTAACGTTTAAACAAAGAACCTTCCTAAAATCTTCATAAATATAAAATCTAAACCGCCCAAGTAAATTGCAACTGAAATAGAAATTGTAATAACAATTAGGGTATATTTAATTGTTTCATTACGACTTGGCCAATCTATTTTTTTCGCTTCGACATAAACCTCTTTAAAAAAAAGTTTTATACTTTCAAATTTTCTACTTAAGAAATTAATAATTTTCATTGTTTTTTAAAAAGCCCTAAGGGGCTTTATATAATATAAGATTAGACCCTCTTCTCTATTTTGTCAATAGAACTAAATATTTTTTAAATATCTAAGTTTTTTACTTTTTTAGCATGAACTTGAATAAATTTCTTTCTAGGGAAAACTTCTTTGCCCATTAAAACATCAAATATATGGTCAGCTTCCTTTGCATCTTCTACCTCAACTTTTAATAGCACCCTATTTTTAGGATCCATGGTTGTATTCCATAACTCTTCTGGGTTCATCTCCCCTAATCCTTTATAACGTTGAATGTTTATATTGATTGCTTTTTCGTTTTTAAAAGAAGATAATATTTCTTCTTTATCAGCATCTGTATAAGCATATTCTATTTTTTTTCCAAATTGAATTTTATAAAGTGGTGGTTGGGCAATATAAAGATATCCTTTTTCAATAACTTCTCTAAAATATCTGAAAAATAAAGTTAAAAGCAAGGTTCTTATGTGAGCACCATCAACATCAGCATCAGACATTAGAATAATTCGGTGATATCTTAATTTACTTATATCAAAATCCTGACTTATAGCAGCACCCAGAGCAATGATTAATGATTTTATCTCTTCCGAGGTTAAAATTCTATCAAGTCTGGCCCTTTCTACATTTAAAATCTTTCCCTTCAAGGGTAATATCGCTTGAAATCTCCTGTCCCTGGCCATTTTACAACTTCCTCCAGCACTGTCTCCTTCAACAATATAAATCTCTGATTCTTCTGGTTTACTAGAAGAACAATCAGCTAATTTTCCGGGTAAAGACAGCCCATTCAAAATTCCTTTTCTTAGAACCGTATTCTTTGCTGCTTTAGCAGCTCTTCTGGCTTTAGCTGAAATAAGAGAATTTTCTATTATCGCTCTGGCATCTTGAGGATTTCTCTCTAGAAAATCAGTTAATCCTTCTGATAAAACTTGTTCCACCGCTGATTTTACTTCTGGATTTCCTAATTTTGCTTTTGTTTGTCCTTCAAATTGCGGTTCCTTTACTTTTACAGAGACAACACCAACTAATCCTTCTCTAACATCATTCCCTGTAAAATTTTCCTCTTTTTCTTTTAGATAACCATTTTTCCTAGCATAATCATTTAACACTCTGGTTAAGGCCGTTCTAAAACCAGTAAGATGAGAACCACCTTCACCCGTAAAAATATTATTGGCAAAAGATTGTTCTAGCGCTTCCATTTCTTGGGCATACTGAAGTGCAACTTCTACTAAGGTCCCCTGCTTTTCATTTTTAATATAAAAAATATTATTATTTCTTATCTCTGCTGTCCCAACCAAATATTTTACATAAGAACGTAACCCTCCTTCAAAGTAAAAATTATAAATAAGGGAATCTGAAGAATTTCTTTCATCATAAACAGTTATTTTAATTCCCGAAGTTAAATAAGCTTGCTGACGAAGATGATTTAAAATTTTCTTAATATCAAATTTTACTTCTTCAAAAATAGTAGCATCTGGTTCAAAGGTAATTGTAGTTCCTCTTTTTTGACAAGCTCCTAATTTATGAACCTTTGTTTTTGGTTTTCCTTTAGAATATTCCTGTACATATTTTTCTGAGCCTCTACAAACTTCTGCCTTCATATATTTTGACAAAGCACAAACTACTGAAACTCCTACCCCATGTAATCCTCCAGCAATCTGATAAGCCTTACCGCCAAACTTAGCACCGGCATGCAAAGTTGTCATTACTGTTTCTAGCGCCGACTTACCTGTTTGAGGATGTTTATCAACCGGAATTCCTCGGCCATCATCTACTGCTCTTATTCTATTGCCTGGTAATAAATAAAGTTGAATATGCTTACAATATCCTGCCATCGCTTCATCCAAGGAATTATCTACGCATTCCCAAATTAAATGATGTATGCCAGAAGCACCTGTTGAGCCGATATACATCCCAGGTCTCTTGCGAACAGGCTCCAGTCCTTTTAAGACATAAATATCTTTAGCTGTATACCCTTCTTCCCCAATTGTTTTTTTTGTTGTTTTGCTCATATTTATTTTCTTACTTCCCATTCTAGATTTTGTTCTAAGGCTTTAATTATTTTTTGTTGGATATTATCAATTTCTTTAGAAGATAAAGTTCTATCATCAGCCTGATAAATTATATGAAAGGCAAAGTTCTCTTTCCCCTGAATAATTCCTTTTCCAGAATATATATCAAAAAGGTCAACGTCTTTAACTAAAATTCCACCTGCTCTATTTATGACATTCAAAACTTCAACAACTTTAGTCCCCTGGGGAGTCAAAATAGACAAATCCCTTATAGCTGCTGGATGAAAAGATATTGGCTTATATTCATATTCAGCTGAAAATAGTTTCTCTAAAATATCAAAATCAAGATCAAAAACAAAAACTTTTTGTTTAATCCCCGCGTCTTCAATAATATCTGGATTTATTTGTCCTAAAAATCCAATTTTTTTATTATTAACTTTAATCTCCGCACATTTTCTGGGATGCCAAAAAAACGAAGAGAATAATTCCGAAGTTGGCTTATAATCATCATAGTAAATATCAGTTATCCCTAATTTATTAAGCAATGAATCTACTATCCCCTTCAACTCATAAAATGATTCATTTTTTATATCTTTTTTTGCCAAAATACCTGTTAAAACATTTTTCTCTGAAATCTTTTGATTCTTAATAAATATATTACCAAATTCAAAAATCTTTATTTCGGCAAAAGTTTTTAAATTATCCTTAGTATTCTTTAATAAACCTGGTATTAAGCTGGGCCTTAGATATTTGTTTAAATCACTTATAGGATTCTCTAGTTGCAATAACTTATCATCTGGCAAATTAAACTTTTCTTTCTGTTTTTGACTTATAAAAGAATAATTATAAACTTCTGAAAATCCTCTTTCTCTTAAAATATTTTGGCATTGTTCTCGCCAAAAAACTTTATTATTCTTTTTAGGAAAACTTAAAATTGTCTTTGGGAAAATATAAGGAATATTTTTATATCCAAATACTCTTCCTATCTCCTCTATCAAGTCCTCAGGTATAGAAATATCTATTCTCTGAGTTGGTATTTCTACTGTAATTTTATTGTTTTTAATCCCGCTAAATTTAAAATCAAGTTTTTTTAAAATTTCTTTTACTTTTGATTTCGAAATTTCAATACCTAATAATTTATTTACATATTCCAAATTAAGTTTTATTTTTTTAGGTAAAACCTTTTCCAGATAAAAATCAACCATTCCTTTTAATACTTTGCCTTGAGTAATTTCCTTTATCATAAAAGCCATTCTTTTTTGGGCAAAATCAATTAAATTAGGATCCATTCCATTTTCATATCGTAAAGAAGCATCTGTTCTTAATTTTAATTTTTGAGATCCTTTTCTAATTATTTTTCTATTAAAATTTGCAGCTTCTATGAGAATATTTTTTGTTGAAGCATCAATACAAGTACTCTCCCCTCCTTTTATCCCGGCAATACCTATAGCTTTTTCCTTGTCAGCAATTACTAAAATATCTTGATCTAATTTATAAATTTTATTGTCTAAAGCTTTAATTTTCTCTCCTTTTTTTGCTCTTCTAATAATTATTCTTTCTTTAATTTTATCTAAGTCAAAAGCATGTATTGGTTGCCCCGTTTCAAGCATTACATAATTACCTATATCAACGATATTATTAATTGATTGAAGTCCACAACTTTTGAGATTTTCTTGAAGCCATTTAGGCGAAGAACATATTTTAACTCCAAAAATTACCTGGCCTGCATAACGGAGACAATCTTTTTTATGTTTGACTTCTACTTTTATAAAATCTTTTGTTTTTAATTTTTTGTCCTCTAAAAATTTAATATTTGGAACCTTAAATTCATTTCCCGTTAGAAGAGAAATTTCTTTTGCTATTCCAATATAAGATAAACAATCATGAGCTCTATTTGGTAAAATATCTATATCTAGGACATAATCGCCTCCTCTTATTTTTTTAATACTTTCTATTTCAAAACTATGCAAAGTTAAAATCTCTGCCAATTTTTTTGGTTCCGGTAGTTTATTTTTTAGATATTTTTTTAGCCAATTATAAGAAATTTTCATAGATATATACTACTTCTATATTCTATTTTAACTTAATTTCTAGGCAAAATCAATCAGTTTTATCCCCAAAATAAAAGGGACGCTTTATAAACATCCCTCGCTTTTTAGAATCCAAAAGATTCTCTTTATAAAAGTCAATTCTTCTTTATTTGACGAAATAATTTATGTTTAGTATGATAATGACTTAATTAGCACATTAAAAAAAGGAGCGTGAAATGGGAGAAAATATCTTTAGAATGATGGAAAAGATTATTATTTTTTTCTTGCTTATCTTAATTGTCTTAATAATCAAAGATTATATGGTTGTCCCGAGGATAAATAATTATGTATCCAACAAACCAATTATATCTAAAAAACCAGTTTTAGATGAATCTAAATGTTATGAGATGACTGCAACTGGCTACACCAGACACCCAGAATGCATTAGTCTCGAACTTGATGACGGACGCACTGCGACAAACACAAAAGTACAAGAAGGAATAGTAGCAATAAATGTAAATTTAATCAATGGGAAATGGGTTGTTGATTCTGTTTTAAAGCTTGGACAAGATATATACATCACAACGATGAATGATGAACCAATTGGTTATTTTCGAGTAGAAGACACAGGACCATTTAAAGTTGGTAACGTAAGAGGAGCAAATTTAAAAGATTTAGAATGGGACAAACGAAATTGTGATATATATGTTGCCAATATAAATTTAGCAAGAAAAATGGGATGCAAACCGATAAAGGTTTATATTCTTAACTGAATAAAAGAATTTACCATTTCTAAAAAAATAAAAGAGACATCTTAAACAGGTGTCTCTTCTACTTAGCGCAGCCGATCGGACTTGAACCGACAACCTTCCGCGTGACAGGCGGATGCTCTAACCAATTGAGCTACGACTGCATATATGCCCGTGGCAGGAATCGGACCTGCGACCTTAGCCTTATGAAGACTCTGCGCTAACCACTGAGCTACACCGGCAATTATTGTCGCGGGGGCCCGAATTGCACGGGCGTCTCGGGGTTATGGGCCCCGTAAGGTACTACTCCTCCACCCCGCTGTGGCTAATACTACAATAAAATAAAAAAGAACTCAACCCCTCTGTTTATTCTTTGTTGAACTTAGTAATTTTTTAAATTAAAATGCTTCTAATTCTTTTAAAGATTTTTCAATAATACTAATAACTTTTTCTGCTTCTCCCTTGTCTAATTTATAATCAGGATTTTCAGCAATTTCCTGATAAATATTATGTATTTCTAATTCCTTTAATTTATCAGCCAAACTTATTTCGTTTTCCCCCATCTTCTTTAGGATATCTTCTAATAATTTAGCCGCTTCAACCACTGCCAACTTATGTTCTAGGTGACTATCTTTCTTTAACCTTTTCTTTATTTTTTTCCACTTTTTTAAAACTTTACTTTGACCATAATCTTTCCAAGACAAAGAATTTTCTATATCTTCAATGAATAATAATCTCAAATAAGTAGTTCTTAAGGAAAAATAAATAATAAATATAATAAAAATTATGGAAATAACGATAAAAATTATTTTGAAAACTAAAATTCTTTCTTGCAACTGAGAAGAATTAATTAAATCAAAAATACTTTTAATATCCTTACTAAATTCATTTAAATTTGCAGTTGGCATATATAATTAGTTATTAGCTATTATTTTTTCCAGAAAAGAACCCATTTCAAAAATATTATCCTCTGTAAAATTATTACTAATTATTTGAAGTCCTACTGGTAAATTTTCTATTTCCCCACAAGGCATTGATAAGGCAGGTAATCCTGCTAAATTTACGGAAACAGTAAAAGCATCAGCAAGATACATACTGAGGGCATCTTCTACCTTTTCCCCTATTTTAAAAGCCGTAAATGGAGAAGTAGGTGTTAATATTATATCTACTTTTTTAAAAGCATTTTCAAAATCTTGTTTGATCAGAGTTCTAACTTTTTGGGCTCTTAAATAATAAGCATCATAATATCCGGAAGAAAGAGCATATGTTCCTAACATTATCCTTCTTTTCACTTCCTTCCCAAACCCTTGTCCCCGAGTTTTTAAATAGGTGTCTAAAATACCTAATTCTTTTTCTTTTATATTTGACTTCCCATATTTTATTCCATCATACCTAGAAAGATTAGCACTTGCCTCACAAGCTGAAATAAGAAAATAAGAAGGGATAGCATATTTTGTATGGGACAAACTAATTTCTTCAACATTTAAACCTTGTCCTTGTATTTTTTTAATAAAGCCTTTAATCATTTTTTCCACTCCTGGGTTAATCCCTTCTTGAAAATACTCTTTGGGTAAACCAATTTTGATATTTTTTAAATTAAAATTTGATTTTTTAGAACCCAATTCAACACTTGTAGAATCTTTTTCATCTTTACCTTTTATAAAATCAAAAACTATCTTGGCATCTTCAATATTTTTAGTGAGCGGGCCTATTTGATCAAGAGAAGAAGCAAAAGCAATTAAACCATAACGAGATACTGCTCCATAAGTAGGTTTCAACCCCACTATTCCACATAAAGAAGCCGGCTGACGAATCGACCCTCCCGTATCAGACCCCAAAGCAAATACGCATTCATTTGCTTTAACTGATGCTGCTGAGCCTCCCGAGCTTCCTCCTGGGACACAACTTAAATCTTGAGGATTATGGGTTATCTTAAAAGCAGAATTTTCAGTTGAAGAGCCCATTGCAAATTCATCTAAGTTTGTTTTGCCTAGAAATACAGCTCCTGCTTTTTTTAATTTTTTAACGCAAGTAGCATCATAAGGAGCAATATAATTTTCAAGTATTTTTGAACCCGCTGTACATTTTTCCCCCTTAACTAAAATATTGTCTTTTAATGCCATGGGGATTCCGGCTAATGTTGATATTTCTTGTTTTTGAGAAATTTTTTTATCTATTTCCTTGGCCTGAAGAATAGCAGAATCCTTAGAAACATTTAAAAAAGCATTGATATTTTTATCAATTTTATCAATTTGAGACAAAAAAACTTTAGTTAATTCAACCACTGATATTTCTTTATCTAAAAGTTTTTTATGAAGCTGTCTGATTGTCAGGTTCAAAAGTTCCATTTTATTTATTAAAAATAGATTTAACTTTTACAAAACCATTTTCTTTTTTAGGTATTAATTCCAAAATTTCTTTAGTGTTATCACTCTTTATCACAGAATCTTCCCTAGTTGTTTCTTCTATAGAAAGGTTTTCCTGCATATTAATTGAACCAAAACTCGCTTTTACATCCTCCACATCAACATCTTTTAATAGATTAAAATAATCTAAAATTAAGGATAATTCTTTCTCCATTTTTTCAATTTCTTTCTGTTCAAGATGTAAGCGCGCTAAATTTGCAATATGTTGAACTTCTTTTTTGTCAATCATATATTTTATTTTTACTTTGGCGGTTCTTGATATTCTACCTGAATTAATGCTCTTTTTAACATATCAATATCTTCTAAAAGAATTCCTCCTCCCCTAACAACAGCGGTTAATGCATCTTCAATGATTTTAACCGGCATTTTTGTTTCTTTATTTATTAAAACATCAAGCCCTCTAATTAAAGACCCTCCTCCGCAAAGATAAATGCCATCTTCCATTATGTCCGATAAAAGTTCTGGAGGCGTTTCTTCAATAACTGATTTTATAGATTCTATTAATTGATTTATTGATTTTTCTACGGCTTCTTGAACATCATCTGAACTAATGGTGATTTCTTCTGGTAATCCGGTAACTAAATTTCTTCCCCGAATTGGGGCTTCTTTTCTTTTATCTATTGGGAATGCCATCCCAATCTCAATTTTAACTCTTTCGGCTGTTCTCTCTCCAATTAAAAGTTTATATTTTTGTTCAACGTATTCTATTATGTCTTCGTTAAGTTTATCTCCCGCAATTTTTAAACTTTTGGAAACAACTATTCCTCCCAAAGATATGACTGCTATTTCCGAAGTCCCTCCTCCAATATCAACGATAAAATTTCCCTTAGCCTCTTGAATCGGTAGCCTTGCTCCAATTGCACCTGCTATTGGTTCTTCAATTAAAAATACTTCTCTGGCTCCAGCATTTTTAGCTGCATCAAACACAGCCTTTCTTTCAACTTCAGTTATGCCACAGGGAATACCAATAATAATTCTTGGAAAAGAAAGAAAAAACCAGTTTTTTTTATGGACTTTATCAATAAAATATTTTAACATCTGCTCTGTTACTTCAAAATCAGAAACAACCCCTCTAACCAATGGTTTTATTGCCTTAATATGCGCCGGAGTTCTGCCAACCATTTTTTGAGCTTCATTACCAATGGCAAGTATTTGTCCGGTTTTTTCATTAAGGGCGACAACAGAAGGTTCGTTGATAATAATTCCACGTCCTTTAACATAGACCAGCGAATTACAGGTTCCTAAATCGATTGCAATATCTTCAGATATTTTATTAAAAAATTTTTTAAACATATTTCTTTAAATATTTAACTGCTTGGTTAATTTTTATTAAGTTCATTTCTTTTTCATTTCTTTTCTTTATTTCCACACTATTATCCTTCAAAGTTCTCTCGCTGATAACAATACGACAAGGTATTCCTATTAAATCCGCATCGGCAAATTTTTCTCCTGCTGATTTCTTTTCTCGATCATCATATAATACTTGTTTTCCAGTTTTTTCTAACTCTTTATATAATTTTTCGCTATTTTCTTTAATTTTTTTACTAACTTTTCTATCACCACTTTCTAAAGATATTAAATGAATATCAAAAGGAGCAACACTAGAAGGCCAGATTATTCCCTTTTCGTCATGATGAATTTCAACTATGGTCCCCATTAACCTAGAGACTCCTATGCCATAACAACCCATAATTATTGCTTTTCTTTTTCCATCCTTATCTGTGAACAAAGCATTCATCGCTTGAGAGTATTTTGTGCCTAAGGGGAAAATATTCCCTACTTCAATTGATTTATCTTGCTTTAGTTTTGCTCCACAAACAGGACATTTATCTCCTGCTTTTAATTTACATATTTCTTTGTTTTGAGAAAAATCTAATTTAGGACAATAAATTATTTTATCTTCTCCCGCATCAGCAATTACTTGAAATTCATGAGTAAAGTTTTTGGTAAATCCTCGTCCTGATGCTTCAGTTAAAATTGCTTTTAATCCACATTTATTAAAAATATTAACATAAGATTTTTTTGTTTTATCATAATATTTTTTAAAATCAGATTCTGATGTATGAAAACTATAGAGGTCTTTCATTTTAAATTCCCTTCCTCTAAGAATGCCTGAACGAGCTCGCGCTTCTTTTCTGAATTTCGTCTGAATTTGATAAATATAAGATGGCAAATCTTCAAATGAATTAATATAGTTGCGAATAATATTTGTTAACATTTCTTCATGCGTAGGGCCTAATCCAATTTCTTTATTACCCTTACATTTATACATTATCTTTTCTCCAATCTCTCCAGACCATCTTCCGGTTTCTTCCCAAATTTTCTTAGGTTGAAAAATAGTCATTAAAATTTCTTGCCCTGATATCTTATTCATTTCCTTTCTAATTATATTTTCAATTTTTGTTAACACTCTTAGCCCTAAAGGTAAAAAACTATAAGCCCCGGCCATTTCTTTATGAATAAACCCTCCCCTTTCTAATAAAATACCATTTATGCTTTTCTCATCTTTGGAAATTTGTTTTTTTGTTTTTGTAAAAAGTTTTGATTGCAGCATATATTTATTTTAAAACAACCCCATAATATCTTTAATAGTAACAAAAAGCATTAATCCCAGTAAAAGACTGAAAAAAACTAAGGTAATCTTCTGTTCAGTTTTTGGATTTACGGCTTGGCCTTTAACTTTTTCTATAGTTAGAAATAATAGTTTACCTCCGTCTAAAGCTGGGATAGGAAGGATATTAAATACAGCTAACCAAATTGATATCATACTTAAAAACATTAAAAAATTAACTATCCCCTGATCTAAGGCATTAGTCATTATTCTTCCTATGCCTATGGGACCAACAAATTTAGCTCCTGGTGTTTCTTTCCCTTGAATTGCATTCTTGAGAAGTGTCCCCAGCATAACTGGAATAGCAATTGTTTGTCTGGCGGTAATAGAAACACCTTGAATGGGCGCACTATACCAAGGATATTTTATATCAGCAACTCTGGCCAGAGCTACTCCAATTACTCCTTCGCTTTCATTAATATCAGAAGCTATAGGAATTAAATTAATACTAAATGTTTTTTGGCCTCTTTTGATATTAAGAGTTATTTCTTTTTCCTTATTTTCCCTAATAAATTCCTGAAATTCATCTATTCTATTAAAATCAACTATTTTATCTCCCATCTCTATGCCTGTCAAGGCAGCTGGAAAATCATCAAACGTCTGGGTAATCATAACTTCTGTCTTATGTTCTCCTTCCCAGTTATCAGGGACAGAAGTAGGCACCCCCCAAAAAAATGCTACAGAGGTTAAAATGACTATAGCAATAATCCAGAAGAAACCAACTCCTCCCAAAATAATCAAACTTCTTTGCCAAATTGGTTTTTGAGAAAAACTTTTAGAATCTTCAATATTTTCTTCTCCTTCTTCCCCTTTTATTCTAACAAAAGCACCAAATGGCAAAAGATTTAATGAATAAATAGTTCCTCTAAATCTTTTTCCAAAAATTCTAGGAGGATAGCCAATACCAAATTCTTCTACATCTACTCCAAACTTTTTAGCCATTAAAAAATGCCCCAGTTCGTGTAAAACCATTAACCCTATTAAGCAGAAAAAAATAATTAAAATATTAAAAAACATAATTTATAATATAAATGATTAAGAGATAAAGATATCTATCCTTGTATCTCTTTTTTCTTTCTTTCTGTTATTTCTTCTATTTTCTCGTTATACTTGTCAACCAATTTCTGTAGTTCATCTTTAGCTCTGAATTTATCATCTTCCCTAATTTCACTTTTTTTAAATTCATCTTGAATCTTTTTCCAATCTTCTTCTCTAAAATGTCTAATGGTTTTACGAGCATTTTCTTTTTTTTCTAATAATATCCGAATTAAATTATCTCTATAGTCTTGAGAAAGAGCAGGAGCAGACAATCTCAGCCCTTCTTTAGATACAACAGGGTTAATTCCTAAATGAGATTCATTAATAGCTTTTTCAATCGGCTGAATATATAATTGATCCCACGGTTGAATCAATATCATATTAGAAGAGATTAAGGAAATCGTTCCTAATTCTCTGATAGACAGTTCATTCTCTTCAATTTTTACTTTAATATTTTCAATTAATGAAGGAGAAAGCAAAGATGTTCGAATTTTCATTATTTCGCCTTCCAAAAAGGTGATAACTTTTTGAAAATCAGGTTCTATTTTTTGAACAATTTCTTGGTAATTAGACATACAATTAGTTATTAGTTAGCGTCTTTGGTAAATTTAAAAATAAAGTTTCTAATGCTAATCTTTTATTAACGTTTGTTTTTATAATCAAAAAATTTATTCTTTCACTTAATTTTATAATTTCTTGGATTTTTTGAATAGAGAAATTATTTTTAAACTTATAACCCATTTCTATGCCTGAAATTTTAGATAATAAAATCAATCTGAAATATTTTAAGAAAATATTTAGAAATTCTTCTGAATTCTCTTTATCTAAAAAATCATTTATATATTTAAATCGGAACCCTATATCAGATTTAATAATATTTTCTATATCATTAAACATTTTCCATAAATCATCCATTTTTTGAGAATCTTTGAGAAAGTTTACTGCTCTCCCAGGCCTCCCCTCCGAAATAAACATTAATTTTTCAAGTTCTGAGCCAGAAACCTTTTCTTTTAAGAAATCTTTCATTTCTTTCTTAGACAGAGGGTAAAATTTTAAAGATTGAACTCGGGAAATAATTGTTTCTAGTAATGTCTCTGGTCTTGAAGAAATAAGAATTATAATGGCTTGTCCCTTTGGTTCTTCTAATGTTTTCAAAAGACAATTTTGAGCATGGATTGTCATTTTTTCGGCTTCATCTATGATTGCTATTTTATACGGAGCAGAAAACGGCTTTAAAAATAATCTTTTTTGCATATCTTCTATCTGCGAAATTCCAATGGAAAGTTCTGGTTTAATTATCATTATATCCGGACTATCTTTTTTTTGTTTGTTAACCAATTGAGCAAATTCTAAAGCTATTTCTTTTTTACCTAAAGCATCTAAACCAGAAAATAAATAGGCATGAGACATTCTTGAGTTATTTAATGATTTCTTCAAAAACTCTCTTTGATTTTTATGGCCAATTATTAGCATTTATTTTCTATATTTTATACTTTATTTTTTACTCATGATACTCCTTTTATAAGTATCAAGATTTTCAATCACTACTCCTGTACCTTTAACAACACAATATAAAGGTTCATCTGCTCTAAAACAAGGAACACCAGTTGCCTTAGCAATAATTTCATCCATATTTCTTAACATAGATCCACCACCAGCAATAATCATTCCTTTATTCATAACATCTGCTGATAATTCCGGCGGAGTATTTCTTAAAACCTGCTTTACTGTATCTATAATTTCCTTAAGAATATCTTGAAGAGCTTGAGCAGTTTCATTGGAAGAAACTCTAATGTTACGAGGTAACCCAGAAATTAAATCTCTTCCTCTAACATCTAAAAATTCTTCTTTCTTTTTAGGTAGGGCTGTGCCAATTTTTATTTTTACTTCTTCAGCTGTTTGCGTACCAACTGCTAAATTATATTTTTTCTTAATATATTCTGCTATGGCCTCGTTCATTTTATCTCCCCCTACCCTCACTGAATTTGATGTCACTATACCCCCCAAAGAAATTACTGCTATCTCTGATGTCCCTCCGCCAATATCAATAATCATATTACCTTCACAAGAATTAATTGGAATTCCAGCCCCAATGGCTGCTAAAATTGGCTCTTTGGCAACGAATGCTGCCCTTGCTCCGGAGCTTAATGCCGCCTCTATTACTGCTCTTCTTTCCGTTGAACTGCTTCCAGCCGGAACAGAAATAACAAGTTCTGGTTTAAAAAGTCGAAATTTGCCTTGAGCTTCGGTGATAAAATGCCTGAGCATTGCTTGGGTTATTCTATAGTCAGAGATAACCCCATCTTTTAAGGGACGATAAATTTGGATAAAATCAGGAGTTCTGCCAATCATCATTTTTGCCTTTAGCCCCACGGCTAAAATTTTATTCTCGGCAGGAGCTATAGCCACAACTGATGGCTCCTCTAAAACTATCCCTTTTCCGGGAACGAAAACTAAAGAGTTACACGTTCCAAGATCAATTGCTATTTTAGTTACAAACATATTTAAATTAAAAATGACTAATTATTTTAATTGCTAGCCCTTTTAATATTGGCTCCTATTTTTTGCAATCTCTCTTCAATTTTTTCATATCCTCTATCTATTTGATTAATATTTCCAATTGTAGTTTTGCCTTTAGCCATTAATCCAGCTACTACTAAGCTTGCTCCTGCTCTTATATCCCAGGACTCAATTTTCATACCCCTTAATAAAGTCTGCCCGAAGATAAATGCTCTATGTGGATCAACTCTTTCAATATCTGCTCCCATTTTTCTAAGTTCATCAACATAACTAAATCTATTTGGATATAATGGATCATGAATTAAACTTTTTCCTTTGGCCTGGGTTAATAAGGGTACTATAATTGGTAATAAATCAGTCGGGAAGCCTGGATATGGAAGAGCCTGTACGCGTACTGGGTTTAAATTATCTGCCCCCCAAACTTCAATGGAACCATTTGTTATTTTAAACTCAACTCCTATTTCTTTCATTTTTGCTAAAAAAAGATCTAAATGTTCAGGTATTACATTATTTATTTTAATCTTTTTCCCAACAACAGCTCCTATAGTAATAAATGTACCCGCTTCAAGATAATCAGGAATAAGTTTATGTTCTACCCCTTTTAATTTTTCAACCCCTTTAACTTTTAAAGTATGAGTTCCAGAACCTTCTATATTTGCACCCATATTATTCAACATTTTAATTAAATCCTGAACATGTGGTTCGCAGGCTGCTCCCTTTATTATGGTTTCTCCCTTAGATAAACTGGCAACCATTATTAAGTTTTCCGTAGCCGTAACACTAAACTCTGATAAAACAATTTCTTTGGCCACAAGTTTTTCAGAATTAAAACAATAAAATTCCCCTTGTTCCTCAAATTCAACTCCTAATTCTTTAAGCGCTTCTAAGTGTGTAGTTATAGGCCTTAACCCAATTCTATCTCCCCCTGGCCTAGAGACTTTGAACTTCTTGAATTTTGGTAAAAGTGCTCCTATTAAAAGCACGGAAACTCTTGTTTTAGACATTTTTTCAAAATCCATTTTTTCAGGATTAATATTGTCCCCGGTTTTAATTTTAACTTTCCGATCGCCTACCCAATCTACTTCTGCCCCCATTGTTTTTAATATGTC
>Ga0114918_10001162_pt1 | contig 23471 bp, 20 predicted proteins | sample LantaG_FD_87015 | JGI IMG/M metagenome (GOLD analysis project Ga0114918, IMG submission 87015) | Deep subsurface microbial communities from Baltic Sea to uncover new lineages of life (NeLLi) - Landsort_02402 metaG | ecosystem: Environmental > Aquatic > Marine > Oceanic > Sediment | place... | reverse complement strand
GTCCGCACGCCGGCGATCAGCGCCCAACTCGACACCTTGCCTGAGGTGCTACCCGAAGAATCTGTCGATATCGAGGCCCTTTACGAGGCATATCGCCGCGCGCTTGCACAGCGCAGGCTCATCGAGATTCAGCGCGGAGTGACGCTGGTCGGGCCCCATAGGGACGAAGTACGCTTCATCTCCAATGAGCGAGACGTCGGCACGTTCGGCTCCCGCGGCCAACAGCGCACAGCCGTACTGGCCCTGCATCTGGCCGAACTGCGCTGGCTAGAGACAATCACCGGTGAATCCCCGGTACTGCTGCTGGACGAGGTCTTGGCCGAGTTGGACCGTGCACGTCGCAGCTATTTCCTCGAATTGCTCAATGGCGTAGAGCAAACAATCCTGGCCACCACCGACGCAGAGATGTTCCCTGAAAGCTTCCGGGACCGCGTCACCACCTACCAGGTAGCTGAAGGGATCATCACGCCCGCATAGTCATCCGCTAGCAAAGCAGCGGCCCGCTAGCAAAGCAGCGGCCCGCTAGCGACGCGGCAGTTTCTCAGCGAAGTCGTAGCTTCGCCAACGGCTCCAGTCCCGCAGGGCACGCGGGGACATCCGGCTGCCCCTCTTCGAGAAGCACCCAGTCACCCAGCAGATCGGTGCTCTCCATCGCCATCATCACGTTGGCCATACACGCCCCGCCGTCGAAGTAACGGTATTCCTGCAATGCCGGTTTGCTGCCATACCTGCTGTTCCATCTTCGCAAGAAGAGATAAAGCGTATCATCGCGCCAGAGGAACCGCCACGGCTGGACGCTGTTGGCCGACGGGGCGGCGTGGCCTGCGTCGATGATCCGCGCAAGCGCCTCCGGCGGCACACCGGCGCGCTTGAAAGAACCGTTGTAGAAAACATCGCTGACTGCCTGCTTGCTCGCACCGCCCGAGGCCCTGCGTATCACAGCATTGATCGTTCGACCGGTGACCCCTTCCGCCGCACGTCCGAATATCAGGAATGCCCCAAAACGGGACTCCCGATTCAGACGGAACCGGATCCGGATGTTCTCCTCGCGACCCAGGCTGCCGATGAAGCACGCGCTGATGCCCAACTGCCCCATTTGGACAGCGATTTGCCCCATGCGGTATCCGAGATCAACAAGGGGGCGTTTGCTACCGATCGCATTCCCAACCAGGTAATGGGGAGGTGTCAGAATACGACCGTAGCCACCCATAGCGGCAATCAGATCCTCACCGCCGACAACATCACGTCGCAGGACCCGAAAGCGGTTCTCTGGGACAAGGGGGCGGACGTGATCAACGATATCGTCGATCAGGGCAAGCGTGTTTTTGTCCAAAGATTCGTCACGGTAACGTCGCACGGAGCGACGGCTCAGAATCGCATCAAATAGGTCCACAGAGCCCCCCTCAGCCACAATTAGCAAAAACGCCGGCCCTCGCAGGCCGGCGTTTCTAAGCTCATCTACAAACAGTCACCAAACAGGATCCGGATGAACTACTTTCGCATTTCACCGGACTGATAGGCCGGCACATCGTGCCCTAACCTAACTCCGCGCGCAACTGTACGCTCGGCAGAGCCTCGATAACTGGGCCCTCGATGGTGATCGCTTCCTTAGCTAGCACACATCAGGGCTGTTTTTTAGCTCTCCGACTCCGTGTCATCTACGTCAGAATCGACGACCTCTTCGGCGACCTCCAACTCGGCGTCAGCAGGAACTTCGAACTCAGGCGCTTCCTCAGTTCCAACATCGTCATCGGACTCATCAGCCTCGTCGGCTTCAGGAACTTCCGCGACAGCGGCCTCCTCTTCGGCGACCTCCGGCTCGGTCTCAGCTGTCTCCTCGGTCTCTTCAACTGAGGCTTCGGCCTCATCAGGGGCTTCGGTCCCAACATCGTCATCGGACTCATCAGCCTCGTCGGCTTCAGGAACTTCCGCGACAACGGCCTCCTCTTCGGCGACCTCCGGCTCGGCCTCAGTCGTCTCCTCAGTCTCTTCAACTGAGGCTTCGGCCTCATCAGGGGCTTCGGTCCCAACATCGTCATCGGACTCATCAGCCGCAGCAGCTTCAGGAACTTCCGCGACAACGGCTTCCTCAGCGGCGACCTCCGGCTCGGCCTCAGCTGTCTCCTCGGTCTCCTCAACTGAGGCTTCGGCCTCAAGAGCTGCAGCCGCGGCGGCCTCCTCAGCGGCAGCAGCTGCGAGAGCTGCTGCGGCAGCGGTCTCCTTGGCCTTCTCAGCTTCAAGAGCGGCAGCGGCAGCGCGAGCCTCAGCGGCGGCAGCTTCCTCGGCCTCTTTTTCCAGCTGGGTGATAGCCCAGTCTTCCCATTCCTCGGGACGAACCTGGCGGACACTGAGTCCGATACGGCGGCGGTCCGACTCGATCCGGATGACCTTGACCAGAACCTTGTCGCCACTGGTCAGTTCATCGCGCTGAGCGACATCGCGCAACTCCGAATTGTGCAAAAGACCTTCCACACCAGGCTCCAGTTCCACGAAGACACCAAAGTCAACAACCTGCGTCACGTGACCCTGCACAAGCTCGCCGATCTCGTAGCGAACAGCAACACTTTCCCAAGGATCAGGCGTCAACGCCTTGATGCTCAAGGCGATTCGCTGACGCTCGCGGTCAACACTCAACACCTGAACCTTGACACGCTGCCCGGTGCGATAGACCTCAGCCGGATTCTCGATGCGGCCCCACGAAAGTTCGGAAATATGAACGAGACCGTCCATACCGCCGAGGTTCACAAACAGACCGAAATCGGTGATCTGGCTGATGCGTCCACGACGCACCTGATCCGGTTCCAGCTCCACAAGGAGACTCTTCCGACGCTCGACCCGCCATTCTTTCGCTGCAGCGCGCTGTGACAGGATCAAGCGACGGCGCCGACGATTGACCTCGATCACCTTCAGCATGATCTCCTCATCAACCATCGCCTCCAGGCGGCGCTGCCGCTCTGCGGGCTGTCGAATGCGGTTGAATCCGATCAGCTGTGACATCGGCACGAAGCCCCGGAGGCGACCGAAGGCAACGGTCAGTCCTCCACGGTTCGAGCCGGTAACCGCGGACTCGTAGACTTCCTGGCTTTCCAACAGCTTCTCCGCTATCAGCCAATCTTCCTGTAACACTGCCTGAGAGAGTGAGAGCTCGACATTGCCATCAGCGTTTTGGAACCGCGTGACCACAACGGCGACATTATCACCGACGTTGAACTCCCGGTCCTTAATATCCTTGATATCCTCAAGCGGAACAAAACCGTCGCGCTTGGCACCGACGTCAACAACAAGCCCGTCGTTACGGCAGTCGAGGATCGTCCCCTCTCGAAGCTCGCCGCGTTTCAGCGAACTTCCGGAGAGTGACTCCTCCAGTTGATCTTCCCAAGAGATCTCGTCCATTGAGACCGGCTCTTCGTCCTCAGCTGCATCGTCCTCAGGGCTCTCCGCATCAACCACGCTGTCATCAGCGACGACCTCTTCGACAACAGCCGCATCGTCGGCGGCACCGTCCTCTAGGGACTCCGCGTCAGCGACACTCTCGTCAGCGACGGCCTCTTCGGCAACAGCATCGTCGTCCGCGACATCGTCCTCTGAGAGCTCCGCGTCAACGACGCTCTCGTCAGCGATGACTTCTTCGACAACAGCATTGTCCGCAGTCGCTTCAGCAACCGCGTCAGCGGCAATCTCAGCCTCGGGCTTCTCAATTGGGGTTTCCATTGACTCGGATGGTGTAGAGGTATGATTCAGTTCTTCCACGGCCAACTCCTATTCCACCTAGTATTGCGCGTATACATATTGCGCGCAACTTTAGTGGGCTTGGTAAACTTCAAGTATTGTATCATACCCCCCCACAAAGTCAAACCTAGGAAGTAGTCTGGGCGTGCGTCTGAATGGGGGCGGATACCCAGAATGGGCCTATCGTCAGACCATGAAAGTGCCCTTTGTCCATTCTGAGACACGCCCGAGCGGTCAGGTTGCACAGATACATATCTGATTCTTGCCCCAAGAGCGAGACGTGCCCGGTAGTCTGGGCAATCCACCTGGGGAGCGTTGCAGCGCGCCTCACCTAACCTGCAGCGACCACGGCCTCGCTGCCGTCAACTGGTATCACCGCACCCGAGATCCACATCAGCCGTGGGTCCGCCAGCACCACCAAGGTTTGTGCCACATCCTCAGGCCGCGTTAGGCGTCCGGCAGGATGATGCGCCAGGACCTGTTCATAGATCGCCTCATGTCCAGGAATAGCACGGAACGCCGGGGTATCCGTAACACCGGGCATCAAGCAGTTGACCGCGATGCCTCGGGGGGCCAACTCGACGGCCAACTGACGTGTATGCGCTTCAAGCGCAGCCTTGGCGGCCGAGACCGGGCCGTAGTGTGACGACACGCGCTGCGATCCCAGGCTGCTCATTGCATAGACGCGACTACCCCGTCCCAGTAGGCCGGCCCGCACCAGATCCTGAGTCCAATAGACAAGACTGTGCGCCATCACATTGAGCGTCATCTCCATCTGGCTCTGGTTCACGGCGCTGTCCGGATCGTCCGCGATAAGCGGGCGCAGGCTGCCAAACGCCAGCGTATGGACCATCATGTGCACCGCGCCGGCGGACCCCGCGCCGGCCTCGCTCGGCTGGACCAACACCTCACGCATTGATCTCACAACACGTTCGCGTCGCCGCACATCCGCGGCATTCGTGTTGAAGAACACAGCACGTCGTCCGACCGCCTCAATATCTGCGATGACGGCTTCCGCGCGCTCCAGTGTGCGTCGAGGGTCCAGGTGGACACCGAAGATGTTCATACCAGCTCGCGCCAGTGCCCGCGCCGTGGCGGCTCCAAAGCCACTCGACGCCCCAAGCACGAGCGCCCACCGCCCATCAAGCATCGTCCCCGGTTCCATGCTATGCCACCTCCCAAACGAAAATCGGCCAGGCCGGGGTCCGGGATAGTTACACCGCGGACCGGCCTGCCGAGCAGTTATGCATCAGTCGTCAAAATCCGAACCGCTATAGAGATCACTGCCGGGGGCACCTGAACCGCCCAATCCGCCCGGCCCACCGGCAGGCCCATCCGCCAGGAGATCGGGCATGTCGCGCTCGATGGCTTCAGGATCCTGCCCCGCCTCCAGGCGATCCACAACTTCCTCAAACTCCCCACCAAGGTCACCGGCCTCGTCGCCAATCTCACTCATCATCTTGCGCATGAAGCGCCCCATACTCTTGGGATCGTTTTCATCGAAGTCGCCCCAAGCGCTGGGATCAGCCATATCGTCTAGCCGGCTCTCCTCAGATCTGACCACGCGCACTTTTGAGACCAAACGACTGACTTCCTTGCTTCCACAGCGCTTGCAGAGGATCTTGTCCTCGTTGACATCTGCAAAGGAGCGCCAAAACACCGAGAAACGGCGCCCACACTCCCCGCAGCGGTATTCATATATCGGCACTTTTTCTCTCCCATTTCAATTGTGGTATAGTAGACGGGCTCAATAAGTAGACAACGATAGATGGTAGTGTTGAGCGCCTCGCCAACCTGAAGTCGCGTTCGAAACTCTGTAGCACACTCATTATACTTTATACCGTCAACAGGGACCAGGAGCAAGAGCATGAGCCATGATGTCGTGTTCGACCCTTATCATCCGCAGGTTACACCTCTGTTGGTCGCAATCTCCGGACCATCTGGGGTGGGCAAAGACAGCCTCGTGGAGCGCATCAAAGCGCGAGGAGCACAATTCCATTTTGTGGTGACCGCGACCTCCCGGCCCCCAAGACCCGGCGAACGCCACGGTGTTGATTACTTCTTCGTCTCTCCGGAAGAATTCACCACGATGATTGAAAATGATGAGCTATTGGAGTATGCCGTGGTCTATGGGCAACACAAGGGCGTTCCTAAGCAGCAGATTCGCGAAGCTTTTGCCAGCGGAAAAGATGTCGTCATGCGGCTCGATGTACAGGGGGCGGCTACGATCAAATCACTGATCCCCGAAGCCGTACTGATTTTCCTTAGCGCAGCTTCGGAGGAAGAACTTCTCGAACGATTGAGCAAGCGCAGGACCGAGTCAGGCGTGCAGCTCCAACGCCGCATCGAGACAGCGCGCCAAGAGATGAAACGCCTTGAGGAGTTTGACTACGTCATAACCAACGGGCAATGCCAACTCGACATTGCAGCAGATCAGGTTCTGAGCGTCATCGAGGCCGAACACCACCGAGTCCATCCGCGCCTGGCGGATCTAAAGTGAGCGAGCCGGCGAACCCAGTACCCTTTGCACATCCCAGGCAACCTCCCAGGAGGTTGAAGCTGCCGCAGTTCCCTTCTCGAGCAACCTACCTGCTGATCGCTATCAATGCGGTAGTATTCTTGCTCGACATGCTCTTGGGCAGCCTTCTCACGATGCACGGGGCCCTTGTTCCCATCTTAGTCATCGGCTATGGCCAGTGGTGGCGGCTGATCGCCGGAGGCTTCCTGCACGTCAATCTCATCCACATCGCGATGAACCTCTACGCATTGTATGGACTGGGCCGGCTTATGGAACGCTTCTTCGGACTCAAGCGCTTCGTGGCTGTATATGGCTTTTCGTTGTTGAGCTGTAGCATTCTGGTCACGCTCTTCTCCGATCTAAAGACGCCCACCTTAGGCGCTTCCGGCGCCATCATGGGTATCCTCGGCGCACTGCTCATCTATTTCTGGAAATATCGAAATCTGCTCCTGGGCGCTCAGGGATTCCTGGGACAGCTCGGCAGAATGGCCTTGATCAACATCGGCATCGGCCTGCTACCCGGTATCAGTTGGTGGGGGCATCTTGGTGGGTTCCTGGCGGGAGCCGCAGCTGGTGCGGTGCTACTGCCTAAGTACGCGCATCCGAATTGGGCAGCCGAGTACCTGGAACTCCAGGAACTCAGCGGAGGGGCTCGCCTCGGCATTGCCGCGGTCGCTGCCGCCGAGCTGGGACTGTTGGCGCTGGCGTTCTGGTGGCGAAGCTAGAGCGACGCGACCAGACAGGATCGACTCCCAAGCAACAGAGGAGAAAGCAACTATGGCTGGGCCCTTGGATCTTCGTGTGGGCGACATCGTAGAACTCCGCAAGACACATCCATGCGGGGGCAAGACATGGCGAATCCTACGCGCTGGACTGGATATCGGCATCGAGTGTACGACCTGCCGGCGCTATGTCTTGGTGCCTCGACGCCGGTTTGAGAGCAGGATTCGGCGCTTTGTACAGCACGGTGAGGCACCATCCGAGACCGACTAGGATCATCTGGATTTGACAACATCCGGCCCGGTTTTCAAGGCGTGATGTTACCCGAGAACCAGACGACAACGGTGCCACAATGACCATAGGGGGGATAGCTGTATGGCGTGGGATCATCGATTGAGATTAGGGGCTAACAGAGCCCCCAAACCCAAGCGATTTCTCTTTCTCTTTTCGGATACTGGTGGAGGCCATAGAGCGTCTTCGCAGGCCGTTAAGGACGAGATGGAGCGTATCTATGGTTCCGCCGCAGCCGTAGAGATGGTGGACATCTTTACGGAAATGGAGCGCTGGCCATTCGATCGTTTCCCGGCCTGGTATCCGATCTGCGTCGGCCTCAACGGTATACCTTGGGGTGTAGGCTTCCACCTGTCCGACGGCAGCCATCTGGTAAAAACGATGTCGAAGCTGGTTTGGCCCTATACCCGCAATCCACTCTGTGACCTACTGCGCCAACATCCAACCGATGTGATTGTCTCTTTCCACCCGATCCCCAACTACGCACTCTCTCTTGGACTGCGTCGTATGGGGTGGGAGATCCCGTTAGGGATTGTAGCCGTGGATCTTGTCACCGTTCACGCCGGGTGGTTTGTGCCCGGTGCGGACACCTATCTGGTGCCAACGCAGGCAGCCAAAGCCAGAGCAATGCGCTGGAGTATCACAGAAAGCCGCATCCACGTTACCGGCATGCCCACTCAACGCCGTTTCTTGACCTCGATGGACCTATCCAAGAGCCGGGCGCGCGCCCAGCTGAACCTGCCCCAGGATCGACCTGTGGTCCTTGTCGTCGGTGGAGGCGAGGGCATGGGACCCTTGGGACAGGTGGTGCGATTGTTGGCACGCCGGCGCCCCGAGGCTCACATCGCAGTGATCACCGGCCGCAATCAGGCCCTCTATCAAGAACTCGCACATAGCGATCACCCAATTCCTATTCAGATCGAGGGATTCGTCGGCAATATGGAGGTCTGGATGCGCGCGGCGGACATTCTCGTCACTAAAGCCGGCCCCAACTCGCTCGCAGAAGCCTTCCTGGCAGGCCTCCCCCTCGTGCTTTACTCCGCACTTCCAGGACAAGAAGAGGGAAGCGTCGACCACGTCGTCGGCAACGGTGCCGGCATCTGGGCACCGTTACCCCGAATGGCGGCACGCGCTGTGCTGCAATTGCTGAACGATCCGGAAAAGCGTGCGGCGATGGCCAAGAGATCACAGGCCCTAGCTCGCCCCTTTGCCACCGAACAAATCGCCCGCGAGATCTGGCAGCTAGCACAACCTCGGCGACAGACCAACGTTGGCACGCCCGTAGGTGGCTATCCGGCATCCGCAGTACCCAGCGACCGTGCAAAGGGCTAGCTCTAGCGCGCACCTAGGGTATAATCTTGGTAACCATTTTCTCATATGGATACTTACTTACAACTGTTTTTTCGCTACATAAAGTCTGAACGGGGATATTCACCAAACACGCTGGCAGCGTATAAGCGAGATCTCGCGCAGTTCAAGACCTTCGTTGAGGGCACCGGCACAGCCCGTCTCGATGAACTCGTTCCTGAGGAGTTGGATGACTTCGTCATCTCGCTTCAAGATAAGGGATATAAGACATCGACGGTAGCCCGCAAGGTGGCCGCGACACGCGCGTTTCTCAGATTCCTGTATGCTGAAGGCGTGGTGGATCCGGATCTGCTGGACTGGCTTCGCCAGCCGAAGATCGAGAAGCGGCTACCAAAAACTCTTTCGCGGGATCAGGTGGAGCGTCTGATCCAAGCCGCCTCGCTGGAGGAGACGCCGCTGGCATTGCGTGACCGCGCTCTGCTGGAAATTCTCTACGCAACTGGGATGCGCGCCAGTGAGATTGTCCACATTCGCATCGGCGATGTGGACGCTGAGATAGGCACCCTACGGTGTTTCGGCAAGGGCAGCAAGGAGCGCGCGATCCCACTCTACGCCGAAGCGATTCATCAGCTGCAGCAGTACCTGGCAGAGGGCCGCCCGTTCCTGCTGCGAGATCCTGCCGAGCGCACGCTCTTTCTGAACAACCTCGGGGGGCCGCTAACACGTCAGGGGCTCTATTTCCTGGTCCGACACTATGCCGAAGCCGCCGGCATCACGTCCAGGGTAACCCCGCACACGCTGCGCCATACCTTTGCGACCCATCTACTGGAGGGCGGCGCGGAGTTGCGCGAGGTCCAGCAGCTCCTGGGGCACGCAAGTATCACGACGACCCAGATTTACACCGAAGTCTCCAGTCGCCGGCGCCGCGAGGCGTATAACCGGGCCCACCCACGCGCACGATTCGCAGGTGGCAACCAGGGGACATCGGTCGGTGCAGACGAAGCCTGTCCAGATCAGGGCGATCACGAGGGAGGTTAGCTATGGGTGAGTTTTTCACGATGGACGAACTGAACGAGGCAGTTGCCGGAATCCGACAGCACACAGGTCTGGTTCCCGAGATCGGCCTTATCTTGGGCTCAGGACTCAGTGCGCTGGCGAAAAGTGTTGACGATCCTGTCGAGATACCCTTCAATGCCATACCGCACTTCCCGGTCTCAACCGTTGAGGGACACCGAGGACACCTGGTGTTGGGCACCCTCGAGAACAAACCCGCTGTCGTCATGCAGGGCCGGGCCCACTACTACGAGGGCTACAGCATGGCCCAGATCGGCTTACCAATTCGCGTGATGGCCTTACTGGGCGTCAAAACACTGATCGTGACGAACGCCGCGGGGGGATTGAACATGACGTATCAACCCGGCGAGGTTATGATCATCCGGGATCACATCAACCTGATTGGGATGGCCGGGCTCAACCCGCTGCGGGGGCCGAATCTCTCGGAGTTTGGGCCCCGCTTCCCTGGTATGAATAACGCGTACGATCCTGAGCTGCGCCAACTCGCCAAGGAAGTCGCGGTAGAGGCACAGATCGTGTACCAGCAAGGGGTCTACATCTGCCTGGCCGGCCCGAGCTTCGAGAGCCCCGCGGATGTACGTTTCCTGCGCATCATTGGCGCCGACGCTGTTGGCATGTCCACGGTACCGGAAGTCATCGCCGCACGGCACAGCGGGCTGCGCGTTTTGGGCTTCTCTGGTATCACCAACACGCTGATAGGCGAGGAGGGGGCACCGCCCCCGAACCATGAGGAAGTCCTGGAAGCCGGCAAGACCCTGGCGCCCCGGCTGGAGACGATCATTCGGGGCGTCTTGCGGCGTCTATGACCGTCATTCTGGACTGGCTGAGTCAGCAGGTCATCTGGATTTCGTTGATCTGCTTGATTGGAGCGTTGGGATATATCGTCACGGCTGTACTGGCCAAGCGCAAACGTGATCGAGCACAGTTCACGTTGGAGCGCGAGGTCTATCATCAGCAAGTGACACGAGCATGGCTGGTCGCGGCGCTCTTCTTGGCCCTTGCCTCTGCGGTGTTTGCAGTCAATCTGTATTGGCTACCGGCCCAGCCGGAGGCTGAGAGCGCCACAGCCACGCCCAGCAGCGGGCTGTATACGCTAACGCCTGCTGCGAGTCAATCCAACGCACCACTCACAGCCACAAGAACCATCACACAGGTGGTGGTCTCAGCACCCGAAATATTGGCGACCATCACGCCGACGCCGCTGTCGACACAGGTCCCGCCGGAACAGCTGCAGCCGGACTGTCCGGATCCCGGCGCGCAGTTGACGTTTCCTGTTGCCGGCGGCAGTCTATCAGCTGTCGTGGAAGTGTTAGGAACGGCACAGGTCAACGCATTCTCCTACTACCGGTTCGAGGTCGTCTTCCCCGGGTCTGAGACGCCGAACTTCATCGCACAGTACGATGACATGGTAGAGAACGGGACCTTGGGATTGTGGGATGTGTCGGACGTCACACGTTATCCGCCCGGCGGCCCCTACCGCTTCCAACTTGTCGTCGTCGATATCTACGGCAACACAACAACGTGCACAATTCCCGTGAACATCGTATCTCAAACAGAATGATTGAAGGAGGGTATCGTGCTTGTCCGAGCTGTACGTGATGGGGACTGGGAAGGCTGTCTGGGCATCGACACCTCGTATGAGACGAAGTACGCCTGGCAAATGGATGAACTTCACAGCGGAGGAGAGTGGCGCGTCTCGTTCCGGGAGATCCGCCTGCCGCGCACGTTGCGCATTCAGCCAGTCGTCGCCAACGACAGTCTTCTGAAGAGCTGGCAACGCCGTGACCAATTCTGGGTTGCGCTGGAACATCGCGAGGTCATCGGCTATCTCGGGCTTGATGTCGACCTGGCAAGCTACCAGGCACGCATCACGGATATTGCCGTGATCCCGGAATTCCGGCGCAAGGGCACAGCCTCAGCGATGCTGGCACGTGCCACGGAGTGGTGCCTGCGGCAGCACATCCACCAACTCATCTTGGTGTGCCCGCTCAAGGGTCACCCGGCAATCAGTTTCGCCCAGAAGCACCATTTCGCTTTCTGCGGGTTCCAGGACAGCTATTGGCCGGGGCAGGAGGTCGCCCTATTCTTCCGCCAGCGCGTGCGGTAGCCGGCGGCTTCAGCAGCCACCGGCTTCGGCAGCCGCCGGTTTCCGCAGCCGCCGCAAAGTCCGCACCCGAGCCTATCGAACCCGGTGCGATCCGACTAGACAACCTAAGGGAAGTTCATGGACTGGTTACACTTCATTAGCGGTGCGAACGATGTACTCACCGCCGGCCTGGGTGCCACTGCGCTCGCGCTGGCGCTCTATCTGCTCGCCTACAACCGCAGCAGCCGCGTAGCCCAGACGTTTATCGGTCTGCTGGGCTGTGTCGTTGTGGTCTACCTGTCGGACCTGCTGCTCACCGACTTCATTGGAGCGGACAGCGCCGAAGGTCTTCTGCGCCTGCAGTGGCTGGGCATCGCCTTCACGCCCCCCCTCTACTTGGAGTTCGTGCGGGCAATCCATCGGTCCGTCCTCCGAGATCGATTCCCCAGCTGGCTGCGTCCGGTGAGCTTCAGCCTGAGCACCTTGATTGCTGCAGCGGCGCTCTATACCGATCTTGTAGTGCGCAGCGGCGTTCTCTCGACCGGAGCCTACCATCTGCAGCCCGGCCCGCTCTTCTACCCCTTTGCGGCGCTCTTCGCCATCGTGACCCTGTGGGGACTCAGAGAGACAGTCTATGTCCGCACGCGCTGCTACACGCGAACCGCCCGCCGCCGTATGACCTATCTCTCCATCGGCTTTGTAGCACCGGCTATGGGCGTCTTTCCCTATTTGCTCCTGGCCGGGTGGCCGGCGAGCATGTCCAGTGGGGTCCTCCACATCTTCCTGATCTTGGGCAACCTCGCGGTCGGCGCCATGCTGGCCCTGGTGGCCTACAGTGTCGCCTTTATCAACACCCTCATGCCGGATCGCGTGATCAAACACCGCATGGTACGTTACCTCCTGCGAGGCCCCGTCACTGCCATCTTAGCCCTGGTGGCCTTTGGTGTGGGCCGTACCCTGGAACCTCTCCTGGGATTGGGGCTGTACACCCTCTCCTTGGTCGCCCTGGCCATTGCCATCATTCTGTCGCAGTTGGGCATCGAGCTCGCCAAGCCGGTCATCGACCTAGTGCTCTACCGCGATGGCGCGGCTGAAGTCACACAGGTTCAGGAACTGAGCCAACGCCTGTTGACGACTGCCGACGTGAAACAGTTTCTGGAAAACGTGCTCGCCGCTGTCTGCGAACTGATGCGCAGCAGTGGCGGCTTTCTATCCATTCTGGAGGAAGGAGATCTCCGGTGGGAAATCTGGTGTGACCTATCCCTGTCACAGGATGAGATCGCCCAGCTCCCATTTGCGCAAGTCACCCTTACCAAGGGCCAAGACCTGTTCTTGCGCTGGAACGGCTTCTGGATCATTCCCTTACGCGGCAAGAGTGGGATCAACCTCTTGGGACTGATTGGCCTCAATGCTCCCGAAAACAAGCCCCCCCTGGAGACAGAACAGAGACAGCGCTTGGACGAGTTCCTACGCCAAGCCTCTGCTGCGCTGGAGGATCGCCGGCTACAACAAGTGATCTTCGATGCCTTTACGCCGCTGCTTCCTGAACTGAGGGATATCCAGATGCGGGGTGGGATGCTGCGCTATGACAGCGACTCAGCCGTCGGCTTCACCCTGGTTCAGTCACCCAAGCTACCACAATGGGTTCACGATGCGCTGGCCCACTACTGGGGCGGACCGCGGCTAACGGAAAACCCACTTCTAGGATTGGCGGTGGTCCGGCAGGCCGCGGAAGACCACGGCGACAACGTTGTCAAAGGCTTGCGGGCAGTTTTGGCCGACGCAATTGAACGACTAAGACCGGATGGTGAGCGCAAGTTGACAGCACCGGAGTGGTTGTTATACAATATCCTGGAAATGAAGTTTCTTCGGGGCCAGAAGGTGCGGCAAGTCGCTATGCGCCTTGCCGTCAGTGAATCCGATCTCTATCGCAAACAACGTGTGGCCATCGAGAACCTGGCTGAGATCCTGGCTGAGATGGAGAAAGATGCCCATGTCTCATCATAGCACCACTGGGACAGCACCTGGTTTATGAATATCGTTAGCCCAAGGAGTGGCTGAATGGAGCACTATATTCCCCCATATTGCCCTCCGTGTGAGCTTTACTGGCAGGCGCTGCTAGCTGAAGGTCCGGTAAGCTATGGCGCATCACAGAAAGCCTGGGAATGGGTTGAAGCCCCCGCGATTCGCCTGGAGGTCTGGGAAGAGGCAAGCGAGCTGGAACGGCGCCACACGCCCATAGAGCTGGTTATCGATGATTTCAATCGTGGCGGGCTCATTGCACACTGGAAGGATATCGAGTGCTTTGTACCGGCCTCGCACCTTATCGCCTATCCATTCCCGGCCGATCCCGATGCACGAGAAACCCATTTCGTCCAGTACCTCAATAAGACCCTGCGTCTCTGCCTGATCGAAGTTGAGCCGGCGAGAAACCGGATCCTGCTCTCCGAGCGTCAGGTCGCTGAGTGCGAGATGGCTGAGCCTGAATGGCCCGATTGGCTTTGTATCGGCAATACCTGCGAAGGCACCATCACCAGCGTGCGCCCCTTTGGCGCCTTCGTGGATATCGGGCCGATAGAGGGCATGATTCACATCTCAGAGATCTCGTGGGGGCGGGTCCGCCGCTCCCAAGACTTCGTCACACCGGGTGATAAGGTCAAGATCAAGATCCTCAACATCGATCTGGAACATCAGCGGGTCGGGCTAAGTCTGAAACGCCTCAAGCCCAATCCCTGGTCCACGGTGGAATCTCACTTGAAGCCGGGCGACGTTGTCACTGGCTCGATTGCCGGCGTGGAACGATTTGGGGTATTCGTAGAACTTATGGCGGGCATTGAAGGGCTTCTGCATATCTCAGAGTTGCGTGAGGCTTCATGCGCCGAGGATCTCAATGCGATGTACACGCCCGGCGAGCCGATCACCGTGAGGATTGTCGACATCACCCCAACAGAACACCGGATCGCACTTACCCTAACGTCAACCACCGAGCCCTATGCCACAACGTAAGTATCACCGCATGGCCCGCCCGCGCAGCAGAACCGCACGTCAAGGCGGTACCGCTGCAGCCAAGACCAAGAACTATGATTCTTGGCTCCAGAAGCTCGCGCAAGCAGTTCTTGCGTGGCTCACAGGCCCTGCCGGGCAGCAGATACTGGCGCTCATGCTGATCGGGCTCGGCATCGTCACATTCATCACCCTCATCCCCGGCGTCAACTCCGGGGCACTCATCAGCGCCTGGATTCGCGCTTTGGTCTTCGCCTTCGGCTGGGCAGCGTACCCCGTGGCAGCCACGATCACAGCACTTGGGCTGCTCTGGCTGCGCCACCTGGTGCACCGTGTCACAGCCTGGCGCTGGCGACCTTTCCTGGGATTTGAGTTGGCCCTGATTGGCCTGCAAACCCTCACCTATTCCCTGATCAGCCAGCATAGCTGGAAGCTGGTCGAATCCGGCAAAGGGGGCGGCGTCATCGGATGGGCACTCTATCTCTTCTTCAGCGACTATTTCGGCCCGCTCATCACGGGGATCCTTATGGCCCTGATCGTCGTCGTGGGCATCGCCCTGGCTTTCGACCTCACGCGCAAGGATCTCCAAATCGCCGGGCACCGCATATCGGAGGTAGGACAAGCCTGGCAAGCGGAGCGTGCCTCGCAGCGCGCGGCGCGTCAAGCTGCGCGCAAAGCACAGGCGGTCGACAGCCAGACCTCGACCTACGTCGCCGCCTCCCCCATCAACGGATCTCCGACACAGGTAGCAGCGCCGGCGCCCAGAGTTGGCCGTGGTCGAGAGACAAGATCCAAGCCCAAGATTCACCAACCACAACAGATCCCGAAGCCCCGCCGGCCCAAATCCGCTATGAATCTCTGTCCGCTGACTCTGCTCAAAGAGACCCAGACCGCGGGGATGAATCCCCAGGAGATTGAGCGCAAGAGCCGCGTTATTGAAGAGACCTTGGAGCAGTTCGGTGTCCCCGCCGAGGTAACAGAAGTGCGCCTCGGTCCCACGGTAACTCAGTTTGGGGTCTCACCGGGCTATATCAACCGCGGACCCGACGGCGCGCGCCAGCGCAAAGTGCGCGTCAGCCAGATCGCGTCCCTCTCCGATGACCTGGCCCTGGCGCTGGCGGCACGCTCGCTGCGTGTCGAGGCACCGGTCCCCGGACGTGCGGTGGTCGGCATTGAGGTGCCCAACGCAGCAACCAGCCTGGTCGGTCTGCGAGCCGTGCTGGAGAGCGATGCCTTCCACAAGTGCGGCAAGCCGCTTTGCTTTGCCGTAGGGCTCGACGTGGCCGGTGCTCCCATTGTCGCCGACCTCTCACGCATGCCCCATCTCCTGGTGGCAGGCACGACAGGCAGCGGTAAGTCGGTCTTCGTCAAGGCGCTGGCAGTCAGCCTGGTGATGCACAATTCTCCCGATGACCTGCGCCTGATCGCCATCGACCCGAAGATCGTTGAACTCAGCCGCCTCAACGGGCTGCCCCACCTGCTGGGTAGCGCAGAGACCGATGTGGAGAACAGTCTCCGTGTGCTGCGTTGGGTCGCTCACGAGATGGACGAACGCTACAAGCTGTTTGCCAAATCCGTAGCGCGCAACCTGGACGACTACAACGCCAAACTGGCACGCCGCAAGTCCTCTGCCGATGAAGACCAGAAACCGCTGCCCCGCATCGTCATCCTCATCGACGAACTTGCGGATATGATGATGTCGGAAGCGGAGGAGACAGAGCGCACGTTGACCCGGATCGCGCAGATGTCACGCGCCACCGGTATCCATCTGGTTATGGCGACACAGCGTCCCAGTACCGACGTGGTTACGGGACTCATCAAAGCGAACTTCCCCGCCCGGGTCAGCTTTGCCACGGCGAGTAGCGTCGATTCACGCGTCATCATCGACGCACCGGGCGCCGAATCCCTGCTGGGCAAGGGAGATATGCTCTTCCTGCCACCGGATGCGTCCGCGCCCATACGTGTCCAGGGCTGTCACATCTCCGAGGACGAACTCGAGGCTGTCATCAGCTTCTGGCAGAAGGAAGCCGGCGCGACCCCGGCAAAGGCGCCATGGGAACTCCTGGCCGAGTCAGAAAGTCCAGCCCAATGGCGTATCGAGGGCCTGGGAGAAGATGCCGATCTGCTGGAGCAGGCGATCGCCTACGCCAAGAGCAGCGGGAAAGTCTCCACATCCGGCATACAACGGCACCTACGTATCAGTTACCCGCGCGCGGCGCGGTTGATGGAGCAAATGGAGAAGATGGGACTTGTCGAGCCACAGGTCAGCGCGGGCCGCAAACGCCGCGTTATCCTTGGCGGCGACGAAGACAACGGCTGACCATCAGCTAAGCTACACCACTGGAGCTATCGATGAACTGGATCATGATTCTGGTTGGCGCCGCTATCCTGGTGGCGTTCGCCACGATCACGGGCCTGGTCAAGAGCGTGCTACGCCTCATCATCGGCTTGGTGGTTTGCGTGTTGGTCAGCGGGCTCACCTACTGGGCCGTGCAGATTCTAGGGCTAGCGGAGGCCGTGCCCGAGGCCGTCGTCCTGATCCCCGGGGCACTCGCCGCGCTGTCCGTACTCATCAAACGCCGGTAGCCATCGAGTCGGGACTGTCCCCTCACCTGCAGACCGGACCGCGGCCATCTTGGGTACGTTTCATCTTCGGGGCAGAAACCCGATAAGGATCTGCGCAGCCCGAAGACGGAAAGCAGTTTTGGCCTTGCGGCTCCCACTGGACTGGTCGCCGTTTGCGCATCGGGTCTCCCATCAGCAGAAAAGGGGACAGGATCAGAGCCGGATACTCCTAGAGCGCACGCAGGCGGCGCAGATGCACCGGATAGCGGCTGCGCAGCTTCCCTCCGCCGCGCTTGGCCCACCCCAGAGGGAACCCATCGACGGTCACCAACACATAGCCGGGTGCCCCACGATCCGGCCAGAGACTGCCGTCGAGATAACGCTGCAGCCGCTGATCATCAACTGCCAGACTCACGGAAGCCGTCACGGAGTCGGGGGCGAGGGCCATAGCCAGTGCATGGTCCGGAAGGACCTTGTCGTGACGCAGGGAGGCCACCCACCACCCCGGGCGCAATACCGGCATGCGCGACCACAGCGCCGGCTCCATCGGCGTGATGTAGAGATGATCGTCCTTCGACAGCATCAATCCTTCCTCGGGTGGATCAACCGCCAGCATGTCCCCCAGGGTTCGCCGGTAGAGTTCAAGGACCCGTCCGGGTATCTCCTGATCCGTCCAGCGGGCGGGAAGATCTTGCGGGGGCTCACCTGTGCGCCGCAGCAGGGCATAGAAGTGACCGTGACCGGGACCCGTATGAGGCCAGAACCGTCCCGTTCTCCGCAACTCGTCCGGCGCGCCGATCCATTCCGGGAGCCCGCGGTTCAGACCCGGCACAGCCGGGAGATCCAGCAGTTCGAACTCCGGATTATCACCGAGAAAGGCGGCAATGACGCCCTCATTTTCCTCAGGAGAAAACGTGCAGGTGCTGTAGAGAATACGTCCACCGGGCCGCACAAGCGGAGCTGACTGATTGAGAATATGGCGCTGCTTGGCCGCGTACGCCTGCACATTCTTCAAACTCCAATCGCTCAGCGCATGACGATCGCGAGAGAACATGCCCTCTCCGGAACACGGTGCATCCACCAACATCGCATCAAACAGGCCGGGCCAGGCCTCGGCCAGCTTATCAGGATAGGCGTTGGTCACCAAAGCGTTGGTCACCCCCATCCGCTCCAGATTCATGGCCAGCACAGAGGTGCGGCGCCGTGAGACCTCATTGGCGACCAGGACACCCTCCCCCTTCATCCGCGCCGCCATGTGCGTCGCCTTGCTCCCAGGCGCCGCAGCCAGATCCAGCACCCACTCCCCCGGCTGGGGATCCAGAAGTACCGCTGCCGCCATAGCACCGGGGTCCTGAACGTAGTAGACGCCCGCCGTGTGGTAAGGATGCGCACCTAATGACAGGTCGGCGATGCTGGGGCCGGCACCCGCTTGCGCGGGATCCAGCCAGCGCCCGGCAGGGCACCAGGGCACCCGCTCGGTGGTCCAGGGGAGCTTGGTCCTGAGATCCTCAGAAGCACCGCGCAGCGGGTTGATCCGTATCCCGTAATCTCTCTTCGAAAGGGCTGCAAAGAAAGCCTCGGCCTCATCCACAAGCCATCCCTGCATCCGTTTCACAAAGTCATCAGGCCACATAAGCATCACCACCGGGTCATCCAACTGAAAGTAATTGCCCGACACTTCATTGTGTGAAGTGCCGGGCAGCCATCAAAAATCCCAATTGCCTGCAACTCAGTTCTTCTCGTAGGGTACACCGTCAGCAGCCGGGGGCCGAGACCGACCCACAACGCCGGCGAGGGCGATTATCGTCACGAGATAGGGTGCCATCAGCAGGAACTGCGAGGGAATCGGCACAGCCAAGATCGCCAACTTCGTCTGCAAAGAGTCCGCAAACCCAAAGATAAGCGACGAGCCAAAGGCACCGATGGGATTCCATTTGCCGAAGATCATGGCCGCCATACCGATGAAGCCCTTGCCGGCCGTCATCAGCTCATCAAAGCGCGCCACGGAGCTGAGCACCAGATAAGCGCCCCCCATTCCGGCAACCAGTCCGCCCAGGACCACGTTTGTGTAGCGCATCAGGAACACGTTGACGCCCAAGGTGTCAGCAGCGCGAGGATGTTCGCCGACAGCCCGCGTACGAAGTCCCCAGCGCGTGTAGTAGAGCATAATCTGGATGACGACGACCAGAATCAGCGCTAGATAGACCAGCACTGTGTGGTTAAAGAGCGCCGGGCCAATGATCGGGATCCTCGATAGCCCGGGAAGAGGTAGGGGTGAGAAGGTCGCCGGGCTATTCAACTCCGCGTACTTCTGCAGATACCGGGAGCTGAAATAGCTTGTCAGTCCCGTTGCCAGGATATTGATCGCCGTACCTGCAATGATCTGGTTAACCTTGTAGCGGATGGCCAGAACAGCCAACAACGCAGCCATCAGCCCACCGCCGACCATCGCCGCCAGAAGCCCCAGCCAGACACTGTCTGTGATACTCCCAAACAGAGCAGCCAGGAACGCTCCCGCCAGCATCATCCCCTCGATGCCGATATTGACCACCCCACACCGCTCACACATCACACCGCTCAGCGCGGCTAGCGTGATCGGTATCGCCCGCAGAAGCGACGACTTGATCATCCCGGTCATATTCATCGACTGGCCACGCGCGGCCCAAGCCAAGAACGCCAACACAAATGCTCCAACCACCAGACCCAGAACAGCGTTCACGCTCTCAAACCCTTTGGTAAGCTGCCAGCCACCGGCAAAGATAGCCACGAGAGCCATCACGTACAGGCCGACGCGGGTAGAGAACACCAGGTCGGCGATCATAAACGCGTCACTGTTGCGTTCGGTAAAGACGAAAGTGGTGACCTGTCCCATCTGTGTACTCGGCAGAAAGAGAAGCAAGATAGAGAGCGACACCAGACAGAAGAAAATACCCATCGTCCTTGCTCGACGTTGTGAACTGAGTGTTGCTTGTGCCACGGTCATGAGTTCCTCCTGCTGACTTCGCGAATCGGTCTGCCGTCAGGTTCGCGCTGTTGAATGAGTGGTCGGCCCGCCGACACTGCCTCAACCTTGGGCAAGCGCCAATTCCTCGTTCTCTGTGGGCTCTCGCATCCGGTACAACACACGGATGATTTCCGGTGCAGCGACGAACACAATGATCAGGCCCTGCAAGATGGATGTGATATCGATAGGTACATGCGCTATGCCCTGCATGTTCCGTGCTCCCGCGCCGATGGCTCCAAACAGCAGAGAAGCCAACACTACGCCCGCTGGGTGACTGTTGCCCAACAGTGCTAGCGCGATCGCATCAAACCCATAGCCGGAAAAGAAAGCGTTGGGCATGAAATGGAGCACGCCCAAGATGTCGGTAGCAGCGGAAAGCCCCGCCAAAGCACCACTCAGCGCCATGGTGATCACCATAGTGCGCGGCACACTGATACCGGCATAGCGAGCCGCGTCGGGGTTCTTACCGACCGTGCGGATCTCAAACCCCAACGTCGTCTTGTACAATAGCCACCACACCACCCAGGCGACGCCCAGGGCGAGGAATATCCCCACGTTGACGCGCAGATCGGCGCGATTCGGGAAGAACTGCGGCAGAAAGGCACTGGGCTGAATCTCCGGACTCACAGGCCGCCCATCACCGCGGGCCATAGGCCCGCCAACGTCCAGCAGGAACTCGGCCAGACGATAGGCGACGTAGTTCATCATGATCGTGTTGATCACCTCGTGCGCACCGGTTTTTCCCTTCAAGTAACCGGGAATTGCGCCCCACAAAGCACCGCCGACCATGCCGGCCAACAACGCCAACGGCAGGTGAATAATCTGGGGCAGCCCCGTGATGCTGTACCCAACAAAGACCGCGATCAGGCCGCCGACGAAGTACTGTCCCTCAGCACCGATATTGAAGAGCCCTCCCTGAAAGCCCAGGGCCACGGCAAGCCCGGCGAAAACATAGGGGGTCGATATCCGCAGCGTCTCAGTGATGGGATAGACAGCGCGCCGGATCTGGTTAGCATCACCGGAGAATATCGCCTCGACGATCTGTGCAGGGTTGCCAAAGGCCCCGGTAAAGAACGCCCAATAAGCCCGCCCGATTACGGAAAACGCCTGGACAATACCTCGCCCGATATTGTCCCGAAAGGCCTCATGGACCGACTCGTCAGTAAAAACGATCACCAGCGCGCCGATGATGAAGGCTGTCACGATCGCGAGCAGCGGCACCAGAAGGCTTCTCCAGGCCACGCCACGAGTCTTGCGTGTCCTGTCACGCGGTGTTCTCTCAGAATCAGTCGCGACTGAGCTGGTCTTCGCCGGCTGCTTCCTATTCATGGATGCTCCTTTTCCTGCTTCCGGATCCTGGTTGGCCTAGAAGTTGACGTACGAACTGCCGGCTAGGACACTGTGGCAATAGTCTCAGACACCACCCCGGCCATCAACAACCCCAACTCCTCTTTCGTTGCATCATCGGCCGGCATCATTCCCATGACCTTGCCCTCGAACATAACCATGATCCGGTCGGACAGCGACATCACCTCATCCAGCTCCGCGGAGATCACAAAGACCGCCGAACCTTCATCTCGTTTTCTTACCAGCTGAGAATGAATGTACTCAATAGATCCTACGTCCAGCCCACGTGTCGGCTGAGCAGCAATAGTCAGACGCACCGGCCGGCTCAACTCACGTGCCACGATGACCTTCTGCTGGTTCCCGCCGGACAGGTTCCCCGCGGGGGTAGAGATGCTGGGCGTGCGGACGTCATATTCGACAAGCAAGCGTTCCGCTCGTTCGGCTATCACGGCTTCCTGCATTACCAACCCCTTCGCCTGGGGCGGGAGGTAGTAAGTATTCAAGATCATGTTATCGGCGACCGGATACTCCAGGACGAGGCCATCGCGCCGCCTATCCTCAGGAATATGTGCGGTACCGGTCTCGGTGATCGTTCTGGGTGACGCATGCGTGGTATCCTTCCCAGCAATCACAATGCGCCCCCCCTCGACAGCCCGTAGCCCGGTGAGCGCCTCGACCAGCTCCATCTGGCCGTTCCCCTGTACACCCGCCACACCAAGGATTTCACCGCCCCTTATCTCAAATGAGATACCATTGACGGCCGGCTTCCCCTGGTCTCCTCTGACGTAGAGGCTTTCCACGCTGAGAATGACATCTTCCGGCTCCCGCGGCGTCTTCACCACGGAAAGAACAACGTCGCGGCCGACCATCATCGCAGCCAAATCACGCTCATCGCACTCAGCAGGCGTCGTCGCTCCGACCACACGCCCGCGACGCAGCACGACAATCTGATCCGAAATCTCCAGCACCTCTTTCAGCTTATGAGAGATGAAGACAATGGACTTTCCTTGTGCTACGAGAGAGCGAATGATCTCAAAGAGCCCGCCAACTTCCTGCGGCGTCAGAACCGCGGTCGGCTCGTCAAGGATCAGGATGTCGGCGTTGCGGTACAGTAGCTTAATGATCTCAACACGTTGCTGAATGCCGACGGGAAGATCCTCAACCACAGCATCGGGGTCCACTTCAAGGCCGTAGCGAACAGAAAGCTCGCGAATCCGGACGGCGGCGGTCTCACGGTCAAGGAATCCGGCCCACTTCACCGACTCCATCCCCAACATGACGTTCTCGGTGACCGTGAGCACCGGCACCAACATAAAGTGCTGATGCACCATACCGATACCCAGACGGATAGCGTCATTGGGCTCATCAATGGAGACCTTCTCTCCCCGAATGTGGATGTCACCCTCATCCTGGCCATAGAGACCATAGAGAATATTCATCAATGTGCTCTTGCCGGCACCATTCTCGCCAAGAAGGCTCAGGACGTGACCCTCTTCGAGTCGCAGGTCAATATGGTCGTTAGCCAACACACCGGGGAACCGCTTGGTAATGCCTATAAGTTCCAGAATCGGGGGCATAGTCCCTCCTCAATCTCCCAAAGTAAGAAGCAAGGAGTAGGAAGTAATCCGCTACCGGGTTGATCTTACTTCCTACTCCTTGCCACATACAATATATATCAAGGAGGGAGAGTGAGGATTCACTCTCCCTCCTTGGCAAGATGCGATCAGTTCAGGCTGGACAGATAGTCAGCCCAACCGGTGTTGATCGTACCATCGATGATACCCTGGCGGATATCGTCCATAGCACTCTCAACATCGCTGGAAACC